>Ga0070685_10000020_pt1 | contig 104332 bp, 95 predicted proteins | sample KBSS13LmetaG_FD_65651 | JGI IMG/M metagenome (GOLD analysis project Ga0070685, IMG submission 65651) | Switchgrass rhizosphere microbial communities from Kellogg Biological Station, Michigan, USA - KBS S1-3L metaG | ecosystem: Host-associated > Plants > Roots > Rhizosphere ...
CCCACCCCCGGAGCTTCTTAGGCGGCTGCGAGCCGCCTAAGCGCTAGGCGCTCGACCAGTTCCGCTCCTCGCTCCGCGCCGTCGTTTTCTCGCCCCCAGGTAGCGATTTCCTGTGCCCTTGTCGTAAATGCTGGCTCGTGCAGCAGCCGCCGCGCCGCCCACTTCAACGGCGCCGGGCGGCACAGGCGCCACGGCAGGGAGAGGCCGGCGCCGGCCCAGGCGACGCGCATTGCGGTCTCGCTCATGTCGCCGATGATCGGGCAGATGAGGACGGGGGTGCCGGCGCCAAGGGCGCGGGCGACGGTGCCGTGGCCGCCGTGGGAGATGACCAGGGAGGCGGCGGGCATCAGCTGGCTGTAGCTGAGCCATTCGACCAGGGCGGCGTTGGCGGGAACCTCGATCGGGCGCTGGGGTGCGACCCGGTTGGTCGTCGCCACCACCCGCACCGGCTCCTCGGCCAGCGCCGCCAGCGCCGTGCGGACGAGATGGTTCTCGGAGTCGTGGGCCGTACTGGGGGCGACGAGGACCAGGGGGTCGTCACCGGGCGGCAGCTCGATCTCGGGGTGAGGGAGCTCAAAGGTCATCGGCCCAGTGATCTCCACGCCCGGCGGCCACTGGCGTGGGTACTCAAGCTGCGGGTAGGTCGCCACCAGCGCCAGCTCGGGGCTGATGCCGCCGTGGAAGCGGTCGATCGCCGGCAGGTCGAGCCGCGCCCGCTGGATGTTGAGGTCGCGGCGGCCCTGTTCGAGGCCGACCCGGAGGGCGCGGTCATGGCCGTAGCGCCAGATCCTGCGGCCGAGGCCGGTGCGCGGCCGCCGCAGCCCGATCGCGAAGAACGGGGAGCCGGGCTCGACGACCGGATAGATGTGCGGAATCAGCGTCGCCAGCGGGATCCCCGCCCGCTCGGCCGCCAGGGTGGGAGCGAGGGTGAGGATGTCGCTGACGACGACGTGGGGCCGGAAGTCCTCGAGCAGCGGCAGCAGCGCTTTGGCCGCCTCTGCCGCATGCTGTCCCTGCTCGGAATCGGGGTCCGGGGGAGGGAACATCCGGTATTCCTCGGCCGCTGCGAACCCGAGCCCCGCGCCCTCGACCGCCGCCCGCCGCTCCTCCCAAGTCTCGATCACCACCTCATGACCACGCGCCACCAGCGCTTTGCCCAGCGCGATCGCCGGGAAGACGTGCCCGGCGTCGCCAAACGCAGCGACCAGGACCCTCAGCCCAGCATCGTTTCCAGGGTTTTGGCCCCTATGGGGGCTCAAAGGGTGGAAACGATCCAATTCACGGCGTGTCGAGACTCTCTCCGGGGCGGGTGAAGACGATCTCCGGGATGTGGCAGTTCTTCGAGGTCCGCAGCAGGAACCGGACCGCCTCGCCGAGGTCCTCGGGGCGGATCATCTCCTCCGGCGGGATCTGGCCCTGGACGAACTCGGTCATCGGCGTCTCGACGAAGCCGGGCGCCAGCGCCGTGCACTGGATCCCGGCGTTGCCGGCCTCGCGGTGGGTCGACTGGGTGAAGTTGATCACCGCGGCCTTGGTCGCGGCGTAGATCGAGAGCCAGGCCTGGCCACCTTTGCCGGCGATCGAGGCGGTGTTGACGATCAGCGCCTTGCCGTGCTCGGCGCCGGCCTCGCGCAGCATCGGCAGCCCCTCGCGGGTGCCGAGGATCAGCGCCCGCAGGTTGACCGCCAGCTGCATGTCGAGGTGTTTGGTCTGGATCTGCTCCATCGGCGCCCCGATCCCGACCCCGGCGTTGTTGACGAGCGCATCGAGGCGGCCGTACTTCTGCCGGTGGGCGGCGAAGATCGCGACGACGTGATCCTCCTCGGCCATGTTGGCCGGGATCGGCTCGACCTCGAAGCCTTCGCCCTTGAGACCCTCGGCGGCTTCTTCGAGCTTTTCGGGGCGGCGCGCAGCGACCGTCAGCGCATAGCCTTCTTCGCCGAGCACTTTCGCGATCGCGAGCCCGATCCCGCTCGATGCTCCAGTTACCAACGCCGCTCGGTCGGCCATCTCATCTCCTTCTCGTCGAGAACCATGGAGACCCTATCTGTCCATAACATGCCGCCGATGCGCGCCCCCCGCCTCGCCCCAGCGCTGCTCTGCGTGCTCGCGGCCGGGGCCTTCGTGGGGGGCTGCGGCGGCGGTTCAGACGCCAGCGAATCGACCTCCGCCTCCGGCGGGACGGCGCAGAGCCGGCCGGCGCCGCCAAAGTCGGAGTTCCCGAGCCCGGAAGGCCGCTCGCTACGCGAGATGGTCAAGGCCACGGATGCCCGGACCGAACTCCTGGTCGAACCGGCCGCCGAAGTCTTCTACCCGGGGCGGAACCGCTACCCGTTCGAGATCGTCGACAAAGACCACCAGCCGATCTCCGACGCCGAAGTCGCTCTCTACTACGCAAGGGTGCCGCAGCTGAGACCCGGGGCCAAATCAAAATCGGGCAACCGCGGCCCGGCTGCCAAAGCCGAAGCGCAGGCGCTCGACGAGCCGGCGGTCGGCCCGTTCCCAGCCAAGATCGAAAGCCTGGCGACGAAGCCCCGGTTCCGAGCCCAGAGCACCTCTGGGGATCCGGACGCCGCCGCTGTCGTCTACTCGACCGAGCTGAGCTTCCCCGGCGACGGCGAATGGCGGCTCGCCGCGATCCTCAAGGAAGACGGCGAACTGAAAGCGGCGGTGCTGCCCGGCGTCGTGGTCGGCGAATTCGAGCGGGTGCCGCAACCAGGGCAAAACCCGCCGGTTATCCATACGCCAACCGCGCAGGATGGGGGCGGCGAGTTGTCGAAGATCACGACCCGGATGCCTCCCGACAGCCAGAACAAGGTGGATTTCGCGGACGCGCTGGGCAGAGAACCGATAGTCCTCTTGTTTGCAACCCCCCAGTTCTGCCAGAGTCGGGTCTGCGGCCCCGTCGTTGACGTGGCGGAGCAGGCAAAAAGCGAATACGGAGACAAGGCGGCCTTCATCCACATGGAGATCTACAACGACAACGATCCCGGCCAGGGCGTGCGTCCCCAGGTGCGCGCCTTCCACCTGCCGAGCGAGCCGTGGCTATTCACGATCGATCGCCAAGGCGTCGTCCGCGAAGCCGTCGAGGGGGCCTTCGGGCTCAAGTTGATGCACAAAGCCGTCGACAAGGCGATCGCACGATGAACGAGAAAGCTGCCACCGAGGAGGAGCTGCTGCAGTCATTCGCTGACGAGGCGAAACGGCGCTGCGACGTGATCGCGGCCGGCCTCGCCACCGGCAGCAGCGACTTCGAGACGATGCGCGCCGAAGCCCACGCCCTCAAGGGCACCGCGGCTGTCGTCGGCCTCCGCCGCCTGGCCGAGCTCGCCGGACTGATGGAGTCCGACCTCAACGAAGCGAAAAAGACCGGCACCATCCGCGGCGGCCGCGACCACCAGATTGCCGACGCCGCCAAAGCCCTCGCCGACGGCGCCGCCGCCGCCGCCAAAGGCGAAGAGGAGCCACCAGACGTCGGCCGCTCCCTCGCCCAGCTCTTCAGCGCCTGAGGCGCAGCCGATTTTGCCACAGCGGGGTGTGGCAAAACTCGGATGCGGTTGCCGACAGCGCGCTAGGCTCGGCGCCTTGGGGCAGTAGCTCAGTTGGTTAGAGCAGCGGACTCATAATCCGTCGGTCCCTGGTTCGAGTCCAGGCTGCCCCATCCGGCTTCAGACCACGGTCAGCTGCAGCACGGCCCCGATCGCCCCGCAGCTGAGGACCACGAAGAGCACCGTCAGCTTCGAGTGCCAGCGGTTGAGGGCGAGGAAGGCGCCTAGAGCCAATAGGCCGGTGTAGACGTCGACCACGCTGGCTTCGAGGATTTCGACGGTGACGGCGGCGATCAGGCCGATGACGCCGGCGGCGACGCCGAGGAGGAACTGGTGGAGGCGTTCGTTCTCGGAGATCGCGACGAGCTGGCGGTGGAGGAAGATTGGCAAGACGAAGGCGGGGAGGAAGATGCCGAGGGTAATTAGCAGGGCTCCCGCCAGGCCGCCGGCGAGATAGCCGACGAAGGTGGAGAAGATGATCAGCGGCGCGGGGAGGATGCCGCCGATCGCCAAGCCGTCGATGAACTGGCCCTCGCTCAGCCAATGGTGGCTTTCGACCGCGCCGTCGTGGAGGAAGGGGACGACGGTGTAGGCGCCGCCGAAGGTGAGCAGGCCCGCCTTCAGACCCTCGAGGAGGATTTCACCGCCGAGGCTGACCGTAATCGCGCCGGCGGCGATCCAAAGCAGCGCCGGTAGCGAGAAGGTGAACGAAGGGGCGTGGCCGATCCAGCTGCGGGCGTTGCGCCAGAGCTCGTAGGCGAGGCCGCCGCCGAGCAACACGAGGACGAAGGTAGCCCCAGCAAAGTACGTGAGCGCGAAGCCGGCGATCGCGATCAGCATCAGCGGTACGTCCTGCAGGAACGATTTGCTCAGCCGCACCAGCGCCCGCGCCACCAGCGCCCCCACTGCCGCATTCAACCCGTAGAAGAGGGCATCGAGGTGCTTGGCGATGTCGGCCTCGACGTACAAGGCCGAGAGGCCGAGCATCAGCAGGAAGCCCGGCAGCATGAACCCCAGCCCAGCCGCGAAGCCGCCGAGCTTGCCGCCCCGCAGGCGCCCGAAGTAGACGCAGAGCTCGTGTGCCTCCGGTCCCGGCAGCACCTGGTAGACGGCGAGCTGGCGCTGGAAGCCGCGCTCGTCGAGCCAGCCTTCTTCGTCGACGCACTCGCGCTTGATCATCGCGATCTGCGCCGCCGGCCCGCCCCAGGCGAGGCAGCCGAATTTGAGAAACCGAAGGAAAAGGGCGAGGGGGGATTCCAAAAGGGCTGTTTGTCTATCGCAGTCAGGGGTAAATCGCCCTTACGCCCAACGTCGAGCCGTCTCGCTCTGGTTCGCGCCGATCTTGGGAACCCCCCCGACCGTGGGAGTGGCGAGGTTGACGGACCTCGGACCTGACCCCGGTCAAGAAGAAGAAGAAGCTCGGCAAGCGCCCTCGCGCGCCCCTGCCTTGGACCAGCAAACGACCCCAGGAACTTGGAGGACGAAAATGGCTGACGGAAGCGTTGGCGAAGCGCAGGAAAAGGCGCAGGAAGTCGCAGGCGAAGCGCAGGAGAAGGCGCGGGATGCGGCCGGCAAAGCGCAGGAGAACGTGCGCCAGCAGGTCGATCAGCGCTCGACCGAGGCCGGCGAGAAAGTGACCAATACCGCCCAGGACCTGCGCTCAGTCGGCGAGGAGCTGCGCAAACAGGGCAAGGACGCGCCGGCGAAACTCGCCGACCGGGCTGCCGAGCAGACCGAGAAAGTCGGTTCCTACCTGAAAGAGAAGGGCCCAGACGAGATGCTGCACGACGTCGAAGACTTCGGGCGGCAGCGGCCCTGGGCAGTCCTTGCGGGCGGTCTCGCGCTCGGCGTCGTCGCGGCGAGGTTCCTTAAGGCCTCGAGCCGGACCCGCTACCAACAGCGCAGCAACGGCAGCGGTGCAAACGGGCAGCTACCGCGGACGACGTCGGCGCCGCTAAACCGATCGGCCGTCGAGCCGGTGGCGACCCCGCTGCCCCCGACGGCGACGCCCACCCCGACCACGACGCCGGTAACCCCGACTCCCTCGGCGTCCCCGGCGCCATGAGCACCATGAACGGGGAAAGCAACGAGCTCCGCTCGCACTCCACCGGGGACCTCGTCAAACAGCTCTCCGAGCAGACGACGACGCTGGTCCGCAAGGAGATCGAGCTGGCGAAAGCCGAGCTGACCGAGAAAGGAAAGGTGGCGGGACAGGGCGCCGGGATGTTCGGCGGGGCGGCGGTTGTCGGCCTGCTGGCTTTGGGCGTGCTGACGACGATGATCCTCGCCTTGCTCGACAAGGCGATGGACCTCTGGCTTGCCGCCCTCATCGTCACGGTCGTTTACGGCGCCATCGCGGCAGTGCTGGCGATGACCGGCAAAGAGCGAATCAAGCAGGCGACGCCGCCCGCACCCGAACAGACCGTCGAAACCGTGAAGGAGGACGTGCAATGGGCCAAGAGCCAAGCCAAATCCGCCAGGAGATAGAGGAGACGCGCGCAGAGATGGGCGACACCGTCGACGCGCTCGCCTACAAGGCCGACGTGAAAACGCGGATGAAGGAATCGATCTCCGACAAACGCGACCGCCTGGTCGAGCAGATCCAGGGGACGACGCATAGGGTCGGCGATGCCACCCCGGACGGCCAGCAGGTCAAGGAGGGCGCCCGCGAAGTCGTCGGCGTGGCACAGGAAAACCCGCTCGGGCTGGCGATCGGCGGCCTCGCCGCCGGCTTCCTCGTCGGCATGCTGCTGCCGAGCTCGCGGATCGAGGACGAACGGGTCGGTCCGATCGCCGACCAGGTGAAGGAAACGGCGGCTGAAACGGCCGGCGAGGCCGTCGACCGCGGCCGCGAGGTAGCCACCCAGGTAGCCGAGCAGGCGGTCGAGGGCGCCAAAGAAGTCGGCCAGGAAGCGATGGAGACGGCGAAAAGCGCTGGCCAGGAGCAGGCCGAGGGGCTCAAAGACAGCGCCAAAGAAGGCGCCCAGGAAGTCAAAGAGCAGGCCCGGACCTGAAGCGTTTCAAGGGTCGAGCGCCGCTGCCGCGGGGCTCGACCCTCCCAATTGCAGGTCGATTTGGCGCAGGCGCTGTACCTCTGTAGATTTTCCTCAATCAGGAACTGACGGAGTGCTGAGAAGCGCTTCGACCGGGGGAAGCAGGATGGGACGAGGTGAGGAGGAGCGGTGACCGAGCTTGACGTCGACCTTGGGGCTTTGCTGCCCGCCGATCTGCCTGACGGCCGTGAAGCGGTAGAGGAGGGGAAGGCGCTGGCCGCCAGCGTCGAACGCGGGCGCTCGCTCTTCTGCGAGGAGAAGGGGGTCGGGTCCGAGCGCGAGTGGCGGGAAAAGGCCCGGCGCGAGGGCATCTCCTGCACCTGCATGAACATCGGCCTCAACACCTGGGCCGACACCCGCGAGGCCCTCGGCCAGATCTACGAGAACGCGCTCTCGCGCGGCGTGCGCCCGCCCGACCGCTTCAACCTGATCGCCGAGCGGCGCCAGGGCCTGCCGAAAGACAAACGCGCCGAAGCGCCCCAGGAAACCGGTCCGGCGATGATGACCGCGAGCGACTGGTGGGAGCTGGCGCACACGGTGCCGATCGAGCCCGAGGCGGCCGACAACAACATCGGCAGCCCCGCTTCGGTCGAAAACGCGCTCGACGCGCTGCAGGCCGGGGTCACCTCGATCGGGGTTCTTTCCCAGCACTCCTGGCGCTGGCCCTACTGGGACGACGAAGTCGGCCAGACGATGGTCTCGCTGAAGGCAGCTGGCCTGCTGGCGGCCTTCAAAGACGAGGGCGTCGTCTTCGACTCCTACCTCGAGGACGGTTATCCCGGCGTCTTCCACGACTACGCCAACTACATCGGCTGGGCGATGGTCGAGCGCTACGTCTCAGAAGAGCTGATCGGCGCTGCCTACTCGCCCTCCTGGGGTGGCCTGACGCAGAATCCGGTGGTCAAGTCGGCGGTGACCCTGGCCCTGGAGGCGGTCAACTTCGACCGCGTCCCGTTCCTCTACACCCAGGGGGACACGATCGGCAACACCCCCGATTTCGACGCCAACATGGCAGTGCTGAACACCGACGTCCTCTTCATGAAGATGGTCGACCAGCGCTACCGCCTCGGCACCGCGCCGATCGCGGTGCCGGTCACCGAGACCGAACGGATCCCTTCCTGGGACGAGGTGGCGACGGTGCAGACGATCAGTCGACGGCTCGACGACTACGTGCCGTTGGTCGACCCGGTGGTCGACTGGGCGAAGATCGAGGCGATGCGGGACCGGCTCGTCGCCGGCGGCCGCCGGTTCTACGAAGCCGCGGTCGGCGGCCTCGCCGGCGCCGGGATCGACGTTCGCGACCCGGCTCAGATGCTGCTGGTGCTGAAACGGCTCGGCTCCGAGCGCTGCGAGGAACTGTTCGGCGCCGGCGATCCCGACCCGGCATTCCCGCGCGGCAGGCGGCCGGTGCTCGAAACCGACCTGGTCAAGAGCACGATGGAAGAGCGCGAGCGGATCCTCGCCGAGCTCCACGGCCGCCACGAAGAGGAGGCGATCCGCGGCATGAAGGTGTTGGTCACCTCGACCGACGTCCATGAATTCGCCCCCTTCCTGCTTGCCTCGACGCTCTCGGCGGTGGGCACGGAGGTAATCGACTTCGGCATCAACCGCGACCCCGAGGACATCGTCAAAGCGGTGATCGAGACCGACGCCGACGCGGTTGTGATCAGCACCCACAACGGCGTCGCCCGTAACTTCGGGCAGCTGCTGATGCGGGAGCTCGACGCCGCCGCGGCGCGCCGGGTGCCCGTCTTCATGGGCGGCGTGCTGAACGAAGACGTCGAAGGGTCCGACGTGCCCCGCGACGTCAGCGCCGACCTCAACGCCACCGGGATCCAGACGCCGGGAACGATCGACCGCCTCGTCGACGCGCTGATCGATTGCCGCGCCGGCGGTGTGCCCGCCTAAATGGGCGCGATCGCGCTCGTCGACTTCGGCAGCACCTACACCAAGCTCAGCCTCGTCGATCCTGAGGAGGGAAGGCTGCTGGCGCGCGCCGAGGCGCCGACCAGCATCGGCACCGACCTGATGGAGGGCTACGGGGCGGCGCTCGAGCAAGCCCGGCGCGCAGCGAGGGGACCGGTGGAGGTCGAAGAGGCGCTTGCAGTCTCCAGTGCCGGCGGTGGACTGCGGGTGGCGGCGGTGGGTCTGGTCGCCGACCTCACCGCGGCGGCGGCGCGTCAGGCGGCGCTGAACGCGGGCGCGAGGGTCGGCACGGTCCTCGCCGGGAGTCTCGGCTCCGAGCAGCTGGAAGAGCTGCGGGCGGCGCGACCGGAGATCGTTCTCTTCGCCGGCGGCACCGACGGCGGCCAGGCGGAGCTGGTGCTCGAGAACGCCCGCCGGCTGGCGGCGGCGCGACTGCCCACCCGTTGCGTGGTTGCCTGCAACTCCGCCGTGGCCGCCGAGGCGGCGGCGATCCTCGTGGAGGCGGGCACGCCGGCCGACGTCGCCGGGAACGTGATGCCGAGGCTGGGGGAGATCGAGGTCGAATCGGCGCGCGAGGCGATTCTCCGCGCCTTCCTCGATCACGTGATCGGCGGCAAGGGGCTCAGCACCAGCCCCGACTTCGAGCGGATGGTGCGGATGCCGACGCCGGAGGCGGTCCTGGCAGCCACGCGGCTGCTCTCACAGGGGACCCAGACTGTGGCGGGAGTAGGGGATGTGGTGGTGGTCGACGTCGGCGGCGCCACCACCGACGTGCACTCGAGCCGGACCGCCGAGATCGCGACGCCGGGCGTCGAGGAGGCGCTGCTGCCGCCACCGCCGACGCTGCGTACGGTCGAGGGCGATCTCGGTCTGCGCTCGGGAGCGGCCGGAGTCATCGTCGCCGACGGGCGCTGGATCGAGGCTGAAGGCGATCTTGACGAAGGGGCGATTGGACAAGCTGTAGCGTTGCGGTCAGAGGACTCCAAGTGGATTCCGGAGAGTCGGGAAGAGGCGCGTCTGGACCGTCTCCTCGCAGTCGGCTGCGTCACCCACGCCGTCCGTCGCCACTGCGGGACGATGCTGCTGGCGCGGGGGGAGAACGGCCCCCCGACCCTGGTCCGGGACGGCCCGGACCTGAGGGAGGTGGAGCAGGTGCTCGGCACCGGGGGGGTTTTCGCCCATCGGGAGGACGGTCGCGAGATCCTCGCTGCAGCTCTCGCTCGGCGAGCGCCCCGCTCGCTGGCGCCTCACGACCCGGCTCTGGGCGTTGACGGTAACTACGTCATGGCCGCCGCGGGTCTGCTGGCAGCCGTCGACGCCGAGGCCGCGGCCCGGTTGTTGCAGCGGGAGCTTGGCCTTGTCCAGGCCTAGACGGCATGTCCAACCAGTCATTGGGTACGTCGCCGTTCTCCGACCTCGAAATAGCGCATGATCTAGGCAGGGGAATGGGAACGATGTTCAGGCGGCGCGAAAAAGAAAGCATCATCAGGCTCTTCTACGCCGGCGACGTGCACGGCTCGCGCGTCTGCTGGAAGAAGTTCGTCAACGCCGCCGCGCATTACCCGGCCGATGCCCTGGTGATGGGCGGCGACCTCACCGGTAAGGCGCTGGTGCCGATCGTCCGCGGCGACGATGGCGCCTACCGGGCGCGGGTGATCGGCGAGGAGCGGGTCGCGCGCACCGCGGCGGAGCTGGACCAGATGCAGGCGGCGATCTCGACCAACGGGATGTACCCGCTGATCGTCGACGAGGAGGAGGCGCGACGGCTCGAGGCGGACGAGAGCCGCCGTGAGGCGGCCTTCGAGCGGGCGCTGCTGGAGGAGCTGCGGCTCTGGGTGAGGCTCGCCGACGAACGCCTGGCCGGCAGCGGCGCCCGCGCCTACGTGATCCCCGGCAACGACGACCCCTGGTCGATCGACGAGGTGCTTGCCGCCGGCTCCAGCGTGGTCGCCTGCGACGAGCGGATCGAGGTCGTCGGCTCGCACGAGATGGTCTCCCTCGGCTACTCGAACCGGACCCCGTGGAAGACCCCGAGAGAGCTCGACGAGGAGGAGATCTACGCTCGCCTGAAGCGCTTGACCGAGCAATTGGAAAACCCCCAGCGGGCGATTCTCAACATCCACGTCCCGCCCTGGGAGAGCAGCCTCGATACCGCCTTCGAGGTCGACGAGGAACTGCGTTACGTAACCAAGGGCGGTCGCCCGCACGAGGTCCCCACCGGCAGCCAAGCGGTACGTCAGATCATCGAAGAGACCCAGCCGGTGCTGAGCCTTCACGGTCACATCCATGAGAGCAAAGGCGTGACGAAGATCGGGCGGACGGTGGCGATCAACCCGGGCTCGGACTATGGGAGCGGTCACCTCGACGGCTGCCTGGTGCACCTGGCAGCGGAACGGGTGGTCGGCCAATACCTGGTGTCTGGCTAACGACGAGGAAGGGGAGAGGATGACGGAGGCAGGGGAGAGGTCGACTACTGAGGGCGGCTCGCCGGGTGTTTACGCGCGAAAAGCGACCGGACTGGTGCGGGAAGTGTCGCCATTTTCGACCTTTGTGTTCAACATGGCGGGGCAGCCGACCTCGGTCCTGCTTGCCACCTCGGTTTTCCTCGCCCTGGCGCTGTTTCCCGGCGGCTCGATCTGGCTCGGATTTGCGATGGCGTTGGGGGTGGCCCTGGTGATCTCGGTCTGTTATGGCCTTTTCACCTCGGCGATCCCACGCAGTGGCGGCGATTACGTACTGGTCGGCCGCGTCACCCATCCGGTGATCGGTCTGGTCTCCTCCTTCTTCTGGACCTCGGGAGTGATCCTCTCGATCGCCTTCATCGCCCTGGCCTTCGTCACCGTTGCGCTTGGCCCGTCGCTGACGGCACTCGGGCTCGTCAGCGGCCACGAATCTCTCGTCACCGCCGGCAACGACCTCGCCACCAGCGAGGGCTGGCAGTTCGGCATCGGCACCGCCCTGATCCTGGGTTCAGCCCTTCTGCTCGCCGGCGGCTGGCGCTGGACGACCCGGATCATGAACGGCTTCTGGCTCCTGATGATGCTCGGCCTCGCCACCGTGTTCCTCGTTCTCCTGTTCAAGAGCCACGAGGGTTTCGTTCACAGCTTCAACCAGTTCGCCGGCTCGATCACCGGCGAAAAGGACACGTACAGCTCGATCGTCGCGAATGCCCACAAGGAAGGCATCGACACCGACCCCGCGTTCAGCATGCACAACACCTGGCCGACCTGGGCGTTGATCTGCAGTCTCACCCTCTTCGCCTGGCTCTCGATCTACATCTCCGGTGAGGTGCGGCGGGCACGCGACACCACCCAGATCAAGGTGATGGCAGCTGCCAGCACGGTTCACATAGCGATCGCGGCGGTCCTCGCGATCCTCTTCTTCAGCACCTTCGGCCACGACTTCTTCGTCGCCATCAACGGGCTCAGCGAATCGGAAAGCTACCCCTTCGCAGCGCCCCCGTTCTACACCTTCCTGACCTCGATCGCGGGCGGCAGCACGTTGCTTGCGTGGTGGCTGCTGATCACCTTCGCGGCCGCCTTCCCGTTGCTGATGATCCCCAACATCACGATCGCCGTGCGCACCTTCTTCGCCTGGGCCCTCGACGGCCTGCTGCCGGCCCGGTTCGCGCAGGTGTCCTCGCGCACCCACGCGCCCCATTACGCGATCGGCCTCACCGTCATCCTCAGCATCGCGGTCCTCGGCTGGGCGGTCACCAACGGCGAAGGGTTCTTCAGCGTTCTCGTCGAGGCGGTCCTGGTGCAGCTGATCGCGATGATCCTGATCGGGGTCTCGGCGGCGTTGCTGCCCTACCGGCGCCCGGATGCCTGGCGCTCCTCGGCGACGACCCGGCGCCTCTTCGGCGCGCCGGTGATCACGATCGCCGGCGTGTTGCTGGCCTTCCTGCTGGCAGGGGTCTTCTACGTGTACATGCGCTACGAAGGCCTCAACATCGATCGGGCTCACTTCTTCCGCGACGCCGCGATCGTCTTCGTCGCATCGCTACTGACCTTCTTCGTAGCCCGTGCGGCTCGGCTGCGTCAAGGCGTGGACGTCGACAAGCTCGCCGCGGAGATCCCGCCGGAGTAATGGCGGGAGTGGGGGTGAAACCTGTCGCGGATCCGGTCGCCGAGGGGCGCCGAATCGTCGAAGCTGCGGCGGAGCGGAGCGTGTCGCTGCGCGCTCTCGGGGGGGTCGCGGTGGCGATGCTTTGTCCCAGCAGCCACGATCCGCCGCTGGCTCGGAGTTACGCAGACATCGATCTCGCCACCACCAAGTCGGCCAAGGACCAGGTGGTGGCACTGCTCGAATCCCTCGAGTACACGGGTGACAAAGAGTTCAACATGCTCCACGGCCACCGCCGCCTCTACTTCTGGGACGAGCACGCCCAGCGTCAGGTCGACGTCTTCGTCGATGAGGCAAACCTGTGCCACCGGGTCGATCTGCGCCGCCGTCTCGAGGCAGCTCCCCTGACCCTCTCCCTTGCCGACCTGACGGTATTGAAGCTGCAAGTCGTGGAGACGAACGAAAAGGACTATCTCGATCTCTGCGCGATTTTCGCCGACCACGACCTGACTCAGGATGACAGCGGGATAAATTCCACCTATATAGCCGAACTCACTGCTTCGGACTGGGGGTTGTGGCGGACCCTGACGATGGTTGCCAAGCGCACCGAACAGTTCGCTTCCGAACTGGATGGATTTGAAGCGGCTGGAGTCGTGGTGGAGCGGCTGGGCCGCCTGCGAACGGAGCTCGAGGCGGCGCCGAAGTCGCGGGGATGGAAGCTGCGGGCGAGGATCGGCGACCGCAAGCGTTGGTACGAGCTTCCCGAAGAGGTCCGGTGAGGTGAGTCATGTCAGTTGCTTTGGATAGTCTCGCCCCTGTGAATTCGCTGACCAATCGTCTTTGGAAGGGGCAAACGTGACTCGGCCCCGGCGCGGGGAGCCGCGGGCGAGGACGAAAATCCTGGAGGCGAGTCGGAAGCTGTTTTCGCGCCGGGGCTTTGCCGAGACCTCGATGGGAGACATCGCTCGCGCGGCGCAGGTTGCGCGGGCGACCGTCTACAACAACTTCGACGACAAGCAGGACATCCTCTCCGACATCATCAAGGACTACATGGTCGGCTACGCGCAGATCCCCCAGAAACTGCGCGAGAACGCCCGCTCCGGCCAGACCTCCTTCGACCTGGTCGAGGAAATGGTCCGCGAGGCGCTTACCTGGCGTGTCACCAACGCCGACCTCAGGCCGATCGTCGCGGTGGCCCGCAACATGCGCGGCTCCGGCTGGGAGGAGGCGGACAAGGCCGCCGATGACGCGATGCTCGGCTGGATCATGGCGGTGCACGCGGCCGATGAGTCGGCCGGTTTGATTCGCGACGGCGTCGACCTCGAATTCGGCGTCCGCGCGACCTACGCGATGATCGAGGCGATCCTCCGCAACTTCCCCGTCTCCTCTGACGAGGAGGAGATCAACCGGGTCGCCCACCAGCTGGCGCTCCTGCACTGGTACTCGATCTGCTCGGTCCCACCGGAGGAAGCGCCGCGCAGCCCGCTGGGGAAAAGGTCACCCGCTGAAGCGTAGACATACTGTCCACTAGCGATAGTCTGAGTGGAGTGTCTGCATCAAAGCATGTAGCGAGTGACCTCAGGCATCTGATTCACCCGCTCACCGACCACTCGGTCCTGCCGCAGGCGGGGCCGCTGGTAATCGCCCAGGGGGACGATTGCGAGCTGGTCACCGAGGACGGCCGCCGCTTGATCGACGGAATGGCGGGCCTCTGGACGGTGAACGTAGGCCATGGGCGCCAGGAGCTGATCGAGGCTGCGGGCAGGCAGCTGCGCTCGTTGCCCTACGTCTCCACCTTCGGCGGGGTCGCCTCACCGCCGGCGATCGAGCTGGCCGAGAAGATCGCCGGCCTCGCCCCGCCCGGCCTGAACGGCGTCTTCTTCGCTTCAGGGGGCAGCGAGGCCAACGAGACGGCGATCAAGCTCGCCCGTCGACACTGGGTCCGCGGCGGCGAGCCGCAGAAGTCGATCGTGCTCGCCCATGAACGCGGCTACCACGGCCTCACCGGCGTGACCACGACGGCCACGCGGCTGCAGCCCTACCACGGCGAGTTCGGCGTTGGCGCGCCGGACATCCACGAGGTACCGACGCCCTACGTCTACCGCTGCCCAGCCGGCACCCCTTGCGATCCCGACTCCTGTCCGGTCTGCCAGGGCGAGGCGCTCGAGCGGCGGATCGCCGAGTTCGGGGCGGAGCGGATCGCGGCGGTGATCGTCGAGCCGGTCTTCGGCTCGGGTGGGGTGATCGTGCCGCCGCCCGGCTACCTGAGGCGCCTGCGCGAGATCTGCGACCGCCACCGCTTGCTGCTGATCGTGGACGAGGTGATCACCGGCTTCGGGCGGACCGGGACCTGGTTTGCCTGTGAGCACGAGGGGGTGTCCCCGGACTTGCTCACCTTCGCCAAGGGCGTCACCAGCGGCTACGTCCCGCTCGGGGGAGTGGTCGTCAGCGACGAGATCTGGGACGGCCTACGCGATCCGGGCGCAGAGCCCGGGGTGCTGATGCACGGCTTCACGCACAGCGGCCATCCGCTCGCCTGCGCCGTGGCCCTGGCCAACATCGCGACGATCGAGCGCGAGAACCTGCTGGCACGGGTTCGCGAGACGAGCGAGGTGATGGCACGGCAACTGGCGCCGCTGCGCGAGCACCCGGAGGTAGGGGAGGTGCGGCAGGCGGGCCTGATGGCGGGGGTTGAGCTGGTCGCCGACGGGCCGACTCGTCAGCGCTGGCCGGTCGCGGCGACGCGCGGGCGCCGGGTTGCCGCCGAGGCGCGTGAGCGCGGCCTCCTCACCCGCAGCCTCCTCGACGACATCCTTTGCCTGGCGCCGCCGTTCACGATCTCCGAGGAGATGCTGGGGCGGGCGGTGGAGATCCTCACGGAGAGCCTCGAGGCGACCCGGGATCCCCACCGCTGACGCCGCCCTGGCGAAGCGGCTATTCGAGGTACTTTTCCGCCTGCTGCTGGACTTCTTCGGCGCCCTTTTCAGCCTGCGCCTTGCCTTCTTCGATGCCCTTTTCAGCTTCCTTCTGGGCTTCCTGGACCTTCTTCTTGGCCTTGCCCTTGAGGTTCTTTTCGACCTGCTCCTGGGCTTCTTCCAGTCCCTTTTCGGCCTTCTTGCTGCCTTCCTGAACGGCTTCTTCGGCCTTCTTGGCACCTTCGTCGATCTGCTGCTGTGCCTGTTCGCGGATCGAGTTGCTTTCGTCGCTGCTGCTGCCGCAGCCGGACCAGACAATGCCGCCTGCGCCGATGGCGATCACCGCCAGGAGCGGGCCGATGGCGTGCAGTTTCTTCGTCATGTGGTGTCTCTCCCAGTGGTTGACGATTGATGTGCCCGGCAGTGAATCAGCTGGCCACGCGGCAGACTTTTTCCAGCGTCGAGCTGACCCCACGGTGGCCTTCGAAGCGGAACTTGGCGCGGGCGAAGGCGAAGGGGACTTCCGGGAAGCCGACCGGGGCGCTGCAGGCGGCCGAGAGGTAGCTGCGGGGCTTACCGGCGAAGCGCCAGCGACGACCGAGCGAGAGCTCGATCTGCGTAATCGAGCCAAAGCCGTTGGCAAGCTTGGGGATCCGGGTCCGCAGCACCGTCCCGAATTCCCCGTCGCGCCGGTGTCCGATCCGCAGCGGCACGACAAGGGTGAAGTGCACGGGGGCGCCGCCGAAGAAGTGGAGAAGCAGGCCGGGTTTGCCGGCGATGCGGCCGTTGAAGGCGAGAATTTCGCCGTCGGCGGCCACCGGGTTGTTGGTCCCGAGCTCGACCTCGGCACTGAAGTTGCCGCGGCCGACCAGGGCGCTTCGGCAGCGCGAGCGGGCTTCATTGGTGCTGGTCGACTGCAGTTGCGAGGGCGCGCAGGAGGGCAGACCCTTGGTGTAGAGCCGGCCGTTGCGGTTGAGCTCGATTTCAAGAACCTTCAGCGGCGGTGGATGGCTGCCGTCGGTGGTCGACACCGCGCCTTTGATCGTCACCTGGATCGGCGCCGGAGTCTGCCGCGGCAGCGAGTGGGGCGAGAACTCGGCGTCGAAGTGGACCAGCAGGTTGCCTTCCTTCTGCACCACGGCCCCGGTAACGGCCGCAGCCGTCAGCGCCAGCAGCGCTGCCAACGCGAATATGAGTAGGCCTCGCCGCATCCTCTTCGCCAGTCTAGGTGCCCGCTGCGCTCAGTCGTCGTCGCCGTCGCCGAGATGGGTCACCCGTTCGGCCCGCTGACGCACTTCTTCGCTCGCCTCGCGGGTCGCCGCGAAGGCCTCCTCCCGCGCCGCCGCCAAGCCCTCGCTCGGCTTGCCGCCGACGATGTCGCGGAAGGCGTTCTTGAAGCGCTCGGTGCGGCGATCGGGCGGGAACCGCGCCCGCGAGCGCGCCTGCTTCTTCGGATGCCGCTCGCCGTAGCGGCGCCGCGCCCAGGCCGAGTCGGGCTTGCCGAGACGGCAGGCGCCGTAAAGGGCGATTGGGAAGATGAAGAAGCCGACGCAGCCGTGCAGGACGCGGCCCTTGAGGAAGCAGATCGCGACCAGGGCGAAGACCACGAGCGCGCTGACCGCGCTGCCCAGTAGCGCTTGGATCGAGCCGTCTTCGATCGTCAGGGGCGTGAAGCCGACCAGGACCAGCATCATCCCGGCGGCGGCGATCACGGTGGCATCGATCGACTTGCGACCCTCCTGGGCCCAGTAGACGTCGTCGAGGTAGACCCAGAGGGCGAACTCGTCGATCGTCAGGCCGGCCCCGACCCCGAACAAAAGGGCGCAGATCTCAGTCCAGGGGGTGTGGCCGAAGGCGAGGAAGCCGCCGGCGCCGGCGACCATCATCGTCACGATCCCGAAGACGAGGTGGTGGAGGTGGACGCCGCTGTCGCTGACGATGCTTCCCGGCCACCAGGAGACGCGCTCGCTGCGCTGCAGGCGCGTGCTCATGCGGATGAAGGCGAACGAGCCGATGAAGCCGACGAGGACGAGGAAGAGCCCCTGCTCGTCGTGCTTTTCGAGCTTGCCCCAGAAGTCGGCGACGATCGAGGCCGTGGTCATGCCGGCACCGGGGTCGCGTGCAGCGGCGGGGCGGTGCCCTCCCGGCGCCCGATCAGGTCGACCGTGAGCAGGACGGCGGCGACCGCGAAGACCGGTGAGAGGAAGGCGTTGGACACCGCCTCCGCCAGCCAGGCGGCGACGAAGGTGTCGCCGAGCTCGTGATGGACGAGCGCCGCGAGGCCGCCGCCGATCGCGTCGCCGAGGACCTCGATCGGAACCAGGACCCAGAAGACGAACCAGAAGCTGCCACGGACCAGCTGGAAGCTGCGGCGTAGGGCCGAGGCCGCCGAGCGCTCCTCGATCTCGACGATCGGTCCGGCCAGGCCGAGGAAGACGAAGGCGAGGACGCCCGGCACCAGGCCGAGCAGCAGGCCGAGGGCGACGATCGCCACGAAGGCGACGTCGACGACGACAAGACGTCCGTACTTGATCCGTCCGGCGATCTCCCGCACGCTCGGCCGCCCTTGGCCGTGGGGGTGGGTGAGGGAGATCGCGATCGCGCCGCTGAAGAAGATCTCGCCGAGCAGGCCGGTCATCGTCACCGCGCCAACCGCGAGCATCAAGGCCGCGATCTCGATACCGCTGGTCAGGTCCAGCGAGTCGACGTCGACCCGGAGGCTGAGCGCGTCGAGCAGGCCGAGCGGCACGAAGACCAGGACGGCGAAGCCCAGCAGCGAGGGCATCCAGCCCCAGTAGGTGCGCCAGATGTCGGCGTAGGCGGCAGCGACCCGGCGGCCGAAGCTCATCCGCGGCGGCCGCGCCGACCGGCTGGGCGCCGGCCGCGCGCCTCCAGCTTCGACTGGCTCGACTCCGACGCCGGCACCCGCTTGAGGCTGCCGAGCTCGGGGACCAGGAGCTCTTCGGCGCAGCGGCGGTGCCAGTGGTGGTGGTCTGTGCCGCCGAGCCGGCGGACGAACTGGACGACGGTGTGCTCCTCGCCGACCGGGATCTCGCCGTGGCAGCCGGGGCAGCGGTAGAGCTTGCGGGAGATGCCGCGGATCAGATAGACCTCGTCGCCCTCTTCGTTGATCCCGGTGAGGCTCCAGCGAATGCTCGGCTGTCCCTCGAACTGGTTCATCGGCGTCTCGACATCCAGGAAAAGCCGGCAGCCATCGCGACGTTGGCGGCGCCGGCCAGCCGCAGGCCCAGCTTCGCCCCTGGTCGGCTGACGGCGGGGGAGGCGGACCAGAGCGCGTCGGTGGCGATCTCGGTACCCCGCAGCCAGGCCAGGGACTGCCAGTCGGCTGGCTTCCCGCGGCGGTCAGCCACCAGGTGCGCCGCGGCGAAGGTCAGCCAGATCGGGCCGCAGCGGCGGAACAGGTGCTTGGCGTCCGGGGAGGGCTCGTCGTGACCGAGCACCCTCAGGGTCGCGGCGGGGGCAGCGATCGCCGCCGTCCCCAGGATCAGGTCGAAGGCGATCATGTTGCGGTTGGTGAGCCGCAGGGCCCTTTCCAAGGTCATCGCCTGAGGAATCCAACCAGAAGCTGGAAGGGAAAGGGTGAGGTTCGGCGAAATGGACCGCCGTGACCAAGACCGCGACGAAGTCCCCACAGCTCAAAAGCCTTTCCGACTACATCCAGGAGCGTTTCGAAGAGTTCTCGCGCTCCCAGAAAGACGTCGCCCGCTACATCGTCGACCATCTCGACGAGGCGGCCTTCCTCACCGCCGAGGAGCTGGCCCGGAGAGCGAGCACCTCGTCCTCGACGGTGGTGCGCTTCTCCCAGGCCCTCGGTTTCGAGGGCTACCCCGAGCTCCAGCAGGCGGCGATCGAGGAGTACCGCACGACGATCGCCGCCGCCGGCGCCAACGGCGGGGCCCTCTTCTCCTTCGACCACTCCGAGCTGGAGGGGTCGCTCGGCGCCGACTACTCGAACCTCGAGGAAACCGCGCGCAAGCTGACTTCCGAGCAGGTGAACGCCTCGGTTGCGGCGCTGGCGGAAGCGCAGCGGATCGTCATCGTCGGCGTCGACCAGATGGCCTTTTTCGCCAGCTACCTGCGCCACACGCTGAGCCTGCTGGACATCCGCGCCGAGATCGTCGCGTCGACCGGTGGCGAGTCGCTGCAGCGACTGGGGCGGATCGACGAAAACACCCTCGTCATCACCCTTTCCGCCGGCCGCGCCCACCCGTTGCTGCTGCGGGCGATGAAGCTGGCGCTGCACCGCGGCGCCCGCACCCTGGCGATTTCCGACGCGACGATGTCGGAGGTGGGGGAGCACGCAGAGCTGACTCTCTACTTCTCCTCCAACAGCCCCAGCTTCACCCGTTCGCATACGGCGTTGATGGCGCTGGTGCAGGGTTTGGCCCACGGCCTCTACGCCCGCGACGAAGCCGCGCACAAAGACCGCATCCGCGCGTACAAACTCAAGTAGCCGAATTCGCCATCAAGGCGAAGCAGCTGCCGCTGTCCGGTATGTAATCTGGCCGGGATGACTGAGCGCGCGACGTTTCGACTGAAGACCGGCCTCGCCGAGATGCTGAAAGGCGGGGTGATCATGGACGTGGTCACGCCGGAGGAGGCGAAGCTTGCCGAGGAGGCGGGCGCCGTGGCGGTGATGGCGCTGGAACGCGTGCCCTCCGATATCCGCGCCCACGGCGGCGTTGCCCGCATGTCCGATCCCTCGATGATCAAAGGGATCCAGGAGGCGGTCTCGATCCCGGTGATGGCGAAGGCTCGGATCGGTCACATCGCCGAGGCCCAGGTTCTGCAGGCGCTGGAAGTCGACTACATCGACGAGTCGGAGGTGCTGACGCCGGCCGACGAGCGCAACCACATCGACAAGCTCGCCTTCGAGGTGCCGTTCGTCTGCGGCGCCACCAACCTCGGCGAGGCGCTGCGGCGGCTCGGCGAGGGAGCGGCGATGATTCGCTCCAAGGGCGAGGCGGGGACCGGCAACGTGGTCGAGGCGGTCCGTCACATGCGCGAGATCACCTCGGGGATCAAGCGGCTGGCGCAGCTGCGCCCGGAGGAGTTGGCGGCGGCGGCGAAAGAACACCAGGCGCCGCTCGAAGTCGTCCAGGAGGTCGCCGCTGCGGGTCGACTGCCGGTGCCGCTGTTCTGCGCCGGCGGCATCGCCACCCCGGCGGATGCGGCGCTGATGATGCAGCTCGGCGCCGAGGGCAACTTCGTCGGTTCCGGGATCTTCAAAAGCTCCGACCCCGAGCGGCGGGCGCGGGCGATCGTCGAGGCGACGACCCATTACCAGGACCCCGAGCGGGTGGCCGCTGCCTCGACCGGCCTCGGCGAGGCGATGGCCGGGCTCGAGATCACCGGGCTCGCGGCCGAGGACGCTCTGCTGCAGCACCGCGGAGCGTAGGTGGCCGACCCTGTGGGCGGCAAGGCGCTGGTAGTCGGCGTCCTCGCGCTCCAGGGCGACTTCGCAGCCCACGCCGAGACCCTGCGCCGGCTTGGGGCCGATCCGCGCGAGGTGCGCACGGCGGCCGAGATGGAGGACCTCGACGCGCTGGTCATCCCCGGCGGCGAGAGCACGACGATCGGGAAGATGATCGAGTCCGCCGGGCTCGAGCCGGCGCTGCGCGCGCACTTCGACAGGGGCAAGCCGATCCTCGGCACCTGCGCCGGCCTGATCGTCTGCGACGCCGAACACCTCGGGTTCATCGACGCGACCGCCCGGCGCAACGCTTTCGGCCGCCAGCTGCAGAGCTTCGAGGCCGAGCTCGAGGTCGAGGGGGCCGGCGACGAGCCGCTGCGGGCGGTCTTCATCCGCGCGCCCTGGGTCGAGCGGCACGGTTTGGGTGTCGAGGTGCTGGCCTCATACGAAGGGCATCCGGTGGCGATAAGGGAGGGCAACGTGCTCGCCTGCGCCTTCCATCCGGAGCTGACCGACGACCCACGTTTCCACGCGATCTTCATGGCAATGACGACCGCCGCGCGCGAGCGGGCGGGGGAGGAGGCGAAGGCATGAGCGGCGGCGATCCGAGGGTGCAGAACCTGGCGAAGATCCTGGTCGGCTACTCGACCGAAGTGAAGGAGGGCGACGTCGTCTCGATCGACGGCGAGAGCGCTGCCGCGCCGTTGCTGCTGGCGGTCTACGAAGAGGTGTTGGCGGCGGGCGGCAACCCGATGCTGAACGTCGCCCTCGAGGGACAGGTCGCCGCCTACTTCAAACACGCCACCGACAAGCAGCTGGAATGGATCTCTCCCTACGCGGAGTGGATGGTCGACAACGCCGACGTGCGGATCGCGATCGGCGCCAGCACCAACACGCGCGAGCTCTCCGGGGTGCCGCCGGAGCGGCAGACGCTGCGCCAGTCGGTCACCGGCGACCTGATGACGCGGGCGATGAAGCGCAGCGCCGAAGGCGACTTCCGCTGGGTATACACGCTCTATCCCACCAGCGCCTACGCCTCCGAGGCGGAGATGAGCCTGGCCGACTACGAAGACTTCTACTACGGCGCCTGCCTGGCGACCGACCCCGAGCCGCTGACCGCCTGGCAGCGCGCCTCTGACGAGACGCGGCGGCTGGCCGACTGGATTCAGGGCCATGAGGAGGTGCGGGTCACCGCTCCCGGCACCGACATCAAGCTCGGCATCGCCGGCCGCGAGTTCATCCCCTGCGTCGGCGACAACAACATGCCCGACGGCGAGTTCTTCACCGGCCCGGTCGAGGACTCGGTCGAGGGAGAAGTCTCCTTCCACCTGCCGGCGGTGATCGGCGGGCGCGAGGTCGCCGGGGTGAAGTTGCGTTTCGAGGCCGGCCGCGTTGTCGACGCCTCGGCCGAGCGCGGCGAGGAGTACCTGCTGAAGCTGCTCGACACCGACGAGGGGGCCCGCTCCCTGGGCGAGCTCGGGATCGGTACCAACTACGGGATCGACAAAGGCACCCGCGAGGTCCTGCTCGACGAGAAGATCGGCGGCACCGTCCACATGGCGGTCGGCGCCAGCTATCCCGAGTCCGGCGGCGAGAACGAGTCCTCGGTCCACACCGACCTCGTCTGCGACCTTCGGCTCGGCGGCAAATTGGAAGTCGACGGAGTCGTCATGCAGGAAGACGGCCGCTTCCTGATCTAACGCGGCGGCTACTGGTTCGGGATCGGGGAGCCGGCCAGGAGGAAGAACCAGATGGTGAGGGCCAGGGCGGCCAGCATCACCGAGGCCATCAGCACCGCCTCGACCACCGTCACCGAGCTGCGCAGCGGCGCCGTGTCGCGCATGCTCTTCAGCCAGGTCGGCCGGATCGGTTCCAGTCGGTTGGTCCCGGTGATGCGGATGTAGAGGTCGTTGAGGCGGCCGATCAGCCAGGCGACGAAGAGGATCGAGGCGAGGACGCCGATCGCGACGACCGCGTAGGGGCCGCCGCTCGGGAACTGCGTCTCCGACAGCTTCGAGGCGATGTAGACCCAGCTCAACGGGATCGCCGTCCACAGCGAGAAGGCGGCCAGGAGCATGGCGACGAAGACGAAGCCTGCGGCCACGCCTCGGCCTGCTCGTTGGGTGCGCGTCATCGTCGACATGGGTCTGCTCATAGAATGGCAGGCGATGTCCGGGCATTCCAAGTGGCACTCGATCAAACACAAGAAGGGCGCCGCCGACGCCAAACGCGGCAAGCTCTTCAGCAAGCTCGCGCGGGCGATAACCGTCGCCGCGCGTGACGGCGGCGGCGACGTCGACCACAACCCGACGCTGGCGACGGCGGTCCAGAAGGCCAAAGACGCCTCGATGCCGAAGGACAAAATCCAGAAGGCGATCGACGTCGGCACCGGCGCCGGGTCCGACGGCGCGGCGATCGAACGGGTCGTCTACGAGGGCTACGGCCCGGCCGGGGTCGCGGTCCTGGTCGAGGCGCTGACCGACAACCGCAACCGCGCAAGCGCCGAGATCCGGCACGCCTTCTCCAAACACGGCGGCAACCTCGGCGAGCCGGGATCGGTCGCCTGGATCTTCGAGCGCAAAGGGTCGATCGTCGTCGACGGCAGCCGCTACGGCGAGGACGACCTGATCGGGGCGATCGACGCCGGCGCCGAGGACGTCCAGGTCGACGAGGAGAAACTGCGGGTGATCTGCGATCCGGCCAACCTGACGGCGGTGAAGCAATCGCTGGAAGGAGAAGGGATCGAGATCGAATCCGCCGGCCTGGCGATCGAACCGAAAAGCAGCGTCGAAGTCAAAGGCCACGACGCCGAACGGGTCCTCAAGCTGCTCGATGCCCTCGACGAGCAGGACGACGTCGACGAAGTCTTCGCCAACTTCGACATCCCCGCCGACGTCCTCGAGCAGCTGGCGGCCTGAAGGCATCCGAAGCTCTTTCCAGAATCACTACCCATGCAGGTAGTGATGGGAATCGACCCCGGTGCGGCGAATCTCGGCTTCGGCATCGTCCGCGTCGAGGGCAGCCACATGGTCGCGCTCGACGGCGGCGTCGTCGAGACGACCCCGGATCTGCCGATGGAGCGGCGTCTGGCCCGCATCCACGGCGCCCTGCGTGAGCTGATCGCCTGGCACGAGCCGAAGGCGATGGCGATCGAGGAGGTCTACTTCGGCAAGAACGTCCGCTCGGCGATGGCCGTCGGCCAGGCGAGCGGGGTGGCGATGCTGGCCGCGGCCGAGCACGGTGTCGGCTGCTTCTCCTACACGCCGCAGGCGATCAAGATGGCCGTCTGCGGCTCCGGCGCCGCCGGTAAGCGTCAGGTGCAGAAGATGGTGGGAACGCTGCTCGGCCTGCCCGAGCCGCCCTCTCCGGACCACGCCGCCGACGCGCTGGCGGTGGCGATCTGCCACGGCGGCACCAGTGGCCGCCGTGAGGCGATCGCCGTGGTCGAGGAAGCCGCCGAACGGCGCGGGGAGCGGGTCGCCGGATGATCGCCGCCGTCCGCGGCGAGGTGATGGTCCGCCGCCCCGACCACGTCGTCATCGACTCCGGCGGCGTCGGCTACCGGCTCGCGGTCTCCTCGGAGACGCTGAAGGCGGTGCCCGGGGCCGGCAGCGAGGCTTTTCTCCACGCCGAACTGGTCGCCCGCGAGGACTCGCTCTCGCTCTACGGCTTCTCCTCCGAGGAGGAGCGCGATCTCTTCCGCCTCCTGACCACGGTCAGCGGCGTCGGCCCGAAAGTCGCGATCGCCACCCTCTCGGGCGGCAGCACCCGCGACCTGCTGCGGGCGATCGCCGCCGGCGACGCCAAACGCTTCCAGGCGGTGCCCGGGATCGGCAAACGGACGGCCGAGCGGATCATCGTCGAGCTGCGCGAGAAAGTGGCGGGGGCGCTGGAGGAAGAGGTCGCGGTGATCGCCGACGCGGAGGGCAGCCCCCGCAACCTGGCCCGCGACGGCCTCGTCAATCTCGGCTACGCGCCGCTGGAGGCCGAGCAGCTGCTCGACGGCGTCGAGGGCGAGGAGCCCCAGGAGCTGGTTGCCGCCGCGCTGCGCAAAGCCGGCTCCTCGAGGAACGCCGCGTGAGCGGGCCGCCCGACATCGGCGGCGGCCGCATCCGCACCCCCGGGATCGACGGCGACCCGGTCCCGGTCGACGCCGAGGTGAAGGTGCACGATGCGCGGGCGGAGGCTCCGGACGAGGAGCTCGACCGCTCGCTGCGGCCACCAACCCTGGCCGACTTCGTCAACCAGCGGCAGGTTACCGAGCAGCTGGCGATCTTCATCGAGGCGGCGAAGAAACGGGGGGAGCCGCTTGACCACGTCCTCCTCGCCGGCCCTCCCGGGCTCGGCAAGACCTCGCTCGCCCACATCGTCGCCGCCGAGCTCGGGGTGCCGATGGTCCAGACCGCGGGCCCGGCGCTCGAGCGCAAGGCCGACGTCGCCTCCTTCCTCACCTCGCTGGAGCCGGGCAGCGTCTTCTTCATCGACGAGATCCACCGCCTCGGCCGCGCGGTCGAGGAGACCCTCTATCCGGCGATGGAGGACGGCGAGCTGCCGGTGGTGCTGGGGCAGGGCGCCGGCGCCCGCACCGTGACGCTGCCGCTACCGGACTTCACCCTGGTCGGCGCCACCACCCGTGCCGGCCTGCTGACGACGCCGTTGCGCGACCGCTTCGGCGTCTCCCACCGCCTCGAGTACTACGAGCCCGAGCATCTGGCCTTGATCGTCGAGCGCTCCGCCGGGATCCTCGGAGTCGATGTCGATGCCGGCGGCGCGGCGACGATCGCCGCTCGCTCGCGGGGGACCCCGCGCGTCGCCAACCGCCTGCTGAAGCGGGTCCGGGACTTCGCCCAAGTGAAAGGCAGCGGCCGGATCGAAGCTAAGGTCGCCGCGGCGGCGCTGGAGATGCTCGAGGTTGACGAGGCCGGCCTCGACCGCAGCGACCGCGCGCTCCTGGAGACGGTGGCGAGCAAGTTCGGCGGCGGCCCGGTCGGCCTCTCGACCCTGGCGATCGCGATCGGCGAGGAGCAGGACACGATCGAGGACGTGTTCGAGCCCTACCTCCTCCAGCAGGGCCTGCTGAAGCGGACCCCGCGCGGTCGGGTGCTGACCCAGCGCGCCTACGACCACCTCGGGGTTCCCGCCCCCGAAGGCGCCGCCAGCCTCTTCTGATTCGGGCGAATCCGGATCGAGAGCCGATCATCTAGCCTGTCGCCTATGCCGTTTTTCATCTGTCCGAATTGCGGACACCGGGAGGTGAGCGGGGAGCGGACCGCAGGGTTCAGCACCCGTCCCAAGGGCTGCTCGAAATGCGGCTTCGGGTTCGTATTCGAATTACTCGACGATTATTATCCGGCTCCGAATGCCGCATTTTTCGTTTGTGACAAGCAGGAACGCGTGATCGACGCCGGCAAAGGCAGCTTCGAGCTGACCGGTCTGACCGACGAGGACGTGATCGGCCGGCCGGTGCGCGAGGTGCTCGGGCTCGACTGGATCGACGGCGGCGGCGGTGGAGATTCCGCCGATACCAACGAAGACGGCTCCACGGACCCGATCGAGACCTCGCTGGAGTGGGGAGTGCGCTCGCTCGGCAAGCGGGTCGCGGTGAACGCCGAGGGCGACCTGCCGGCGCGCGCGGTTGCCGACGTCTTCCCGGCCTACGACGACGACGGCGGCCTGCTGCTCGTCCTCACCCCGGAGGGGTAGCGCGATGGGCACCCGGCGCGGCCACCTCTTCGTCCTCCTGTTCGTGCTCGCGTTGGTGGTCGTCTCCGGCCTGGTGATCGCGGCGAAGGAGACCAAGCTCGGCCTCGACCTCCAGGGCGGCCTCGAGCTCGTCTACCAGGGGCAGGCGACCGGCACCTCGACCGAAGTCAGCGGCGAAGACATCGAAGACTCGATCTCGATCATCGAACAGCGGATCAACAAGCTCGGTGTCTCCGAGCCCGAAGTGGCGCGCCTGGGCACCGACGAGATCACGGTCAGCCTGCCGGGCGTCACCGACGCCAACCGCGCCGCCGAACAGGTCGGCAGCACCGCCCAGCTCTACTACTACGACTGGGAGCCGAACCTGATCGGCCCCGAGCACGCGATCGGGGGTTCCCCCGGCCGCGAACCGCCGGAAGGGCCGCGCAAAGCCTCCGAAAAACGCTGGGAAGAAGCCGGCCGCAACGTCACCAGCCAGGACAACAAACAGCTGATCTACGCGGGCGCCTTCCCGACCGCCTACGACGCCGCCCAGTTGGCCGCGGAACAGAAGCCGGTTGAAAACTGCGAGGACTGCTCGGTCGCGAAACCCCGCTACTACCTCTTCCAGAAGAACGAGCCGCACGAACTGATCGCCGGGCCGGAGCTCAACAAAAAGGACCTCTACATCAGCCCGACCGGCAAAAAGCGGCCGAAAGACGGGATCGTCGTCGAAGTCCCCGCCGGGACGATCCTGGTCTCCGAATATCCCACCGACGAAGAAGGGAAACTCGACGAAACCGCCGATCCGGGCTGGTTCGCGCTGAAGGACAAACCGGCGCTGAGCGGCAAGGACATCACCAACCCCGAACAGTCCTACGGTCCGAACAACGAACCGATCGTCACCTTCGAATTCACCGGCAGCGGTCGCGAATCCTTCCAGGACGTCACCCGCCAGATCGCCCAGCGCGGCCAGGCCTCGGCGATCGGCCCGGTCTCGCCCGAAGAAGCCGGCTTTCTCTCGGGTCACTTCGCCGTCGTCCTCGACAACGAAGTCAAGACCCGGCCGATCATCAACTTCGCCGAAAACCCCGACGGGATCGACGGCCGCACCGGGGCCCAGATCTCCGGTGGCTTCAGCAGCGTCCAAGACGCCCAGGACCTGGCGACGACCCTGCAGATCGGCGCTCTGCCGATCAACCTGAAGCTGATCTCGGAGACCCAGGTCTCGGCGACCCTCGGCAGCCAGGCGCTCCACGAAGGCATCAAGGCCGGGATCATCGGCCTCAGCCTCGTAATCATCTTCCTGCTCCTCTACTACCGCTTCCTCGGCCTGATCGCCTCGATCGCTCTCGGCGCCTACGGGGTGATCTTCTTCGCCCTGATCAAACTGATCCCGATCACCCTGACCTTGCCGGGGATCGCGGGCCTGGTGCTGACGATCGGCGTCGCCGCCGACTCCAACATCGTCATCTTCGAGCGAATAAAGGAGGAGGTGCGGGCCGGGCGCTCGATGTCGAGCGCGATCAGCGCTGGCTACAAACGCGGGATCAGCACGATCGTCGACGCCAACGTCGTCACCCTGCTGACCGCTTTCATCCTCTTCGTCCTCGCCACCGCCGGGGTCAAGGGCTTCGCCTTCACCCTCGGCGTCGGCACGATCGTCTCGCTGCTGACCGCGGTCGTCTTCACCCAGGCGCTGCTCGGCAGCATGAGCCGCTCTCGGCTGCTGCGCTCGCCGGCCGCGCTCGGCGCCGGCGGCGAGGGCAAAAGCTGGCACTTCGACTTCATGGGCGCGAGCCGCTGGTTCTTCTCGATCTCCGGCGTGATCCTGCTGATCGGCGCCTTCTCGCTGGCGACCAAGCAGCTCAATTTCGGGATCGACTTCGAGTCGGGAACCCGGATCACGGCGGCGCTGCAGAAGCCAACCGACGAGGAAGGGGTGCGCGACACGCTCGAATCGGCCGGGATCAGCGGCGAGGAGGTGCAGCAGGTCACCGATCCGAACTTCGGCGCCAACGTCTTCCAAATCCAGTCGCACGAGCTCGAACCGGGTGAGGTGCACGAGGCCGAAGCCGCCCTGGCCTCCGATTACGGGATCGTCAACCAGGGCTTCGACAGCACCAGCGTCGGGCCGACCTTCGGGCAGCAGATCGCCAGCAGCGCCCTCAAGGCACTGATCTTCTCGCTGCTTGTGATCTGCGGCTACGTGGCGCTGCGGTTCGACCCCAAGTTCGCGGTCCCGGTCCTGATCGCGATCTTCCACGACATCCTGATCACCGCCGGCGTCTACTCACTGACCGGAAAAGAGGTGAGCAGCGGTACGGTCGCCGCCTTCCTGACGATCTTGGGTTACTCGATCTACGACACGATCATCGTCTTCGACCGGATCAGGGAGAACGTGCCGAGGATGCCGCGGGCGGCCTTCTCGCAGATCGTCAACCGCTCGATGAGCGAGGTGCTGACCCGATCCCTGGCAACCAGTTTCTCGACTTTGCTGGCGGTCGCCTCGCTGCTCGTCTTCGGCGGCGCCACCCTGCAGGACTTCGCCTTCGCGATGCTGGTCGGGATCGCTTCGGGAACCTACTCGTCGATCTTCATCGCCTCGCCGGTTCTGACCGCCTGGAAAGAACGCGAGCCCGGCTTCATCCGCCGGCGCCTGCGAATCCAGGAAGTCGAGGGCGGTCGCGTCCCGGCCTACGCCGACGACATCGAGATGGCCAAACTCGGTCGCGACGACGAGCGCGAAGCCGCTGCCGCCCCGGTCGCCGAGGAACCGGCCGCCGAGGCGGCGCCCGGCGCGGTGGCGACGGTCGAGCGAACCGACGACGGCGGCGGTAACGGGTCCGGGTCCCTCACCAACGGTGATACCGAGGCCGCCGAGGCGGCGTCGGCGGAGCGCCGTAAACGGAACGCCGAACGCAAAGCAAGGCGCCAGGCGCGGCGCAAGCACGGGAGGAGGTAGCGATGGCTCTGGTCGTCTTCTTCATCATGGGCATCGCCCTCTGGCACTTCACCGTCTTTCTCCCCGACCGCTTCTGGCAGGGAATCGTCGGCGCCTTCCTCGGCGCCGTGCTCGGTTCGATCATCTTCGGGATGATCGTCCAGGAGGTGAGCGGTAAAAGCCTCGGCGACACCGACATCTCGACCGCGCTCGTTGCCGTCCCCGGCACCCTGCTCGGCCTCGGAGTCGTCTGGTTGATCGGCACCCGGGCCGAACACGAGCCGGTCTGACCCGGCGCGTTTTTCCGCCCATCTTGGGAGGGTGAACGGCAGCTTTGCCGCCGGAGCGGTTCCTAGCCTGGAAACGTGCCGGAAACCATCGCCGCATTTGCCGCAGAGCCATATTCGTACGCCGAGGCCCGCGCTCTCTCCGAGGAGCTGGGGCTGAGCGAGCCGGTTGCCGTCACCCTGGTCAGGCGCGGGTACCGGACGCCGGAGCAGGCCCGCGCCTTCCTCGCGGCTGACGAGACCCACCCACCATCCGCCTTCGCCCAGATGGATCTCGTCGTCGAGCGGGTGCGGGCGGCGATCGCGGCCGGGCGGCGGATCACGGTCCACGGCGACTTCGACGTCGACGGCGTCTGCGCGACCGCGGTGGTGGTGAAGACGCTGAGCGGGCTCGGGGCCGAGGTCGACTGGTTCATCCCCGACCGGGTCGCTGACGGCTACGGCTTGAGCGGGGAGAACGTGCGGCGGCTGGCCGAGCGCGGGACCGGGCTGCTGCTGACGGTCGACTGCGGGATCACCTGTGCCTCCGAGGTGGCGCTGGCGCGGGAGCTGGGCATGGACGTGATCGTCACCGACCACCATCAGCCGAAGGAGGAGCTTCCGGAGTGTCCGATCTTGCACCCGCAGATCAGCGGCTATCCGTTCGAGTCGCTGTGCGGGACGGCGGTGGCTTGGAAGTTGGCTTGTGCGTTGGGGGGAACGGGGGAGGGGGACCTCGACCTCGTGGCGCTGGCGACGGTGGCGGATGTGGTGCCGCTGGTGGGGGAGAACCGGGCGTTGGTGCGGCGGGGCTTGGCGGAGATTCGGCGGGCGCAGCGGCCGGGGGTTCGGGCGCTGCTGGAGGCTTCGAAGTGCGATCCGGAGCGGTTGGACGAGGGTGATCTCGGGTTCCGACTGGCGCCGCGGATCAATGCGGCTGGTCGGCTCTATCGGGCTGACGCAGGCGTCGAGTTGTTCCTCACGGAGGATCGCGACCGCGCGGTCGCGATCGCGGAGGAGCTGAGCCGGGCGAACTCGGAGCGGCGGGCGACCGAGCGCGAGGTCGACGCCGCGGCGGAGGCGGCGCGGCGGGAGCTGCCGGACGAGCTGCGCGAAGCGCGGGGGCTGGTGCTGGCGGGGCGGGACTGGCATCCGGGCGTGGTCGGGATCGTCGCCTCGCGCCTGGTCGAGCGGCATCGGCGCCCGGTGGTCGTGATCTCGCTTGATGAAGCGGGGGAGGGGCGCGGCTCGGGCCGCAGCATCCCGGGGTTCGACCTGCTGGCGGCGCTCGAGGCGTGTGCCGAGCACCTGGAGGGGTTCGGCGGGCACCGGGCGGCGGCGGGCCTGACGATCAAGGCCGCGAACGTCGATGCGTTTCGGGCCGCCTTCGCGGCCCACGCGAACGAGGTTCTGGCGCCCGAGGACCTGCTCCGCACCGAAAAGGTCGATGCGATCGCCGGCGGAGTCGGCCTCGGGCTGGAGCTGGCGGAGGAGCTGAAGCAGCTGGCGCCGTTCGGGATGGGTAACCCGGGGGTCCGTCTACTCGTGCCGTCGGCACGGGTCACCGACGTGCGGGCGATGGGGGAGGGCAAGCACGCCCGCTTCAGCCTCCACAGCGGCTCCCACCGCGCGCTGGGCGTCGCCTTCGGCCGGGCCAGCCTCGGGGTCGAGGACGAGGACCTGCTCGACGCGACCGTGCGCCTGGAGGTCAACCACTGGAACGGCTCGGTCGAGCCAAGGCTGGTGCTCCGTGAGCTCTACCCGCTCGAGGAGCCGGAGGCGGACGGAGGCAAACCGGTCCTCCCGCACGCCTGCACCAACGACGAACCCGAATGGTGGACCCGCTTCGAAGCCGAGCTAGCCGCAGACCTCAACGCAGAGGCCGGTTGGTCAGTTGAGCACAGCATGGTGGGCTCAAGTGACCAGCGGGCGCGTGAGGTCGTGGAGGGTGGTGCTTCGGCCACGGTGGCCATTGCAGAGCTGGTCTCCAGCGGGGCCGGGGTCTTAGCGGTTTGCGCTGACGCGTCGCGTCGAGCCGGCCTCGGCAACGGTGCCACCGGGCTCGCCCGCTTCAACGGCGGCGCGGCGTCGATCGCCTGCCATCGCTGCGGCGACGAGGAGATCGCGCGGCTGGTCGGCAAAGCCGAGGCCGGGCTCGCTGTCACCGACTATGCGGCCCTGGAGCGGGCGCCGGAGCTCGCCTGCGCCTTCGAGCACGTCGTCCTCGTCGATCCGCCACGGAGTGCGGGCGACCAGATGCGGTCGGCGCTGCCCTGCACCGACGCCGATCCCGGCTTCCTCCACGTGCTCTGGAGCGAGGCTGAGGTTGATTTCGCCGCCAAGGCCCTGGCCGAGCAGTGGCCGGGACGGGAGGCGGTTGCGAGCGCCTTTCGGGGCCTGCGCGAGCACGGCGAGGTGAGCGGCGAGCAGCTGCGCGAGGCCCTGGCGGGGGGCGGCAGGTACCCGCTCTGCCCCGAGGCCTGCGCCCGGCGTTTCCGCGTGCTTGCAGAGCTCGGCCTGCTGCAGGGGGCACCCGCAGGGGGCGCAGGCGTCGTCCGGGTCGTATCCTCAGAGAAGACCGAGCTGCAGCGCTCGGCTGCGTTTCGCGCCTATGGCGAAAGACTTTCGGAGGCCCAGCGATTTCTCGCAAGACCCAAACCGCGGTAGAGCACAAGGAGCTCCTGGCCGATCTCTTTGCGGTGATCGAGGAGTTCGACTCCTCGGCGGCTGAAAACGGCAACGGCGACGGGGCCGCGATGGGCGGCGGCGTCGGTACCGCGGTCGCCGTCGCGGCGATCGACCGGGCGAAGGTCAAAGAGGCCTTCGACTTCGCCTGCGACCGCCACGCCGACCAGCGCCGCTACTCGGGCGACGAGTTCATCACCCACCCGGTCGGCGTCGCCCAGATCTGCGCCGGGATGCGACTCGACACCGAGACCCTCTGCGCCGCTCTGCTCCACGACACGGTCGAGGACACGACCGCGAGCCTGGAGGAAATCCGGGCGGAGTTCGGCGAGGAAATCGCCCAGCTGGTCGACGGCGTCACCAAGCTGACCGGGATCACCTTCGAGAGCCGCGACGAGCGCCAGGCCGAGAACTACCGCAAGATGATGGTGGCGATGGCCACCGACGTCAGGGTGATCCTGATCAAGCTGGCCGACCGCCTCCACAACATGCGCACGCTCGGCGCCCTGCCGAAGCAGAAACAGACGCTGAAGTCCCACGAGACGCTCGAGATCTACGCCCCGCTCGCCCACCGGCTCGGGATCCACGCGATCAAGTGGGAGCTGGAGGACCTCGCCTTCGCGACCCTGCACCCGCGCAAGTACAAAGAAATCAAACAGCTGGTCGCCCAGCAGCGCGACGAGCGGGAACGGTTTGTCGCCGACGCGGGCGAGTTCCTCGCCAAAGAGCTCGAGCAGGTCGGGATCGAGGCCGAGATCTCAGGCCGGGCCAAGCACTTCTACTCGATCTACACGAAGATGGCGAAGAAGGGCCGCGAGTTCAACGAGATCTTCGACCTGACGGCGATGCGGGTGATCGTCCACTCGGTCAAAGACTGCTACGGCGCGATCGGCGTCATCCACTCGCTCTGGAAGCCCCTGCCCGGGCGCTTCAAGGACTGGGTGGCGATGCCGAAGGCCAACATGTACCAGGCGCTGCACACGACGGTGATCGGGCCGGAAGGCAAACCGCTGGAGATCCAGATTCGAACCGAGGAGATGCACAAGCTCGCCGAGTACGGGATCGCCGCCCACGTCGCCTACAAAGAGGGCGCCAGCGCCGACCCGCAGCGGGAAAAGATGACCTGGCTGCGACAGCTGGTCGAGGCCGAGGGCGAACAGGACCCGACCGAGTTCCTCGAATCGCTGAAGGTAGACCTCTTCGAGGACGAGGTCTTCGTCTTCACCCCGAAGGGAGAAGTCAAGAACCTTTCTGCGGGCTCGACGCCGCTCGATTTCGCCTATGCGGTCCACACCGACGTCGGCCACAGCTGCGTCGGCGCCAAGGTCAACGGCTCGATCGTGCCGCTCCACTACCAGCTGCGCTCCGGCGACATCGTCGAAGTGCTGACCGCGAAGCAGAAACGCGGCCCTTCGCTCGACTCGCTGAAGCTGGTGCGGACGAGCCGCGCCCGCAACAAGATCCGCGCCTGGTTCAAAGAGGAGCGCCGCGAGGACGCCGAGCGCAACGGCCGCGAAAAGCTAGACGAAGCGCTGCGGACCCGCGGCATCCCGATGCAGAAAGTCTCCGGCTCGCCCCTGCTCGCCGACGTGATCCGCGAGATGGGCTTCCGCAAAGGAACCGACTTCTACATCGCCATCGGTCAGGCCAAGATCGACGCCAAGACCGCCGCCAACAAGCTGATGCAGCGGCTGAAAGCGGGGGATGGTGTCGAGGAGGAGACCACTGCCGGCGCCCAGCCCGGTCAGGAGGATCGCGCCCGCCGCACCAAGGACGCCTCCAACTACGGGATCAGCGTCAAGGGTGCCGACAACGTCGCCGTGCGGCTGGCGAAGTGCTGCCGGCCGGTCCCCGGCGACGAGATCGAGGGCTACGTCTCGCTCGGCCGCGGGATCACCATCCACCGGGCCGACTGCAAGAACGTCAAGGCCTTGAAAAGAGCTTCGGAGCGCTTCGTCGAGGTCAGCTGGGTGGGCGAAAACGAGGCCGCCTACCGGGTCGAGCTGCAGATCGACGCCTACGACCGTACCCGCCTGCTCGAGGACCTTTCGCGGACCTTCTCCGAGGCCGGGATCAACATCATCGGCGCCACCTGCACCACCAATCACCCGATGGTGAAGAACCGGTTCGTGGTCGAGGTCGGCGACACCGAGCAGCTCAAACACTGCATCAGCCGCCTCCGTAACGTAGACAGCGTCTTCGATGCGTATCGGATTACCCCGGCCGCCTAGGACGGCCAGTCGGACGGGGTAGATGCCTTTAGCCGTCGCAGTCACCGGCCCCACCGGGGAGATCGGGAAGCCGCTGATGTCGGAGCTGGAGCGGCGGGCGGAGGTCGGCAGCGTGCTGGGGATGGCGCGGCGGCCGTTCGATCCGGCCGAGGAAGGCTGGAAGAAGGTCACCTACCGGCGCGGCGACATCCTCGACCGCGGCTCGCTGGCGGCCCTGTTCGACGGCGCGGACGTCGCCGTCCACCTCGCTTTCGCGATCTTCGGCGGCCGCGAGGAGGCGCGCCAGGTCAACCTGCAGGGGACCCGCAACGTCTTCGAAGCGGCGATCAAGGCCGGCGTCCAGCGCCTCGTCTACGCCTCTTCGGTCGCCGCCTACGGCTTTCACCCCGAGAACCCGCAGCCGCTGAGCGAGGACGTTCCCGCGCGCGGCAGCGAGGGCTTCTACTACTCGCGCCAGAAGGCTGAGTTGGAGGATCTACTCGACGAGCTGCTGCTCGGCAGTAGCGTCGAGGCCTACGTCTTCCGCCCCTGCGTCGTCGCCGGTCCGCGGGCGACGATGCTGGTCGAGCAGACGGTCGAGGCGGTCCGGGTCGGCGACCCGGTGCCGCTGTTCCGCAGGGGAGTCGAAAAACTGCCCCTGGTGGCGCCGGTCCTGCCCGACCCCGGCACCCCGCTCCAGCTCGTCCACCACGACGACGTCGCCCAGGCGATGGGGGCGGCAATCTGCGGCGACGGCCCGCCCGGCGTCTACAACCTCGCCGGCGAGGGCGAGGTCCGGGTCCGCGACATCGCCCGGGCGCTGGGCTGGCGCTGGGTCCCGGTCCCGCGTCCGGCGGTCAACCTCGGCACCGCCGCTGCCCGCCGCCTCAGCTTCGCCTCGCCGAAACTCGAGTGGGCGGTTGCCGCCGACACCCCGGTCCTGATGGACACCGCCAAGGCCCGCCGCGACCTCGGCTGGCAGCCTCGCCACGACGCCGAGCAGACGCTGGCGGAGACGGTCGCCGGGGCACGTGCCAAAGGTCTCCTGGACTGACTGTCAACTACCTCGGTTAAAACCCGGATAAAGACTGACATCTGGGGCGGGTCCCCGTTGATCTAGGTGTCAAATAAACCTAAGGTGGGGTTTAGTCTGACCTGAGAGGGTAGATGAACCTCGTGGGAACGATTTTGAAGGGGCCAATCGAGATGACTCCCGACGTCAGCGGGAAAAGGCAGCACGTCACAGTCAGCCTCAGCCAGCTTGCTTTCGATTCGCTGATCGGCGCGGAGGCGGGGTCCAGCGTTTCTGCGCCGGTGAAGATGGAAAGCGCCCTGCGCATCTACCTGGGGGACAGGGACTCAGGCCGCCCCGCCTGGCGCTATCCACAGTTTCTCGAGGGCAGCGAGACGAAAGCCGACGTCCAAGTGGACTTCGAGGTCGAGCAGATTCTGTGGCGCAACTTCGAGGAAGAGGCGGTCACCCAGGGAGTCTCGGTCGAGCAACTCGCCGAGCACGCCGCCTTTTATTTCGCCGCCGAGGCGAGCGCGGGGCGCCTCACCGAGCGCATCCTCGAGGACTTCGACGCGGCTGACGAACCCGAGCGAAGTTAGGGTCGCGGGGCGACGACCGGGGCGGCGTCGAGCTCGACCAGGTTGGCGCGCAGGGTCCGGCGGCCGCGATGGTGGAGCCCGTGCACCGAGCTCTCGCTCTTGTCGAGGGTGCTGGCGATCTCGACCGGGGAGAGGCCGGCGATGTGCCGCAGCACCAGTACCTCGCGCTGGTCCTCGGGGAGGTCTTCCAGCGCCTGTCGCAGAGCCCGGGAGCGGTCGAGGCCGGTCTCGGCGCGACCGGTGTCGGTCAACCTGACTTCCTCGGTCGGGATCGCCCGCTTGGCCCGTAGGTGATCCAGCGCCGCGTTGCGGGCGACCCGCATGATCCAGGCATCGAAGGGGACCTCGCGCTCCTCGTATTTGTTGATCGCCGTCATCAGCTTGGCGAAGACGTTCTGGGTGATGTCTTCGGCCTCGTGATAGTCGCGGACGAAGCCCGCGACGTAGCGCAGGACGTCATCTGCGTAACGAACGTAGAGGTAGTGCAGTCCCTCGGAGTCTCCGGCCTTGGCCCGAGTCACAGCCTTCCTCGTAAGGTCGCTGGCGCCGGGGTCCAATGCGCTACTCATTTGATGCTCTCCCGCATGCTCACCGCATGCTCACTGCAAATGGGTTTCCAAATCTAATTGGTGCTTCCGATGGCGTCCATCGGCGGAAAAGGTTCCCACATCAAAGCCCAAAATGGGGAAAGAGTTGTGAAACGTTTCTCAGGGGGAGAAGGGCTAACTGGTCGAAAGCTGACCATCAGTGCGGCCAAAAGTCAAACCGAAACTCCAACTTTTAGGAGGATCGGCATCGAACTTTCTGTGAGTCGCGAGTGCCAATGCCTGCTATTCAGTAGCTGAATACTGGCCGAAAAGGCTGAAGATCAGTCGGATTGGACAGAGGGTCAAAATGTCTGTCACCCCGGCGGAGTTTCTTCACGTAGGAATGATTCACGTGCAACTTGGAGAACTCGCTTGCCAGGGGGTCGAACGGCACTTCTGCGCCGACGTCGCCGGCGGGGTGCGCAGGGCGCTGGTGCACTACGCCTACAAGCTGCGGGTGGGCCGACGGCCGCTGCCGCCGCCGCGCTTCCTGCCCGATCAGTCGCCCGTGCATCAGGAGTTTGAACTGCGGCTCGACGCCGAGACCGAAGCGATCCTCGAGCAGGAGGCGCTGCGGCAGCGGCTCAGCGTCGAGCAACTGGCGACCCACGCGGTGCTGGTTTACCTGGCCGAGCTCGAGTTCCTCGGCGTCTCCGCGCCCGCGCCCACAGAGCGCGAGCGCGACTCTTAGCTACTCGCCGCTGCGGGCGGGCAGGAACTCGGCACGGGCCTCGGCCAGCGCCTCGTCGGCGGCGCGGACCGCGACCGGGCGGCCTTCGTTGCGCAGGGACTCCTCCAGCGCCTCCAGGCAGAGCACGATCTCGAGGCCCAGGTGGGCGCTGGAGACCGGCGTCGAGCCCTCGCGAATCGCGCTGGCGAAATCCCGCAACTCCTGCGCCAGCGGCTCCAGGGCCTGGACGCGGGGGGCGACCATGTCGCCGGTGCGGTAGGTGAGGCGGTACTCGCCGAAGTTGGCCGGCGGCTCGGCGAAGTCGAGGCCGCGGTCGTAGATGCGGACCGAGTCGTCGGCGGCGGTGTCTTCGTACTGGACCATCCGCCGGGAGCCGACGACGACCATCTGGCGCATCTTCCGCGGCGCCAGCCAGGAGAGTTGGACGTTGGCCTGGGTGCCGCCCTCGAAGCGGAGGGTGAGGAAGGCGGTCTCGTGGACGCCCTCCTGGAAGACGGCACGACCGCTGGCTGAGACCTCGACCAAGGGCTTGCCGAGCCAGTGGAGCAGGATCGAGAGGTCGTGGGGCGCGAGGTCGAGGACGACGCCGTCCTGCTGGTAGAGGCCGAGGTTCATCCGCGAGGAGGTGATGAAGTAGATCTCGCCGAGCTCGTCGGTCTGGATCAGGTCCCGCACGGCGTTGACGGAGGGGCTGTAGACGAAGGTGTGGCCGGGCATCATCACCAGGTCGAGTTCCTCGGCCAGCGCGATCAGGGCCGCGGCCTCCTTCGCGGTCCGCGCCAGCGGCTTCTCGACCAGCACGTGCTTGCCGGCCTCGAGCGCCCGGCGGACGAGGTTGTAGTGGGTGTGGGGCGGAGTGGCGATCGCCACCGCCTCGATCCGCGGGTCGGCGAGGGCGGCGTCGAGGTCGGGCTCGATCCAGATCCCGGGGTGGCGACGGCGGAAGTCTTCGGCCCGGCCTTCGTCCAGCTCGCAGAGCCCCATCAGGCGAAAGTCGGGGCTCTCGACGACGTTACGGACGATGTTCGGGCCCCAGTAGCCGTAGCCGACGACCAAGGTTCCGATGGTTCCTGCTGGATTCACTCTGCTCCCTTTCGACTGAGGACGACCCACGGGGTTTTGAGAAGAATTGAGAGATCGAGGCCGAGGCTGCGGCGCTGCGCGTACTCGATGTCGAGCCGCACCATTTCCTCGTAGGTGCGTTCGCTGCGGCCGCTGACCTGCCAGTAGCCGGTCAGGCCCGGCTTGACCGAGAAGCGCTCCCGGTACCAGCTCGGGTACTCGGCGACCTCGTAGGGGATCGCCGGGCGGGGCCCGACCAGGGTCATGTCGCCGCGAACGACGTTGAAGAGCTGGGGGAGCTCGTCGAGGCTCCACTTCCTGATCCAGCGCCCGACCCCGGTGATGCGATTGTCGACCGCGAGCTTGTAGAGGTTCTCGCGGCCGTCGCCGGCGCCGCTGGGATCGGCGCCGTTGGGGTTGATCCCCTCGCCCTTGATCAGCGCGGTCACGTACTCCTGGTGGCCCTGCGGATCGGCGTCGACCCGCATGCTGCGGAACTTGTAGAGGGTGAACTCCCTTTCCCGGTAGCCGACCCGGCGCTGCCGGAAGAAGGCCGGGCCGCGGCTGTCGAGGCGGACGGCGAGCGCGACCGCGATCAGGATCGGGCCGAAGAGGACGATCAGGGTCAGCGCGAAGGCGATGTCGAAGCCGCGCTGGAGAGCGCCGAGGGTGCGGCGTTGCCAGCTGATCGCGCCGAGCGCCTCGCTTTGCCTGAGTCCGGTGTGAGCCTCCATCCGACCAAGACAACGGGCGCCGCTCGGGAACTCTTGCGCCGAGGCAACCGAAACGGGGGTCCAAATTCGGCCGAATTGGGAACTCGGCGACTTTTTTTCGCCGCGGCGGAAAGTCCCGGGCCGTTCGCCCGTTGATCGGTCATGGCAGCCAGGATCGTCTCCATCATCGGCTCCCGCCCCGAGATCGTGCAGGCGGCGCCGCTTTCGCTCGCGCTCTCCAGCCGCGCCGAGGAGATCCTGGTCCACACGGGGCAGCACTACGACCCGGGGATGTCCGACCTGCAGATCGCCGATCTTCACCTGCCCCTGCCCGAGTTCAACCTCGGCGTCGGCTCGCTGCCGGGCACCGCGGCCGTGACCGTGGCCGAGGAGCGGATCGGCCGCGTAATCGCCAGTCGCGAGCCCGATGCCGTGCTCGTCCGCGGCGACACTCACGCGACGATCGCCGGCGCCCGCGCCGCGGTGGCCGCCGGGGTGCCGCTGATCCACGTCGAGGCCGGCCTGCGCAGCTACCGCTCCGACATGCCCGAGGAGGCCAACCGGATCGAGACCGACGAGCTCTCCGATCTTCTCTTCGCTCCCTGCGAGCACGCTCGCGACGTCCTCGAGGAGGAGGGCGTCAAGGGTGCCGTCCACGTCACCGGCGACGTCCTCGCCGACGTCCACCTCGCGACCCGGGCCCGCCTGCCCGAGCCGGGGGAGGAGGGCGAGTACGTGCTCGCCACCGCCCACCGCAACTACAACACCGATTCGGCCGAGCGGCTGGCCGCCGTGCTCGGCTGCCTCGGGGCCGCCGAGTGCCGGGTGATCTTTCCGCTGCACCCGCGCACCCGCAAGAGCATCGCGACCTGGAACCTCGAGGTTCCCGCCAACGTCGAGATGCGCGACCCGGTGACGTACACCGAGATGCTCGCCCTCGAGCGCGACGCGGTGGCGATCGCCACCGACTCCGGCGGGGTCCAGCGCGAGGCTTACCTCTGGGGGGTGCCGTGCATCACGATGCGCGAGGAGACGGAGTGGATCGAGACGGTCTCGACCGGGTGGAACACCCTGGTCGGCGTCGACGCGGAGAAGTTCCGCGCCGCCCTCGCCAAGCCGCTGCCCGCCGCCCGGCCGCCGATCTTCGGCGACGGGCGCGCGGCGGAGCGGATCGCCGAGCTGACCGTCGCCCACCTGAACCGAACCCGGGAGGAGTCCCTTGTCTGAGCAACTTCGCGTCGGCGTCGTCGGCTGCGGGCGGATGGGGGCCTTCCACGTCCGCAACTACGCCCAGCTCGACTGCGCGGAGCTGGTGGCGGTGGCCGATCCCGATCCCGAGGCCCGCGCCCGGGCGCTGGCCGGCTCCCACGCGCTCGAGTTCTCCGACTGGCGCGACCTGATCGAAGACGCCGACGAGCTCGACGCGATCTCGGTCGCCTGTCCCTCCGAGCATCACGCCGAGGTGGCCCTGGAGGCACTCGCCGCCGGCCTCCACGTGCTCGTCGAGAAGCCGATCGCCACCACGCTTCCCGACGCGCTGCGAATGCGCGGCGCCGCGATCGAAGCCGACCGCAAGCTGATGGTCGGGCACGTCGAGCGCTTCAACCCGGCGGTGGCGAAGCTACGCGACCTGGTCGCCGACGGACGGCTCGGCAAGGTCTACCGCGCCCACACGACCCGGGTCGGGCCGCTGCCGACGCGGATCCAGGACACCGGCGTCGCGATCGACCTCGCCACCCACGACCTCGACGTCATGCAGTACGTCCTCGACTGCTCGATCCACGAGATCTACGCCGACGGCGGGCGCTTTCAGCACAGCTCGCAGGAGGACCTGCTCACCTGCCTTGCCCGCTTCGGCGGCGCGGGGGAGGGGGAGACGCTGGGATTGCTCGACGTCAACTGGCTGACCCCCGAGAAGAAGCGGGAGATCGCCCTGATCGGCGAGAACGGGCTGCTGCGGGCGAGCTACATCACCCAGGACGTCTGGTTCGTCGAGTCGACGACGGCACCGCTGCAGTGGGACGGCCTCTCGGTCCTGCGCGGCGACGGCGAGGGTGCCGCGGTGCGCTTTTCGCTGGCCAAGGCCGAGCCGCTCCGGGCCGAGCTCGAAGCCTTCTGCCGCTGCGTCCTCGACGACACGCCCGAGCCGATCAGCGCCCACGACGGCGTCAAGGCACTGGCGGCGGCGCTTGCGGTTCGCGAGTCCGCTGCCGTCCGCCGACCGGTCGAGCTGCTCGACATCCCCGCTCCCCGGCCCCTGGAGGTATTCGCATGATCCGCTTCGTGATCCCGGCCTACAACGAGGCCGAAAACATCCCCCGCCTGCTCGCCGGCCTCGCCCCGGTGGCCCGGGAGCTGGGGGCGCGGGTGATCATCGTCGACGACGGCTCCACCGACGGCACCGGCGAGGTGATCCGCGAACACGCGCAGGACATGCACCTGGCGGTCGTCACCCACACCGTCAACCGCGGCCTCGGCACCGCGATCAACACCGGCATCCGCTCGGCCCTGAAGGAGTCCTCCGATGACGACGCGATCGTCACCCTCGAGGCCGACACGACCTCCGATCTTTCCGACCTGCCGCGGATGCTGAAGCTCTTCGAGCAGGGCAACGACGTCGTCCTCGCCTCGGTCTACGCGCCCGGCGGCAAGATCGTCGGGGTCGCCGGTTGGCGGTTGGCGGCGAGCAAATCGGTCTCCAACACCTTCCGCTACCTCGGTGGCCTGCGCGAGATGCACACGCTCTCCTCGCTCTACCGGGTCTACCGTGCCGGAACGCTGCGCAAAGCGGCCGACACCTACGGCTACCTGCTGGTCCGCGAGCCCGGCTTCGCCGCCAACGTCGAGCTGCTGCTGAAGCTCTACAACGCCGGCGCCACGGTGGCCGAGGTGCCGACGACGAACGACTGGACGACCCGCAAAGGCGAGTCGAAGATGCAGCTGAAGCCGACCGTCATCGCCTACTTCCGGGTGATGGCGGCGCACATGGTCGGTCGCATCCAACCGCCGCCGGTCTCGCCGCTGGCCGAGGCGACGGCGCCGTTGGGTCTGCCCGAGCCGGCTGCGGCGACGGTGAGCGAGGGCCCCCCGGCCGACCGCCCGGCCGCGGTTTCCCAGGGCTGATGGACGGCGCTGCACCGCGCGTCGGCGTCGTCGGCGGCGGCATCCTCGGCATCTCACTGGCGCTGCGGCTCGCCCAGCGGGGCGCTCGCGTGACCGTGGTCGAGCGCGGCCCGAACCTCGGCGGCCTTGCCGGCACCTTCGATTTCGGCGGCCACGAGGTCGACCGCTTCTACCACGTGATCACCCCCGCCGACCAGCGGATGATCGCGATGGCCGAGGAGGTCGGGCTCGGCGACCAGCTGCGCTTCACCCCGGTCGGCGCCGGCTTCTTCGCCGGCGGCGAGATGCACGACTTCAACGGGGTCGGCGACCTGCTGCGCTTCTCGCCCCTTAGTCCGCCGGCACGGCTGCGCCTTGGTCTTTTCGTCGCCCAGTGCCAGCTGCGCAGCTCCTACGAGAAGCTGGAGACGATCCCGCTCGAAACCTGGCTGCGGCGGATCTGCGGCAACCAGGTCTGGGAGCGGATCTGGAAACCGCTGCTCGACACCCGCTTCGACGGCGACCCCTCGGGGCTGCCGGCGACCTACCTGTGGGCGCGGACCCGGCGGATGTCCGGGGCCCGCAGCGGCGGCGGCAAGGGCGGCGAGGAAATGGGCCACATCGTCGGCGGCCACCAGCGGCTGATCGACGCGATGGTCGCCCGCGCGGCCGAGCTCGGCGTCGAGGCCCGGACCGGCGCCCCGGTCAGCGGTCTCGCCCTCGCCGGGGACGGCTCGGTCACCGGGGTCGAGCTGGAGGGGGAGACGCTCGAGTTCGACCTCACGATCCCGACCCTGCAGCCGCCGGCGCTCCGCTTCCTCCTGCCCGACCGCCATCGGCACCTGCTGGAGCCCTACCCGCAGCGCTGGCTCGGGGTCGTCTGCCCGATCGTCAAGGTCCGCCGGAAACTCCTGCCCTACTACGCGATCAACATCACCGAGCCGACGCCGCTGACCAGTGCCGTGGAAACGACGCAGGTTCTGGGCACCGATCACACCGACGGCCTCCAGCTCGTCTACCTGCCGAAGTACTGCGACCCCGCGGCGCCGGAGCAGAGCGAGGACGACGAGTCGGTCTACCGGCGCTTCACCGATTACCTGGCCCGGCTCTCGCCCGGTTTCAGCCGCGACGAGGTTGTTGATTGGACCGTGCAGCGGGCGAAGCTGGTCGAGCCCGTGCACCAGGTCCGCGGCGAGGGCGGCGAGCGGGTCGCGCCGGTCTGGCCGGGCGTTCCCGGCCTGGCGCTGGCCTCCAACGCCCAGATCTACCCGTACCTGCTGAACGGCGACTCGGTGATGGGCTTCGCCGAAACGGTGGCGGGTCAGGTCGCCGATCGCCTCGGTCTCTCCGGCCGCCCGGCCGAAAGTGCGAGAAAAGGACTAGTCGGCGCGTTGAACTCCTAGAGGGCCCGCCGCCACCCGGTCCGGCTCTCGACTGAGCCATGTACCAGGTAGAAGCCTCCAAAGTCCTGCTCAAGCCGCGGTTGTGGGCCGCCCGCTCGGCCCGCCTGCGCGTCCCGCGCAATGTGGTGATGCTGGGCCTGGTCAGCCTCCTGACCGATGTCTCCTCGGAGATGGTGGCGACGGTGCTGCCGCTCTACCTGATCTTCAGCCTCGGTGCCAGCCCGCTGGTCTTCGGCGCGATCGACGGCACCTACCGCGGCGCCGCGGCGCTGGTCCAGGTCGCCAGCGGCTTCGCCTCGGACCGCTGGCGGCGCCCGAAGGGGGTTGCCGGACTTGGCTACGGGCTCTCGGCGATCGGCAAGGTTGCGCTGGTTACGGCCGGGAACACCCTCGGCGGGATCGGCGCGATCATCGCCGTCGACCGGGTCGGCAAGGGAATCCGCACGGCGCCGCGCGACGCCCTGATCTCGCTTTCCAGCGCCAAGGACCGGCTGGCGACCTCGTTCGGCGTCCACCGGGCGATGGACAGCGCCGGGGCGATGCTCGGTCCGCTGCTCGCCTTCGGGATCCTCCTCGTCGCCCCGGCCCGCTTCGACGCCGTCTTCGTCGTCAGCACCCTGTTCGCGGTCCTCGGGCTCGCGGTGCTGATCCTCAACGTGCAGGGGAAGCCCGACCGGGCGCCCCGCGACGGGGCCGCGCCGAAGCTGCGGGCCGCCCTGCGGCTGGTGGTCGAGCCGCGGTTCGCGCCGCTGCTGATCGCCGCCGCCGGGCTCTCCGTGGCAAGCGTTTCCGACGCGATGATCTACGTCGGCCTGCAGCGCAGCATCGATTTCGATCCCGCTCTCTTCCCGCTGCTCTACGTGATGACGGCGATTGCCTTCATGGGACTGGCGATCCCGGTCGGGCAGCTCGCCGACCGGATCGGCAAGGTCCCGGTCCTGCTGGCCGGGCAAGCCCTCCTCTTCGTCGCCTACGGTGTGCTGATGATGAGCTCGGTCGGCTACCTGGCCCTCGCCATCTGCCTGCTCGCCCTCGGCGGTTACTTCGCCGCCACCGAAGGGGTGCTGACGGCTCTCGCCGGGGCGCTGCTGCCGGAGAAGCTGCAGGCGAGCGGGATCGGCCTGCTGATCACCGTCGTCAGCCTCGGCCGCCTGCTCTCCTCCGTCCTCTTCGGCGCGCTCTGGTTCGCGGTCGGGATGCAGAGCGCGGTTGTGGTCTTCGCCGCCGCCCTCGCCGCGGCGATCGCGGTTGCGGCGCCGCTGCTCCTCCGTGCCGAGCGCGTCGCCCCGAATGAGTAGTCGCAACGGCAGGATTTTGATCGGTCTGGTCGCCGCCTGCCTCCTGGTCGGGGCGGCCTACGTGGTCGCGGCCGCTCTGGGGCCGGATGAGACGACGACCAAGGCCCGGCCGCAGAGCGCCGGCACCGAGCTCGCCGGCACTCATCTGATGGTGCGGGCCGTCGACCCCTCGAACCCGCGACTCAACGGGCGTGTCTACGAGATCGACGGCGGCAAGGTCCGGCGCCGCTCCGGGGATCTCGCCTGCGAGCGGGTCTACTACGCGGGCGGGCGGGGTATCTGCATGGGAGTTGCCCCCTCCGGGGTCGACTATCGAGCGGAGACCTTCGACTCGCAGCTGCGCCCGCTGCACGAGATCGCGCTGACCGGCTTTCCCTCCCGGGCCAGGGTCTCCGCCGACGGTCGCTACGGAACGATGACCGTGTTCGTCAGCGGCGACTCCTACCTGCAGTCGCCGTCCGCCTTCTCCACCCGGACGACGATCCTCGACATGAAGACCGGCACCCAGATCGCCCAACTCGAGCAGTTCGCGGTGAGCAGGGACGGCAAGCCGTTCGACGCGGTCGACTTCAACTTCTGGGGCGTCACCTTTGTCCCTGGAGACTCCAACCGCTTCTACGCGACCCTGGGGACCGGCAGCAGTCACTACCTGGTCGAAGGCGACATCGCCGCCCGTTCGATGCAGGTGTTGCGCAATGGGGTGGAGTGCCCCTCGCTCTCCCCGGATGGCAAGCAGATCGCCTACAAGAGCCGGGTCGGCGACGGCGAAAGTTGGCGGCTGCGGGTCCTCGACGTCAAGACCCTGGACGACCATGCGGTCGCCGAGAGCCGCTCGGTCGACGACCAGGTCGAGTGGCTCGACGACGGGACCATCGCCTACGCGTACGGGGACAACATCTACGCGGTCCCCGCCGACGGCAGCGGCGAACCCCGGTTGCTGGTTCGTGACGCCAGCTCGCCGGTGCGTCTGAGCAGCGGTTTTTAGCTCTCGAACGACCGGCTAAGACATCCGTCGAAGCGGGGGCGCCGATTTCACGGGCCGACTCCGGGGTACCGACAGTTCAGGAATGCTAACCAATGGGAGGCGTCTCAAAAGCATCCTGTCCTTTGCCGTCCTTGCGACGGCCGTGCTCGCGATGGCCGCGGTGGCGATGGGCGCGACCACGGTGATCGGCGGCAAGCCGGCCGTGGGGCAGCGACTGAAAGCGCCGGTCCGCGACAGCGATGGCGACGGCCTCAGCGACAGCTATGAGACGCGCCGCTCCCACACCGATCTGCGCAAGTGGGACACCGATGGCGACGGGCTCAGCGACGGGGTGGAGGTGAGGCGCGGGAGCAATCCGCGCGACCCGAAGAGCCCGAAGGGTCACAAGCCTCCCGCTCCCGCTCCCGCTCCCGAACCGACGCCGACCCCGACGCCGGAACCGGAACCGACTCCGACGCCGGAACCTGAACCCACGCCAACGCCGACGCCGGAACCCGAACCGACCCCTGAACCGGAACCCACTCCGGAACCCCAGCCCGAACCCGAACCGCAGCCGAGCGCGGCCGAGCTCTACCTGAGCCCGTCAGGGAGCGATGCCAACGCCTGTACCGCGGCCAAACCGTGCAAGACGTTGAACCGCGCCTACAAGCTGGCGCAGCCGGGCAACACCGTCGAGATGGCGGCCGGGACCTACGGCGACACCTCACTCTCGCTCGACTCGACCAAGACCTCGACCCAGGACGTGCTGTTCCGCCCGGCGGCGGGGGCGACGGTGACGATCTCGCCCGAGCTCCACGTCTACGCCCGCCACCTCGAGCTGCGCGGCCTCCGCCTGGCCAGCAAGCTCTGGATCGAATCGAGCGCCGTCGACGTGACCATGCGCAACGACTCGCTGAAGAACTTCGATCTCTACTCGAACGGAACCCAGTCCTCGCGCGAAATCTCCTTCATCGGCGGCAGCGTCGGCCCCTCCGCTGACGAAAACAGCCGCATCGCCTCCAACGGGACCTCGACCTCGGCCTCGCCGGAAGACATCCTGATCGAAGGCGTCGACTTTCACGACTTCACCCTCTCGCCCGGCTCCGGCGCCCACGTCGAGTGCCTGCAGGTCTGGGCGGTCAACGGCCTGACGATCCGCAACAGCAGCTTCCGCAACTGCGAGGTGTTCGACATCTTCCTGCAGAAGCTGCCGGGTGGGGCGGCCGCGACCCCGAGCAACATCCTCATCGAGAACAACTTCTTCGACTGCTGCCGCAGCGGCTACTACTCGATCCGCTTCGGAGACCACACCGGCACCAGCTGGAAAAACGTGACTATCCGCAACAACTCGCTGAACAAAGAGATCAACCCCGACCCGAGCGTTCCCTACTCGAACGTGAAGATCCTCAGCAACGTCGGGCCGGCGGTGAAGTTCTGGAGCGGCAGCACCGGGAACCTCGAACCGAAGCCGGCGGGGATCGAAGTCGACCACAACGTCTGGTACTCCGGCTCGAAGGTCGGGCCGAACGACAAGGTCGCTCCCTCCGGGTTCCTCAACCCCGCCGCGCTCGACTTCCACCTCAAGGCCGGAGCCGCGGCGATCGACGCCGGCGATCCCGGCAACTTCCCTGCCCGCGACATCGACGGCGACGCCCGCCCGGCCGGGGCGGCACCGGACGCGGGAGCCGACGAGACCGGCGGCGGCGCGACCCCGGTCCCGCCGACCGAACCGGCTCCCGAAGAACCGACCACGCCGCCGACCCCGCCGGAAGAACCGACGACTCCGCCTGAAGAACCGGCCCCGCCGAGCGAACCGAGCGGCAGCGCCGACCTCTACCTTTCCGCGGGCGGCTCGGACTCGGCCTCGTGCTCCGCGACTGCTCCCTGCAGGTCGCTCAACCGCGCCTACCAGGTGGCGGCGGCGGGCGACGTCGTCCAATTGGGGGCGGGCAGCTACGGTAACCAGACGATCCAGCGTGACGCCGGCTACACGTCCTCGGAAGACGTCGTCTTCCGGCCGGCCCCGGGGGCCAACGTCACCCTCGGCAACGTCACCGTGTACGCGTCGCACGTGACCCTCCAGGGGATGACCGCGACCGACCTCGACGCGCGGGTCACCGACCCGTACCAGTTCCCCGTCTCCGACATCACCTTCCGCAACATGGACGCCCGCAACTTCATGGTCATGTCGGCCTCCGACGTCAACGTGATCGGCGGCGATTATGGGCCGGCCAGCGATTGCGGCGGCCCCTACGGCGGTTCCAACAACAGCATCCGCCGCTTCGCCGAAAACGGGGCGCCGAACCCGGAACGGATCCTGATCGAAGGCGTGCGGATCCACGACATCGTCTCCTACGACTTCGGCCCCTGCCACATCGAGGGCCTGGCGATTTTCGCCGGCAAGGGCGTGACCGTGCGCAACTCGAAGTTCTGGGGCAACTCGGTCTACGACATCTTCCTGCAGTCCAACAGCGGCCCGGTCTCAAACGTCCAGATCGAGAACAACTGGTTCGCGGCCCCGGTCGGCGAGGGCGGCAGCGGCTCCGGCGCCAGCACGGTCGCCTTCTCCGGCGGCAGCTCCGACTTCGCCAACACGACCGTGCGCAACAACAGCGCCAACGGCTACTTCTCCTTCGACGACAACGGCCTCAACCCGGCCTACTCGAACTTCCGCGTGGTCGGCAACATCGGGCAGCCGAGCTACGGCTCCTGCTCGCTGCGCGGCGTCATCTTCCGCTACAACCTCTGGCGCGGGATGTCCTGCGGCACCGGCGACGTCAACCTCAGCGGCGCCTATCCCTACGTCAACACGATCAACGGGGCCGGGATGGACTACCACCTGACCGGTGGCGCCGCCCGTGACCTGATCCCCGAAAGCGAAGACAACCTCGGGACCGACATCGACGGGCAGGCGCGCCCGATGGGCCCGCGCCGCGACGCCGGCGCCGACGAGTCCGCCTAGCGCCTAGTCCGCGTTGGCGGCGAAGTGGGCGGCGATCTGGGCGCCGCTCAGCGCCTGGTTGTAGATCGCCACCTCGTCGAGCGTTCCGGCGCCGAACAGGTTGGCGGCGCCGCGGGACATCAGGTAGAGGTTGGCGTTGGCGAAGGCCCCGCCGCCGGTGCCGCTGGCGCCCTTGCTGAAGGCGACCGGTTTGCCGTCGACGTAGGGGGTGATCTGCTGCGCCGCCGGCGCGGTGGTGTCGAAGACGAAGGCGTAGTGGTGCCAGACTCCGGCGCTGGGCCGGGCGAAGTAGGCGTTGTTGCGGGATTCGCTCTCCCCGATCGCGACGCCGAACGCTTCCGAGCTGGAGTTCGGGTCGATCAGGAACCCGCCCGGGTTGGCGTTGAAGTTTTCGGTCATCTCCATCGCCAGATGGTCGTCGTCGGCGAAGGCGTTCCACTTCAGCCAGAACTCGACCGTGAGATCGGTCGTGCCGGAGAGGTTGACCGGCGCCGTGGCGGCGTCGTCGATTCCGTCGAAGCCGCCGGCGTTGCCGCCGAGGGCGCCGGGGAGTCCCAGCGTCGGCCCGCCGGAGAGGGTGGCCGTGGCGCTGCCGGCGCTGTCGGCGAGGGTCGCCCCGCCGGTCTCGCCAAGCCGCCAGTAGTGGATCAGGCCGGGGGTTTCCGCGACGGCTTTCGAGTAGCTGACCGTGGGCGGCGGTTCTTTTTTGTCAGCGACCGTGAGCGCGACCGTTTCGGTGTCGGTCGCCCCTTCGTTGTCGCGCACCCGGACCGTGACCGGGACGCTGCCCTCCTGCGCGTAGCTGGATTTGACGCTGGGGGTGGTCCCGGTGTCGGTCTCGAAGCTGCCGTTGCCGTCGAGGTCCCACTGGTAGCTGACGATCGAGCCGTCGGGATCGCTCGAGCCGGAGGCGTTGAAGGTCACTTCGGTTTTGGTTTCGACCGGGTTCGGGCTGGCGGAAAGGGCCGCGTGCGGGCGCCGGTTGAGACCGTGGCTGGCCTGGTGTTCGGCGATTTCCGCGGCGCTGAGGGCGCGGTTGTAAACCGCCACCTCGTCGAGGCTCCCGGCGCCGAACAGGAACTGGCCCCCGCGCGACATCAGGTAGAGGGTCGAGTTGGCGAAGTTGCCGGCGCCGATGCCGCTGGCGGTCTTCGAGTAGCTGACCGGTTGGCCGTCGACGTAGGGGGTGATCTGCTGCGCCGCCGGCGCGGTGGTGTCGAAGACCAGCGCGTAGTGGTGCCAGACACCGGCGCTGGGCCGGGCGAAGAAGGCGTTGTTGCGGGACTCGGCGATGCCGATGCCGACCCCGAAGCTGCCCTGGCTCGAGTTCGGGTCGACCAGGAAGCCGCCGCTGTTGCCGTTGAAGTTCGGGGTCAGCTCCATCGCCAGGTCGTCTTCGTTGTCGTAGGCGTTCCACTTGAGCCAGAACTCGACCGTGGCTTTGCTCGTCCCGGAGAGGTTGACCGGGAGGCTGCCGAAGTCGTTGGTGCCGTCGAAGGTGAGCGCCGTATTCGGGTCGCCGGCGAGGGCTCCGGGGGAGCCGAAGACGGTCCCGTTGAGGGCGCTGCCGGTTGCCGTGCCCTTGCTGTCGGCGAGGCTCGGACCGGCGCTCTCGCCGAGTCGCCAGTAGCCGACCAGGCCCGCGGTGTCGAGGACGGTGTCGCCGTAGTTGCTGACGCCGCTGGCGTTGACCGTCAGCGGCACGGTGGCGACGTCGGTCATGCCGCTGTTGTCGGTGACCCGGAGGCGGACCCCGACGAGGCCGGCGAAGCTGTAGCTGTGCTGGGCGGTGGCGCTCGCGCCGGTGTCGGTCTCGTAGGTCCCGTTGCCGTCCAGGTCCCATTCGTACTTGACGATCGAGCCATCGGAGTCTTTCGCCGCCGAGCCGTCGAACTGCACCGGCAGGTCGGTGATCGCCGGGTTCGGGGTGGCGCTGAAGGAGGCGACCGGGGGCTGCGGGTCGGGCCCGCCGACTTTCAGGGTCTTGGTTTCGGTGTCGACCGCGAGTTTGTCGTCGTAGACCCGGACCGAGATCGGGATCTGGGCTTCGGTCGGGTATTTGGCGCTGGCGGTCGGGGTCGAGCCGGTGCTGGTCTCATAGGCGCCGTTGCCGTCGAGGTCCCACTCGTATTTGACGAGCGTGCCGTCGGAGTCGGTCGAGCCGGAGGCGTCGAGGGTCGCGGTGCCGCCGATCGCGACCGGGTTCGGAGTGATCGTGAGGGCCGCCGTCGGTTTGTGGTTGGCCCCGTTAGCGGCCTTGTGGGCGGCGATTTCGGTGGCGCTGAGCGCCCGGTTGTAGATCGCCACCTCGTCGAGCGTGCCGCGCCCGAACAGGCGCTCGCCGTTGCGCGACATGAAGTTCAGCATCGAGTTGGCGAAGTTGCCGGCGCCGGTGCCGCTGGCGGTCTTGGTGTAGCTGACCGGCTGACCGTCGACGTAGGGGGTGATCTGCTGGGCCGCCGCCGCGGTGGTGTCGAAGACGAAGGCGTAGTGGTGCCAGACGCCGGCGCTGGGCCGGGCGAAGAAGACGTTGTTGCGGGATATGCCCTCGCCGATCCCGACGCCGAACTTGCCGTTTTCCTGCGGAGCGTCCGGGTCGACGACGAAGCCGCCGTTTTCCTGGTTGAAGTTTTCGGTCAGCTCGAGCGCGAGCGCGTCGTCATCGACGTAGCCATCCCATTTGAGCCAGAACTCAACGGTCGCTTTGCTGGTGCCGGAGAGGTTCAGGGGTGCTTTCGCGTAGTCGTCGCCGTCGAAGCGGGCGGCCGTGTTGGGGTCGCCGCCGACCGCGCCGGGCTGGCCGAAGCCGACTCCGGCCGAGGCGGTGCCGGTGGCCGTGCCCTTGCTGTCGGCGATGCTGGGCCCGCTGCTCTCGCCGAGGCGCCAGTAGCCGACCAGGCCGGGGGTTTCGAGCACGGCGTCGCCGTAGTTGCTGACGCCGCCGCTGTTGACCGTCACCGGCAGGGTTTTGGTCGCGGTGCTGCCGCTGTTGTCGGTCACCCGCAGGCCGACGTCGAAGGTGCCGGCGGCTCCGTAGACGCGGTCGGCGGCGGCGGTGGAACCGGTATCGGTCTCGTAGGTCCCGTTGCCGTCGAGGTCCCACTCGTATTTGACGATCGAGCCGTCCGGGTCTTTGGAGCCGGAGGCGTCGTAGTGAACCGAGCTGCCAACCGTCGCCGGGTTGGGGTCGGCGGTGAACGATGCGCTCGGCGGCTGGGGCCCGACTTTGATCGTCCGGGTCGTGGTGTCGGTCCCGGTGAGGTTGTCGGTGACCCGCAGGCCGAGGGTGTATTCGCCGTTGGCGGCGAAGGTCCGGGTGGTGCTGGCGGTCGAGCCGGTGCTGGTCTCGTAGGTCCCGTTGCCGTCGAGGTCCCATTCGTACTTGACGATCGAGCCGTCGGGGTCGCTGGAGCCGGCGCCGTCGAGGGTCACCGGGACGCCGGTCAGGACCGGCGAGGGGGTCGCGGTGAAGGAGGCGACCGGGCGTCGGTTGGTGCCGAAGCTCTCCTCGTGTTCGAGGATCTGGCCGGCGGTCAGGGCGCGGTCGTAGATCGCCACGTCGTCAAGGGCGCCGCGCTCGAAGTAGGCGCTGCCGGCGCGCGACATGAAGTTGAGGGCCGCGTTGGCAAAAGCTCCCGAGCCGGTTCCGGTCGCGGACTTGGTGTAGGCGACCGGTTTGCCGTCGACGTAAGGGGTGATCTCCGATGCCGCCGGCGCGGTGGCGTCGAGGACGATCGCGTAGTGGTGCCACTGACCGGCGCTCGGCCGTTCGAAGTAGGCGTCGTTGCGGGTGTCCGGGGTGCCGATCCCGATCCCGAACTTGCCGCCGCCCTGGGGGGCGTTCGGGTCGATCAGGAAGCCACCTTTGTTCTGGTTGAAGTTGGCGGTGTGCTCCAGCGTCATCGCGTCGTCGTTGGTGTAACTGTCGACGTAGAGCCAGAACTCGACCGTGATCGTGCTCAGCCCGGAGAGATCGACGTTGGTCTGGGCGGTGTCGTCGACGCCGTCGAAGCGGGCCGCGGTGTCGGGATCGGCGGCGATGCCGCCGGGGACGCCGAGGGTCGGGCCGCCTTTGGTGGTTGCGTTGGCGCTGCCGACGCTGTCGGCGAAGGTGGTGCCGGAGGTCTCGCCGAGGCGCCAGTAATGGATCAGCCCGGGCGTGTCCTTGACCGCGTCGGAGTAGCTGCTGACGCCGGCGACGCTGATCGTGACCGGGATCGTCTTGGTGGCCTGTTTGCCGCCGTTGTCGGTGATCCGGACGCTGACCTGGACAGTCCCGGGGGTCGAGTAGGTGAACGAGGTGCTGGAAGTGGAACCGGTGTTGGTCTCGTAGGTCCCGTTGCCGTCACGGTCCCATTCGTATTTGACGACCGAGCCGTCGGGATCGCTGGAGCCGGCGGCGCTGAGGCTGACCGGCAGCCCCTGGATCGCCGGGTTCGGGTTCGCCGTCAGCGAGGGCACCGGGTACTGGTTGCCGATCACGGTCAGGGTCTTGACCGAGACGTCGGTCGCGCCTTTGTTGTCGGTCACCCGCAGGCGCACGTCGATGGTCGCGTCGGAGGTGTATTTGCGGGTCGTGCTCGAGCTGGTCGTCGAGCTCACCTCGTAGGTTCCGTTGCCGTCGAGGTCCCATTCCCACTTGACGATCGAGCCGTCGGTGTCTTTCGAGGCGGAGCCGTTGAAGGTGACCGAGGTGTTGTAGCCGACCGGGTTGGGGGAGAGGGTGAAGGAGGCGTTGGGGACCTGGTTGGAGCCGCCGGGGTCGAGCGTGATCCCGTCCGGGGTCGCCGGCTGCGCGCCCATGTCGGAGAGGATGTTGTAGGTCGCCTGTTCGATCCGCGAGTCGCTTTCGGACTCGAGGCCGCGGGACCAGCGCATCGTCCCGGAAGCGAAGACGAGGGCGCCGCTCGGGGCTTTGTACTTGACCGCGTGCACGGTGCCGTCGAGGCCGGCGGGCGGGAAGTTGGTGCGCTGGCGCCCCTCGTCGATGATCCAGCTGTTGTTGCCGCCGCCGAGCGCGTCGGCGTTGGTCGAGGTCAGCTTCTTCACCCCGGCCGGCTGGTGGGCGAGGTACTGCGCCTGGGTCGGGACCGAGTCCCACTCCCAGCCGACCAGTTCGTCGCCGATCGAGGTCGTTTTGTTCTCCGAGATGCCGGTGTTGCGCCAGATCCGATCGGAGGAAAATTCTTCGTTGGCGTTGCCCGCGGGGATGCTGAGCGGGAAGCTGTCGCCGGCGTTGTCGCCGAAGTACATGACTCCCCAGAGGGTGTTCTCGGGCAGGTCGGGGCCGACCCGGCCGCCGGGCGGCGCGTTCGGATCCCCCGCCGGGGCGCCGTTGTCGCGCCAGGTGGTGGTCGAGTTCTGGGGGTTGTCGTCAGCCGTGCCGGCGATGCCGTCGAGGCCGAGCGCGTCATCGGCGGTGCCCTTGATGCCGTCGGGGCCCCAGTCGTTGTCGGAGATCGCGCCGCTGCCGCCGGAGCCGTCGCCCTGCACGGTCTTGTAACAGACGAGGGTGCGGCCGCCGTTCTCGTAGCGGACCTTCCAGTAGGCGGTGTTGGCGCTGAAAGAGGCGATGTCGACGCCGGCTTCGCGGGCGCTGAGGAAGCCTTTGAACTCTTCTTCCGACCAGTACTCGGAGTGGCCGGGGACGATGACGATGTCGTGGTCTTTGAGCGAGGCGGGGTTCTGGCTGACGGCGACGTCGTCGCTGTAGGAGACGTCATAGCCCTGCTTCTCGAGCCAGTAGACGGTTTCCAGCTCGGGGCCGAAGATCCGGTCGCGGTCCTCGTTGCCGTCGAACATCGGCCGGTCGAAGGAGACCTTGACCGCCCGCCCGGTGCCCGAGGCCTGGACGGTGTCGCCGCCGACCCGGTCGTAATAGAGGTTCTTGCCTCCCCAGGTGTTGTAGGCGGCGTAGTCGGCCGTGGGGATGACGACGAGGATCTTCGAGTCGACCGTCGGGTTGTCGTCGCGGACCACGAAGGGGATCGTGTTTTCGAGCGGGTTGGTGCCGACCGTGGTCACCTTGGCGACGTAGACGCCGGTTGCCGTCAGGGCGGAGGATGGCACCGTGTAGGTGACGCTCCAGTTGGCGCAGCTGTATTCGCCGGTGACCGGATCCGGTTTCGCCGTTTTACAGGTGAGGTTGTTGGCGACGGTGACGTTGTTGGCGGTGTGGACCAGGCGGCCGCCTTCGCCGCCGTAGTAGCCGAGGCGGAAGACCTCGATGTTGACTTTGGTCGACCCCGGGGTGGCGTTGCGCGCGATCTTCAGCGGCACGTTCTGACCGCGGTTGAAGCTCGTCTGGGTGGCGAACCCGGCGACGTTGTCGTCGTAGTTGCCGGTCATCCAGTCGGAGCTGCCTTCGCCTTTGCAGTTGTTCTCGTTCAGCACCGGCACCGAGCTCGGGCAGGTGACGGCGGCGGAAGAGCCGCCGACGAGGAAGGCGCCGATGGTGGCGGCGGCGACGAGGACGGGGAGGCTGAGGCGGAGCAGGGGGGCGCGCATGTGCCCAGTAAACCCCTCGACGGTGGCCACGCTTGCGCCCCGCAGCACCTCTGTCCGAAATTAGTACTTTCCGGCTTGTCGCGGCCGGGGGCTCTGGGACAATCCAGCGCATCTTCAAGCTCGGCAAGATCTGGCTGGTGGCGCTGGCCCTGCTCTGCGTCCTGGCCGTGGGGGCGCTGGTCGCGCTGGCCAGCGGCGGCGGCAAGAACGACGACCGGCCGCGCCTCTCGGGGCTCGTGGCCAGCCTCGGCGACAGCGGCGCCCACGTCGTCGTCACCGGCAACGTGCGCGGTGCCGCAAACGTGCTCGCGCGCTACGGCAAGAGCTGCCGCCTGCGCCGGCTCTCGCACGCCGCGCGGGTCGGGGGCGGCAGGTTCTGGCTGCGGGTGCCGCTGAAGGCCTCGCGGGCGCAGGCACGGCGCTGCGGCGCCGCGGTGGCAAAAAGGAGGCGCTCAGGGGGCGCCTCCAGCTCCGCCGCGGGGTCTGGGCGAGTGGAGGTCTTCGCCTGCGGCGCCGGCGCCTGTACGGAGCAAAGGCTAACCCTCAAGCAGAGCTTGACGGAAGGGGGTCTGGGGCAGGGTTTGGCACCCGTTGCCGGTGGGGGTCGTGTGGGGGTGGCGCCCGGGGTGACGGTGCCGGTGCCGACCGACCCGCCGGTCGCTCCCGACGTTCCGGCGACGCGCTTCGTCGCGACCGACGGCTCGGACTCCGGCGAATGCCTTGCCGGCAGCCCCTGCCGGACCTTCAACCGGGCCTACGAGGTGGCGCAGCCGGGCGAGGTCGTCGACGTCGCCGGCGGCACCTATCCCGAACAACAGATCGAATACGACTCTTCCAAGACCTCACCCGAGGACGTCTACTTCCGGCCCGCCGCCGGCGCCTTCGTCAACATCGCCGGCGACATCGAGGCCTACGGCTCCCACGTCACCTTCATGGCGATGCAGGCGCGGGACACCAACATCCCCTACGACGGCCCGGCCGACGTCAGCGACGTCACCTTCTGGGGGATGGACGGTCGCAACTTCACGATCGACTCCGGCCAGCAGGTGAGCATGGTCGGTGGCGATTACGGCCCCGCCAGCGACTGCGGAGGCAGCTACGGCGGCAGCAACAACGGGGTGCGGATGAACCGGCCGGGGGTGATGCCGACCGACATCCTCATCTGGGGGGTCCACATCCACGACGTCCAGTCCTACGACCTCGAAGCCTGCCACATCGAGTGCCTGATCGTGGGGGCCGTCAAGAACCTGACCGTGCGCGGCTCGACCTTCTGGAACTGCTCGATCTTCGACATCTTCCTGCAGCCCTTCAACGGCGACATCTCGGGCGTCACCCTGGAGAACAACTGGTTCGCGGCGCCGACCGGGCCCGACGGCGCCCCGAACAGCGGCAGGGCGGTCGAGTTCTCCGGCGGCGGTCCCTGGCGTGACGTCCTGATCCGCCACAACTCGGTCAACACGGCGATCAACCTCAACGACGGCGCTCCCAACCCGCAGTACGAAAACGTCAGCGTCGTCGGCAACATCGCCGAACGCGCGATCGCCTGTTACAAAGGCGTCAGCTACCGCTACAACGTCTGGTTCGGGGGCGGGGTCTGTGACCCCACCGACGTTGCGGTCTCGGCGCCGCCTTTCGCCAAGGCGAGGGACCACGCCGATCTCGACTATCACCTCACTGGCGGTCCGGCGGTCGATCTCGTTCCCGCCTCGGCCAGCGATCTGGCCAGCGACTACGACAACGAAGCGCGGCCGCAGGGCAGCGCCCGCGAGGCCGGCTCCGACGAGCGCTGAAAGCGGCCGCGCGAGCACGGCGGGGGTTCGCGCGTTGTTCTTGGGATGGCCTCGACCGTCACTCCCGAGCGACCGCTGCAACCGCTGCCCCAGGCGGCGGCGGTAACGCGCTCGCGGCGGCTGGCGCGGGCCGACGCCCTGGCGCTGGCCGCGCTGGCACTCGGCTTCCTCCTCTTCATCGTCCTCACCTGGAAGAAGTGGGGCAACCCGGCGCTCGACGCCGGCGCCGAGCTGACCACGGCCGAACGGGTCGCTGACGGGGCCCTGCCCTACCGCGACGTCCGTTACTTCTACGGCCCGCTGGGGCTCTACGGGCTGGCCGGGTCGTTCGACCTCTTCGGCGCCAGCCTCACCACCGCCTTCAGCTTCGGGATCGCGCTCAGCGCCGCGATCGTCGGCAGCTTCTACGCCCTCGCCCGCCAGTGGCTGCGGCCGACGGTAGCTGCCGTCTGCGCGGCGATGACGATGGCGATCGGCTTCTCGGGGACCGCCTTCAACTTCGTGCTCCCGCACTCGAACTCGGCCACCGTCGGCCTCCTCTGCCTGATCCTCGCCCTGCTGGCGCTCTGCCGGGAGCGGCCCTGGCTGGCCGGGATCGCGATCGGCGCCGCCGGTCTCACCCGGCCGGAGTTCTTCGGCGTCGCCGCCGTCGCGGCGGCGGTCTGGCTCCTCGCCGGTCTGACCCAGCGCCCGCGCCGGGCGGTGCTCGCCGACGCGGGCCGGATCGGCCTGCCGGCGCTGGCGATCCCGCTCGCCGTCCTCGGTGCCTTCGCGGCGGCGGCCGGCAGCCATCGTCTGCTCTGGGAGAACCTCTGGCCGGTCGACTTCATCCGCGTCGCCGGCTTCCGCTCGCAGGAAGACTGGGCGCCGCTGACGCTGGCCAGCGGCGCCTCGACCCTCGGCCGGCTGCTCGTCTACGGCGGCCTGCTGGCGGCGCTGATCGCGGCGGTGCTGATCTGGCGCCGGCGCCGCGGCGCCGGCCGCCTCTGGGCGGCGGTGCCGCCGCTCGCCGTCGTCCTGGCGCTGGGCCTGATCGACGCCGGCCTGCGGGCGCTCGGCCTCTTCGAAGGGGCGCGGGAAGCCGTCGAGGGAGAGGCCACGGACCTGATCCTCGGGATGACCTGGCTGCCGGCTCTGGCGATCGTCGCCGCTCTGGTCACCGCCGTGGCGATCTGGCGCCGCGATCCGCCGCCGCTCGGGCGCAGCTGGCCCGCCGACGCCGCCCTGGTTGCGGTGGCGCTGCTGCTGGGGCTGCGCGCCTACGACGCCTTCAACGGCGAGGCCTCCTACGCGCCCTACTACGCGGCGCCCCTGGTCCTGCTCGCGGGCATCCTCCACCAGCGGATCGGCGCCCGTTGGCCGCAGGCCCGCGCCGCCGCCACGGCGGCGCTGGCGATTGCGGCGGCGGGGCTGGTCATCTACCCGCTCGCCGGCCTCTACAGCGACAACAACACCGAAGTGCGGACCGCGCGCGGCTCGTTCGTCGCCAACGACGCCTCGGCGCCGGCGCTGCAGCGGACCCTGGACCTGATCGCGGCGCGGACCGAGCCGGGCGAACCGATCTTCGCCCTGCCCTCCGACGGCGGCATCTACTTCATGGCCGACCGACCGCCGGCGACCTACGAGGTGATGTTCCTGCCCGGCCTGATCGACTCGTCCGCCGACGAGCGGCGGACGATCGCCCGGCTCGAACGCGAACAGGTGAAGCTGACCGTGCTCAGCTCCCGCGACTTCTCCGCCTTCGGGTTCCGCACCTTCGGTACCGATTACGACCCGCTGCTGGGGAAGTGGATAGACACCGGGTCGCGGCCGATCGCCCGCTTCGGCGACGTCGACCACCCGGTCTCGGGCAGCTATCCCTCGGCTGCCTTCACGATCTACGAAAAGCGCTAGCTCAATCGCCGAGCGCGAGGGCGAGCACCGCATCCGTGCGCCGCGACCAGGCGTTGGCGGCGAGGAACTGCTGCCGCTCCGGCTCCGCCATCGGGCCGCGGGCGAGAGCGGCGCGGACGCCGGCGACGAAGTCGCCGTCGGGGGGAACCAGCTCCAGCGGTCCCTCGATCCCGCGCAACGGCGGCAGGTCGGTTGCCGCGACCGGGCCGCCGCCGGCCAGGTACTCGTAGATCTTCAGCGGGCTCATCGCTTCGGTCAGCGGCAGCTGCCGGTGGGGGAGGAGGCAGGCGTCGGCGGCGCGGGCGAGGGTGGCGACCTGCTGGCGCGGCACCGGGCCGGGAAGATGGACGTTCGGCTCCGCGCGCAGGCGGGCCAGGTGATCGCCGTCGGCGACCGGGCCGGCGAGGACGACCGATCCCTGCGGCCAGCCGCGGGCGACGGCCAGGACGGCGTCGACGTCGAGGCGGGAGTCGAGGGTGCCGACGTAGAGAAAGCGGGGGCCGGGCAGCTCGGTCAGCCAAGCGGGCGGCGGCCCCACCGCCAACCACTCCTCCGGGTCGACCCCGTTGGGGACAACCGCCGCCGGGCCCCGGGGCTCGATCCGCTCGACGATCGTCCGGGTCACCGCGCAGACCCGCAGGCGCCGGCTCGCGACCCGCTCGTAGGCGGCCAGATAGGCGGGGCGCCAGCGCTCGTAGGCCGGATGCGCGGCCCAGTCGTCGCTGGCCAGGAGCGTGACCGGGCCGGCCCAGTCGAGCTCGGCGAAGGCGGCGACGAAGGGGTGGGCGGTGATCACGGCCGGGCGCCGCAGCCCGCGCCGCTCCGCCGCCCGGCGTAGGCGGCGACCGTAGCGGCCGTAGGCGCGCTCGAGCCCCGGCAGCGAGACCGGGTCGCGACGGCGCAGCCGCAGCGGCTCGTAGAGGTGAACCCGATCGGTCGCGGGAAAGGGGGCCGGCGGGCGCAGCCGGTCCTTGAGCAGCTTGACGGGGGCGCTGCGCGGCTGGTTGCAGATCAGCAGTCGCTCGACCCGGCGGTCAGCGGCGAGGGCGAGGGCGACGCGATCGGTCGGGAAGCACATGCCGCGGCGCTGCGCCGCGTCCCAGGTGATCTCGTCGAAGGTGAAGACCGCGTCGGTGGCCATTTCCAGACGATCAACGAACGGGCTGCTATCCGGCTTGCGGAGCGCAAGTCTGCCCCTCGGCGGGGCGTTGATTCCCCAAGGACCCGGATCCGGGCCCAGACCGCATGAACAAGCACCACGACCGCACCGAGCTTTCCTCGCACGACCTCAAGCAGGCCGCGGTCTCCGGCGTGCGCTGGACGATGGTCGCCCGGGTGGCTTCCGAGCTGACCACGCTGATCTCGGCGGTGGTGCTGGCGCGCCTGGTCGCGCCGTCGGAGTTCGGCGAGGCGGTGGTGCCGCTGATCTTCGTGCCGCTGGCGGTGATCTTCACCTTCGAGGGCCTCGGCAGCGCCCTCGTCCAGCGCAAGGAGATCGACCACACCCACGTCGAGGCGGCGATGCTCGCCAGCCTCGTCACCGGCGGCCTCCTCAGCCTCGCCACCCTCGTCCTCGCCGGTCCCGTCGGCGGCAGGCTCTTCGGCTACGCCTCGGCGGAACTGCTGCGGATGATCTCGCCGGTCTTCCTGCTCGCCGGCCTCGGCGCGGTCTCGCGCGGTCTGCTCTGGCGCCACCTCGACTTCCGCCGCGTCAGCCTGATCGAAATGGCGTCGCTGGCGCTGGGCTCGGTCGCGGCGGTGACGATGGCGGTGGCCGGGCTCGACGCCGAGGCGATCGTCCTCGGCGCCCTCATCGCGACCCTGACCACCGCGGTGCTGCTGCTAATCTCGGTGCCGCCGCCGATGCCGCGCTTCCACCGCCAGGCGCTGCGCGACGTCACCGGGTTCGGCCTGCCGGCCTCGGCCGCCGGGCTCACCTACGTCGCCGTCAGCAACGCGACGGTCGCGGTCGCCGCGGTGCGGCTGGGTGCGGCGCAGGTCGGCCTCTACTGGCGGGCCTTCCAGCTGGGAGTCGTCTACCAGGACAAGATCAGCGGGATCATGATGCGGCTCGCCTTCCCGATCTACTCGCGGACCAGCGACCTCGACGAGCTGCGGCGCTTCCACGAGCGCGCCACCCGGATCCACGCCGCCGTCCTGCTGCCGCTGCTCTCGCTGCTGATCGTGCTCGCGCCCGATCTGGTGCCGTGGGTCTTCGGCGAGCGCTGGGCTCCCGCCGCCGGCGCGGTCCAGATCCTCGCCGTGGCGGGGATGATCGCCGCGATCCTCACCGGCTACCCGCAGATCCTGCTCGCCGCCGGCAAGCCACGGGCGCTGCTCTACTTCAACCTGGTCGTGCTGGTGCTCTACGTGAGCAGCTCCTGGGTTGCCGCGCCGTACGGGTTGACGGCGCTGGCCCTGACGGTGGTCGGCGTCCACGTGGCGATGATGGTCGCCGTCTACGGCGTCCTCTTCCGGCTGCTGCTGAAGATCCCGATCGGCCGCCTGGTCAGCGATCTGCTGCCTGCGGTCGCCTGCAGCCTCATCCTGATGGCGGCGGCGGTGCCGCTGGCCGGGCTCGTGCGCAATGCCGGCGCCCCGGTTCCGGTTCTCGCGGCGGTCGTCGGCCTGGTCGGGGCCGCCGTCTACGCGAGCGCCCTGCGCAGCTTCTTCCCCACCGTCTGGAACGACATCGTGCAGCTGACCGCGCGGGTGTTGCCGGACGGGGCGCGAACCATGCGTTTCCAGCGGCTGGCGATGCGCCGGGTCCGGGAGGTCTGAAATGTGCGGGATCGCCGGGGTCGTCCGCGGCGACGGCCGCGCCGCCGAGCCGGCCCTGGTCGAGCGGATGTGCGCGGCGCTCGAGCACCGCGGCCCGGATGCGCGCGGGATCCACGCCGAGGGCCCGGCCGGGCTGGGGATCCAGCGGCTGCGGGTCGTCGACCTCGAGGGCGGCGACCAGCCGATCTACAACGAGGACCGCTCGATCGCCGTCGTCCTCAACGGCGAGATCTACAACTTCCGCGAGCTGCGGCGCCGGCTCGAGGCGGCCGGGCACCGCTTCCGCAGCGACGGCGACACCGAGGTGATCGTCCACCTCTACGAGGAGGAGGGCGTCGACTGCGTCCGCTCGCTCGACGGTATGTTCGCTTTCGCCCTCTGGGACGAGCCCAGGCGCCGGCTCCTGGTCGCCCGCGATCGGGTCGGCAAGAAGCCGCTCTTCTACTCCCTGCACGGTGGCGGCCTGAGCTTTGCCTCCGAGCTGCGGGCCCTGCTCGAAGACGAGGAGGTGCCGCGCGATCTCGACGAGGCGGCGCTCGACTGCTACCTCGCCTACGGCTATGTCCCGGCCCCGCTCAGCGCCTTCGCCGCGGTCCGCAAGCTACCGCCGGCGACGACGATGGTCTACGAGGGCGGCCGGGTCTCCCTCGACCGCTACTGGCAGCTCGACTACAGCCGCAAGCACCCGGTCAGCGACCCGCGTGAGCTGCACGAGCCGCTGCTCGAGCAGCTGCGGCAGGCGACCCGACGCCGCCTCGTCGCCGACGTGCCGCTCGGCGCCTTCCTCTCCGGGGGGATCGACTCCTCGGCCGTGGTCGCGGCGATGGCGCAGGAGACGAGCGGGCCGGTGAAGACCTTCTCGATCGGGTTCGGCGGCGGCCGCTTCGACGAGCTCGAGCACGCCCGCGCCGTCGCCGAGCTGTTCGGGACCGAGCACGAGGAGCTGCACGTGCGGCCCGACGCGATCGAGATCGCCCCGAAGATCGCCCGCCATTACGGCGAGCCGTTCGCCGACTCTTCGGCGATCCCGAGCTTCTATCTCGCCGAGATGACCCGCCGCCACGTCACCGTCGCGCTCAACGGCGACGGCGGCGACGAGTCCTTTGCCGGCTACACCCGCTACGCGGCGAACACGCTCGCGGCCCGGCTCGAGCGGATCCCGGCGCCCCTGCGCCGTGGCGCCGCCGCGCTCGCCGGGCCGATTCCGGAGAGCGGGGAGGAGCAGAGCGCCCGCAACCGGCTGCGGCGGCTGGGCGGCTCACTCGGGCTCGAGGGTCCGGCCCGCTATGAGCGCTACGTCTCCCTGTTCGACGCCGCCCAGCGGGAGCGGCTCTACACCGCCGAGCACCGCGCCGCGCTGGGCAACGCGGGGCTCGCCGCCGAGGCGATCGCCGAGCCCTGGCGCGAGGCCTCGGGCAGCGACCGGCTCGACGTCCTGCTCGAGGTGGACGTCCGCACCTACCTGCCCGGTGACCTGCTGACCAAGATCGACATCGCGACGATGGCCCACTCGCTGGAGGCCCGCTCGCCTTTCCTCGACCCGGCCCTGATGCAGTTCGCCGCCTCGATCCCGGCAGCGATGAAGCTGCGCGGGATGGAGAAGAAGGTCGTCCTCCGCGACGCCCTCCGCAGCTGGCTCCCCGACTCGATCCTCGACCGTCCCAAGCAGGGCTTCTCGGTGCCCCTCGCCGATTGGCTGCGCACCGACCTCCGCGACTACTCGCGCGACCTCCTGCTCGACCCCGGCGCCCTCTCCCGCCGGCGCTTCCGCCCCGCCGCGGTCGAGAGCCTGCTCGCCGAGCACGATGCAGGCGGCGAACACGCCCACCGGATCTGGGCCCTGATGATGCTCGAGCTCTGGCGGTCCGAGGTCCTCGAGCCACGGGTCAACGCCGGCGCGATCGCCTAGCGCGGGGGCTCGGGCGGGGCGCCGAAGGGCGGCTCGACCCGGCCGAGGAGGGTCAGCAGCGCCTGCTTGTGGGCGGCGGCGCGGGCAGGCCGCGGGCGGGAGAAGGCGGCCCAGCGGATCGCGTGGCGGAGGGCGATCGCGGCGACGAAGGCGCGGCGGCGGAGGGGGCCGAAGTTCTTGGCGGCGTACTGGCTGCGGGCGTAGGCCATCTGGGCCTCCATCCGCGGGCTGGCCTCGGTGGTGCCGCCGTAGTGGACGATCGTCATCTGTGGCAGGTGGTGGACCTCCCAGCCGGCGCGCTTGATCCGCAGGCAGAGGTCGACCTCCTCGGAGTAGAAGAAGAAGCGCTCGTCGAGCAGGCCGGCGGCGGTCAGGGCCTCGCGGCGGACGAGCATGAACGAGCCGGCGGTCCAGTCGCAGGGCAGATCGCGGTCGTAGAGCGAGAGGTCGAGCTCGGATTCGCCGAGGCGCCGGGCGAGCCCGAAGCGCTCCGGGCCGAACGCCTCGCCGAGGGCGCGGCGGACGCTCGGGAAGCGGCGGGCGGTCGGGCACAGCCGGCCCTCGTCGTCGAGCTGTCGACAGCCGGCGAGGCCGATCTCCGGATGAGCGTCGAGGTGGGCGACCAGCCCGGCGAGGGTGCCGTCGACGACCTCGGTGTCGGGGTTGAGGAAGAGGACGTAGCGGGCGTCGGCGCCGGCGGCGGCCTGGTTGTTGGCGTGGGCGAAGCCGCGGTTGTCGCAGTGGATGCCGCGCACCTGCGGGAACCGCTGGGCGGCGAACTCGGCGGCGCCGTCGCTGCCGTTGTCGACGACGACGACCTCGAGCTCGAGCGGGCCGGCGTGGGCGAGCAGGGTGGAGATCGCCGGCTCCAGCCAGTGCTTGCCTTCGTGGGAGACGACGATCGCGCAGACGTCCATCAGCTCCCGCTCCGGGAAGCGGGAGCCGGCGTCAGCCGCAGCCGTGCCGCGACGCGTGCGAGGCCGTCGGGGCGTGGCGGCGCGCAGGCGGTGGCCAGCCCGAGGAAGAGGCAGAGCGTGTAGGGGACGACCGCGAAGGCGATCGTGTCGAAGGTGGCGCTGGCGACCGCCATCATCGCCACCGCGCCGGCCGCGGCCAGGGCGGGAGGGGCCCGCGCCGGGTCGTCGGTGCGGATCGCCTGCGTGCAGACCGCGAAGCCGGCGATCAGGACGAGGACGAAGGCGCCGACGCCGAGCCAGCCGTTGCCGACCAGGATCGAGAGGTACTCGTTGTCGAGCACCCGGTAGCGCTCGGGGTCGTAGGTCTGCCAGCCCCGCCCGATCGCCGGGTGGTTCAGCACCTCGGGCCCGATCGCTTCGTAGTCGGAGGTCCGGTCGCGGGTGGACAGGGTCGAGGTGGCGGCGCCGGGCCTGAGCTGGTCGCGGACCGAGCCGAGGGCCGAAGGGGCGACGAGCGGGACCGCGAGCAGCAGGACGACTCCGGCCGGCGCCATCCGCAGCATCTCCCGCGGCTTGTAGGCAATCAGGGTGAGGATCCCGGCGGCGAGCACCAGCGGCCCGGTTTTGCGCTGGGTCGCGAAGACGCCGGCGAGGAGGATCAGGGTTGCCCCGTAGTAGAGGATCTGGCGGCGTTTGGTCGCCGCGTACATGGCGCCGACGATCCCGAAGGGGACGACCATCGCGATCAGCTGCGCTGCCGCCAGCGGGTGGATCGTCGGCCCCAGCACCGGGATCCTGCCGGTCGCATCTTTTTCGGTCGCCACCGAGGGCAGGTCGAGGCCACCGGGGAAGAACTTCCCGCCCCATTCGTAGAAGGGGTTGAAGCCGGTGCGGTACTCCCAGACCGCACCCAGCGCGGCGACGCAGCCGAGCCCGACGATCAGGGGGATGAAGTTGCGGGCCTCGCGCGGCCGCAGCGCCGAAGCGACGATCGCGAACAGGGAGACGAAGAAGATCAGGACGATCAGCTTCTTGATCCCGAGCCCGAGCTCGCCGTGCAGACGCAGGGTGTCGGCGTTGAGCAGGACGCTGAGGATCGCCATCACCACGAAGAAGAGGAAGGCCGCGTGCAGGACCGTGCCGTTCAGCCGCGGCCGCCGGCGTCCCTCGATCAGCGCCAGCGAGAGCAGCCAGAGGGCGGCGATCCCGATCAGCAGCGGCCGATCGGGCTTCGCCCCGGTGACCGTGGTCGAGTCGAACGGGAAGAGGAAGAGCATCGCCAGGAAGGCGGCGATGCTCCACGGCAGGAGCCGCGAGGTCCGCGGCCAGAGATCGGCGCCGGCGGGGGCCATCGCTGCCTAGTTGTACTGGCGGGAGGGCTCCACGCGGGCGCCGCGGCGCCCGGCCGGGCGCGGGTGGTGGAGCAGGTCCTCGTCGGGGATCTGCGGGATTCCGGCCCGCTCCTGGGGCCCTTTGCGGCCGCGCTCCGGGACTTTCCGCTCCTTGGGCTCGGGACCTTTGCCGTTGGGCTCGGGGTCCTTGCGGCTGCGGTCCCCGTTCTCCCCGGTCTCGGACGCTTTCTGCTGCTGCCACTGGCGCAGGAACCCGGAGCCGAGCACGATCAGCGTGCAGAAGACGATCAGCAGGCCGACGAAGGCGAGGAAGGCCAGGGTCGGGTTGGCGCCGTCGTTGACGGTGCCGCCCTCCGGGGCGCCGAGGCTGCTGATCGTGACCCGCCGTGCCGGCGGGATTCCTGCGTCGAGCTCGCCGACGTAGCCCTTGAGGACTTCGGTCGCGGCGCCGGCGAGGGCGACGGCGCTGGTCGCGTCCGGCGCCTGCGTGTAGATCGAGATGATCGGAAGTTCGAGCTGGGCGTCGAAGACGAGCCGGTAGACGGCGTTCTCTTCGGTCAGCTGGTTGGCCCGCGGGCCGGCCGGGGTCGCCTGGTAGGTGGAGCGGTTGGTCAGCGAGCTGAACGGCCCGTCGGCGGCGATCTGGGTCGGCGAGAGGTTCATCCGTTTGGCGATCTGGGTCCGCGCCTCGGCGCTGCTCATGTACTGGGCGAGGACGACCGCGCGGTCGGCGAGCGGGGCCGGGTCGCGTTCGACGTCGCCGATCGCCGAGGTCGAGGAATCGACCAGGACCTGAGAGCTGGCGGCGCCGACGAGCTCGGCGCGCTTTTCGAACGAGGGCAGCTTGTAGGTGGTCGAGAGGCCGAGAAAGGCCGCGACGACGACGGCCGCCAGCACCCAGAGGCGGCGGCTCCAAAGCTCGTTGAGGATTCTGATCAGGTCCATTCGTTCCAGTCGGTCGAGGGGGGCTCGCTGAGAAGTCAACGAATGGGCCGACCTGTACTTTCATGGAACTTTCAGCCCCTTGGAAGCGGGGCGCTCCCGCGACCGTTTCCCAAGCAGATGAACGGATTCGCAGAGCAGCGGCTGCTGGTCGTCAGCCCGGTTCGCAACGAGGCCGCGCACCTCGAGCGGGTGGTGGCGGCGATGGCGGCGCAGAACCGCCCGCCCGACGAATGGGTCGTGGTCGACGACAACTCCGATGACGGCACCGCCGAGCTGCTCTCGGCGCTCGCCTCCGAGGTTCCCTTCATGCGGGTGGTCTCGCCCGAGCCCGGGCCACAGGCCACCGGACCGGACCGGCTGGCGCTGGCGGCGGCCCCGCGGGCCTTCAACGTCGGCCTCGCCCACGGCCGCGACGACTTCACCCACGTCGCCAAGCTCGACGGCGACGTCGAGCTGCCGCCCGACTATTACGAGGCCCTGCTCGCCCGCTTTGCTGACGATGGGCAGCTCGGCATCGCCTGCGGCGACCTGATCGAGCCGCTGGGCGGGGAATGGGTGCGGCTGGCGATCCCCCCGCACCACGTCCACGGCGCCCTCAAGCTCTACTCGCGCGAGTGCCTGGAGGCGATCGGCGGCGTCCAGGAGCGGCTCGGCTGGGACACGATCGACGAGACCTACGCCCGCATGCGCTCCTTCCGCACCCGCTCCTACCCCGACCTGGTCGCCCGCCACCACCGCCCGGTCGCGACCGCGAGCGGGGCCCTGCGCGGCCGCGCCCGCCACGGCCGCTGCGCCTGGATCGCCCACTTCGGCCCCGGCTGGGTGGGGCTGCGGGCTCTCAAGGTCGGCCTGCGCATGCACCCGCGCGGGGTCTCCGGGCTCGCCTTCCTCTACGGCTACCTCGACGCGGCGGTGCGCCGCGTCCCCCGGGTCGAGGACACCGAGTTCCGGCGCTTCGTCCGGGCCGAGTTGCGCGGCCGGATGCGGGCGGCGCTGGCGGGGGGGAGGTAGCGATGTGCGGAATCGCCGGTATCGCCGCCGCCGACCCGCGCCGGGTCCCGCTCGAGCCGGAGGAGCTGGCGGCGATGACCGCGGCGATCGAGCACCGTGGCCCCGACGAGGACGGCCACCTGCTCGAGCCCGGGGTGGCGCTGGGTATGCGCCGGCTCAGCGTCATCGACCCGGCGGGGAGCCCACAGCCGGTGGCAAGCGAGGACGGCGGGATCACCGCCGTCTTCAACGGCGAGATCTACAACTTCCGCGAGCTCCGGGCCGAGCTCGAAGGGCGCGGCCACCGCTTCGCCACCCGCGGCGACGGCGAGACGATCGTCCACCTCTACGAGGAGCTCGGGCCCCGCTTCGTCGAGCGCCTGCGCGGGATGTTCGCGATCGCGCTCTGGGACAGGCCGCGGCGCCGGCTCGTCCTCGCCCGCGACCGGATGGGGGTGAAGCCGCTCTACGTCGCCGAGAGCGAGGCCGGGATCGGCTTTGCCTCCGAGGTCAAGTCCCTGGTCGCCGGTGGGCTGGTCCGCCCGCGCCTCGACCCGGCCGCCGCCGAGCTGTTCATGGCCTGGGGCTACGTGCCGGGCCCGCCCACCCTGTTCGAGGGCGTCCGCAAGCTCGATCCCGCCACCTGCCTGGTCTACGAGGACGGCCGGGTCGTCGACAGCCGCTCCTACTGGAACCCCTGGGACCACGCACCCGACGGGGTCGGCAGCTCCTGGGAGGAGGACGGCGAGCGCCTGCTCGAGCTGCTGCGCACGGCGACCCGGGCGCGGATGGTCAGCGACGTGCCGCTCGGGGTGATGCTGAGCGGCGGCCTCGACTCGAGCCTGATCGCGGCGCTGATGACCGAGGCCTCCGAGCGGCCGATCCAGACCTTCTCGGTCGGTTTCGTCGAGGACAGCGCCGCCAACGAGCTTGCCGAGGCGCGCCAGGTCGCCGAGCGGCTCGGCGCCGACCACCACGAGCTCGAAACCTCCGCCCTCGACCATCCCGACCTGCTCGACGACGCCCTCGGCCATCTCGAGGAGCCGATCGCCGACCTCTCCTGCGTCGGCATGCTCCTGCTCAGCCGGCTCGCCCGCGAGACGGTCACCGTGGCGCTTTCGGGTCAGGGCGCCGACGAGATCCTCGGTGGCTACCGCAAGCACCAGATCGCCCGCCTCGGCGACCAGCTCGGTCGCGTTCCGGGTGGCCGTGGGGCGGCCGCGCTGGCCTCCCGCATGGGGGCGCCGGAGTCGACCCGGGCCCGCGGCCTGCGGGCGCTGGCGACCGCCGACCCGGTCGAGCGGATGCTGGCGATGAGCCGGGTGGTGCAGCCGCGCCAGCGGCTCGACCTGCTGACGCCGGAGTTCCTCACCGCGACCGACGTCGGGGCCCCTGTTCGCCACCACCTCGGCGGGCTCGAGGGCCGCTCGGCGCTGACCCAGACGCTCTACCTCGACCTCCGCCTCGCCCTCGTTGACAACATGCTCCTCTACTTCGACAAGATGTCGATGGCGACCTCGCTCGAGGTCCGGGTGCCGTTCCTCGACCACGACGTCGTTGCCTTCTGCCTCGCCCTGCCGGACTCGCGCAAGGTCCGGCGCGGCAACCGCAAGGAGCTGCTGAAGCGGGTCTCGCGCGGCCTCGTCGCCGACGAGATCGTCGACAAGCCGAAGCGCGGCTTCTTCCGCTCGGCCCTCGGCAGCTGGCTGCAGGCGCAGCGGGGCGGGCTGCTCGAGCAGACCCTGCTCGACCCCGCAACCCGGGCCCGCGGCCTCTACCGGGAGGACGAGGTGCGACGGCTGCTGCGGGTCTCCGGCGAAGGCGACATCAAGGCCGACCAGCGCCTCTTCTGCCTCTTCCTGCTCGAGCGCTGGCAACGGCAATGGGTCGACGAGCCGAAGAAATCGACCGTTCCGGCCGTTGTCTGAGTGATGGACGCCCACGCCACCGACAGCATGCAGGCGAAGCACGCCAGCGCCGGCGTCGCGATGTCGCTGGCGACCCTTTCGATGGCCGCCGCCTCCGGCCTGCAGGCGCTGCTCTACCTCAACTCCTTCGGCGTCGACGGCCGCACCGACGGCTTCTTCGTCGCCTTCGCGCTCTACACGATCGTCGGGGTCTTCAGCCAGAGCATCCGGATGACCTCGGCCAACCTGCTGATCGGCGAACGGCCGCGCCTGCTGACCGCCGAGTACGGCGTCTGCCTCGGCCTGATCGCGGTGCCGATCCTGATCGTGACGATCCCCTTCGCCGACCAGTTCGCCCACCTGCTCGCCCCCGGCCTCGACGCCGCCGACCGCGCTGTCACCGCCGACGCGCTGCCGCTGCTCGGCCTCGCCGCGGCGCTGCAGCTCTGGGCCGCCGGCGGGGCGACCCTGCTCGCGGTCCGTGACCGCTTCAACGCGATCGCCGCCGCCTACATCTTCGGCGCCGCCTTCGGCCTCGTCGTCTACCTCGCGGTCTCGCCGCTGGCAAAGGAGCTGACCCTCGGCTGGTCGATGCTGGCGATGGCGGCCGGGACCCTCGGCGTGATGCTGGTCGGCCTGCGCGGCGACCGCCCCGCGGCGACCGCCGCCAAGCCCTCGTTCGGGCCCGCTCGGCTGGTCTCGATGTCGGGGTTGATCCTCGCCCGCACGGCGATCTACCTGGTCTTCAACGCCCTCTACATGGTCACCCTCGCCTTCGCCAGCGGCTACGCCGAAGGCGACGCGACGGTGCTCTCCTACGCCTATCTCTTCGCCAGCTACCTGGTCGCCGGCACCGCCTTCGCCCTCGGGCTCTCGCGGATCGCCGATATGCGGCGCGGCGCCCTCGGCGAATGGCGGGAGATGCTGAGGGACACCGTTCCTTCCGGGTTCCGCTACTCGATGCTGATCGCGGCGCCGGCGATGGCGGCGCTGATCGTCGCCGGGGCCTCGCTGATCGGCGAGCTGCTCCCGCACAGCTTCGACCCGGGCGACGTCGACACCCTGCGCGTCTTTGCGGCGCTGCTCGCGCCCTGGGTGGTCGCGGCGCTGCTCGTCAACCTGTTGCTGCCGGCGCTCCTGGCGCTCGGTCGCGGACGCCTCGTCAACGCCCTGGCGCCGCCGCTGCTGATCCTGCACATCGGCGTCACCGCGCTCGGCGGGGCCCTCTACGGCTCCGACGGCGTGGTCGGGGCCGCCTGGATCGCGCCGGCGGCCTTCGCCGGGGTGCTCTTCTTCGCCGGCGCCCGCGAGGGCCGTTGGGCGCTGGCCCGCACCCTGGCCGGGGATGGCGGCCGCTTTGCCGCTTTCGCCGCCGCCAGCTTCGGGGCGGGCGCGCTGATCGCCTCGCTGGCCGCCGACGGCCTGGTCGAGGCGCTGCTGGCCGGGGCGCTCGGCTCGGCTCTCTACGTCGGCTGCGTCCTGCTGACGACGCCGCGCCTGCTCGGCGTCCTGCTCGGCGCGATCCGCAAAGCGCCGCTGGTCGATCAGGCGACCGAAACGGCGCGGCCGGCGAGCTCGTCGATCAGCGCCAGGTAGCCGTCGCGCTGGCGGCGCCACTCGATCTCGGCCAACCGCATCGAAGCTCGCTCGGCACGTTCCCGAGCCAGCGCCGGCTCGGCCCGCACGCCCTCGATCGCGGCGGCGAAGGAGGCCGGGTCGCCCGGCTCGGCCAGCAACAGGTCGTCGCCGAAGTAGCGCTCGATCACCGGCAGCCGCGAGGCGACGGTCGGCAGGCTCATGTGGACGTACTCCAGTAGCTTGACCGGGAGAAGCAGCTCGGTGAAGTCATCGCGCAGGGTCGGTACTACCCCCAGGTGGGCGGCGGCGAGCCGCTCGGGGATCTCGTCGACCGGAGTCGGCTGCGGGGCGATCCGGACGCCCTCAGGGGCGATCTCGGCCGCCTTCCCGGCGAGCGTCCGGGCCGCCTCGGCGTCGCTGCCGTAGACGTCCAGTTCGACCTCGGCCCCGCCCGAGCGCAGCATCGCCACCGTCCGGACCAGCGTCTCGACGCCGAAGCGCTCGGCGAGGCCGCCGTGGTAGACGACCCGGAGGGGGCCTTGGCGGGGCAGCTCGATCGGCTCGCGGCGGCCGCCGAAGACGCGTTCGTCGGGGGTGTTCATGACGATCTGGGTCCGCGGCGCGGTCACCCCGCGGTCGGCGAGCAGCTCGCGCGCCTCGGCGGTGACGAAGATGTGGCAGTCGGCGAGCGCCGCGCTGATCCGCTCCTCGGCCCTGATCAGCCGCACCAGCGGGTGCCCGGACGGCCGGTCGAAGAGGGTCGCGAACAGCTCCGGGAAGGTGTCGTGGAAGTTGAGGATCAGCGGCGTTCCGCGCAACTTCGGCCGCAGGGCCGTGAAGACCAGCGCGTCGGGCATGTTGTGGATCTCGACCAGGTCGAAGCGGTGACGCCGGTCGAGGGCCGTGACCCGGCGGGTGGCGCCGGCGAAGAAGCGCGCGTTGCCCTCGAGATAGGCGCGCTTGCCGCCGCGCGGCTTGCCGGCGGCGGCGCGGTGGAGGACGATCTTGCCCGCTCCGAACGGGATCTCCTCGTGGTCGTTGAGGCAGACGCAGTGGACCTCGTCGCCGCGTTCGGCCAGCGCCCTGGCCTGGCGCTGGATTCGCGAGTCGACGACGAAGTCGGAGTAGTGGACCATGCAGATCCGCAGGCCGCCGCCGGCGGGCCCGCGGGTGCGGTCCTCAGCTAGCTGCTGCGACTTCAAAGCTCCGCACCGCGGCGACGATCTCGGCGATCTGCTCGCCGGTGATCGCCGGGAAGATCGGCAGCGAGCAGTTTTCCCCGGCCAGCCGCTCCGCCACCGGCAGGTCGCCGGGCCGCAGCCCGGTCCCCACGTAGGCGGGCTGCAGGTGGATCGGGGTCGGGTAATGGACGGCGCTGGCGACGCCGCGGGCGTCGAGGTGCTCGCGGAGCGCGTCGCGTTCGGCGCTGCGGACGACGAAGAGATGGTAGACGTGGTCGCTGTCGGCGGCGGCCGGCGCGGGGGGGACCACTCCGGTCCCGGCGAGGCCGGCGCGGAGCGCCTCGGCGGCGTCGCGGCGGCTCTGGTTCCAGGCCGGGAGGTGGCGCAGCTTGACCTCGAGGATCGCCGCCTGCAGCGTGTCGAGGCGGTGGGTCCCCGTCGCCAGCTCGTGGTTGTGGCGGACCGCCTCACCGTGCGAGCGCAGCAGCCGCACCTTGCGGTCGAGGTCCTCGTCGCTGGTCACCAGGGCGCCGCCGTCGCCCCAACCACCGAGGTTCTTGGTCGGGTAGAAGCTGAAGCAGCCGGCATCGCCGAGCGAGCCGACCGGGCGGCCGCGGTAGAGGGCGCCATGCGCCTGGCAGGCGTCCTCGACGACGGCGATCTCGCGCTCGCGGCAGAGCGCCAGCAGCGGGTCCATCTCGACCGGGCGGCCGAAGAGGTGGACCGGGATCACGCAGCGGGTTCGCGGCGTGAGGGCGCCCTCGACGATCTCAGCCGTGATCAGCGCGGTCTCCGGGTCGACGTCGACGATCACCGGGGTGGCGCCGACGGTGCTGACCGCCTCGGCGGTGGCGATGAAGCTGTAGGTGGGGACGATGACCTCGTCGCCGGGACCGATCTCGAGCGCGCGCAGGGCGATCTCCAGCGCCGCCGTGCCGGAGGAGACCCCGGCTGCGTACTCGGTGCCGCAGAAGGAGGCGAAGGCCTCCTCGAAGCGTTCCAGTTCGGGGCCCAGGGTGAAGGCGGATTTGGAGGCGATCCGCTCGACGGTTTCCATCAGCTCCGCGAAGAGCTCGGGGAAGGCGCTGTCGAGGCGGATGAAGGGGACGCTGGTGCCTTCCGTCGCGGCCAGGGGAAGAACGGGATTTGGTGCGGTTGCGCTGCTCACGTGAATACCTCGCTAGGGGGTCGGTTGGTCGAACTCGAGAAACAGCGCCGCGGCCTCCCGGCGGGAGCGCACGCCGAACTTCGCGAAGGCGGAGGAGAGATGGCTCTTGATCGTGCTTTCGGAGAGGAACAGCTCCTCGGCGATCTGGGAGTTGGTGAGGCCCTGGGTGACGAAGGTGAGGACCTGGCGCTCCCGGTGGGAGAGCGCCGGGCGCTGGACGCTGGCCCGCAGCTCGCGCGGGACCACCGATTGACCGGAGTCGACGGCGCTGATCGTCACCGCCAGGGTCGACTCGAGCATCGGCTCGAAGACGATCGCGTCGGCGCCGGCGTCGAGGCCGCGGCGGACGCCGGTGGCGGTCGCCGGCGGGGAGACGGCGACGATCGCCAGCCGCTGCAGCTCGCTGCGGGCGCGGCGCAGCATCGTCATGCCCTCGGGCTCGTCGAGGTCGCAGACGAGGATCGCGATCGCGGGCGCCTCGACGGGAAGCTCGAGCGCCTCGTCGACCCCGTTGACGAAGAGCAGCGCGGTGTACCCGCGCGGATCCTCCAGCGCACTCTCGATGCGCTGTCGGAGCTTCCTCGACCGGGCCCCCAGAACCACGTACGAGTGGTTGGACGAAAGCCGCGGGTTCGCGACTGGTTCACTCAGTACTGCCACGGATCATCAACGGGCGGGGCGGCCGAAAGCTTGCGCGCAGCAGCCGCGTTTGATCAACGAATGGCAGAGACGAGCACAGCCACCCCGGCGAACGAGGCTCCCTACCGCCTGCTCGACGACGTCGCCTTCGGCAAGGGGGTCGTGGTCCACTCGTTCACCAACCTCTACGGGTGCGGAATCGGCGACGGCACCCGCATCGGCACCTTCGTCGAGGTCCAGCGTGGAGCCTCGATCGGCGCCGCCTGCAAGATCCAGAGCCACAGCTTCATCTGCGACGGGGTCACGATCGAGGACGAGGTCTTCGTCGGCCACGGGGTGATGTTCGTCAACGACAAGCGGCCGCGGGCGACCGCCGCCGATGGCGAGCTGCAGACCGAGGACGACTGGGAGCTGCTCGAGACCGTGGTCGAGCGCGGGGCGACGATCGGCTCCGGGGCGACGATCCTCGGCGGCGTGCGGATCGGCGCCGGGGCGATGGTCGGCGCCGGCGCGGTGGTCAGCGGCGACGTCGAGCCCGGGGCGACCGTGGCCGGGGTCCCGGCGCGGCCGCTGCCCGGCCGCGAGCCCTGAGTTAGCGCCAGCGCTCCAGCAGGTCCTCGTCCGGCACCTCGCGGAGCCGGCGCGCCGGGACGCCGGCGACGACCTCGCGGGGGGCGACGTCGGCGGCGACCACGGCGCCCGCGGCGACGAAGGCCTCCTCGCCGATTTCGACCCCGGGGCAGATCGTCGATCCGCCGCCGATCCGGCAGGCGCGGCGCAGGACCGGGCCTTCGAACTCCTTCTCGGGACCGTGGCGGTTCATCGTGTTGTCGTTGGTCAGGGTGACCCCCGGGCCGACGAAGACGTCATCCTCGACCACCGTGCCGCCGGTGACGTAGCAGCGGGTCTGGACGCTGACCCGGGCCCCGACGGCGACGTCGGGGTCGACGCAGCTGTAGCTGCCGATCGTCGTCCCGGGGCCGATCCGGGCGCGGTCGCGGAGCTGGGCGTGGTCGCCGATCCGGGCCCCGGCGCCGATCTCGACCCCGGCGTGGATCACCACGTGGCCGCCGATCAGGACGCCCTCGCCGATCTTCACGTCCGGTCCCAGCAGCAGCCCGGGGGCGAGATCGGAGGCCTGCAGTCGCATCGGGCGATCCTAACCTCGCGTGGCGGCGAAAGTCCGCGGCGGCCGGCGGCGTTATCCAGGCATGGCCGCGAACAGGATCGGCATCGTCGGGCTCGGCTATGTCGGGCTGCCCCTCGCCGTCGCCTTCGCCGAAGCCGGGCACGAGGTCGTCGGCCTCGACTCAGACCGACGCAAGGTCGAGGGGGTGAACGCCGGCCGCAGCCATATCGAGGACATCACCGACGCCGTCCTCGCCCCGCTCGGCGATCGCCTGCGGGCGACCGGCGCCTACGCCGACCTCGCCGCCTGCGAGGCGGTCGTGATCTGCGTGCCGACGCCGTTGACCAGCGCCCGCGAGCCCGACCTCAACTACCTGATCGACTCGGCGATGGGCCTCTCGCGGGTGTTGCAGCCGAACCAGCTGGTCGTGCTCGAGTCGACGACCTATCCCGGGACGACGCGGGAGCGCCTGGTCCCGATCCTCGAGGAGTCGGGCCTCTCGGCCGGGCGCGACTTCCACGTCGCCTTCTCGCCGGAGCGGATCGACCCCGGCCGCACCGACTACACCGTGAAGACGACGCCGAAGCTGGTCGGCGGCTACACCGAGGTCTGCGCCGGGCGCGCCCGCGAGCTCTACTCGTCGATCTGCGATCAGGTGGTCGTCCTTTCGAGCCCGGAGGTGGCCGAGCTCTCGAAGCTGCTGGAGAACATCTTCCGCTCGGTCAACATCGCCCTGGTCAACGAGCTCGCCCAGCTCTGCGACCGGCTCGGGATCGACGTCTGGGAGGTGGTCGACGCCGCCTCGACCAAGCCCTTCGGCTTCATGCGGTTCGAGCCCGGGCCGGGGATGGGCGGCCACTGCCTCCCCGTCGACCCCTTCTACCTCGCCTTCAAGGCCCGCGAGCACGACTTCTACCCGGAGTTCATCGAGCTCGCCGGCAAGGTCAACCAGACCCAACCCGCCTTCTGTGTCGAGCGGATCGAGCGCGCCCTGAACGAGGCGGGCAAGCCGGTCAAGGGATCGCGGATCCTCATCCTCGGGGTCTCCTACAAGGCCGGCGTCGGTGACATCCGCGAGTCGCCGTCGCTGAAAATCGTCCGCCGGCTGATCGAGCTCGGTGGCGAGGTCTCCTACCACGACTCGCACGTGCCTTCGCTGCCGGAGTTCGACCTCGGCTCGGTCGAACTGGACTCGGTTCTCGACGAAGCCGACGCCGTGGCGATCGTCACCGCCCACCCGGACGTCGACTACGAGGACGTGGTCGCCCGCTCGACGCTGACGATCGACTTCCGCGGCATCACCCGCGCGATCGAGGCCGAGAACCTGGTTCGGCTTTAGTCGCGGCGCCTCCTAGGTAGCTAGGCGACGATCGTCAGCGCGGCCGGGACGGCGCGCAGCTCGATCCGGTCGCGCTCGCCGATGTAGTCGCCGTCGACCTGGAGCGGGAGGGGGCGGATCTTCCCCTGCTTGTCCGTGGAGACGGTTTCGACGACCGCGTGGCCGACGTCGTCGAAGTGAGCGACCTGCTTGTGCCGGGCAGCCGGGTTCTTCTCGCTGAAGAGGCGGTTGATCAGGGTCGGCATGTCGCGTTGTGCGGCTCGCTTCAGCACCGCCATCGAGAGCGTGCCGTCGTCGATCGCGATCCCCTCGCAGACGCGGATCGGCCGGCTGGCGAAGTAGGTGAAGGGATCGGAGTTCTGGACGATCGTGGTCACCCCCTCGACCGGCTCGCAGCCGTCGACGGACGTCCGCATCCGCACCGGGTTGAGTAGATATTTGCGGTAGAAGCTGGAGACGCCCGCCCAGGAGTAGTAATAGGGGCCGGCGTTGCCCTTCAGCGTCGGGTTGCGGTCGACGCGCTTGACGACCGAGGCGTCGATCCCGGCGCCGCAGGCGAAGACGAAGTAGCGGTCGTCGACCATCCCCAGGTCGATCTTCCGCGGCTGCCAGTCGTCAGCGAGCGAGAGCAGGTGCTCGGTCGCATCGACCACGTCGTTCGGCATCCCCAGCGTCCGCGCGACGACGTTGGTCGAGCCCCCCGGCAGGATCGCCACCGGCATCTCCGTCCCCGCCACCCCGTTGACGACCTCGTTCAGCGTCCCATCGCCGCCGAAGGCGACGACGACGTCATAGCCGCCGTCCAGCGCCTCCCGCCCGATCTCCGTCGCATGGTTCTGCGCCTGCGTCGACACCGCTTCCACATCGAACCGCCCCTGCAGCGCATAGACCACCAGGTTTTTCAGCCGATCCGAAACCGTCGTCGCATACGGATTGACGATCAGCAGCATCCGCTTCTTGGCGGGCTTGCGGCGGCGAAGGGGGCGCAGCTGGGCAGTCACGGACGGGCAAGCCTAATGCCGGTGCGGTTCGCCTAGGCTGCCGCCGATGATCGACCGACGGGAGCTGGGGGCGATCTTTCTCGGTGGGGCGCTGGGGGCGCTGGTGCGGGCCGGGTTGACCGAAGCGCTGCCGGACCCGGGGGTGGGGTGGCCCTGGGCGACGTTCCTCGTCAATGTGATCGGAGCGGCTCTGCTCGGCTACTGGTTCACCGTCCTACCGCACTCGCAGTACCGGCGGCCGTTGTTGACGACCGGGTTTTGCGGGGGGCTGACGACCTTCTCGACGGTCCAGGTCGAGCTGTTGGGGATGCTGGAAGCGGGCCGAGTTGCGCTTGCTTGTCTCTACCTGGGGTTCAGCTTGGCCGCTGGTCTGGCCGGGGCACAGGCTGCGACTTCCCTCGCCCGGCGGACGGAGGCGGCGTGAGCTGGGGGGCTTGGGTCGGAGTCGCCGTCGTCGGCGGCTTCGGCGCCTTGGCGCGGTTCGGGTTGACGCTGCTCGTCGCCGATCGCTTCCATCCGCACCTGCCGGTGGGCACCCTCGCGGTCAACGTCAGCGGCGCCTTCCTCCTCGGCCTTCTCGCCGGGGCCGCGGTCGAAGGCGACGCACGATTGATCTTCGGCGCCGGGTTGCTCGGCGCGTACACCACCTTCTCGACTTGGATGGTCGAGACGCAGCGGATCGACGAGGCGGGGCGGCGGCGGATTGCCGTAACCAACATCGTGCTCAGCATCGTCTTGGGACTCGGCGCCGTCGCCCTCGGCCACGCAATCGGCGCGCAGCTTTAGGCGTGTCGCTTTTGTTCGGCTAGCCCGTACAAAGTCGACACTAGCTAGGTCGCTTCGTACCTGATCACGGCGCCGTCGTCGGCTTCGCGCACCCGCCCCTCGTTGACGAGCAGGTCGGCGTGGCCGATCACCTCGCTGAGGGTGAGGAAGGCCTGGGTGACGGCGACGTTGCCCCAGAGCGCTTGCGCCAGCTCGTAGGCGTTGCGCGGCTGCTCGACGATGAGTTTGTAGATCTTCTCCTTGCGGCGGTCGTAGCCGGCCATCCGGGAATCGATCAATTCGGCGTGGTCGGTGATCGGCTCGCCGTGGCCGGGGAGGACGATCTCGGCTGGCATCTCCCGCGTCCTGCGCAGCGACTCGATGTAGGTGACGAGAGCCTGGGTCCGCTTCTTGCTGCCGTCGAGCGGCCGCGTGATCAGCGGATTGGAGGAGATCTTCGGCAGCAGGTGGTCGGCGGCGATCAGGATCTGCCGCTCCTCGTCCCAGAAGACCGTGTCGGAGGGGCTGTGGCCGGGGCGGTGGAGGACTTCCAGTCGCCGGTCGCGCAGCGCCAGCGTGCCGCCATCCTCCAGCGGTTGCGTCACCGTCACGTGCGAGCCCCAGCCGCGGAAGCTGCGCGAGACGCTGCGCAGGGCCACGGTCACGTCCTCGGGAATGCCGTTGCGCAGCATCACCTCGACGGCGAACTCGTCCTCGGCCTCGGCGTCCTCGTCGAACGCCGCCAGCCGCTCGGCGGCCGCTCCCAGCGCCGCCACCTCGGCGCCGGAGTGCTCGACCAGGATCTCGACCAGGCCGAGGTGGTCGATGTGCTGGTGGGTGACGACGATCAGCTCGAGGTCGGCGACCCCATGGCCGCGCTCGGCCAGCCGCGCGGTCAGCTCGTCGAGCGCCTTGCCCGAGTTCGGTCCGGTGTCGACCAGCGTCAGCGGCTCGTCCTCGATCAGGTAGCAGTTGACCCGCCCGACCGCGAAAGGGGTGGGGATCGGAAAGCAGTGGATGCCGGCCAGCGCCGCTTGCTCCAGCGCCTCCTGAGGGGTCGCGGTCACCCGCGGATCAGGCCGAGGATCTCGTCGCGCCGCCGTTCCATGTCCTCCCGCGAGGTCAGCGACTCGAGGTTGAGGCGCAGCAGCGGCTCGGTGTTCGACGGGCGGACGTTGAAGTGCCAGTCCGGGTAGTCGATCGAGATCCCGTCGAGGCGGGTGATCTCTCCGTCGGAGTAGCGCTCGGCGATCTCCGCCATCTTCGCCTCCTGGTCGCCGACCTCGGAGTTGATCTCGCCGGAGATGAAATACCGGGAGCGGAACTCGTCCATCAGCTCGGCCAGCGAGCGCCCGTCGAGCGAGAGCAGCTCCAGCACCAGCAGCGCCGGGATCGTCCCCGAGTCGGCGTTCCAGAAGTCGCGGAAGTAGTAGTGGCCGGAGACCTCGCCGCCGAACGCCGCCTCCTCCTCGCGCATCCGCGCCTTGAAGAAGGCGTGGCCGACGCGGGAGAGGTCGGAGCGGCCACCCTCGGCGGCGACCAGGTCCGGCACGGCGCGGCTCGAGCGCGGGTCGTAGAGGATCGTCGCGCCGGGGTTCTTCTGCAGGATCGAGCGCGCCAGCAGGGCGCAGATGAAGTCGCCGTCGCAGAAGGTTCCCTCGCCGTCGATGAAGAAGCAGCGGTCGGCGTCGCCGTCCCAGGCGATCCCGAGGTCGGCCCCGGAACCCTTGACCCGGTCGATGATCATCCGCCGGTTCTCCTCCAACAGCGGGTTCGGCTCGTGGTCGGGGAACTCGCCGTCGGGGACGAAGTACATCTCCTCGAGCTCCAGCGGCAGTTGCTCGAGGATCGGACCGACCATCGGACCGCCCATGCCGTTGCCGCCGTCGACGACGACCACCATCGGCTTAACCGACGATGCATCGATGAAGGAGAGCGCGTGGGCGCGGAATTCGTCCCAGATATCAACCTCTTCCGAATCGCCGCCGCCGGGCTCCTCGCCGAGCCCGCCTTCGATCTCGGCCTTGACGTCGCCGATCCCGGCGTCGCCGGAGAGCGGTAGCGCCCCCTCGCGGACGAGCTTGACGCCGGTGTAGGCCTTGGGGTTGTGGGAGGCGGTGACCATCGCGCCGCCGTCGAGCTCGCGCGATCCGACCAGGTGGTAGAGCATCTCGGTCGCGACCTGGCCGGCGTCGACCACGTGCGCTCCCTCGGCGATCAGGCCCTCGCGCACCGCGCCCGCCATCGCCGGCGCGGTCAGGCGCATGTCGCGCCCGAGCCCGACCCGCAGCTCGCTCGGCTCCTTGCCGCGCAGCCGTCCCAGCACCCGGGCGAAGGCGCGGCCGATCGCCCGCGCCGTCGTCTCATCCATCTCTTTCCCGTACAGACCGCGAATGTCATAGGCCTTGAAAATCCCGGCTGGGGCGAGGGGGGACTGGTCGCTCAAAACGCTCCTTTCAGAGCCTCGTAGCTCTGCTCGATCGACTGCGGCATCACTTTCGTATCGGCGATCACCGGCATGAAGTTGTTGTCGCCGGCCCAGCGCGGGACGACGTGCATGTGGATGTGGTGCTCGACCCCGGCGCCGGCGACGCGGCCCTGGTTGAAGCCGACGTTGTAGCCGTGCGGCTGGTAGACGGACTCGAGCCGGTCCATCGCCCGCTGCGCCAGCGCCATCATCTCCGCCAGCGTCTCGCCGGGGATCTCCTGCAGGCGGCCGACGTGGTCGTAGGGCGCCACCATCAGGTGCCCGTTCGTATACGGGAAGAGGTTGAGGATCACGAAGCTGCGCTCGCCGCGGTGGACGATCAGGTTCGCCTCGTCATCCTCCGCCGCCGGCTTGGCGCAGAAGATGCACTCCTCCTCGATGTCCTTGGACGCGTCCTTCACGTAAGCGAGGCGCCAGGGCGCCCAGATGCGGAAATTTGCCACGGGCGCTCCATCCTATGGAAGCCGCCGCCGGGCTAGAGCCACTTGCGCCGGCGGAAGTAGGCGACCATGGCGACGAGGATGATCGCCATCAGCACCAGGACGGTGATGAAGCCGGCCTCGTGGTGTTCGCTCGGCACCCAGGTGTTCATCCCCATCACGCTGGCGATCAGGGTCAGCGGCAGGATCACGACGCTGATCGCGGTCAGAACCCGGAGGATGTCGTTGAGGCGGTGGGAGATCAGCGACTCGTTGGTCTCCTCGAGCGCTTCGGCGACCTCCTTGTAATTCTCGAGCATGTCCCAGATCCGCTCGTGGGCGTCGACGATGTCGTCGAAGTAGATCTCCAAATCGAGGTCGGAGGCGAGGTAGCGCTGTTTGACTTTCTCCAGGTCGCGCAGCACCGGCCGCTGCGGCCGAATCACTTTGCGGAAGTTGATGATCTCCTGCTTGACGTTGGAGATGTCGCGCACGACCTCCTCGGCCCGCTCTTCGAAGATGTCGTCCTCGAGCGCGTCGAGCTTGTTGCCGATCTTGCGCAGCATCGGGAAGCAGTAGTCGAAGGCGTCGTCGACCAGCCGGTAGAGCAGGTAGCCGGAGCCGCGGGAGAAAAGCTGTTCGCGCAGCTCCTCTTTGGCCCGGCAGCGCTCGAACAGGTACTCGACCGGCTGCAGCGGCAGGTTCGGGATCGTCACCACGTAGTCGGGCCCGACGAAGAGGTCGAGCTCGCCGGTCCCCAGCCGCCCGGCTTTGGGGTCGAAGACCGGCAGGTGGAGGACGATGAAGAGGTAGTCGTCGTAGACGTCGATCTTCGGCCGCTGGTTGCGGGAGAGGACGTCCTCGAGGTCGAGGGCGTGGAACTCGAAGTGCTCCTCCAGCCAGGTCCGCTCCAGCGAGCCGGGCCACTCGATGTTGACCCAGCGCAGGCCGTTCGACTCGATTTCCTCGACGTTCGGCTTCTGCGGCTCAGGCGCCGCCGGCTGAGAGACGAGCCCGCCGCGCCGGCCGGGCCGTCGCAGCCTCGGTTTCGGAAGGTTCGGCATCGAGCGGTCCGATCGTCTCGTGCAGCAGCGGGCTCATCGTCGGGCTAGGTTAGCCAGGCGTGACGCAAAGCGTGCGTTCTGGCCGTGAATGGTTGCCGCCCGCCAACCCGTTCGCTATCTTTCCCTGCACATAAGCGCCACATCTAGAGGGGTGGAGGGACTGGCCCAGTGAAGCCCCGGCAACCATCGCGACCGCAAGGTCGAGACAGGTGCCAAGTCCAGCAGGTCGCGAAGCAGAAATGCGAGCGATTTGGAAGATGTGGGGGATGTCCGATCGGACCTCGCCCCACAGATGGCGGAGGTCTTTTTTTTATGAGCTGGTTCGTTAGAGCGAAATGAGGATCGGATGTCTGTAGAGAGCCTGAAGTGCAAGGAGTGCGGCACCAGCTATGAGCTGGACGCCAGCTACGTCTGCGAAAACTGCTTCGGCCCGCTGGAGGTCGCCTACGACTACAGCGGCCTCGACGCGGCGGAGGTGAAGCGACGGATCCAGGCGGGATCGCAGGGAATTTGGCGCTACAGCGACTTCCTGCCGTTCAAGGGGCGGGCGAGCGACCCGCTGGAGCCGGGCCTGACGCCGCTGCTGAAGGCCGACCGCCTCGCCGAGCGGCTCGGGGTCGATGCCGAGATCTGGATCAAGAACGACGCCGCCAACCCGACCCACTCCTTCAAGGACCGGGTCGTCGCGGTTGCGGTGGCAAAAGCGCAGGAGCTCGGCTTCGACACCGTCGCCTGCGCCTCGACCGGCAACCTCGCCAACGCCGTCGCCGCCCATGCCGCCGCCGCCGGGCTCAAGTCCTACGTCTTCGTCCCCGCCAACCTCGAGGAGCAGAAGCTGCTCGCAACCGGCGTCTACGGGACCAACCTGGTCGGCGTCCGCGGCAACTACGACGACGTCAACCGGCTCTGCACGCAGCTGGCCGAGACCCGGCCCTGGGCCTTCGTCAACGTCAACCTGCGTCCCTACTACGCCGAGGGATCGAAGACGCTCGCCTACGAGACCGTCGAGCAGCTCGGCTGGAAACTGCCCGACCGGGTGGTCAGCCCGATCGCCTCCGGTTCGCTGTTCACGAAACTCGGCCGCGGCTTCCAGGAGTGGCTCGACCTCGGCCTCGTCGAGGGTGGGCAGCCGGTCTTCAACGGCGCCCAGGCGGAGGGCTGCAGCCCGGTTGCGACCGCCTTCGCCGAAGGTTGGGAAGTCTGCAAACCGCAGCGTCCGGAGACGATCGCCAAAAGCCTCGCGATCGGCGATCCCGCCGACGGCCCCTACGCGGTCGAGCACGCCCGCAAGACCGGCGGCGGCGTCGACTCGGTCACCGACCAGGAGATCCGCGAAGGGATCAAGCTGCTGGCCGAGACGACCGGGATCTTCACCGAGACCGCCGGCGGGGTCACCGTCGGCGTCCTGCGCAAGCTGGCCGAACGGGGCGAGCTCGCCGATGGCGAGCGGGTCGTCGTCTACATCACCGGCGAGGGCCTGAAGACGCTCGACGCGACGCGCGATACGTTCCAGATGCACGAGATCGACCCCAGCCTCGAAAGCTTCGAGAGCGAGTTCCGCCAGGAGGTAGCCGCCTAGATGAGTGTCACCGTGAAGATCCCGACCCAGCTGCGCGCCGCCACCGGCGGCCAGGCCGAGCTGGAGGTGGAGGGCGGGACCGTCGGCGAGGTGCTCGACGCCGTCTTCGACGCCCACAACGGCCTCCGCGACCGGATCACCCAGGACGGCGACCTGCGCCGCTTCGTCAACGTCTACGTCTCCGGCGAGGACATCCGCTTCCAGCAGGGGCTGGAGACGTCGATAAACGACGGCGACGAGGTCACGATCCTCCCCGCGGTAGCCGGCGGTTGCTGAAACCGCCCGTAGTCATCCTCTGCGGCGGCCGCGGGACGCGGCTGCGCGAGCGGACCGAGTCGGTGCCGAAGGCGCTGGTCGAGATCGGCGGCCGGCCGATCCTCTGGCACGTGATCCAGATCTACGCCGCGCAGGGGTTCGACCGCTTCCTGCTGGCAACCGGCTACATGGGCGAGGCGGTGGAGGAGTTCGCTTCCGCCGAGCGCTGGCCGCAGGGGGTGAGCGTCGAGTGCGTCGACACCGGGCTCGACACGCCGACCGGCGGCCGCGTCTCGGCGCTTGCCGATCGTCTGGGCGACGAGACCTTCTGCGCGACCTACGCCGACGGCGTCGCCGACATCGACCTCGACCGCTTGCTCGAGTTTCACCGCGAGCAGGGGGCGCTGGCGACGGTGACGGTGGTGCGCCCGCACCTGCAGTGGGGGGTCGCCGAGCTGCGTGGCGACGCGGTCACCGGCTTTGTCGAGAAGCCGCGCAGCACGCACTGGATCAACGGCGGCTTCTTCTGCTTCGAGCCGGGCGCGCTCCGCTACCTCGGCGAGAAGAGCGTGCTCGAGCGCGAGCCGCTGGAGCGCCTTGCCACCGACGGGCAATTGCGTGCCTTCCGGCACGAGGGCTTCTGGGACTGCATGGACACCTACAAGGACGCGGTGGTGCTGAACGACCTTTGGACCGCCGGCCGCGCCGCCTGGCGGATCTGGGACGCGGCGCCGGTGGACGCACCGTGAAGCGGTCGCTGGTCACCGGCGGCCACGGCTTCGTCGCATCCAACCTGGCGCGGGCGCTGCTGGAACGGGGGGACGCGGTCAGCGTCCTCGACCTGGCGCCGCCGCCGCGCTCGGGACTCGCTCTGCAGAGGATCGACTCCGAGGTCGAGCTACTGGAAGTCGACCTGCGCGACGCGCCGGCTGTCGAGGCGGCGATCACCGCGGGCGAGTTCGACGTCGTCTTCCACCTCGCCGCGCAGACGCTGGTAGGACCGGCGATGGCCGATCCCACCCAGACCTTCGAAGTCAACGTCCGCGGCACCTGGTCGCTGCTCGAGGCCTGCCGCCGCGCCGACGTGCCGGCGGTCGTCGTCGCCTCCTCGGACAAGGCCTACGGCCCCAGCGATGAGCTGCCCTACCGCGAGACGATGCGCTTGCAGCCCGCCTCGCCCTACGAGGCGAGCAAGGCCGCCGCCGATGCGATCGCCCTCAGCTACCGGCCCTCTTATGGCCTGCCGGTGGCGGTCACCCGCTTCGCCAACATCTACGGCGGCGGCGACCCCAACTTCTCGCGCCTGATCCCGGAGGCGATCGCCGCGGTTCTCGACGGCCGCCGCCCCCAGATCCGCTCCGACGGCAGCCCCGAGCGCGACTTCCTCTACGTCGGCGACGCCGTCTCCGCCTATCTCGCTGTCGAGAGCGCAGTCGGCGCCGGTGGCCCGGGCGCGGGCGAGGCCTTCAACGCCGGCGGCGAGCGCCCCTACTCGGTCGCCGAGGTCCTGCAGACGATCGTCGACGTCTCCGGCGCCGACCTGCAGCCCGAGTTCCTCGGCACCGGCAACCCCGCCGGCGAGATCGACCGCCAGTACGTCGACTCGACGAAGCTGCGCGAGATGACCGGCTGGACCCCTGAGGTCGAGCTGCGCGACGGCCTCATCCGCACCCTCGACTGGTACCGCGACCACGCCGAGCTGCGGCCCGAGACCGCCGGTCAGGCCGGCTAGGCTGAGCCCATGTGCGGGCGCTTCACGGTCACCAGCAAAGACACGAAGAAGATCGCCGATCGCTTCCAGGTCGAACTCGAGAAAGCGCTGGAACGGGGCGGGGCGCCGGCCAGGGAGAGCGCCAAGGACGGGGGAGAGGCGAAGGGGTCCGGCGAGGAGAAAGCGCCTCCCGGCCTCGGTCGCTTCAACGTCGCCCCGACCCAGGAGATCCTCGTCGTCCGCTCCTCGCCCGACGAGGAGGCGGCGGCGAAGGGCGAGCGCGAGGCGCAGCTGATGCGCTGGGGCCTGGTCCCCGTCTGGGCAAAGGACCTGAAAGTCGGCTACCGGATGATCAACGCGAAACAGGAGAACCTGCTGAAAAGCAAGGCCTATGGCCCGCTGGTCGACAAGTTCCGCCACCGTTGCCTGATCGTCGCCGACGGCTTCTACGAGTGGATGAAGGCCGAGGACCCCAAGCAGCCGCGCCAGCCCTGGCGCTTCACCGTCGACGGCGGCGAGCCGTTCGCCTTCGCCGGCCTCTGCACCCGCAAGAAATGGGACGACCCGGAGGAGCGCGGCTACGAAGACGGCTACCTCTACACCTGCACGCTCGTCACCACGACCCCGAACGAGGTCGTCAAGCCGGTCCACAACCGGATGCCGGCGATCCTGCCGAGCCCGGAGGCCGAGGCCGCCTGGCTGCGCCCGGACCTCAGCGCCGCGGACGCGGTGGCGATGTGCGCCCCACTCGACCCGCGGCGGATCGAGGGGGCGCCGGCCAACCCGGCGCTGAACAAAGTCGGGAAAGGGATGGCCGAAGGCCCGGAGCTCCTGGTCGCTCCGCAGGAGCAGCTCGACGTCTAGCCTTCGTCTTCGCTTTCTTCTTCGGCTTCGAGTTCTTCTTTTTCTTCGGCTTTTTCTGCTTCGGCCTCTTCGTCGATCGGCGGCGAGCGCTTCTTCAGCCCGACCTGCGTCGTCACCGTCGCCTTGCCGGCGCTGGTCTCGAGCGTGCAGGCGATCCCGGCTGCCGGGACCTTGGTCGTCCGCCAGATCGTGAAGAAGGGGAGTTCGAGATCTTTCTTCGGCTTGCCGGAGATGAAGTATTTGAGGTGCTCGGTGCCGACCTCGTACTCGGGCCATTCGAGCTTGACGCCTTTTTCGGTGGTGAACCGCTGTGGCCGGTCGAGGACTTCAAGCGTGGCCAGTTCGCTGCTGTGGGAGCTGAAGTCCATCAGCACCGTTTCCGGAACTTCCTGGTTGTAGATGCCTTCTTCGGAGGAACGGGGGTAGGTGCCGCGCAGGCCGCCGGCGCTCTGGGCGACTTCGGTGCCCTTCTGGGCCTTGACGCTGCAGAGGATGCGGGCGCCGCCGATCGGCGAGCCGGCGGAGATCTTCAGCGTCGAGCCGGCGCTGAATAGCGAGTAGCCGCTGACGTTGGTGCCGGTGGCGCGGATGTTGGTGGCGACGAGCTGCATCGTGCCTTTGCCGCCCGGAACTGGGGTGGTCTGCGAGTCCGCGGCCGTTCCCAACTGCACCCATTCCAGTTGCGCCGATTCGCCCTCGCCCTTGCCGACCGTGGCCAGAGCGGCGACGACACAGGCGATCAGGCCGATCGCGACGATGACGAGGGCACCGCGGGGCAGCCGGTCGTCCTCCGGATTGGCTGAGCGGGGCGGGAAACGCACGGCGCGACAGTATTCGAATCGGGGGCGGATTCGCCGCCGCGCGATACCTCTGCACGTTTCGGGGGTATGGACCCGACGTGGCAACTAAAGCGACGCGGCTGAGCAGGGCCAAGCCGAAGCCGAGGGCCGTCGAGGTCCACGGCCGGCCGATGAACTTCGTCGAAGCCGGTTCCGGGCCGGTTTTGCTGCTGATCCACGGGATGGCGGGCACCTGCGCCAACTGGGAATCGGTGATCGAGCCGCTGGCGATCGACCACACGGTGATCGCTCCAGACTTCCCCGGCCACGGCGCCTCGGCGCCGGGCGGCGGCGATTACTCGCTCGGCGCCCTCGCCAGCAGCCTGCGCGACCTGATGCTCTCGCTCGGCCATGAGCGGGCGACCCTCGTCGGCCACTCGCTCGGCGGCGGCGTCGCGATGCAGTTCACCTACCAGTTCCCGGAGATGGTCGAGCGCCTGGTGCTCGTCTCCAGCGGCGGCCTCGGCCCCGATGTCAGCCCGATCCTGCGCGCCGCGGCGCTGCCCGGCGCCGACCTCTTCATCTCCGCCACGGCGGGAGTGGGGAAGACCGTCGGCGGCGTGATCGGCCGCGGTCTCGGCACCGTCGGGCTGCGCCCCAGCGCCGACCTCGCCGAGATCACCCGCGGCTACGCCACCCTCGCCGACTCCGACCGGCGCAAGGCCTTCCTCGCCACCCTGCGCTCTGTGGTCGATATGGAGGGACAGCGGATCGGCGCCCTCGACCGCCTCTACCTCGCCGAAACCCTCCCCGTCCTCATCCTCTGGGGCGAGAACGACCCGATCATCCCGGTCGAGCACGCCCGCGAAGCCCACGCCGCCCTCCCCGACAGCCATCTCGAGATCTTCGAGGACACCGGCCACGTCCCCATGCTCGAGCGCCCCGGTCACTTCATCGCCGCCCTCGAGCGCTTCCTCGCCGAAACCGACCCCGCGGAATTCAACCGCGAGGAATGGATGGCGCGCTTCAAAGCCGCCGAAAACTGAGGCTTCCAGGCGGGCTAGTCGACTCCTTGCCAGTAGATCGTCGCTTTGACGTCTTCGAGACTTGCCTCCAGCCTCTCGTCACCGTGGCGGGTTGGACGCTTCAGCTCTACGCTCATCGAGAGACTGGGCCGAAAGGGGACCACGAACCGGCGGGTGCTATGAAGCCTCGGGGAGTTCCAGTTGCCCCTTTGGCTTTCGTCGAAGCCCAGCCACCCTGAGTAGCTGCCGTCGGTGTCCTCCATCGACCACCCGTGATTGCCGTCGATTGAGTCGTATAGCCACCATCTCATGACGATCCCCGCCGTCGGGTAGCCATTGAGGGTCTTTGGATGTGGATCGTCCACGGCCGAGGCGCTCACGGTCACCACCAGCGTGATCGCGTCGGAGAAATCGTGCGAGGAGGCCTTGCGGACCCAGTCCGTCACCGTGCCGAAGTCGATCGTCTCGATGCCGGAGGTCGTCATTGCCCGATCTATCCCCTGCTCGTTCGAGGTCTACCCGTGAGGCGCAGTGTTGCCGCTTTTACGGCTTGATTTAAGCGTCGCCGCCGTGCCTTCTCTTCCGCCGCTTCCGCTTCCGCTTCCGCCCGTCGAATCGGCTCGTGCATCTCTTGGGGGCTCAACGGAATTCCCATAACGAAAGGCGCGCCCGACAGGATTCGAACCTGTGGCCTCTTCCTCCGGAGGGAAGCGCTCTATCCAGCTGAGCTACGGGCGCGTGTCCGCAGCTTAGCCGCCGGTGGCGGATTCACGACTGGCGAGTTAGCCGTTTGATAGGCCGGTTAACTCGCCAGTCATGCTGTTCTGTCTGAACTTTGCGTAGGCTCGCCGCGCAATGGATTTGGCGGTGACTTTTCTTGGGACCGGGGGGTCGGTGCCCTCGGCGCGGCGGTCTACTGCGGCTGTGCTGGTCAGCCGTGGGGGGGAGCGGTTGCTCTTCGACTGCGGGGAAGGGACGCAGCGGCAGATGCAGCGGTCGCTGGGACTGGTGCAGGCGGATGAGATCTACCTGACGCACTTCCATGCCGACCACGTGCTGGGGATCCCGGGGCTGCTGAAGACGTACGACCTGACCGATCGGCAGGTGCCGCTGAAGATCTACGGGCCGCCGGGGCTGACTGAGCTCTTCCAGGTCTTCTCACCGCTGATCGGGCGGCTGGGGTTCACGCTCGACCTGATCGAGCTGAAGCCCGGGGACACGGTCGAGCACGACCGATACGAGGTACGCCCGTTCGAAGCCTCGCACCGGACCGCCCGCGCCCACGGCTACGTGCTGGTCGAGGAGGAGCGGCCGGGACGGTTCGATCCCGACGCCGCGGCCGCCGCCGGCGTTCCCGAAGGACCCGCCTATGCGGCGCTACAGCGGGGCGAGTCGGTTGAAGGTAATGCCGGGACCGTAAGCCCCGACCAGGTGATGGGGCCGAGCCGCGCCGGGCGCACGATCGTCATCACCGGCGACACCGCCCCCAGCCCCGCCACCGTCTCCGCCGCGGCCGACGCCGACCTGCTGATCCACGACGCCTCCTTCGCCGAGGAGGAGGTGCAGCGGGCTGCCGAAACCGGGCACTCGACCGTCGGCCAGGCCGCCGCCGTCGCCGACGAGGCGCACGTGAAGCTGCTCGCGCTCGTCCACATCTCCTCCCGCTACCACGTCGGCAAAGTGATCGAGGAGGCGAAGGCGGTCTTCGAGCCGACGGTCGCCCCCCGCGACTTCGACCAGATCGAGTTGCCGTTTCCCGAGCGCGGGGAGCCGCGTCTGGTCCCCAACGGAGCCCGCGAAACGCGGAAAGAGCAGGAAGGCGAGGGCTAGCCCGCCGCCGCCAGGCGCTGCTACATTTGGCGCGTCCTTTAACCAGGTCCCGTGAGGCCAGGAAGGAAGCAAGCGAAGTGAACGAGAAGGTCGTGCTTGAGCACGACGATCTGAGGCGGACGCTGCGGCGGATCGCCCACGAGATCGCCGAGGGGAACCCCGATTCCGAGCGCTTGGCGGTCGTCGGGATCCACACCCGCGGCGCTGTGCTGGCCCGCCGCCTTCATGTCTTCCTCGGCGAGCTGACCGGCAGCGACCTGCCGTTCGGCGACCTCGACATCTCCTTCTACCGCGACGACGTCGGCGCCAAGGCCCCCGCCTCGCAGCCGGTTGTCCACTCCTCTCACATCGACTTCGACCTCAGCGAGCGGACCGTCGTCCTCGTCGACGACGTCCTCTACACCGGCCGCACCGTCCGCGCCGCGATCGAGGCGCTCTTCGACTACGGCCGCCCCCAGCGGGTGCAGCTGGCGGTCCTCTGCGACCGCGGCCACCGCGAGCTGCCGATTCGCCCCGACTACGTCGGCAAGAACCTGCCGACCGCCCGCGAGGAGCGGGTCAACGTCCGCCTCGAGGAGATCGACGGCACAGACGAGGTGACGATCTCCGAGCCCAGCACCATGGAGGTGAGCCGATGAAGCACCTGCTCTCGATCGAGCAGCTCTCGCGCGAGGAGATCGAGGCGATCCTCGACCGCGCCGAGAGCTTCGCCGAGGTCGGCAGGCGAGACATCAAAAAGGTGCCGACCCTGCGCGGCCGCACCGTCGTCTCGCTCTTCTACGAGTCGAGCACCCGCACCTCGAGCTCCTTCGACCTCGCCGCCAAGCGCCTCTCCGCCGACCTCGTCTCGGTCAAGGCCGCCGGCTCCTCGGTCGAGAAGGGGGAGTCGCTGAAGGACACGATTGCGACCCTCTCCGCCTACGACCCCGCCGCGATCGTCATCCGCCACCCCTACGCGGGCGCCGCGCAGATGGTCGCCGGCTGGACCGCCGCCGCCGTCGTCAACGCCGGCGACGGCAAGCACGAGCACCCGAGCCAGGCCCTGCTCGACGTCTACACCCTGCGGCGCCGGCTCGGCTCGCTCGAGGGCGTCCGTATCTGGATCGTCGGCGACGTCCTCCACAGCCGCGTCGCCCGCTCCAACCTGATCGCCTTCGCGAAGATGGGCGCCGAGGTCACCCTCTGCGGCCCACCGACCCTGATCCCGCGCGGGATCGGGGCGCTCGGCTGCAATGTCTCCTACAGCCTCGACGGGATCGAGGAGGCCGACGTCGTCTACGCCCTGCGGATGCAGAAGGAGCGGATGAGCGAGAGCTTCGTCCCCTCGCTGCGCGAGTACGCGGCCAACTTCCAGATCGACAGCCGCCGCCTCCACCCGCGCCAGCTGCTGATGCACCCCGGGCCGGTCAACCGCGGCGTCGAGCTCTCCGGCGAGGCGATCGACTCGCCGCAGTCGCTGATCGCCGAGCAGGTCGCCGCCGGGCTGGTCGTGCGGATGGCGATCCTCTACGAGCTGCTCGCCGGCGGCGATGCCTCTGCCCCCAGTGCCGAGGGCGAGGGCAGCCGACCGACCCCGATCGGAACGCCGGCATGAGCGCGCAGGGGGAACTGCCGACGACGAGCCTGCGCGATCAGCTCGACGTCCGCTCCGGCGAGGAGGCGCATCTGGTCCTGCGGCGAGCAACCGTGCTGGACCCGGTAGCCGGCATCGACGCGGTCCACGACGTCGTCGTGTGCGAGGGGAAGATCGCTTCACTCGCCGCGCCCGGCGAGGCGAACACCGAGGGCGCCGAGGTGGTCGAGGCCGAGGGCCTACACGCCTTCCCGGCCTTCTTCGACCCCCACGTACATCTCCGCACCCCCGGCCACGAGCACAAAGAGGACGTCGAGACCGGCACCCGCGCCGCCGCCGCGGGCGGCTACTGCGGGATCCTGGCGATGGCCAATACCGAGCCGCCCGTCTCCACCGCCGCCGATGTCAGCGCCCTGCGCGAACAGGCCCGCGCCGGCGCCTCGGTCCCGGTCGGCTTCCTCGCCACGGTGACCAAGGAGATGGCCGGCGAGGAGCTGACCGAGATGGTCGAACTGCGCGAAGCCGGCGCCCTCGGCTTCTCCGACGACGGTCTGCCGATCGTCGACGCCGGGGTGATGCGCCGCGCCCTTCAGTACCAGCACCTCTGCGGCGGCAACATCGCCCTGCACGAGGAGGACCCGCGGCTCTCGATGGGGGGCGCGATGCACGAGGGCCCGGTCTCGGCGGTGCTCGGGATCGCCGGCATCCCCTCGGTCTCCGAGTCGACGATGGTCGCCCGCGACGCCGCGATCGCCGCCCACGAGAGCGCCCGCATCCACGTCCAGCACCTCTCCGCCGCCGAGTCGGTGGAGATCGTCCGCGCCGCCAAGGCCGCCGGGGTGCAGATCAGCGCCGAGGCGAGCCCGCATCACCTCTGCCTCACCGACGAGGAGGTCCGCAGCCTTGACCCGCACCGCTTCAAGATGAACCCGCCGATCCGAGAGGAGCGCGATCGCCAGGCGCTGATCGAGGGCCTGCGCGATGGCTCTATCGAGTGCATCGCCACCGACCACGCTCCGCACCAGCCGGAGGAAAAGGACGTCCCCTTCGAGCAGGCGGCCTTCGGCGTCACCGGTCTGGAGACCGCCTTCGCTGCCCTGCACACCGAGCTGGTCCTGCCCGGTGTCATCGACCTCGGCCTCCTGGTCGAGCGGATGGGGGGCGGCGCCGAGCCCTTCGGCCTGCCGCGCCCGACCCTGGCGCCCGGCGCCGAGGCAAACGTCGTCCTCTGCGACCTCGGCGCCGAGTGGACGGTCGGCGAGGAGGGCTACGAGAGCCGCTCCGCCAACTCCTGGTGCGCCGGCCGCGCCCTCACCGGCCGCGTCCTGATCACGGTCGCCGCCGGGCAGGTCGCCTATCGCCTGCGTTCCTTCAGTCTCGGAGTGGCGGCATGAGCGAGGCCTACCTGCTGCTCGAGGACGGGACCCGGCTCGACGGGCTCGCCTGCGGCGACGACGGGGCGGTGACCGGCGAGGTCGTCTTCAACACCGCGATGACCGGCTATCAGGAGGCGGTCACCGATCCCTCCTACGCCGGCCAGATCATCGTCTTCACCTATCCGCTGATCGGAAACTACGGGGTCTCACAGGTGGCGATGGAGTCCGACCGCGTCCACGCCCGCGGCGTCGTCATGCGCGACGCCAAGGACGGCGAAGACGTCGCCACCGCCGAGGGCGGCTGGCTGCAGTGGCTCGCCGACTGCGGCGTCCCCGCGGTCAGCGGCGTCGACACGCGCGCCCTGGTCCGCCACCTGCGCGACAAGGGGGCGATGCGCGGCGGCATCTTCCCGGCGGCGACGCCGGAAGCCGAGGCGCGCGAGCGGATCGCCGCCGAGCCCTCGATGGCCGGCGCCGACTTCGCCCGCACCGTCACCCCGACCGAGCCGGTCCGCTTCGAGGGCGACGGCCCGCACGTCGTCGGCATCGACACCGGCGTCAAGCTCTCGATCGTCCGCCAGCTGCGCGAGCACGGCGCCAGGCTGACCCTGCTGCCCTGCACCAGCAGCCCGGAGGAAGTGCTCGCCGAGGACCCCGACGTCGTCTTCCTCGCCAACGGCCCCGGCGACCCCGCCGCCCTCGACTACGTCGTCGAGACCGTCCGCGGCGTCCTCGGCCAGAAGCCGGTCTTCGGCATCTGCCTCGGCCACCAGCTCCTCTGCCGCGCGGTCGGCCTGCAGACCTACAAGCTGCCCTTCGGCCACCGCGGCTCCAACCATCCGGTCAAGGACCTGCAGACGGGGCGGATCGACATCACCTCCCAGAACCACGGCTTCGCCGTCGTCGGCCCGGGCGGCGAGCCGAAGATCGAGGGCGACGAGCCGGTCCGCTGGGACACCGACTTCGGCGTCGCCGAGCTCTCGCAGCTGAACCTCTACGACCGCACCGTCGAGGGTCTGGTCCTCCGCGAGGTCGCCGGCGCCACCGTCCAGTACCACCCCGAGGCCGGCCCCGGCCCGCACGACGCCCGCCACCTCTTCGACCGCTTCCTGGAGCTGGCCGGATGACGCTGCAAACCGTCGCCTGCCGGCGTCCTCGGTCGCTCGCGTGCAGAGCACGCCACGCTCCCTGCGTCCTTGGCAGGCTCGGTTTTCGCGCCCCCGGCAGGATGAGCCGGACGTTCGCGCAGTCGGATGGTTGTTTCTTGGACATTGGCTGCATCCGGGTCGAGCCGAGCCTGTCTCCCGATCAGCGCGTGCGGCTGACGAGTGCCGGACCGAGCGGGGGTAGGACGCAGGGAGGCCGAATGGCAGCGCCATTTGGCCGACTGAGGACGACGCCCCGCGAAGTCTGTCCGGTGCCGTCAGACGTGCGTGATGGTCGGGTGACCGGCTCGAAGACCGACGCCCGCAACGAGCGCTCGCGCGGGGCGATGGAGGCGCTGCCGGCGAAGTTCGACGGCATCCACCGCAAGCACATGCAGATGCCGATCACCGGCAACCGCGACTCGGCCTACTTCTCGATCGTCGACGACGAGTGGCCTGCGGTCCGCGAAAACCTGGAACAGCGCCTGGCAGGGGCGCGGGAGGTGGAGAGTGCCTAAACGCGAGGACATCCGGAAGATCCTCCTGATCGGCTCCGGCCCGATCGTGATCGGCCAGGCGGCCGAGTTCGACTACTCCGGCGTGCAGGCCTGCAAGGTGCTGCTGGAGGAGGGCTACGAAGTCGTCCTCGTCAACTCCAACCCGGCGACGATCATGACCGACCCGGAGTTCGCCACCCGCACCTACATCGAGCCGCTGCTGCCGGGGCCGGTGACGAAGATCATCGAAAAGGAGCGCCCCGACGCGCTGCTGCCGACCCTCGGCGGCCAGACCGCGCTCAACATCGCGATGTCGCTGCACGAAGACGGGACGCTGGAGCGTCTTGGGGTCGAGCTGATCGGCGCCAACTCCGAGGCGATCCGCCGCGCCGAGGACCGCGAGCTGTTCCGCAAGACGATGAACGAGCACGGCCTGCGGATCCCCTGGTCGGTGACGGTCGAGAACGTCGCCGAGGTCGAGGAGAAGCTGGCGGCGGGCGAGATCTCGCTGCCGGCGATCGTCCGCCCGGCCTTCACGATGGGGGGTCAGGGAGGAGGGATCGGCAACACCGAGACCGAGCTCCTGCAGGTCGTCTCCGAGGGCCTCGCCGCCAGCCCGATCAACCAGGTCCTGGTCGAGGAGTCGGTGATCGGCTGGGGCGAGTTCGAGCTCGAGGTGATGCGCGACCGCAACGACAACGTCGTGATCATCTGCTCGATCGAGAATGTCGACCCGATGGGAGTCCACACCGGCGACTCGGTCACGGTCGCCCCGGCGCAGACGCTGACCGACCCGCTCTACCAGGACCTCCGCGACCAGGCGATCAAGGTGATCCGGGCGATCGGGGTCGAGACCGGTGGCTCCAACGTCCAGTTCGCGGTCAACCCCGAGGACGGCGAGATCGTCGTCATCGAGATGAACCCGCGCGTCTCCCGCTCCTCGGCGCTGGCATCCAAGGCGACCGGGTTCCCGATCGCGAAGATGGCGGCGAAGCTGGCGGTCGGCTACGCGCTGGAGGAGATCCCCAACGACATCACCCGCGCCACGCCCGCCTCCTTCGAGCCGACGATCGACTACGTCGTCACCAAGATCCCGCGCTTCGCCTTCGAGAAGTTCCCCGGCTCCGAGGGGCGGCTCTCGACCTACATGCAGAGCGTGGGGGAGTCGATGGCGATCGGGCGCACCTTCCGCGAGTCCTTTGCCAAGGCGATGCGCTCGCGCGAGCTCGACTCGCCCGCCGAGATCCCCGAGTCCGACGAGGAGCTGCTGACGGCGCTCGAGATGCCCTGCGCCGAGCGCTTCGACCAGGTTCTCGCCGCCTTCGAGCGCGGGCTCGACGTCGAGGCCGTCCACGAGCGCTGCCTGGTCGACCGCTGGTTCCTGCGCGAGCTGCAGGCGCTGGCGACCGAAGGCGACGGCACCGACGGTCTCGTCCGCACCTACAAGGCGGTCGACACCTGCGCCGCCGAGTTCGAGGCGGCGACGCCCTACTACTACTCCGGCCACGAGCGCACCCGGCACGACGGCTCGCCGCCCGCCTCGGAGATCCGCCGCGGCGACAACGACTCGGTCGTCATCCTCGGCGCCGGCCCGAACCGGATCGGGCAGGGGATCGAGTTCGACTACTGCTGCGTACACGCAGCGATGACCGCGCGCGAGCTCGGCCGCGACGCGGTGATGGTCAACTGCAACCCGGAGACCGTCTCGACCGACTACGACACCTCCGACCGCCTCTACTTCGAGCCGCTGACCGCCGAGGACGTGCTCGCCGTCTGCGCCCAGGAGAACCCGGAGGGCGTGATCGTCCAGTTCGGTGGCCAGACGCCGCTGAAGCTGGCCCGCACGCTCGAAGAAGCCGGCGTGAAGCTGCTGGGGACGCCGGTCGATGCGATCGACCTCGCCGAGGACCGCGGCCGCTTCGGCGCCCTCCTGCGCCGGCTCGGGGTCGAGCACCCGCCCTACGGCACCGCGCTCTCGGCCGAGGAGGCCGAGGTGATCGCCGACGAGGTCGGGTTCCCGCTGCTGGTCCGGCCCTCCTACGTCCTCGGCGGCCGGGCGATGGAGATCTGTTACTCGACCGAGGACTTGAACAAGTACTTGGAAGCGAACGTCAAGGCCGACCAGGAGCACCCGCTGCTGCTCGACCGCTTCCTCGAGGATGCGATCGAGGTCGACGTCGACGCGCTCGGCGACGGCGAGCAGGTCTACGTCGCCGGGATCATGCAGCACGTCGAGGAGGCCGGGGTCCACTCCGGCGACTCCGCCTGCGTGATCCCGCCGCTCTCCCTCGGCGAACCGATGCTCGACCAGATTCGCGCCACCACCGAGCAGATCGCGCTCGAGCTCGGGGTGATCGGCCTGATCAACATCCAGTACGCGGTCGCCGGCGGCAGGCTCTACGTGATCGAGGCCAACCCGCGCGCCTCCCGCACCGTCCCCTTCGTCTCCAAGGCGATCGGGGTGCCGCTGGCCAAGCTCGCCTGCAAGCTGATGCTGGGGGAGAAGCTGGCCGATCAGGAGCTGCCCGAGGGCATGCCCGAGCACGTCAGCGTCAAGGAGGCGGTGCTGCCCTTCGCCCGCTTCGCCGGCGCCGATTCCGTCCTCGGCCCGGAGATGAAGAGCACCGGCGAGGTGATGGGTATCGCCTCGGACTTCCCGACCGCCTTCGGCAAGGCCCAGGCCGCCGCCGGGGTGCGGTTGCCCGAATCCGGCTCGGTCTTCATCACCGTCACCGACACCGACAAGGCCGCCGCCACCCAGCTCGCAACCCGCTTCCACGACCTCGGCTTCGAGGTGATCGCCACCCACGGCACCGCCCAGGCGATCGAGCGGATGGGGGTGCCGGTGACCCCGATCAACAAGCTGCAGGAAGGCTCGCCGCATGTCCTCGACCTGATCCGCAAGCACCAGTGCGACCTCGTGATCAACACCCCGACCGGCTCCGGCGCCCGCACCGACGGCTACGAGATCCGCACCGCGGCCGTCCGCCAGGGGATCCCCTGCGTGACGACGATGACCGGCGCCACCGCCGCCGCCCGGGCGATCGCCGCCGCCAAACAGGGGGACGCCGAGGTCCGGTCGCTGCAGGAGATCCACGGGACCGTCGCCGGAGAGCCGCAGCCGCGATGACGGCGCCCTTCGGCCGCCGCCTCTGCGAGGTCGCCGGAAACGTGGTGTCCGGCGGCTACCGGATCTTCTCCCTGCTCGACCGCGAGGGCCCGGCGCCCGAGCCCGGCCAGTTCTACATGCTCGCCGCCGCGGGGAGCTGGGGGGAGGGGGGAGGCCGCCCGTTCCTGCCGCGGGCGATCTCGGTGGCGGAGGCCGCGCCCGCCAAAGCCGGCGTCCGCCTCGACTTCCTCGTCGAGGGCGTCGGCCCCGGCACCGACCGCCTCTGCGAGCTGGAGGCGGGGGAGGGCGTCTGGGTGACGGGCCCGCTCGGCAACTCCTTCCAGACCCCGAAGCAGGTCAACCCCGACGCGGCCGGGGCGATCCTCGTCGGCGGTGGCATCGGCATCGCCCCGATGGCGATCTGGCGCCGTCACCTGGTCGAGCGGGGCATCCCCCTGCGGGTTCTCCTCGGCTTCCGCAACCAGCAGCACTCCGGCGGTCTCGACGAGCTCTTCTGCGCCGGCGGCACCCTATGCCCCGACGTCCGCCTCGCCAGCGAGGACGGCCACGCCGGCCACCAGGGCTACGTCACCGACCTCCTCGCGACGATGCTCGCCGGCGACGACGCGACCTCCGCCGTCGTCTACTCCTGCGGCCCGCCGGCGATGCTCGAGGCGGTACGCGCCCTCTGCTCAGAGCACGGGGTCGCCTGCGAGCTGGCGATGGAGTCGCCGATGGCGTGCGGCTTCGGCGCCTGCTTCGGATGTGCGGTGCCGAAGGCCGACGGCGGCTACATGCGGCTCTGCGTCGACGGGCCGGTCGTGCGCGGCGATGCGGTCGCGGAGGTGGCGCATGCCTGACTTCTGCGGAATCCAGCTCGAGCACCCGGTGATCAACGCATCTGGAACCTACGATGCGATCGCCGCTCGCCGGGTCTTCGGCGATGCCCTGCTCGAGGACTTCCCCTTCTCGGCCTTCGTCTCGAAGACGATCACGCCGGAGGCGCGCGGCGGCAACCAGCCACGGCGGATCTGGGAGACGCCGGCGGGGATGATCAACTCGATCGGGCTGCCGAACAAGGGCCTGGAGGGCTTCCTGGCTGAGGATCTGCCGCAGCTTGCCGAGCTGCCGGTGCCGCTGATCGTCTCGGTGATGGCGACCAACCGCGAGGACTTCAGCCGGCTGGTGGCGGCGATCGCGGCGCGCGAGGAGGTGGCGGCGATCGAGCTGAACGTCTCCTGCCCGAACGTCCACTCCGGCCTGATCGTCGGCGAGCAGCCGGCGGAAACGGAGTCCCTGCTCGCGGCTCTGCGGCCGCTGACCGAGAAGCCGCTGATCGTCAAGCTGACTCCCAACGTCGCCGCGCCCGAGGCGGTTGCCGTCGCCGCCGAATCCGCCGGAGCCGACGCGGTCTCGTTGATCAACACGCTGAAGGCCAGCGCGATCGATCCGCTGACCCGGGCACCCGCGCTTGCGGCGGGCCACGGGGGCCTCTCGGGGCCGGCGGTGCGACCGATCGCGCTGCAGCAGCTGCGGGCGGTCGCCGCCGTCACCGAGATACCCCTCGTCGGCATGGGCGGGATCGGCAGCGGCGCCGACGCAGCCGAATTCCTCGCCTCCGGCGCGACCCTCGTAGCCGTCGGAACCGAGAACTTCCGCGACCCCAGAGCCGGCTCACGGGTGGCAAATGAGCTGGAAACCGAGGTGTATGAGGCGCCTTCGCGCCTCTAGACGCTGAACCTCAACTAGAGGTTCACGCGAATTTTGGGGCAATTTCGACTTGTCACCTTGCAGGCCGCAAACTCGCGGCTATACTCGCCGCCCACATGAGCGCCCCGTCAGTCAAATCCTCCCTGGCCGCCCCGGAACGGTCCCTCGACCAGCGGATGGACGCCCTCAAACGGGCCAACGACATTCGCACGGCGCGCGCCAAGCTGAAGAAGGATTTGAAGGCCAACCGGGCCAGCATCCAGACGATCCTCCTCGACCCGCCGGAGTACGTGCAGACCGCAAAGGTCTTCGACATGCTCCTCGCCGTCCCCAAGTACGGCCGGGTGAAGACGAACCGGATCCTCAACCAGTGCCGGATCTCGCCGTCGAAGACGATCGGCGGCCTCTCCGAGCGTCAGCGCGCCGAGCTCATCTCCCAGCTCCGCCGCTAGTTACCGACCGCCCCAGCGGTCAGTATCCCGGCGCGCATGGCCAAAGTCTTCGTCATCACCGGGCCTTCGGGAGTGGGCAAGGGAACGCTGATCCGCGAGCTGCTTTCGCGGGTGCCCGACCTCGAGCTCTCGGTCTCGGCGACGACCCGGGGGCCGCGCGAGGGCGAGGGCGAGGGACGCGATTACCACTTCCTCACCCCCGAGCAGTTCGAGCAGCGGGTCGAGGAAAAGGACTTCCTCGAGTTCGCCACCTACAGCGGCAACCGCTACGGCACCCTGCGCTCGGAGGTCGAGCGCTGCCTCGAGCACGGCCGCTCGGTCGTCCTCGAGATCGAGGTCCAGGGCGCCCAGCAGGTGCGGGCGGCGGAACCCGACTCGGTCCAGATCTTCATCGCCCCGCCCGACCCCGCGGTCCTGCGCGAACGCTTGCTCGGCCGGGGCACCGACTCCACCGAGGCAATCGACGAGCGCCTCAAAGTCGCCGAGCAGGAGCTCGCCGCCCAGGACGACTTCGACCACCAGATCGTCAACGACGACATCACCCGCGCCGCCGACGAGCTGGTCGACGTGGTGCGCTCGGAGCTGGGGCTCCCTGCCTAGGGACGAAGGTGGTGCCGTAGGGAGGGGTGGGGGTCCCTCTCGAGACCTGGGTTGCTGGCCTCTAAGCAGCCGTCTCTCGCCAACTGGTCTGTGCCAGCAACAGGACGCCGGCCCCGAGAGGGACCCCCACCCCTCCGAGCAACAGTTCCCGGCAGACGCCTAGGGACGAGAGCAAAGTCGTGGTTCCCTTTGGACGTATCTCGTCCGAAAGGAACCACGGGATGACCGCAGCTGCCTCCACCTGGAGGTCGTGGTTCCTTTGTCGTGCATAGACGGACAAAGGAACCACGGGATTCCGCGACGCCCGGTTGGAGGGTGCCGACGTCCTCCGGAGGAATGTTCGGCGATATGCAATCTGATCTGGGGCGCGCCGTAGGCGCGCTGGCTGATTGCGGCTAAGCCGCGAAGCGGCGTGTCGCGCAATTCCGGAGGAGGATGTCGGCACCCTCCCCAGGCGCTGGCCAGCTGATCCTCTAGACTCGGCCGCCGATGATCAAACCACGCGTAGACAAGCTTCTGGACCACGCCGATTCCCATTACGCCGCCGTCGTCGTCGCGGCGAAGCGGGCTCGGCAGATCAACAGCTACTTCCACAACCTCGGTGAGGGCGGCTTCGGGGAGTACCCGCCGCCGATGGTGGAGACCAACGCCGAGAGGAATTACCTCTCGATGTCGCTCGAAGAGCTCGCCGAGGGCAAATTGAAATACGAGTACCGCTCCTAGCAGTAACAGCGCCCCGCCCCTCGCGGGGCGCTTTCATTAGGAGCCATGGCCCGGATTCTCCTAGGAGTCAGCGGCGGCATCGCCGCCTACAAGGCCCTCGAGCTGGCGCGGCTGGCGACGCTGGCCGGGCATGGCATGCGGGTATTGATGACCGAAACGGCGACCCGCTTCGTCGGCGCCGCCTCTTTCGAGGGCATCGTCGGGGCGCCCGTCCTCGTCAACGAGTTCGAACGCGATCCGCTCCGCGGCGCCTTCCCCGGCGAGGAGGCGGTCTCCCACGACCCGATCGGCCACCTCGAGCTGGCCGGCCGCTGCGACGCCTACCTGGTGGCGCCCGCCTCGGCGAACACGGTCGCGAAGCTCGCAACGGGCAACGCCGACTCGATGCTGACCACTTCCTTCCTCGCCTGCACGGCGCCGCGCCTGGTCGCGCCGGCGATGAACGACCGCATGTACGGGGACGCGGCGACGCAGGCGAACCTGGCAACCCTGCGCGAGCGTGGGGTCGAGGTGATCGAGCCCGATGAGGGGAAGCTCGCCTCCCGCGGCGAGTACGGCCGCGGGCGCCTGCCCGATCCCGAGCTGCTGCTGGCCCGGATCGAGGCGGCGCTGCCTGGCGGCGACCGGCCCTGGGACGGCCTCCGGGTCCTCGTCACCGCGGGCGGCACCCGCGAGCCGATCGACACCGTCCGCTTCATCGGCAACCGCTCCAGCGGCCGGATGGGCATCGCCCTCGCCGCCGCCGCGGCGAAACGCGGGGCGGAGGTGAGGCTGATCGCCGCCAACGTGGCGCTGCCGACCCCACCCGGGGTACACCGACTCGACGTCGAAACCACTTCCGAGCTCGCCGTTGCCGCCGAGCAGGAGTTCCCGCAGACGCACCTCCTGTTGATGGCCGCGGCTCCCGCCGACTTCCGCGCATCCCAGCGGACCGAAGGCAAGCTGCAGCGCGCCGAAGGGCTCGATCTCTCGCTCGAGCCGACCGAGGACATCCTCGCCGCGCTCAGCGCCCGCCGCGCCGAGGGGCAGACGATCGTCGGCTTTGCCGCCGAAGCCGGTGCCGAGCGGGAGGAGGCCGTCGAGCGCGCCCGCCGCAAGCTCGAGCGCAAGGGCGCCGACCTGATCGTCTTCAACGACGTCTCGAACCCCGAGATCGGCTTCGAGAGCGAGCGCAACGCCGTGACGCTGATCGGCAGGGAAACTGAGAGGGAGGTCGCGATCGCCTCGAAGGAGGAGATCGCCGAGGCGATCCTGCAGGAGGTCGACCGCCTGCGCGAAAAAACCCGCGGGCCCACGCACTAACCGGGCTATACTGGCTTCAAGCTTTTCTGTCCTATGCGGTGTCGAGGAGTGGGCCTGGCCCACTTTTTTTACGCCCGGACCCCGAAAACCGACCCCAAACAGCACCCAGCCGCAGGCATGGCCGAACCCACCGAGCAAGAAATTCAACAGCAGATCTCAGAGCTGGATAGCGATATCGACCTGGTCGCCCTCGAGAAACCGGGGAACGACGCCCTGCGCCTCTTCATCGACCACCCCGGCGGCGTCGATCTCGCTCTCTGCGAAAGGGTCACCAAGCACCTGCAGCACCTGCTGGTCGATTATTCGCTCGAGGTGTCCTCGCCGGGTCCCCAGTACAGAGACCGCCGCAAAGCCGCCAGTTCCGAGACCAAGGAGTCGCTTCAGTGAGTAAAGAGATCGTCGACGCAGTCAAAGCGCTCGAGCAGGAGAAGGGAATCTCAGCCGACCGGCTGATGGACGCCCTCGAGGACGCCCTCCTCTCCGCTTACAAGAAGACTCCTGGCGCCGCCAAATACGCGCGGGTCGACCTCGATCACGAAACCGGCGACTTCCGCGTCTTCGAACTGATCCTGCCCCCCGAGCTGGAGGAGAAGCTGCTGGCCGAAGCCGCCGAGCTGCAGGAGGAGCCCGAAGTCGATCCGGAGACGGGCGAAATGAAAGAGCCCGAGGACCCCGAGCTCGATCCGGAGATGATCGCCCCCTACGAGGACCAGATCGAGACCCGCGACGTCACCCCCGAAGACTTCGGCCGAATCGCCGCCCAGACCGCCAAGCAGGTGATTCTGCAGCGGATCCGCGAGGCCGAGCGGCAGATGATGTACGACGAGTACCAGGACCGGGTCGGCGAGCTGATCACCGGGATCATCCAGCAGTCCGACAAGCGCTACACGCTGGTCCAGCTGCGCGAGCGGGTCGAGGC
>Ga0070685_10000021_pt1 | contig 103600 bp, 94 predicted proteins | sample KBSS13LmetaG_FD_65651 | JGI IMG/M metagenome (GOLD analysis project Ga0070685, IMG submission 65651) | Switchgrass rhizosphere microbial communities from Kellogg Biological Station, Michigan, USA - KBS S1-3L metaG | ecosystem: Host-associated > Plants > Roots > Rhizosphere ...
GGCGGCGGCGCGGCTCTCGACCCTCGCCGACCACACCGAGCTCGGCTCCGGCTTCCGGATCGCGATGCGCGACCTCGACATCCGCGGCGCCGGCAACCTGCTCGGCGACGAGCAGTCCGGCCACGTCGCCGCGGTCGGCTTCGAGCTCTACTGCCAGATGATCGACGAAGCCGTCGCCGAGGCGGCTGCGGCCGCCGGCGAGGAGGGCGAGGCCGCTGCCCGCGAAGAGGCGCCGGAGCCGGTCCGCCTCGACGTCCCCGTCGACGCCTACCTGCCGGCCAGCTACGTCCCCTTCGAGGCGGCGAAGATCGACATCCACCGACGCATCGTCGCCGCCCGCGAGCCGGGCCAGCTGCGGGCGATCCGCGACGAGCTCGGCGACCGCTTCGGGCCGCTGCCGGCCGAAGCGGAGAACCTGCTGAAGCTGCAGCAGGCGCGGATTCAGCTCGGCCTCGCCGGCGCCCGCAGCGTCGAGTTCCGCGGCGGCCGCCTCAGCGTCACCGGGGTCGAACTCGACTCCAGTGCCGCCGCGGTGCTGGCCGAGCAGGTCGAGGGCGCGCTCTACGAATGGCGCGAGCAGACGGCGGCGATGCGGGTCGACGGCGACCCCGCGGCCCGCCTGGAGGCGGTGCTGGCGCTCGCCGAGGGCCTGCGTGAGGCGCGGCGCGAGGCCGAGCCGACGGCCGCTTGAGCTGTTTTTTAATCCCCGCCGGGGGTGATTTGACTATGCTGCCCGCTGCGTGGGAGCTAAAGCTGGGCAGAGAGGCAAACCCGGGAAAGACCGGGATCGGGGTCGAGCGGCCGGACGGCAGCGCCTGGCGCTGATCCTTTTCGGCGTTCTCCTGGTCGCGCTCTTCGTCGGTTTTGCGGTTGCCCAGGGCCTCGGCTCGCCGAGCGTCCCCTCGGGCGACGTCGTCAAGGTCCAGGACGTCCCCGACGAACTCGCCACCATCAGCCAGAAGGACTTCGACCGCGCCTTCGCGCAGCAGGTCAAAGGGGCGAAACTGAAAAAGCCCCCGGCCCCCGGCAGCAAAAAATACGAGGAAGTCAAGGAAGCGACGCTGACCGAACTGATCGAAGGCGTATGGCTGCGGGGCCAGGCGGAAGAAATGGGCATCACGACCACCGACAAACAGGTGGAAGAAGAACTCGCCCAGATCAAGAAAAGCAGCTTCCCGACCCCCGGCAGCTACAACAAATTCCTCGAGGAATCGGGGCTGTCGCAGGAAGACGTCAACGACCGGGTCGAACTGCAGGTCGTGATCAACGCGATCCAGGAAAAGGTCAACGCCGAAGCGCCGGCGCCGACCGCATCTGAAATCTCGGACTACTACGAGGCCGAAAAGGCGACCCAGTTCACGGAAAAAGAAAGCCGCGACGTTCGCCTCATCATCAACAAAGACAAAGCCAAAGTCGAAGCGGCGAAAAAAGAACTGGAAAAGGACAACTCGCCGGCCAACTGGAAAAAGGTGGCGCCGAAGTACTCGAGCGACCCGACCAGCAAAAGCAAAGGCGGCCTCCAGGAAGGGATCACCGAAGAATTCCTCAAAGGCGAACTGAAAGAAGCGATCTTCGACAGCGCCACCGGCGAACTCAAAGGACCGGTCAAATTCGAAACCAACTGGATCCTGATCGAAGTCGTGAAACTGAACCCGGCGAAATCGAAATCGCTGGCCGAAGTCAAGGCGCAGATCGAAGAAACGCTGAAAGGCGAAAAGCAGCAGGCCTACCTCGGGGAATTCGCCACCGACTTCCAGACCAAGTGGGTCTCGCGGACCTACTGCGCCGATGGCTACGTGATCGAAAAATGCGCCAACTTCAAGGGCGGCGGCCACCCCGCCAACGCCTCTCCGAGCTGCTACGAAGCCGATCCGAAAACGCCGCCGACCGAATGCCCGGCGCCGGTGACGCCGATCTCGCCGACGCTGCCGGGCGCCGTGACGCCGCAGAAACCGAAAGGCGAACCGTTCCCGCAGCGACCGATCCCGGAATCGGCGGCCGCGGAAACCGGGACCGAAGCACCGCCGGGCGCCGCGCCCGAAGGCGAAGCTCCCCCCGAAGCGCCGCCGTCCGAAACCGGCGAATAAGCGCACGGCAAGCCGCCGGTACCGCTGAATAGACTGGCGCGCCCGTGAGCACGATCGCCTCCATCCACGCGCGCCAGATCCTCGATTCGCGCGGCAACCCCACCGTCGAGGTGGAGGTCGCCTTGGAGTCGGGGGCGCGAGGGTTGGCGGCGGTGCCCTCCGGCGCCTCGACCGGCGAGTTCGAGGCGGTCGAGCTGCGCGACGGCGGCGACGCCTGGGCCGGCAAGGGCGTCTCGCGGGCGGTCGCCAACGTCAACGGCGAGATCGCCGAGGCGCTGACCGGCGCCCGCGCCTCCGAGCAGGGGGCTCTCGACCAGACGATGATCGAGCTCGACGGGACCCCGAACAAGGGGAGGCTCGGTGCCAACGCGCTGCTCGGGGTCTCGCTGGCCGCCGCCAAGGCCGCCGCTGCCGACTCCCAGCAGCCGCTCTACCGCTACCTGGCCGAGCTCTACGGCGGTGGCGAGCCGAGCTTGCTGCCGGTGCCGATGATGAACGTCCTCAACGGCGGCGCCCACGCCGACAACTCGGTCGACTTCCAGGAGTTCATGGTCGTCCCGGCCGGGGCGAGCAGCTTCTCGGAGTGCCTGCGGGTCGGCGCCGAGGTCTTCCACGCGCTGAAGAAGTCGCTGCACTCGCAAGGGCTGTCGACGGCAGGCGGCGACGAGGGCGGGTTCGCCCCGAATCTGGACTCCAACGAGGCGGCGCTGCAGGCGGTGCTGGCGGGTGTCGAGGCCGCCGGCTACGAGCCCGGCAAGGACGTCTTCATCGCCCTCGACCCGGCGACCAGCGAGGTCTTCGAGGGCGGCTCCTACAACCTCGAGCACGAGGGCCGCACCCTCTCCTCCGAGGAGATGGCCGACTACTGGCAGGACGCCTGCTCGCGTTACCCGATCGTCTCGATCGAGGACGGGATGGACGAGGAGGACTGGGACGGCTGGAAGCTGCTGACCGAGCGCCTGGGGGAGCGGGTGCAGCTGGTCGGCGACGACCTCTTCGTCACCAACCCCGAGCGGTTGCGGCGCGGCATCGACCTCGGCGTCGGCAACTCGATCCTCGTCAAGGTCAACCAGATCGGCACCCTCTCCGAGACCCTGGAGGCGATCCGGATGGCCCGCGAGGCTGGCTACACCGCGGTGATCTCGCATCGCTCCGGCGAGACCGAGGACACCACCATCGCCGACCTCGCCGTCGCCACCGGCGCCGGCCAGATCAAGACCGGTGCCCCCTCGCGCTCCGATCGCGTCGCCAAGTACAACCGGCTGCTGCGGATCGAGGAGGAGCTCGGCGCGGCGGCCGAGTTTCCAGGCTTGAACGCGTTCGTCCAGCGCCGCTCTTAATGCAGGAAAGCGGGGCCCGGCCGCGTAGCTCCGGGTATGGCAGCCAGCGCTCACGCCGCCCGGCGGGCCTCGACCCCGCGCAGGCGGCCCGCCGCGCGCAAAGCCCGGCCAGCGGCGCGCCGCGGCCCCAGCCGGATCAAGTGGGACCGCCTCGGCCGCATCGCCCTCACGCTCGTGCTCGCCGCCGTCCTCTACTCCTACCTGCACCCGACGCTCAACCTCTTCCAGACCTACACCGGCACCAGCGACGCCAAGGCCAAGCGCCACCAGCTCCTGCAGGAAAACCGGGCCCTCCACAAGCGCATCCAGTCCTCCAAGGACCCGCTGGTGATCGAGCGCGAGGCGCGCGCCCAGGGCATGGTGGCCGAAGGCGAGACCCCGGTCGTCATCGCCGGCCGCCTCGGCGGCTGAGCCCCAGCTTCGGAGCTCCGCATGGTTAACGCCGGCTCCTATCTCGTAGGGGCCGTCCAGCTGGCGCTGGTGGTAGTGCCGATCTGCTTCAGCGCCTACCGGCTGCGCCAGAAGCTGCTGCCGGAGTGGGCGGGGGCTCCGGCGCGGTTGGTGGAGTCGGTCGTTGCCGTTGCCCTGGTGATCTGGATCTCCGAGGTGCTCGGGACCTTCGGGTTGTTCTACGCCGGTGCCCTGATCGCGGCGGCGCTACTTGTTGCAGGGACGGTTGCGTTGTGGCCGGCGGGTCCTGCCGCCGCAGGGGACCCACCATCCCCTGCAACTACGCAGGGGATGGTCCCCCCTACGACGTCACCCACCGGAGGAGCGTTTTGGTCCCACCTTGTGATGTGGGGGGTGATCGGGATCACGGTGTTCACGTGGGCTGTGACTACGAAGCATGCGCTGGACCGAGGGATCTTCAACTTCGACAGCCTCTGGTACCACCTGCCGTTCGCCGTGGACATGGTGCAGACGCACAGCGTCGTCGGGATGCATCACGTCGAGACGGTCTTCACCAACTGGTTCTATCCGCAGAACTCCGAGGTGCTGCATGCGGTGGGGATCCTGCTGACCGGCAGGGACACCCTCAGCTTGTTCCTGAACTTCGGCTGGCTGGGGATGGCGTTCCTGGCTGCGTACTGCGTAGGGCGGCCCTACGGGCGCGGAGCGGTAACCACGGTCGCTGTCGCGATCCTGCTGGCCTGTCACACCCTGGTCGTCCGTGACCCGGGTGCCGCAAAGAACGACTTGGCCGCCGCCGCCCTGATCCTCGCCTCAATCGCGATCCTGGTCGAGGCCTGGAACGCCAATCGCGTGGTTCCTTTCGGACGAAATACGTCTGAAAGGAACCACGCGATGGAGCGCTGGGCTCTCGCGGCGGCTGGTCTGGCTGTGGGGCTGGCGGCGGGGACGCGGGTGACGGGGTTGGCGATGGCGGCGGGGTTGACGGTGGTTGTGGTGGTGCTGGCGTCGCGGGGGGGGCGGCTGGCCGGGTTTGCGTGGTGGTTCCTGCCGGCTCTGGCGGGTGGGGGGTTCTGGTACCTGCGGAACCTGGTGGTGGCGGGGAATCCCATTCCGGAGGTCGAGAAGCTGGGGCCGATCTCGCTGCCGCACCCGGAGCGGCTGCAGGAAGGGCGGCCGGACTTCAGCATCGCCCACTACGCGACCGACACCGGCGTCTGGCGCCACTACTTCGCGCCGGGGCTACACGAGGCCTTCGGGAGCCTGTGGCCCCTGGTCGTCTTCGGCGCCGCCGCGGCGGCGCTGCTCGCGGTCTTCCACGGGCGCGACCGGATCGTGCGCTGGATCGGGGCGGTGGCGCTGTTCGGCCTCGTCGCCTACCTCTTCACGCCGCTCAGCGCCGCCGGGGCGGAGGGGGAACCGGTCGGCTTCGGGATCAATATCCGCTACATGATCCCGGCCCTCCTCGCCGGCATCGTCCTCGTCCCCCTGGACCGCTGGTTCGACCCCCCCGAACTGCATCAGATTTCCAACCCAGCAGGGAGGAAATCTGATGCAGTTCGGTTGTATGGGCTGACGGGGGTGCTGGTGCTGGTGTTTCTCGTGACGAATCGGCCCGACCACGCGCTCCACGTCCAGGCGCGGGTTTTCGCGCTGGCGTTCGTCCTCGCGGCGGTCGGCATCCCGGCGCTGCTGCTCTACGCGCGCTCGCGGGGCGCCGGCGCGGCTGTTGTCACGGCGGCGGTCGGCGGCCTCCTCGTCGCCGTGGTTGCGATCGGCTACCCGCTGCAGCGGCACTACCTCGAGGGCCGCTACGCGAACACCGGCTCGAAGGAAGAGCAGATCCCCGGCATGGACCTGAACAAGGCCTACCGCTGGGCCCGCGACGTCGACCACGCCCGCATCGGCCTCGCCGGCACCACCGCCGGTTTCGCCGGCTACGGCTTCTACGGCACCGACCTCACCAACCGCGTGCTCTACCTCGGTGAAGACGGTCCGCACGGCGCTTACAAGGCGATCCCCACCTGCGCCGCCTTCCGCGCCGCCGTCAACGATGCCGACCTCGACTACCTGGTCACCGCCCCTTTCCTCAACTTCCTCCATCCCGGCAGCCCGATCCCCTCACCCGAGGCGCGCTGGCTGCGCGGCGAGGGCGCCGTCCAGCCGATCCTCCGTGAAGGCCAGGTGACCGTCTGGAAGATCGGCGGCCGTCTCGATCCCAGCGGCTGCGGCTCCGGCAACGCGCCGCTGCGCGAGATCCCGAACACGCCCGCCGGCTGATTGCCGCCGCTGGCGGCGGGGTAATCTCGGCCAGTGGCCTACCCGCTCGACAACGCCCTCTTCCAGTGGGAGTCCGGGAAACGGCGGCTGGAGGAGATCTCCGACCCGCGTCAGCGGCGGCAGGCCGACCGCGTCGTCGACGCGATCCGCGAAGAGCTGCGGCGCCGGATCGGTCCGACCTTCAGCGCCGGCGAACTGGCCGACCTCTACGGCGAGGGCACCGACTGGTGCCAGCAGGTGGCGATCGACGTCGCCCCGGCGATCGAGGAGGACGCGCAGTCGCTCGGCGACGCCGCCTTCTGGCTCTACCTGCGCGGCGCCACCGACTTCGCCGGCGGCCGCAAGCTGGAGGTCTGAGCTACTCGTCCGAGTCGTCGGACTCGGAGTCGCCGGAGTCGTTGCCGGCGGGCTCGCCGGCGCGGCGGATGACGATCTGGTCGGCCTCGATGCGGACGGTGAGTTCGCGCTTGCCGGCCCAGTTCTCTTTGTAGACCGGGTTCTCCTTGATCGCGGCGTCGAGCCAGAGGCCGTAGCCGTCCTCGTCGCCGTGGTCGAAGGTCGCCTCGATCTCTTTGCGGCGGCCGCGTCCGCCGCGGCGCCCGCGGCGACGTCGGCGCCGGCGTCCGGCTCCTGCACCCTCGCCGCCCTCGGAACGCTCCTCGCGGTCCTCGCGCTCGTCGCGGTCCTCGTCCTCGTCGCCCTCGGGCTCCTCGTCCTTTTCAGCCTCTTCGGCTTCGGTCGCAGCCTCGATCTCGGCTTCGATCTCGTCGCGGAGGTCGATTTCGCCCCCCGTGTTCTCCTCGTCGGGGTTGAGGTCGTACTGCTTGCGGAACTCGCGCAGCTCGGTCGCGCTGATCTCCAGCTGGTGGGCGATCCAGGCGTCGGTCCGCCCCTGTTGCACCCAGGCGCGGATCTGGTTGAGCTGCGGCTTCAGCGAGCGTCGAGCCATCGGCGCGCGAGTCTATTGGAGGAGGGCATCGGGCTGCGGCGAGAAGAGAGGAAGAGCTTGATTGTGGTTACGCCATCAGGAACGAGAGTGCCTCGAACATCGCCAGCACGACGACGACCACCGTCGCCGTCAGGCAGACCGCGAGGACGCTGAAGCGGACCTTCCCCTCCTGCTCGACGCGGTTGATTTTCCGCGCCCGCGAACGGTTGGCGGCGCGGCGGCGCAGCTGCTCGCGGCGGCGGCGCTCGAGGTAGGTCTCCTGCTCGAAGGCGGTCTCGAACTGGGAGATGCTCTGTCGCATTCTCATAAGGAAGTCGTTCCGCCGGTCATTGGGGATGGCCTCGGGAACAGCGAGGACCGTAGCAAAAGATCTTGCACGGCTCACGATTCGCTCACATTTCAGCAGCCGCCCCAGAGGCCCCGGCCGGCCCGCGCAGCCGCGCTCTGAAGCCGTTTGAAGCGCTTTGCGAAGCGGTCGTTGGGCGGGATCGTCAAGGTGCGGGCGAGGCCCCGGCGCGCCAGCTCGGCGTTGACGAAGCGGTTGCCGAGGTAGACGTAGGCGAGCAGGCGGCCGTAGACGTCGCGGCGCTCGACTCCGAAGACGAGGCGGACCCGCCGGTGCGTCACCAGCCGCGCGTTGAAGCGGTGGGCGCGCGGGCCGAAGCACTGCACCGGCGTCCCCGGCTTCACCGTCTCGGGCGTGTCGACGCCGATGTAGCGGACGTCCTCCCGGCGCCCGTCGAGCCGCACTTCGATCGTGTCGCCGTCGACCGCCCGCAGCACGTAGGCGGTGGCGCTGGGCGGCGGCTCGCCGCCGAGGTGCACCTGCTCCCACGGCCGCCCCAGCACCACGGCCACCGCGACCAGCAGCACCGCGCTCCCGTAACCACGGCCGCGTCCATAAGAAAGGCCCACCCCCGCCTAAGGCGAGGATGGGCCAAAGTTCGCCCCTCTCTGGAGCTGGGGCTACGGCGTACGCCGCACGTTCGAGAGAAGCGCCTCTTTGATCTGGCCGACGATCTCGATCGCCTCGTTCCACTCGCGCTGCCAGACGTTGCGGCCGAAGATGACGCCGGAGCCGCCGGCTGCCATCACGTCGCGGGTGTTCTGCAGGACCGTCTCATCGTCGGTCTTCGAGCCGCCGGAGAGGACGACTAGGGCGCGGCCGGCCGATTCGACGCACTGGCGGATCGCCTCGGTCTGGTCGACTTCCATCTCGTTGTAAGGAGCCGGAGCGTCCTTGTCCTTGCCCGCGTCGATCTTCGGCATGTTGAGCTTGACCACGTCGGCGCCCATCTCCATCGCCATCCGGGCCGCGTAGTCGATCGCGTAGAAGCTGTTCTGGCCGCCCTTGGCCTCGACCGCTTCGCCGCGCGGATAGCTCCAGACGACGAGCGGCATCCCGTAGCGGTCGCATTCCTCGCGGACGCGGCGCAGCTGGGCGAGGTCCTCGTCCTGGCGCGGCGAGCCGACGTAGAGCGTGTAGCCGATCGCGTCGGCGCCGAGGCGGACGCCGTCCTCGACGCTGGCGTTGCAGCTGGAGAAGGCCTTGGCGGAGGAGGGAAGGTCGGTCTTGCCGTTGACCTTGAGGATCAGCGGCACCCGGCCGGCGTAGTCGGGGTAGTACTTCTCGGCCATCCCGATCTGGCAGGCGAGGGCCGAGTAGCCGGCCTCGGCGGCGAGCCGGAACTGGTAGTCGGGGTCCTTGGAGGCGGGGTTGGGGAAGAAGTCACGCGGGCCGTGCTCGATCCCCTGGTCGATCGGCAGCAGCATCAGGGTGCCGTTGCCCGGGCCGAACTCGAACAGAAGGCGGTGCAGGCGGGCGCGTTTGCCCGGCGGCAGGACCTCCAGCAGCGATTTCTGCTCGGTCAGACTCTTCAACTCCACGTGATTTCCTCCTCGAAGATGGGTGTAAGGGGAGTATGCCATCGGCGGCGCCGGTCGGGCGGCCCAATCCTGGGCCGATTGCCGCACTCCAAAGGGGATTCGAGCGGCTGCGGGTATCCTCGGTTGCATGAGCGAGACTGAGCTCAGCGTCATCTGCAAGAACTGCGGTTCGGAGGTCAGTCCCTACGTAACCGAGTGCCCCTACTGCGGGGCGAGGCTGCGCAAGCGGGCGCCGAAGCTGGAGCGCCGCGGCGACGGGCTCGAGGCGCAGGAGCCGCGGCGCAAGCGCCGGCGGCGGCGGATGCCGCGTCCCGGCCGGCCCAGCTTCGCGGTCTCCGCCGATCGCCCCTACGCGACGATCGGGATCATCCTCGTCTCGGCGGTCCTGCTGTTGGTCCAGAAGGCGAGCGGCAACGGGCTGGCGACCTTCGGCGGCCTCGTCGTGCCGCTGGAAGACGACTGGTGGCGCGTCTTCACCGCCCCCTTCGCCTACATCGACGTCGGCTACCTCTTCGTCGTCGCGATCGGGCTGGCGATCTTCGGGACCGGGGTCGAGCGCCGCCTCGGCACGATGCCGACCGCCATCCTCCTGGTCGCCTGCGGGGCACTGGGGATGCTGGCGGCGAGCGTCGTCGCCAACGCCCAGGACGACTTCACCGTCGTCGCCGGCGGCAACGGAATGGCGCTCGGTGCCGTCGCCGCCTGGTTCGCGATCCGCCGCGCCGAAGTCCAGGGCGCGATCGGCGAGGACTACGACGCGATCGGGGTGGCGGTCGCCGCCGTCGTCCTGATCGCGCTGCCGCTCTTCGCCCCGACCGCGGACATCGTCGCCGGCCTGGTCGGCGGCGCCGTCGGCGCCCTCGCCGGGGTCGCCGCCTCGGCGCTGCATCACGGCGACTAGGCTCCCCGCGTGCCCGACGAAGCCGAGTTCGAGGCGGCTATAGAGCGGCTACTCGACCCGGAGCGGTTCTCCGAGGCCGAGCGCATCGTCGCCCGGGCGGCGCCGCAGCTGCAGAAGGTCCTCGTCGCCGCGCTCGCCGAGGGCGGTTGGTTCGGCGAGCCGCACGAGGCGGAGACGCTGCGGGCCGCGACCGTCCCCGACCCCGAGGAGCGGCTCGCCGCCGTCCGCGCCCTGCTCGCCGAGGAGGCGAGGATGGGGATGATGGTTGGGGTCGCGGTCGGCTGGGCACTGAAGGAAGAGCTGGCCTCGTCCGAGACGACCAACAGGAGCGAACCCCCACCGGGAGGAGAGAGCTGAGATGGAGATCAAGTACCACGGGCATTCCTGCTTCGAGCTGAGCGAGGGGGAGACGACCGTCCTCGTCGATCCGTTCCTGAAGCCGAACAACCCCACCGCCGTCCATACCGGTGAGGAAGTCGAGCCCACCCACATCGCCATCACCCACGGCCACGCCGACCACATGGCCGACGCGGTCCCGGTCGCCAAGCGCACCGGCGCCCACTGCGTCGCCATCGTCGAGCTCGCCGAATGGCTGAAAAGCAGGGGCATCGAGGAGCTCAGCGACCCCAACCTCGGCGGCACCGTCGAGTTCGACTGGGGCTGGATCAAGCTCGTCCCCGCCTGGCACACCAGCACCCTGCCGGGCCACGAAGAGCAGCTGTTCAGCGCCGAGCACGGGACCGCGATCGGGACCGCCACCGGGCTTCTGATCAACATCGGGGGCAAGACCGTCTACCACGCCGGCGACACCTGCCTGTTCAGCGACATGAAGCTGATCGCGGAACGCAACCCGGTCGACATCGCCCTGCTGCCGATCGGCGGCCACTACACGATGGACCGCCACGACGGCGTCGTCGCCTGCGAGTTCATCGGCGCCGGCACCGTGATCCCGATCCACTACAACACCTTCCCGGCGATTGAGATCGACGTCGAGGCGTTCAAGGGCGAGGTCGAGTCGCAGACCTCGAACCAGGTCGTGGTCCTCGAGCCGGGCGAGTCGCACTCAGCCTGAGGGCGGTCGCTACGGGAGGACTTCGACCGGCGGGACTTCGACCGGCGGCGCCGGGGCCGGTTCTTCGGCCGGCGGCTGTTCTTCGGCTGCGGGCGGAGGGCTGCTTTCCGGCGCCGGCGCGGGTCCGCTCGGCGGCGCTTCGCTGGGGGCGGTGGTGACGACGACGACGACGGTGCCGCCGTGGGCGCCGGGGACTTCTTCGGAAGGTTTGGCGGTGGCGATCGCGCCGGATTTCGCTTCGCCGATCGTCACTTCGGCTTCGGCGGCCGACTGGCCGGCGGCTTCTTCGGCCTCGGCGGTGGCGGGTGCCTCGGTGGCCGGCTCCTCGGCCGGCGTTTCGGCCTGCGCTTCGGTCGGGGCGGGCAGCGGCGTGTTTTCCACCGGTTCGGCCTCCGCGATCGGCGCGGCGGCGACTGCCGGGGCGCCCTTTTCGATCGCCGGGACGGGCGCCACCGGGGTGTAGCCGGGGTTGACGGCGGCAGCCTTCGGGGCGGGCGCGGCCGGCGGGGTGCTCGTCGTTTCCTTCACCTCGACCGCGCCGGCCGTGAGCAGCGCCGCGGTGACGACGCCGGCGGCCGCCTTGGTGCCGATCGCGCCGCCGAGGGCGCCGAGCCCGCTGGCGGCCGAGCCACCGCCGAGCGCGGCGACGCCGCCGCCGACGGCTCCGGCACCTGCTCCGGCGGCTCCGGCTCCGGCCGCACCGGCGCTGGCGCCACCGGCCCCGCCGAGGCCGAGCTTGGAGGCGATGAAGCCCTTGAAGGCGATCAGCGGCCCGACCGGGAAGAGCGCCGCCAGCGCCTTCTCGTTGGAGCGGAGCTGGGAGCGGAAGTCGCCGCACTCGTCGCACTCGCGGACGTGGCGGCGGACCGGGGCGGAGGCCTTGCGCAGGCCCTCGGCCGCTTCGGAGAGCTCGATCCGGACCTCGCCGCAGGTCAGCAGGCGCGCCTGGCTCGCCTCGGTCAGGGAGATCCGCGCCCGCACCAGCAGCGACTTCACCGACGGCACCGTGGTCTCCATCGCGGCGGCGATTTCCTCGTAGCTGAGGGCGTCCATCTCGCGCAGCAGCAGCGCCGCGCGCTGGGTCTCGGGAAGCTTGTTGACGTCGCTGAGGATCTGGCGGAACTCCTCGCGGTTGTGGACCTTCTCGGCGGTCGAGGCGGCGTCGACCTCCGGGACCATGTCCATCGATTCCTGGGCGTCGGCCTTCGGCTTGCGCAGGTAGTTGAGGCAGCGGTTGCGGGCGATCCGGTAGAGCCAGGGGCGGAGGTTGATCTCACGCTCGTCGGCGAGCATCGCCCGGTAGGCGTTGACGAAGACCTCCTGCAGGACGTCTTCGGCGTCCTCGGTCGAGCCCAGCATCTGGCGGCAGAAGCCGAGCAGGCGGCCCTGGTAGCGGTCGACGATCGCCTCGAAGGCGCCGGGGTTGCCGGCCCGCGCCATCGCGATCAGCTTCTCGTCGCCCTGCAGCTTGAGCAGCGGCGAGCGCCGGGCGAGGAGCCCGCGGCGACTGGCATGCGTTAGTGCTGAAGCCTCCAAAGATCTCTCCCCTGAGGACTGGGTCTGGACCTACAGACACGGTAACAGCGCAGGAGTTGCGCCCTTAGAACATTTATTGCCGTTTTAGGCTGCGGAAAACCTGCAGGAGCAGGGGAAACTAAGGCGACACGCAATGCCCGGAGCGGGAATCGAACCCGCAAGCCCCGAAGGGCAGCAGCTTTTAAGGCCGCCGCGTTTACCGGTTTCGCCATCCGGGCCCGGCGATGGTAACCCGACGCGGCCGGTCAGCCAATAGGCTGCGGCCATGGCTGATCATGGCGGCAAGCTGGTTGCGAAGGCGCTGAAGTCGCGCGGCGTCGACCATCTCTTCACCCTCTCCGGCGGCCACCTGTTCTCGATCTACGACGGCTGCAAAGACGAGGGGATCGCGCTCGTCGACGTCCGCCACGAGCAGACCGCCGCCTTCGCCGCCGAGGGGATCGCCAAGGCGACCCGGCGGGTCGGGGTGGCGGCGCTGACCGCGGGGCCGGGGGTGACCAACGGGTTGAGCGCGATCGCCGGCGCGCAGTCGAACAATTCGCCGATCTGCGTGCTCGGCGGGCGGGCGCCGGAGATGCGCTGGGGGTCGGGCTCGCTACAGGAGATCGACCACCTGCCGTTCGTCTCGCCGCTGGTCAAGTCGGCCGAGACGGTGAAGGATCCGGCGCAGATCGCGCCCGTCACCGCCGCCGCCCTCGACCGCGCCGCCGCGGCGCCGAGCGGCCCGACCTTCGTCGACTATCCGCTCGACGTCGTCTTCACCGAGGCCGAGCTGGAGCTGCCGGGGGTGCCGCAGGCGGCTGAGGTGCAGCCGGCCACGGGGGTCGAGGAGGCGGTGGCGCTGCTGGCGGGCGCGAGCCGTCCCGCGATCATGGCCGGCACCGGCCTTTACTGGGGGCGCGGGGAGGAGGAGCTGCGGCTCTTGGCAGAGATGATTGGCATCCCGGTCTTCCTCAACGGGCTCGGCCGCGGCTGTCTGCCCGCCGACCACGAGCTCGCCTTCAGCCGCGCCCGGAGCACTGCGCTGCAGGACGCCGACGTCGCCCTCGTCGTCGGGGTGCCGATGGACTTCCGGCTCGGCTTCGGCGGCAGCTTCGGCGGCGAGACCAAAATCATCCGCCTCGACGTGGCCGCGAACGCGCTGACCCGCAACCGCCTGCCGGACGTCGACCTGGTCGGCGACGTGCGGGCAACGCTGGCGGCGCTGCGCGAGGCGGCCGGGGTGAAGGAGCCGCGGACGCGGCCCTGGCTGGAGCAGCTGCGCAACATCGAGACCGAGAAGCGGGCGGCCGAGCAGGCCGAGCTCGGCGACGAGCGCTCGCCGCTACACCCGGTCCGGGTCTACCGCGAGCTGAACGAAGTCCTCGACCGCGACGCGATCGTCGTCGGCGACGGCGGGGACTTCGTCTCCTACGCCGGCCGCTACATCGAGACCTACGAGCCCGGCTGCTGGATGGACCCGGGGCCGTTCGGCTGCCTCGGCGCCGGCCCCGGCCAGGCGATCGGCGCCAAGGTCGCCCATCCCGACCGTCAGGTCTGCCTGCTGCTCGGCGACGGCGCCTTCGGGTTCGCCGGTATGGAGTTCGACACGATGGCGCGGCACGGTCTCGGCGTGGTCGGGGTGATGGGGAACAACGGCATCTGGGGCCTCGAGCACCACCCGATGCAGTTTCTCTACGGCTACTCGGTGGCGGCCGAGCTGCAGCCGGAAACGCGCTACGACGAGCTGGTCGAGACGCTGGGCTGCGACGGGATCCTGGTGCGCGAGCCCGGCGAGCTGAAGCCGGCGCTGGAGCGCGCCTTCGCCTCCGGCCGGCCGACGCTGGTCAACGTCCTCACCGATCCCGAGGTCGCCTACCCGCGCAAAGCGAATCTCGCTTAGGGCAACCTCAGTACAGCCCATAAGTACAGCGCCCAAACAAGAATCGGCCGTCATCTCTGACGGCCGATTCAAGCGGCCCCTCAGGACGGGCAGGGGTACGTCTTCAGGGACCTTTATTTAGTGGGCCCAGACGGCGGGAGGCGCCAAAATGCGGCAGTCGCCCAAGCCCTGTAACGGGTGGCAAGGTGAAGATTTACCCACCTCGTTCCCCGGTGAGATCAGTATGTACCGCTATGTCCCTTTGGTCCATTGAGGCGAACTGCGCTCTACCAATAAATCAGTAGACAGGGCAACGGAAATTTGGCTTTTGGTATGCACACTGGCCCATTTGTCCGCCGCGGATGAGACGGGCTGTCCAGCTAGTAAATCGAAGGTTTTTTACGACTGGCGGAAATTGCAGTGCCATAGAGGATGTCGTGCTCGGAGACGCCGATCTCCTCGAGCCCGAAGGCGCGCATCACCTCGACGAGGATGACCACCCCGGCGACGATCGTCGGCGCCCGGTCGGGGTGGAGGCCGGGGATCTCGACCCGCTCGGCGAGGGGGACGGAGGCGAGCTGCGAGAGCATCCGCTGGATCGAGGGCAGGGCGAGGACGTGCCCGTGGACGCGGGAGGGGTCGTAGGGCTCGAGGCCGAGCTCGACCGCGGCGAGGGAGGTGGGGGTGCCGGCGACGGCGATGCCGCGGCTGGCGGCGACGCCGCTGCCGACCGAGGTCTCGATCAGGCCGCGGACGTCGGCGGCGAGCGCTTCCAGCTCGCCGGCGGTGGGGGGATCGCTGGTGATGTGGCGCTCGCTGTGGCGGACGACCCCGGCCTGCAGCGAATCGTGGAAGCCGATCTCCGAGCCCTGGCCGACGACGAGCTCGGTCGAGCCGCCGCCGATGTCGACGACCAGCGTCGGCTCGGCCGGCGGCGCCTCCGAGGTGGCGCCGAGGTAGGTGGAACGCGCCTCCTCCTCGCCGCCGAGGACCCGGGCCGAGAGCGCGAAGCGCTCGCGCAGCTCGGCGACGAAGGCGGAGCCGTTGTCGGCGTCGCGCACGGCGCTGGTGGCGATCGCGTCGACTGTCTCGGCGCCGAGGTCCTCGATGATCTCGACGTAGCCGGCGATCGCCGCGCAGACGTCCTCGATCGCCTCGCCGGAGAGATGTCCCGAAAGATCCACTCCGCGCCCCAGCCGGGTCACCGTGCTCCGCCGCTCCACCTGCGACACCGTCCCGCCGGCGACGTCCGCCACCAGTAACCGCGTCGAATTGGTCCCGATGTCGATCACCGCGACCCGCTTTGGTCCGTCAGTCACCCGGCCACTCTAGAGGTAGCGGTTGCGCTGCCGAACCTCCGCGGGCGCCGGTCTTCGGCATGTTTGCGGCCGACCCGATCGGGGCAGGTTCATCGCAAGTCCAGAGGAGGAGATGCTCGTGCGCCCGTACTCAACTTCAACTCTTAGTCGTCGATTGGCGGCCGCCTCGATCGCCGCGGTCTTCGCCTTGGCGCTCTACATACAGGCGGCCCGGGCGATAGCCGCCCCGCTCCACTACGTCGCGCTCGGAGACTCCTACAGCGCCGCCTCCGGCGTCCTCCCGCCCGACCCGTCGGCGCCGCCCGAGTGCCTGCGCTCGATCCTCAATTACCCCCACGTAATCGCCGGGAGCACGGGCGCCGCGCTGACCGACGTCACCTGCGGGGCGGCCGACACGAACGACTTCTTCGAATCCCAGTATCTCGGCGTGCCGCCCCAGCTCGACGCGCTGCGGAGCGACACCCAGCTGGTGACGATGACGATCGGCGGCAACGACAGCAACGTCTTCATCGAAACCGTCCTCGCCTGCGGCTCCCTCGGCGTCTTGAGCCTCGGCCAGGGGAGCCCCTGCAAGGACCGCTACGGCTCCTCGTTCGAAGACACGATTCAGAACACGACCTACCCCTCGCTGGTCAGGGCGCTGCAGGCGGTCCGCGCCAAAGCCCCGGGCGCGAGAGTCGCGATCCTCGGCTACCCCTGGATCATGCCGGCGAGCGGCGGCTGCTTCGACAAGATGCCGATCGCCAGCGGCGACGTTCCCTACGTTCACGGCATCCAGGCCACCCTCAACGACGCCGTCCGCCGAGCCGCCGCGGCCACCGGCGCGACCTACGTCAACCTCAACACCGTCTCCACGGGCCACGACGCCTGCCAGCCGATCGGCGTCCGCTGGGTGGAGCCCGTCCTCCAGGGCACCAACGCCGTCATCGTCCACCCCAACGCCTTGGGCGAGCGCGAAATGGCGGCCGAGACGATCTCGGTCCTCCACCTGCGCTGACCCTCCTTCCGCCCCTCCACGGCCCCCAGATTGCTACCATCGCTAGTCCGCCGCGGGGTGGAGCAGCCAGGTAGCTCGTCGGGCTCATAACCCGAAGGTCGCGGGTTCGAATCCCGCCCCCGCTATAGGACAAAAGGCCCGCAATTGCGGGGCTTTTAGTTTTGTTGTCTTACAGACAACAGGGTGCCAAATCGGCCGTGGGGCAAGCTGTGGGGCAAGGTGAGGGCTGAGTGAGGTCGATTTGGTGACGCGCGAAGGGCTCGTCCGGCCTCCCTTTTCGGCCGCTTACGCCGACCTCCTCGTTAACGTTCTGTCTGTCAATGCAAACGGGGCGGCACCGCTGCAACGGTCCGCCCCGGCTCACGAGGTGGAGGTAGATACAGCAAACTTCATCTATTACCCAAAAGTTGCTTGACCCACACCAGGGTTCCTTCTACGGTCTCCACCACGGTGTCTCGTTCCTCTCCTACCGCCCGCCTAGCGGGGCTTCTTGCGGTGGTAGCCGCTTTCCTGGGGTGGGGCAGTGTGGTAACGGCCGTGGCCTCTCCCCCTGCCAATCCCTTCAGCACGGAAGGGAAAAGCGTCCTATATGGGGGGGCGGACAACGGTGCATTCTCCGGTGTGCCCGGTTCCACGATCGGTAGCCCTGGTCTGCGAGCCCTGAATGAGCCAAGCACTCCACGACAGGGCGCAGAGAAGCTGCTTTGCGGAGCCATCTGCACCCGGCCCTTTAGCAACAACGCTGTTGTCACCGCCGACTCAGAAGAACCAGTCGGCTACACCCCTACACAGATTCGGCACGCCTACCGCATATCCGACAAAGGCGGTTCTGGCCAGACGATCGCAATCATCGCAACCGGACATGATCCAAACGCGGAAGCCGACTTGAAAGAGTACCGCTCCCATTTCGGTCTCCCGCCATGTACCGCAGCCAACGGATGCTTTCAACAGCTCGATGAAAATGGCACCACTAGCCACTTCCCGTCTGTAAGTGTCGATTCAGCGCTAGAGACCGCTATCGACCTCGACATGGCCTCCGTGGCTTGCCAGGAATGCAACCTACTTCTGGTTGAGGGAAACATGACGACGGCCGTAGACACTGCGGCGGCGGCCCTCGGCGCTACCGAGATCAGTATCAGCCAGGCCGATCCGGATGCCATGGTCTCCCTTAAGGCAAACAAGCACTTCAATCATCCGGGAATTCCTATCACCGCCGCTTCGGGGGACTATGAATACCGAAACGTCGGAAAGGGTGCAAATGCCCCGAGCTATCCGGCAACGGCGCCCGGTGTCATAGCGGTTGGAGGCACTGAACTGACCCCAGCGCCGGGCACCCCTCGCGGATGGGTCGACAATGTATGGGCAAGTACGGGGAGTGGGTGCAGCGTCAGAATGCCCCGGCCTGATTGGCAGAACTTCATCAGCTGCGGAACCAAGATGACGAGTGATGTATCCATCGTGGCCGCCAACATTCCTGTCTATGACACCTATGGCTACAAACCGGCCGAGTATTGGCATACCGTCGAAGGAACGAGCATTGGCGCCCCTCTGATCGCCGGAATATATGCGCACGCCAGCAAAATGGTTCGCGACCAGCCGGGCAAGGCCCTCTACAAAGACCTCGCCGAAGGCTTCGGCAGCATCTATGACGTTGGACCCAGCAAAACGGCCAACAACACCAACTACAAAGGGCACAGCTGCTCACCTTCGTACTTGTGCAACGCGGTCGCCGGCAAAGACGGGAAATCGCTGGAGGGATACGACGGGCCCACCGGCGTGGGGGTACCGCAGGGAGTGCCCGTGCTTCCCGTTTGGGTCGAACACAGCGCACCGGCAGTGCCAATGCGGGGGACCTTGCGCACCGCGCCGGATCTAGATTGCGCTTCTACGAGTATGTGCTTTGCCGTCGGGTCGGAAGACCCATACTTCTATGCACCGCTCGCAGCCGAATGGAACGGTTACGAATGGAACGTTGCTTCGACCCCTTCGGAAAATAAAGAATTTGACTGGCTCGGCAGGCTCAGGGGAGTGTCCTGCCCGACCACCGATTTCTGCATGGCGGTCGGGGAACTCGAACAGGGCTTTGTCGTCGGACCAAGCGAAAGCTACGTCCTACGATGGGAAGGGTACGGGTGGACTGTCGATGAATCGGCACCCAGGCTTAATGGCGACGACTGGACCGGCGCGTTTTCCATCTCTTGCGCTTCAGACACCGACTGCATGATCGTAGGCGGCGATGTATCGCTGGTGAGCGGCTCACTTGTGAGCGCCCATTGGGATAGCAGCGGATGGTCGACGCCCGAAATATCTTTTCCTAGCGGGTCGGAAGGGGGCTGGCTAGAAAAAGTCAGCTGCGCGGCTGAAGAAGTTGAAAACGAAGAAGAAGAATTGGAAGAAAGCGAACTGTGCCTTGCCGTCGGCTCGCTCTGGTCCAAAACGACGCAGAGCTTTCAGACGTTCGTTGAGCGATGGGATGGGTATGAATGGACGCTCGATACCAGCGTGAATCCGCCGGGCTATCAGAGCGAACTGTTTGATGTTTCCTGCCCGTCCGTCGAGTCCTGCATGGCAGTGGGCTGGATGGCGGAATCGCCGGAAAACGAAGGTTACGATGAAATCGTGCCTTTGTCCGAGCATTGGAACGGGTCCGAATGGATCTCCGGAAAGCCACCTTTGCCAGGACCCCCCGAAGTATCAGGCCCGATCGGCTGGCTCTCCCCGCAAGAAGGGGAAGAATGGCAAGCCGCAAGGGAAGCCGAAGAAGAAGGTGAACTCTACGGCGTGTCGTGCGCAACTCCCACCTCATGTATCGCCACTGGCGCCACGTACGGCCCCCCTTACATCATCGAGGGCTGGAACGGAACCAGCTGGAGTTACCAGAACACTGCGGAAATGCCTTCTGGATATGGCTTAAGGGTCGATTGTGTGACGGTAGGCTCCTGTCAGTTGCTCGGCGCAGTAGGCGCTTGGACCTTCTTTAACAGCCTCATTGAAAAACCAGATCCATTGGTTGAATACGGAGTGCCCAATCTAGGTCCCACCAAGGCCACTCTGAACGCCTCCGTCAACCCCAATGAATCCGAAGCCACCTATCAATTCGAATACGGTACGACGACCGCCTACGGATCGTTAGCCCCGGCCACCCCCGAAACGATTGGCTCGGGCACCAGCTCGGTCGAAGTCAGTAACGAAATCGAAGGCCTGGTGCCGGAAACCACTTACCACTACCGCGTGGTCGCGACCAATGCCGAAGGGACCACCGAAGGTCCAGACCGGACTTTCACGACGCCAGGGTGGAAAATTCTCTCAACCCCGAACCCCTCGGGGGCCAGCGACACGGAGCTCTACGACGTCAGCTGCGAACCGGGCACGAGCGCCTGCACCGCGGTCGGCAAGGGCACCGTTTCGGGCTCAGACCGCCCAGTGGCCCAGCGCTGGAACGGCAGCTCCTGGTCGGAACAGACCGCGGCGAAAAAGTCAGGCACGCTCCCCACCCGCCTCTTCGGCGTCGATTGCCCCTCGGAAACCCGCTGCCTGGCAGCCGGCAACTACCAGCCCTCTGAAGGTGGGCCCACGCTCGTGACCGAGATCTGGAACGAAAGCAAATGGTCGGTCCAGACGACGCCGGTTCCTTCCGAAGCGACCTCCAGCGAACTGGTGGCGATCGGCTGCAGCTCGACCGCGAGCTGCACGGCCGTGGGTTCGGCTGTGATCGGCGGCGTCAAGACGGCTATCGCGGAGAAATGGACCAGCCCGAATTGGGCTCTGGAATCGATCCCGATTCCCGAAGGCGCGACCTCGAGCCAGCTCGACGGCGTCGATTGCATCTGGTCGAACTTCTGCGTCGCCGTCGGCCGCTACACGACCAGCGGCGGCGCCGTCAAAAGCTTTGCCATCTATTGGAACGGCAGCTGGTCGCTACAGACCCTGACCGCTCCCGAAGGAGCGGTCGAGACCACCCTGCTCGACGTCTCCTGCACGAAATCCCCGAGCCGCTGCATGGCGGTCGGGGCCTGGAAGAACAGCGAAGGCGAACAGTTCACCCTGGCCTACCGCTTCAACGGATCCTCGACTTGGACCCTACAGAGCACGCTGAACCCCTCTGAAAGCCTCGAAAGCGTCTTCCAGGACGTCTCCTGCGCGACCGAAACGTCGTGCACGGTGGCTGGGAGCCAAGAAGGCTTTGACGGATCGATTCAGACCCTTGCCGAGAAATGGAACGGGACCAGCTGGTCGATCCAGGGCACTTCGAACCCCTCGGGCGCGGCCTTCAGCTCCCTCTTCGGCGTCTCCTGCCAGAGCACCACCTGCATGGGCGTGGGGTGGAGCACGGACGGCTCGGGGGTCGACACGACGCTGGGCGAGATCCGGGATCTGCGCCAGCCGCCAACCATCGAACCCAAATCGGCCTTCAGCCCAGCCCCGTCCGAAGCCACTCTGAAAGCCTCGATCGATCCCAACGAAGCCGAAACCACCTACCAGTACGAATACGGCACGACCACCGGCTACGGCTCCAAAGCGCCGGCGACTCCAAAAGCGATCGGCTCGGGCGCCAGTCCGGTCGAAGTCAGCGAGAAAATCGAAGGCCTGGCGCCGGAAACCACATACCACTTCCGGGTAGTAGCGACCAATGAAAAAGGCACCGTCGAAGGCGAAGACCAGACCTTCACGACGCCCTCTTGGAAGCTCTTATCGACCCCGAACCCCTCCGGGGCCAGCGACACGGAGCTCTACGACGTCAGCTGCGAACCGAGCACGAGCGCCTGCACCGCGGTCGGCAAGAGCACCAAATCCGGGACCGACAGCCCGGTGGCCCAGCGCTGGAACGGCACCTCCTGGTCTGAACAGAGCGTCGCGAAGAAGTCCGGCACTCTGCCCACTCGCCTCTTCGGCGTGGACTGCCCCTCGGAAACCCGCTGCTTGGCGGCGGGCAACTACCAGCCCTCTGAAGGCGGTCCGACGCTTGTGACGGAGGTCTGGAACGAAGCCAAATGGTCGGTTCAGTCCCCGCCGGTCCCCGCCGAAGCGACCTCCAGCGAACTGGTGGGCATCGGCTGCAACTCGACCGCGCAATGCAGGGCCGCGGGCTCGGCGGTGATCGGCGGCGTCAAGACCGCGATCATAGAGGCCTGGACCAGCCCCAACTGGACCCTGCAGAGCGTCCCGATCCCCGAAGGGGCGACCTCGAGCCAGCTAGACGGCATCGACTGCATCTGGTCGAACGTCTGCGCCGCCGTCGGGCGCTACACCTCCAGCGGCGGCTCGGTCAAAGAGCTGGCGATGGTCTGGAACGGCACCACCTGGTCGCTTCAGACCCTGGCCGAACCCGAAGGGGCGGTGCAGACCACCCTGCTCGACGTCTCCTGCACGCCCTCGCCGACCCGCTGCACCGCAGTCGGGGGCTGGAGGAACAGCAAAGGCGAACAGTTCACGCTCGCCTATCGCTATAACGGCTCGACCTGGGCGCGGCAGAGCACCCCCAACCCCTCCGGAAGCCCTGAAAGCGTCCTGCAGGACGTCTCCTGCGCCACCGAAACCTCCTGCACGGCGGCCGGCAGCCAGTTCGGCGGCGGATCGACCCGGACCCTGGCCGAGAAGTGGAACGGGACCACCTGGTCGATCCAGGGCACCCCGAACCCCTCCGGCGCGGCCTTCAGCTCTCTCTCCGGCGTCTCCTGCCGCAGCACCACCTGCATGGGGGTGGGGTGGAGCACGGACGGCTCGGGGGTGGACACGACGCTGGGGGAGGTGCGGGAATAAATCGCGCCGCAGGCTCGGCGATGTTCTGATCACCGCCGGGGACCTGCGGGAGAGGTGGATAGCTGGGGCAAGAAATGGGGCAAGAAGCCCCACAGACTTCAGCCGATCCCAGCCGATCTCGATCTTGGGAAAACCGCTTGAAACCGCGCCCCACGTAGTCAGTCGGGCCTCTGGTTCGGGCTCATAAACGGACTGTCCGTGTAGGAACCCGACGGTCTGGGGGATTCCTTCTTTGAATCTATTCCCTGCTCTCCTGCAAGCCCTCCGATCAGGTTAGCGCGGAAATGACCCTTGGCGGTGCCCTGGGATCGCCGATGCCTTTCTGGACAGGACCGCAGCCCATTACGACCAGGGACCTCCCAAGGGAGATCACGGGCGCGAAGCAGAGCCTCGAGCACGGAAGCTGAGCATATGGCGACGACGGCAGCCCTGCGAGTTCAGTTCCGCACCATTGATGGACTTCGGATTCGATGCGCCGAGAGCGGCGGCTCGCGGGAGACGGCGGTCCTGCTCACGAGCCCGTGGCCGGAGAGCGTGTACGCGTTCGCGCCGATTTGGGGCTTGCTCGCGGACCACACCCGGCTGTTCGCCGTCGACCTGCCCGGTTTCGGTGCATCCGAGCGGCGGGAGGATCTGCTCTCGCCGCGGGAAATGGGCGGGTTCCTCGTCCGCCTTATCGAGGAGGCGGATCTGGGAAAGCCCTACGTGGTGGCACCTGACGTCGGGACGGCCGCAGCGCTTTTCGCGGCGGCTACGGATCCGGAGCGGGTCGCGGGTCTGGTGGTGGGAACCGGTGGGGCTGCCGTACCGCTGCAGCTCGGCGAGCCGCTCGCCTCATGGGTGCTCGACCCCGACCTTGAGAAGTACCGCGAGATGGACCCGCACCTGATCGTCAACGCGGCGGTGGACAAAATCGCGGGCGGAGTGCCCGATGAGATCCGGGCGGACTACCTGGACTGCTACGGCGAGGACCGATTCTTCGAGTCGATGCGTTACGTCCGCCGCTACCCCGAGCAACTACCCGAACTCGCCGAGCTGCTGCCCGGGATCAAGACGCCGGTGACGATCGTGAACGGCCGCCATGACCCGGTTGTGCCTCTCGCCAACGCCGAATTCCTCGACGAGCGACTGCCCAGCAGCCGCCTGGAGATCATCGACGCGGGGCACATGGTCTGGGAGGAGGCGCCGGCGGAGTACGCGGCCGCCGTTCTCGGCGCAATCGCGAACGGCCCGTAGACCGCGTTATTCCGCGAGGAAAACGTCGACGTCGCGGGCGAACTCGGCGTGGCGCTGGAACAGGAATCCGTGCGCCGCGTCCGAGTAGATCTTCAGCCGCGCCTGCGGGATCAGGCCGGCGAGCAGGTAGGAGAAGTGCGGCGGGATCATCGGGTCGCTGTCGCCGTTGGCGACGAACACCGGGCAGCGGATCGCGCTGACGCGCTCCAGCAGCGCGTGGTTGGGAATGCCCCACGAGCAGACCGCGTCGTACTGCGCCTGCCGCGTCTGCCAGGTCGTCTCCATGTCGCGGTCGGCGCTGCGAGCGCCGAAGATCCGCTGTGCGGACTGCTGCCCGGCTTTCTGGCTGGTGGCGGTCGGCGCGTAGAAGACGGCGAGGTATCCCTCAAGCGAGCCCTCGCGGCATCCGACCTTTTCGATCACCTCCGGCGCCCATCCGTGCATGCCCGCCGCCCCCTGGGGCGCGGAGGAGGCGAGCACGAGGCGCCGGACCAGATCCGGGCGGGCGAGCGAGACGTCCTGGGCGACGAAGCTCCCGATCGAGAAGCCGAGGAGGTCGACCTCCTCGAGGTCCAGCGCTTCGATGAAGGCAACCGCATCGGTCGCCATCTCGGCGATCGTGTGCGGCGTCTCGCCGCTTGAGCCGCCGACGCCGGTGTTGTCGAAAGCGATGACGCGCCGCTTCTCCGCGAGCGTGTCGATAAGCATGGGATCCCAGTGGTCGAGGTTGCCGCGGAAGTGCTGGAAGAGAACGAGCGGCACGTCGCCCTCCCCGAGGTCGCGGTAGGCGAAGGTCGTTCCGTTCGCTCCTTCGGCGCGCTTGTTCTCGATGGTTATGTAGGTCACGGTAGCTGGCCCAGCTCCCTGCCCAGGTCTAGCTCCCACTCCCTGGTCTGCAGGCCCTGCTGCATCGCGGCGCCGATCCTCTGCTGGGTCCCGTAGTCGCGGACTCCCTCGCCAAAGAGATCTGAATCGCGGCGGAAGTCCTCGACCGGGGCGAGAGCGATCGCGTTGACGCGGTCCTTGACCGCGGCCTGGCCGGCGGCCGGGAAGCCGGCGATCCGGACCGCCAGGGAGCGGACGAAGCCTCCGAGCTCCTCCGCCGGCATCGCGCGGTTGATCCAGCCGTAGCGCTCGGCTAGGTCCGCGTCATAGTCGTCGGCGCTCAGCATCACCTCGAGCGCGCGGCCGCGGCCCATCAGGCGCGTGAGGTGCTGGGCTGCCCCACCACCGGGGACCTGACCGAACGCCGGCTCGAACTGGCCGAACGCCGCCGATTCCCGCGCCGCGAAACGCATGTCGCAGGCAAGCACGAACTCGCTTCCGGCGCCCCTCACTCGGCCCTCGATCTGGGCGATGCTGACGAGCGGGCTGGCGCTCAGATGGCGGAAGAGGAGCCCGATCGACGGCTCGCCTACGAGCTTCGCGGCCTCCGCCCGGTACTCGCTGACCTTAGTCAGGTCGACATGGGAAATGAAGTAGTCGGGATCGGCGCTCCTGAAGACCAGCACCTTGACGTCGTCCTCCGCCTCGGCCCGCTGGATCAGGGAGACCAGGTCGCGGACCAGCTCCGGGCCGAGGAGGTTCATCGGCGGCGCCGCGATCTCCGCGAATAGGGCAGCACCTTCGGCACTGACGTTCAGCGTCTCGTAGGCGGACACGCGACCCTCAGACCTCATGGGCGAGGCTCGGCGTCGGCGGCGCCAGCGAGGCGGGGCCGACCGCGGCCTCGCGCTTGCGCTCGAGCTTCCGCGAGGTCGGCAGCAGCAGCACCGCGACGATCACGGCAGTCCAGGCGAGGAGCTTGAGCAGGTCGCCGCCGACGCCCTGCCCGTCGAAGTAGAGGATCGACCGCAGGGCGTCGACCGCCGCCGCGCCGACCCAGAAGTGGTTGAGGAAGTGCCAGAAGGGAGAGAGGACGGGCGCGGTATAGGTGGCGCCGAGGCTCGGGATGTTGAGGAAGACGAAAATCGCCAGCGAGGCGAAGATCCCGGCCGGGCCGAGCAGCACCTGGAAGAGACGGGTGCCGAGGCCGATCGTGAGCGTGTAGAGGGCGCCGACACCGATGAAGGCGAGGATCGTCCCGAAGGAGCCCTCGTAGGTGCCGTAGAAGCCGCCGCCGATCGCCGTGGCGAGCGTCGCCACCAGGAACGAGGTCACGCCGATGATCGGGTAGCGCCGGCTCGCCTGCAGGCCGGGAGTGAGCGTCTCGAGGACGGTCGGGGTGATGTAGCCGCAGATCGTGCAGACGACCATGAACATGAAAATGCCGAGCCCGATCTCGTCCCCGCTCGGAAGCGGCCGCACCTCACGCACGACGAGCTGCGCTCCCTGGACCGCGGCGACTTTGCGGGCCAGCTGTTCGGCGGCCGTCGCGACGATGCGCCCGTTGGCGCTGGCGATGACCAGGACCCCGGCGCGTTTCGGGCTTGGGCTCGGGACGAAAGCCGCGTTGAGGTCGCGCTGGGCGACGTCGTGCGTCGCTTCGGCGAGCGTCGGCGTCTGGCTGAACTCGAAGGTCGAGCCGGCCTCTTTCTCCAGGCCCGCCTGGACGGGCGCCGTCAGCGACGGGGGTCCGACGATGCCGACCTTGATCCCGCTCGGGTCCGGCGCGTGGTAGGTGCCGATGATGCAAACGGCGAACATGAGCACGAAGAAGAGGGGGATGAGCATCGCGCCGAGCGCGATCGTCAGTTGCTTACGCTGCTCCTCCTGTGCGGCCGCGGTGGCCTGCTTCGCGGTCACGCGCGGACCTGGACCTCGCCGTCCTGCTCCAGGACCTCGTAGGTGGAGAGCGCCTCGGTCGCCGGGCCCTGGAGGACGGCGCCGGTCGTCACCTCGAACTTGGAGCCATGGCACTGGCACATCAGCGTCGTCCCCTCCAGCAGCCCGCCCGACAGCGGGCACGCTGGCTCGGCGCAGACGCAGAGGTCGTCGAAGGCGTAGAGGCGACCGCCGACCCGCGCCACCGAGATCCGCAGCTTGCGATCCTCCAGATAGAAGGGAACGATGAGGTTCTCGGGGATCGCGTCGCCCGCCCCTAGCGCGCGGAAAGTGTCGGTGCCCAAATCAGTGCCCAAATCAGTCATGGTTTCTCCTCTCCTCGTCCCGGTTCAGTAGGGGTAGTCGGGGACGACGTCGGCTTTCCTCGCGTCGAGTCGCAGCTCACCCGGGGCGCCCGCGGGAACGATCGGGCGCTGCGGAGCCACCGGGTCGATCCGCTCGTAGCCGGAGTTGAGGGGAGGCCGCGGGTCCGGTTCGCCCTTGTTCGGCCACAGCGACATCGCCCGCTCGGCCAGGCCGGTGATCATCAACGAGGGGTTCACCCCTGGGTTGGCCGGCATCACGCTGCCGTCCATCACGTGCAGTCCGGGTTGGCCGAACAGCCGTAGGTAGGGATCGACGGCCCCTTTCTCGCTGCTCTCACCAATCGGGATGCCGCCGATGAAATGGGCGGACGCGTTGCGGTTTATCACCTCGAACAGCACCGCGCCCTCCTCGCTTCCCATCTTCGCCGCCACCCGGTCGACGAAGTCCTCGATCTCGGGGATGTGGACAGGGGGCGGCGTCCCCGAGGGCCGGCTGCGCAGCAAGTCGCCCTCCCAATAGAGCTCGATCGAGGTGTCGCTCGTCTGCGAGCACAGCGCGATGAAGCTGCGCTCGGACCAGTGGCGGGGGTCACTGAACCCGAGCACCTTGCCCGGGTGCCCGATCAGCTCCTTGAGCCAGGAGGTGGTGGCGTGTTTCTGCTCCCCGTGCTGGTGCTCGGTGACGAGAAAGGCAAAGACGTCTGAGCCGACTCCCCACATCGTCGGCTCGATGCTCGTCTGCTGGTCGGGCCAGACGCCCGAGGTGATCGCGACCGAGCCCGGGGTCAGGTGGATCTTCTCGCGGTCGCGGTTCCACTCCTCGTGGCTGCGGGTGACCGCGAGCAGCTGCTCGGAGTTCGTCCGCGCCCGTTTGCCCAGCTCGCCAGAGAGGCCGGTCAGGCGTCCCTTGTGCTGCATGTGGTGGAGCAGCTTTGAGGAGCCGTAGGCGTGGGCGGCGACGATCACCTGCTCGGCGGTGTAAGTGTGGCGGTGGTGATGCGTGGCTCGCTGCGCCCATCCCGGGTGGCGCGTGTGCACTTCGAACCCGCCACCCTCGAGCGGGACTAGCTCATGGACTTCGTGCAATTCGTGGACCGCGGCGCCGGCCTTCTCCGCCAGGTAGAGGTAGTTGGTCGTCAACTTGTTCTTGGCGTTGTGGCCACAGCCGATATTGCAGTTGCCGCATGAGATGCAGCCGGTGCGGCGCGGCCCGACGCCGCCGAAGTACGGATCCTCGGCCTCGACTCCGGGGCTGCCGAAGTAGACGCCGACAGGCGCCTTGTTGAAGGTCTCGCCGCGCCCGATCTCGGTTGCCACCTGCTGCAGCACCCGATCGACGTCGGTCGGCATGTATGGGTAGCGGACGACGCCGAGCATCCGGGTCGCCTGGTCGAGGCACGGGGCCAGCTCGTCGGCCCAGTCGGTGATCTCCGCCCACTCCGAGGCGTCGAAGAACTGTTTGGGCGGGACGTAGAGCGTGTTGGCATAGACGTGCGATCCGCCGCCGACGCCCGCCCCGGAGAGGATCAGCACGTCGTCGAGGTACTCGATCCGCTGAATCCCGTAGAGCTCCGCTCCCGGCATCCAGATGAAGTGAGGCAGGTCCCACTGCGTCTTCGGGATGTCCTCGTCCTTCCAGCGCCTGCCGGACTCCATCACGCCGACCCGGTAGCCCTTCTCCGCGGCGCGGAGCGCGGCGACGCTGCCGCCGAAACCCGAGCCGACGATCAGTACGTCGTAGTCGAAACTGGCCATGGCGCCAGCCTCTTACGTGGACCTGGAGAATCGCGCCCGTGGGCACCCTGGTCGATCCCTGGTTTGTGGCCGCATACCCGGTTGTCAGACCTTCTCGGTCGGCTTAGGATGAAATTTCCTCATGAATCGCCATCCCGGACCCGGGCGGGGCAGCAGCCTGCAAGGGCGGGAGAGCGAGTGCGCGCAGCTTGACGGGGTGACCACTGCGATTCAGGGCGGCGAGAGCCGGTCGCTCCTGTTGCGTGGCGAGGCCGGGATCGGGAAGACCGCGCTGCTCCAGTATCTGATCGCCTCCGCGGCCGGTGTCACCGTCCTGCGGGCGGCCGGGGTGGAATCGGAGATGGAGCTGGCCTTTGCCAGCCTCCACCAACTCTGCGGTCCCCTGCTCGGCGGGCTCGAGAGGCTTCCCGCTCCTCAGAGCGAGGCACTTGAGGTCGCCTTCGGGGAACGCGCCGGCGCTCCTCCTGATCGGTTTCTCGTCGGATTGGCCGTGTTGAGCCTGCTCTCCGAGCAGGCCGAGGAGCGCCCGCTCCTCTGCGTGGTCGATGACGCCCAGTGGGTGGACCGCGAGTCGTCGCTGACGCTTGCCTTTGTCACCCGGCGGCTGTTGGCTGAGCCGATCGGGATCGTTTTCGCTGCGCGTGAACCAGGCGAGGAGCTTGGGCACCTGACGGAACTCGAGGTCCGGGGCCTGCGCAACGGTGATGCCCGCGCGCTGCTCGCCGCCCAGCTGCCGTCCCTTCTTGACGAGCGGGTGCGCGACCGGATCGTCGCCGAGGTGCGCGGCAACCCGCTCGCCTTGCTGGAGCTGCCCCGCGGACTGACGACGACCGAGCTCGCCGGCGGCTTCGGGATGCCGGCTGGGGATTCCCTCTCGGGGCGGATCGAGGAGAGCTATGCCCGCCGCTTCGAGACACTTCCCGACGATGCCCGGCGGCTGCTCCTCGTCGCGGCGGCGGAGCCGGTCGGCGATCCCCTTCTGCTGCAGCGCGGGTGCGAGCGCCTCAACATCGCACCATCTGCGATCGACGGGACCGCGGACCTGCTCGAACTCGGTGAGCGCGTCACCTTCCGTCACCCGCTAGTGCGCTCGGCCGTGTACCGATCCGCGGGATCGGCCGAGCGTCGGGCGGCGCATCTGGCGCTGGCGGAGGCGACGAACCGAGAGGTCGATCCGGATCGACACGTATGGCATCTAGCGGCGGCGACGGCTGGGCCAGACGAGGACGTCGCCGTGGAGCTCGAGCGCTCAGCGGGCCGGGCGCAGGGACGGGGCGGCCTCGCCGCCGCGGCCGCCTTCCTGCAGCGCGCCCTCGCTCTCACCGCTGATCCCGCCCGGCGAGTCGATCGCGCGCTCGCGGCCGCCCAGGCGAGCCTGGGGGCGGGGGCATTCGACGCGGCGCGAGGACTGCTGGCAGCGGCCGAGGCCGAGCCGCTGGACGATCTCCAGCGCGCCCGCCTCGACCTCCTGCGCGCCGAGGCCGCCTATTCCGAGAGTCGCGACGGCGAAGCTCCCGGACTGCTGCTCCGCGCCGCGAAGGCGCTGGAGCCACTCGATCTCCGACTTGCCCGCGAGACCTACCTCGACGCCTGGAGCTCGGCGCTGTTTGCCGGTCAGTTGGCGGGGGCCACCAGCCTGCTCGAGGTCTCCGACGAGGCCCGGGCCGCTCCCCGCCCGGCTGGGCGCCAGCGACCGTCTGATCTGTTGCTGGACGGCTTCGCCCTCGCCTTCACGGATGGGCGCGCGGAGGCGGCTCCGGTTCTCGGGCGCGCGGCGACCGGGTTCGCGGGTAAGGGCGCCTCGACCGAGGAAGTGCTCCGCTGGGGATGGCTTGCGACGGCGGCCGCGGTGATGGCCTGGGACTACGACACCTGCCTGGCGGTCTCCAATCGGGGGGTGGAGCTGGCCCGCGAAGCAGGCGCCCTCACCGTCCTGGCCGTAAGTGTCAACGTGCTGGCGCAGGCACTTGCCCTGGGTGGGGAGTTCGGGAGCGTGGCGATGCGGGTCGCCGAGGCCGAGTCCGTCACGGAGGCGACCGGCACCCAGGTGGCGCCCTATGGTGCCCTCGTCCACGCTGGCTTCCGGGGGCGTGAGGCCGAGGCCTCGGCGCTTATCGACGGGACGATCGAGGCAGCCACCGCCGCCGGCCAGGGAACGGCGGTCCAGTACGCGCGCTGGGCGAATGCGGTTCTCCTTAACGGCCTCTGCCGATACCGGGAGGCTCTTGTCGCGGCCAGGCAGGCGAGCGAGGATACGCCGGAGCTGTTCGTCTCCGTCTGGGCAACGGTCGAGCTGGTCGAGGCGGCCGCAAGGTGTGACGAGGAGGAGCTGGCGCGCGAGGCGCTTGAGAGCGTCGTCGCGGCGACCGGGGTCGCCGACAACGACTGGGCGCTCGGGATCCGGGCGCGCTCCCGGGCGCTGCTGAGCGACCCCAAGGCTGCCGAGCCGCTCTATCGCGAGGCGGTCGAGAGGCTCGGCCGCACGAGGCTGCGACCTGACCTCGCCCGCGCTCACCTGCTCTATGGCGAGTGGTTACGGCGCGAGAACCGCCGCGTCGACGCCCGCGCTCAGCTGCGCGCAGCGCACGACCTGTTCGCGGCGATCGGTATGGAGGCTTTCGCCGAGCGAGCCCGGACCGAGTTGCAGGCGACGGGAGAGAAGGTGCGCAAGCGCTCGGTCGAGACGCGCGATGAGCTGACCCCGCAGGAGCTGAACATCGCCCGCCTGGCCCGTGACGGGCTCTCGAACCCGGAGATCGGAGCGCAGCTCTTTCTCAGCCCACGGACCGTGGAGTGGCACCTGCGCAAGGTCTTCGCCAAGCTCGAGATCCGCTCGCGGCGAGAGCTCGTGAACGTCCTGCCGGCCGAGTCGGAGTTGATCCCGACCCAAGCGTAGGCCCCTTACGCCGGTTCGGTCGCTTTTGCCTCGCCGTCTCGGGCCTCGATTGCCTTGACGCTCTGCTTGAACGCCTTCTCCAGTTTGCCCTTGCCGACCGAGCCCAGCACAACTTCGAGAACCCGTCCTTTGAAGTTCTTGCCCTCCCGCACCGAGACGAGATCCACCTCGGTCGTCCCATTCGGCTGTGGGGTGAGGGTGTAGGTATGGCCTGAGTCCCGTCCCCAGGCGTTCGAGTCGATAGTCGTGAGGACGACGCGGTGGGGGTCGGACCAGTCGTAGCGCAGGCGCTCCCAGATGCCGCCGGAACCCTCCGTGACATCGGCCTCGTTGGGACCTTGCTCGTGGACTTTAAGGTAGCTGTCGGCACTGTTCGGGAAGAGTTCGGCGCGTCCCGGTCCGAAGTCCGTGAGCCCGGCGATGAACTGCTCTGGGGTCGAAGTGGTCGTCTGTATGAAATGGAGCGTGGCCATACGTGTTCCTTCCTAGGTCTCGGGAAACGTCTTTGCGGACTTCATTTGCGCGATTGCCTCGTCGTCGAAGTGCGTCAGGTGTGTCGCGATCTCCTCCGCCTTCTCTCGCGAGGCGACCTGAAGATCGCAGGTGAGCGCGAACTCTTTGCCCGCGGCGCCAACATGCCCCAGGACCGAGGCGATGGTGATCGCCGGCGCCTGCGCCAGGCGCACCAGGATGTCGCGCCATACCGATTCGCTCTCGGGGGCGTAGTCGGCGAAGTAGAAATCCGGTTTGGCGCTGTCGAAGACGACCACGTTGAGGTCGTTGTCCTGCTCGATCAGATCGATCACCTCGGCGATCTCAGCGAGCGTGGTTGCCCCGATCATGATGGTCGGAGGATGCTCGAAGGTCACCCGGCAGTAGCGGGGACTGAGGCGATCGACCCGGAGATGGGTCCAGGGCCCGGCCCAGTCCGGAGACCCCGAACCGTTGCTGGAGGCGCCGACGTCCATGCTGGGGCCAGCGTCTCGCCGTGGCCGCTTTGTCGCGCCCGTGTGGTCACTGGCCGTGACCCCGGGACCAGGCAGCCGACCAGGGGGTCGCCGGGCGCGAGCCGGCGCGTGGGCCGGCATGGTCCAATGAATGAGCAGGACCCACAACACCCCCCTCGGGGCGATCGGCAAGGGTCTCCTCGCCGGCGTCGCCGGCACCGCGGCGATGACCGCCTGGCAAGAACTGGCCGCGAAGCTGCAGTCGCCCGGCGGGGGAGAAGGCGCGGAGTCCGACCGCTCCACTCCGAACCCGTGGGAGGTCGCGCCGGCTCCCGCGCGGGTGGCGAAGCTGATCGGCGAACGTGTCTTCCACCTCGAGGTCCCGGCCGAGAAAATCGGCTTTCTCACCAACGCGATGCACTGGGGTACCGGCACCGGCTGGGGAGCCGTCTACGGCCTCCTAGCGGCAACCCGAAGACGATCAACCCCCCGCAATGGCCTCGCCTTCGGCACCATCGTCTGGGGAGCGAGCTACGCCCAGCTGGTGCCGTTGGGCATCTACGAACCACCCTGGAAGTACCCGCCGCGGGTGCTGGCCTTCGACATCTCCTACCACCTCGTCTACGGCGGGGCGACCGCGCTCGCCTTCGCCGTGCTTTCGGATCGCTGAGCCAGGGAGGCGGACCAGGGTGCTCACGGGCGCGACAGCGTGCAGGACGCGAGACGCTGGGCGTCAACGGATCAACGGATGGAGGTAGAGATGAGCAGCGTCGACGTGAGCAGCGACAGTGCGGCGGGCACCCCGCCGGTGCAGCCGGGGGAGGCGAGGCTCGAGGTCATGGTCCTGCCGGTCGCCGACGTGGACCGGGCCAAGCGTTTCTACGAGGGACTCGGGTGGAAGCTCGACGCAGAGTTCTCAGGCGACGACGGATACAGGCTGATGCAGTTGACGCCGCCCGGCTCCGGCTGCTCGGTGATCTTCGGCGAGGGGGTCACCTCGGCCGCGCCCGGCTCCTACGAGGGCCTGCACCTTGCCGTCTACGACATTGACGCGGCGCGCGAGGACCTGATCGCGCGCGGGGTCGACGTCAGCGAGACGTTCCATGACGCGACCGGCGTCTTCCACCACGCCGGCACCGAGGGACGGCTGAGCGGGCCGGCACCCGAGCACGCCGACTACGGCTCGTTTGCCTCCTTCAGCGATCCGGACGGCAACGGCTGGGTGCTGCAGGAGATCAAGACCCGGCTGCCAGGCCGGTGAGGAGGGGAGGAGCTGACGATGGACATCGAGAGACTCACCGAACTACTGCGCGAGGCCGAGGAGCACCACGGCCCCTACGAGGCGAGCGCTCCGAAACACCACTGGTCGGGCTTTTACGCCGCCTACATCGTCGCGCGTGAGCAGGGGCGGTCTCCGGAGGAGGCAGACCAGGACGCGAGGCGCTACATGGACGGCGTCTTGGCCGAGCAGGAAGCCGGGGCTTGAGCGACTTACGACGTGATCGTGCTCGGTGGCGGCTCGCCCGGCGGAGGTCCTGGGGCAACATGCCCCACAGACTCAAGCCGATCCCAGCCGATCTCGATTTCGCGAAAACCGCTTGAAATCGCGCCCGCTAGTCGCTGGCGAGCTCAGGGCTCGAGGACTGATTGACCGCTCGCGGCGGCACTCGAGCCTCCGCGAGACCGGCAATAGGAGCAGCACGACGATGCCGGCGGTCCAGATCAAGATCCTGATCAGGTCCGTGCCGATCCCCTGCCCGTCGAAGTAGAGGATGCTGCGCTGGGCATTGACCGCCGCCGCTCCGATCCAGAAATGGTTGAGGAACTGCCAGAAGGGAGCGAGCACCTGAGAGGTATAGGTCGCGCCCAGGCTCGGAATGTTGAGGAAGACGAAGATGGCGAGCGAGCCGAAGATCCCGGGCGGTCCGAGCAGCACCTGAAACAGGCGCGTGCCCAGGCCGATGGTGAACGTGTACAGGGCACCGATCCCGACAAAGGCGAGCAACGTTCCGAAGGAGCCGGTGTACGTGCCGTAGCCGAGGCCGCCGATCAGATAGGCGAGGGTCGACACCAGCAGCGAGGTCACCGCGATGATCGGGTAGCGGCGACTCGGCTGCAGCGCGGGGGCAACAGTCTCGAGGACCGTGGGAGTTATGTAGCCACAGATCGTGCAAACCACCATGAACATGAAGATGCCGAGCCCGATCTCGTCCCCGCTCGGCAATGGACGGACCTCGCGTACCTCGATCTGCGCCCCCTGGGCAGCGGCAACCTCCCGGGCTAGTCCTTCGGCCGCCGTCGCGACGATGCGTCCGTTGGCGCTGGCGACGATCAGCGTAGCCGGGCGCTTCGGGCTCGGAGAGGGCACGAAGGCCGCGTTGAGGTCACGCTGGCGGACCTTGTGGGCAGCCTGGGCGACCGTCGCCTCCTGGCTGATGTCGAAGGCCGAGCCGGCGTCTTTCGCCACCCCTGCGCTCAGTGCAGCCGTCACCCGCGGCGGGCCGACGACGCCGACCTTGATCCCGTCTGGGTGGGGCTTGTGGTAGGCGCCGATGATGCACACCGCGAACATCGCGACGAAGAAAAGCGGGATGAGCATTCCCCCCAGCGCAAGCGGCAACTGCGCGCGCCGATCTTCTCGCAGTGCTGCCTCGGCCTGCAGTTCGTCGGTCACCGTCTGCCCCCGTTGGCAGTGAGCTTTCTCGCCAGATCGGTTGATGCTGGCCGGGGCACACCCGCGCCCAGCGCTCTCGTCCGCGCAACGACCTGCTGTTCGGTAATGGTCCGCTGCCGCCGGCCCCGGCCTACGAACGCGACGGTCCAGTTGGCCAACGTCGCCGCCCGGTTCTTGAACCCGGTCATGAAGGCCAGGTGGACGAACAGCCACATCAGCCACCCGAGAACCCCGGCGATCTTCAGTCGTCCGATGCTGACGACCGCACGGAACCGCGAGATCGTGGCCATCGTGCCGAGATCGCGGTAGTGGAATGGCTCGGTGGGGCGGCCGCGCAATCGGCGCGCGATCGTCTGCGCCGCGTGGTGGCCGCTCTGCATGGCGACCTCGGCCACTCCGGGAAGGTCATCAAGCGCCATCAGGTCCCCGACGACGAACACGTCGGGGTGACCCGGGAGCGAGCAGTCAGGCCGCACCTCGACCCGACCGGAGCGATCGGTCGCGGCGCCGGCACGGTCGGCCAGGAGGCGCCCGAGCGGCGAGGCCTCCACGCCTGCCGCCCAGATCTTCGTGCGCGCCTCGATGCGGTCGCCTTCGAGGTCGAGGCCGGTCTCGTCGATGCCGACGACCCGGGAACCGAGGCGGACATCGACGCCGAGCCGTTCGAGGTCGCGCTGGGCGCGTCGGCGCAAGCGCTCCGGATAGCTGGACAGCACGGCGTCCCCTCCGTCGAGCAGGACGATCCGGGCGGTCCGCGGATCGATGCGGCGAAAGTTTCTGCCGAGAGCACGGCGCGACAGCTCGGCGATCTGCCCCGCCAGCTCGACTCCGGTCGGCCCGGCGCCGACGATGGCGAACGTCAGCCAGGGCTCGCGGGCGGCGACGTCGGGCTCGAGCTCGGCGATCTCGAAGGCGCCGAAGATTCGCCCCCGCAGCTCGAGCGCGTCGTCGATCGTCTTCATGCCGGGCGCGTCAACGGCGTACTCGTCATGGCCGAAGTACGACTGGGACGCGCCCGTCGCGACGATCAGGCTGTCGTATGACAGCTCCGTCTCGCGGTCCAGCGTGTCGACCGTCACCCGTCGCTGCTCGACGTCGATGTCGCGGACCTCGCCGAGGACCACCTCCGCGTTGCGCTGGCGTCGCAGGATGTCTCGGATCGGCGGCGCGATGTCCCCCTCGGAGAGGACACCGGTGGTGACCTGGTAGAGGAGCGGCTGGAAGAGATGGTGGTTGGTGCGATCCACCACCACCACCTCGACCGGTGCGCGACGCAGCGCCTTGGCCGCGAACAGGCCCGCGAACCCGCAGCCGACGATGACGACGCGGTGCGTGCTCACGCCGCCGCTCCTGCCTTCGCCGCCGCAGGGATGTCGGCTCGCAGCGTCTCGATGTACTCGTCGTAGTCGCGCGCCTTGATCGCGAATTTCTCGAGTACCCAGGGATGGGTGTTGATCAGGAAGCGCTCCTCGGCGAGGCCCTTGAGGACGATGTCGGCGAGCTCGTCGGTCGTGATCGCGTCCTGGCCCTCCGGGGTATCTTCCTTGCCCGCGAGGATCGGCGTGAGGACTGCCGCCGGGACGAGCAGGCTGACGCCGATTCCCCGGTCGCCGTACATCACGGCGAGCCACTCGGTGAACCCAACCGCGGCGTGCTTGGTCACCGTGTAGGAAACCGTGTCGGGGATCACCAGCAGGCCGGCCGCCGACGCCGTGTTGAGCAGGTAGCCGCTCCCCTGCTCGAGCATGTGCGGGATCGTGTGTTTGGCCGCGAACACCTCGGACATCAGGTTGACGCCGATGATCTTCTCCCACCCCTCGGTGGGGGTGTCGATACCCCCGTCGACCGCGATCCCGGCGTTTGAGACGAACAAGTCGATCCGGCCGAAGCGATCGATCGTGGCCGAGACGAGGTTCTCGACGTCCGCCTCACGACTGACGTTGGCGGCGATCGGGACGGCGCCGATATCGGCCGCCTTTTCCTCGCACTTCTCCTGATCGAGGTCCGAGAGCACGACGTCTGCTCCCTCGTGCTTGAACCGCGTGGCCAGCCCCAGGCCAATACCACTGGCGGCGCCCGTCACCACACAAACCTTGTCCTTGACATTCATGATCGTCCTTTCGCTTAGGGATCTGGCGAGTGTCTTCGAGGCTGCAGCCGTGCGCTATGCCTCCCAGCCATACATCTCCCTCCGAGCGGCCCTATGCGGGGTCGGGCTATCCCTACGGATCCCGACCTCGGCATTTGACTGGTGAGACCGTCGGGGCGAAGATGAGGACTCGATTCATGGACGAGTCCCGGCTGCATTCAAGGGAAAAACGCGCGGGCGTTACGGGGCTTGCGGAGGAGCAGGCTGCTCTGCGGGGTGTCGCGACGCTGGTCGCGGGAGGAGCCCCGGCCGAGCAAGTGTTTCGCACGGTGGCACAGCAGGTCAGCGGGCTTTTTGGTGCCGACGTGGCGGCCATCGTCCGGTTTGAGCACGACGGCACCGTCACCGTGCTCGGCGACGTCGGTGGACCACACGAGCCTGGGGCGCGGGTGAGCCTCGACGCCGGCTATGTCGTTCACACGGTCCGCGAAACGGGGCGCTCGGCGCGGTACGACTCGCCAGGCGCACCGTCTGGGGCCGAGGGGTCCCTCGCGCGAACACTTGGTGTTCGTTCGGCGGTGGCCAGCCCAATCGAGGTTGAGGGCGCTGTATGGGGAGCGATCACCGTCGCCTCCCTATATGGCGGGGAGTGCGGGCACTTTCCCGGGTTGTCGAAGGTTGCCGAGCGGCGCCTGACGCAGTTCACCGAGCTCGTCGCGAGCGCTGTCGCAAACGCGCAGGCCCGCGAAGAGCTAAGCGTGGTCGCCGCGGAACAGGCTGCGCTCCGGCGCGTGGCGGAGCTGGTCGCGCAGGGGGGGTCCTCAGTCGAGGTCTTCGATCGGGTCGCGAAGGAGGCTCAGGGAGTTCTCGAGACGGAGGCGGTGGGCCTGCTCCGCTTCGAGCCTGATGACGCGGCCATTCTCGTCGCTCAATCGAAGACTCCTTGGGAGCCGCCTCCGCTTGGCACCCGCCTCGCACTAGATGGCGAGAACGTAGTTGCGCGCGTAGCCCGTACCCGTCGGCCGGCCCGAATGGACGACTGGAAGCACGCGACCGGTGCGGTCGGTGCGATGGCCGATGTCCTTGGCGTACGTTCGGGCGTCGCCATCCCGATCATCGTCGCGGGGCAGCTCTGGGGCACCATGATCGCGGCGTCAAATCGGAGCGAGCCGCTGCCGCCGAACACCGAGGCCAGAATGCAGCAGTTCACCGGGCTGGTCGCGACCTCGATCGCCAATGCGGCCAGCTTCGATCAGCTGATGGCCTCACGGGCCCGCCTTGTGACCGCCGGAGATGCTGCCCGCCGCCGCGTGGTCCACGACCTGCATGACGGCGCCCAACAACAGATCGTGCACACGATTGTCCTTCTGAAACTTGCCAGGCAGGCGTTTCGCGATGGCCGCGACGACACGGAGGCCTTGGTCGCGAAAGCCCTCGACCAAGCAGAGCAAGCCAACGTTCAGCTGCGCGAGCTTGCCCACGGAATCCTGCCCGCGTCCCTGACCAATGGCGGCATCACCGCCGGGATCGCCGCCCTCGTCGAGCGCCTCGATCTACCGGTTCGCGTCGATGCGCCGGTTGAACGTTTTGAGCCGGAGATAGAGGCGAGCGTGTACTTCATCGTGGCCGAGACCCTCACCAACGTCGTCAAGCACGCGCGCGCGAGCACTGCCGAGGTAAGTGTCTGCGTCGAGAACGGCGCTCTTCACGTCGCCGTGCGAGACGACGGAGTTGGCGGTGCCGATCGCGATGGCCATGGCCTCGTGGGGTTGGCCGACAGGGCCATGGCGCTCGGCGGGCGCCTCGAAGTCGAAAGTCCAGCCCAGGGCGGAACCCTTGTCGCCGCGGCACTGCCGCTCCTGGACCGGTCGGAGGCCGGGGTGTAGGGCTACCGGTCACGGAGCATTGGAGCGATCATTCGAGGCCCGGGGCTGCCTTTCGGACTCGCGCAGGTAGCGCACGACAGCGAGAACGCGACGATGCTCCGTTCCCGACGGTTCGATCTCGAGCTTGCGAAAGATCGCGGTCACGTGCTTCTCCACCGCCGCCTGCGAAATAAAGAGCGCCTCGGCGATACCGCGATTGGACTTTCCCTCGGCCATCTCCGCCAGGACGTCGAGGTCGCGCGGGCTGAGCTCGTCCAGCGGTCCCTGCGCTCGCCGCCGCCCGAGCATACGAGCGACGATCTCGGGATCTAGTGCGGTGCCACCGGCGGCGACTCGTTCGACCGAGTCGACGAACACGGAAACGTCGCCAACGCGCTCCTTGAGGAGGTATCCAATGCCCTCCGGCCGGTCGCCGATCAGCTCGACGGCGTACGACTCCTCGTAGAACTGCGAGAGCACCATGACTCCGGTTTCAGGCCTCTTGCTGCGGAGCTCACGTGCGGCCCGCAGCCCATCGTCTGCATTGCCGGGGGGCATCTGGATATCGACGACGACGACATCGGGGCGATGGGCTTGGGCCCGTCTCAGAAGGTCGTCAGCGTTTCCAGTCTGGGCTACGACCTCGATTCCGGACCGCTCCAGGATCCCCGCTATCCCCTCGCGCAAGAGGACTTCGTCCTCGCCGATCACCACCCGGGTTGCCATTGATGACAACGCTACTCCGGTTGGTGCCGCCCGGTGAGAAGCTCAGCCAGACGCTTGTCGGGGAGTTCATCCTTCGCGATGAATCCGGTGACACCCGCAGACTGCGCGATCGCGTCGGTGATCGAATCTGAATCACTCGAGGTGAGCACGACTCGTGGGTGCCAAGGCAGCGCTGCGAGCTCACTCGCCAGGGTCACCCCGCTCCCATCGGGCAACATGACATCGACGAGCGCAGCTGCCGGACGGAGTTTCTTTGCCGCCGGAGACGCAGTTGCCACGGTGTCGGCCTCGCCGACGACGGAGATTCCCCAGCCTCTGAGCATCTCCGCGGCGAGTTCACGGAACGTCGCATCGTCATCAATAACAAGCACCGAAGTCAATCTTGGTCGATGGTCGCACGGGCGCGAGGCCGGAGGGGTAGGGCTGCCCGGAAATCTCCCGGAGACTGTCCTCCGGACTTCCCGACCCCCTTTCGGGATGTTCGGAGGCAGATATACGGGTCGCACCTATGGCGCGCGTGCTGCAGGCGAACAAGACTTGCTCTGGATCGGGAAAACCGGAAAAGGAGACATCGCGATGGCTACGTCAACCAGGGACCCGCAGATCAAGCTTCCGCAGCTGCCCACGAGCGAGCTCGGCTTCAAGAACATGCCTGCCTTCCCGATCGATACGGCTGGCATGCTGGACACGCTGATCAGGCTCAGCATCCGGTTCAAACAGCGCGAGCAAGCTCTCGAGGGATTGTCGAAGAAGTACACGATCGGGAGTCGCACGGCCCGCGCCCGAGATTTCCTGTTCGGCGAGCAATCGCTGCAGGCCAAGGAGGCGGCACAGCTCGAGAAACTCCGCGGATTGGTGAAGGGCAACCCCCTGGAGATCCTCCCGACGATCGTCGAGTCGATCGCATCTCAGACCGAAAGCTTGGCTCCGCCCAGCGGGGAGCTCACCTCTCTCCCCCTCGACGACCCGCGGCAGTGGTCGATCTCATGGACCACCTTCCCGGACGTCCAGTCGCTGGGCGCGCCGCACCTGGACGAGTGGGCGGCGACGGTAGATGTAAGTCAGCCCGATAAGGCCACCGAGGCGTTTTGGCCGATGATCGCGACCTACGGCCGTGCCTACAACCTGCTCCTACCCCAGAAGGTGGCGGACGCCGGCGAGTGGCGAGGGCTGTTCGGCGACGCATGGACGACCGCGTTTGACGAAGCGGCCGATGCCGGGACCCTCTACGTGATCGATCTGCGGATCTACGAGGAGCTAGAGCCCCAGGTAGTCAACGGGGTCACCCGCTTCACGCCGAGCACCGTCGTGGTGATGATGCAGGACCCGACGACCAAGGCGATGACGCCCGAGCTGATCCGCGTCGCCGGCGGCGACAACGAGCCCACGGTCTTCAGCCGCCAGAGTTCGACGACGACCGCTTCCGCCTGGGTCTACGCGCTGCAGGCGGCCAAGGTCGGCGTCACCGTCTTCGGCATCTGGCTCGGCCACGTCTACCAACTGCACCTCGTCACCGCGGCGGCGGTGATGACGATGTTCGAGAACCTCTCGCCGACGAACCCTGTCCACCGGCTGCTCGAGCCCCAGTCACGGTTCGTGATCCCCTTCGACGACCTGCTGCTGCTCGGCTGGGACGCACTACCGGGGATCCCGCCGACCTCGATCGCGACTGCCCCGCAGCTGCTCGAGCTGATCGATCGCTACGCCGAGGGGCGCGATTTCTTCGATGACGATCCGACCGCAACGCTCGAGAGGTTCGGGCTGGAGGAGGCCGACTTCAGCGTCGACGAGCCGTGGGATCAGTTCCCCATAGCGCGCGACCTGCTGGAGATCTGGGATGCAACCGGCAGATATGTGAACACCTATGTCGACCAGGCCTACGCGACCGACAAGGACGTGGCGAGCGACGAGGAGGTCCAGCGGTGGATCGAGGCATCGGGGCCCGAGGGCGACGGCAACCTGCGGGGCCTGCCGACCATGGACTCGAAGGACGCGCTGAAGCGGGTCCTCCATAGCATCGTCAACCGAATAGTCGCGCACGGCAGCTCGCGCTTGTATAGCAGCGCTAATCCGGCGCTCACGTTCGTCGCGAACTTCCCGCCCGTCATGCACGATGCGACCATCCCCCAGCCGGGAGCCGAATTCGACACGGCGGCGCTGCACCGATACTTGCCCAACACGGGCAGCATCGGCTCGATGGTCTACTTCTATTTCACGTTCTGGGCTTCGCCTCCGTATGTGCCGTTCGTGCCGCTCGAGGGCGAGGAAACCGACCTCTTCTTCGACGACGACACGAGCAACCAGGCCCTCGTCGAGCTGCGCCGCTTCATCACGGCCTTCGCCGAGCGCGTCGACCCTGACGCCCCGCAGGTGTGGCAGTGGGAGCGAAACATCGAGCTCTGAGGGAGGGCTGAACGATGGCAACCGAATTCGTCCCCTACTCATCCGATCTCGAGACGATTGCTCCGGACATCGACGAGCTCCTCCCGCAGATCATCGAATGGTGGGAGAAGAAGGGCCGTGAATCACCCGCCACCGAGGGCACGGGGCGCGCCGTGCGCGGCGCGCATGCCAAGTCCTTCGGCTTCGTCGAAGCGGAGGTCCAGATCCTGCACAACGTCCCACCTCAATACGCCCAAGGGATATACGCAACGCCCGGTCGCCACGACGCCCTGATGCGATTCTCCAGCAGCTCGGGCCATCTCGGCACCGACGCCGAGCTTGGCCCGGGGCAGGGCTGCGCGATCAAGATCTTCGATGTCGACGGAGTCAAGTTGACCGAGGAAGAGCCTGATGCGACCACCTTCGACTTGGTTCTCAAGAACAACCCCTTCTTCCTCGCCAATACGGCGAAGCACTATCTGCTTACCCAAGACATCGTCAACCGGGCTCCGAGCTACCTGACGCGCGGCAAGGACGGCTTTCACGCTCTGCTCTCGGACTTCCTCACGGGCAAGGGGACGCTCGAGCAATCTGATTGGGCCTGGGACGAGCTGTTTGCCTTCGTGAAAATCGCGACCCAGACGCCGGTCCGCAATCCGCTGCTGACCACGTTCTCGACGATGGCTGCAGTGCGCCACGGCGGATACGTCGCGAAGTTGCGAATCGCACCCGCCGCCGACAGCCCCACGGGTGTGATCCACAGCGAGCTCGACCTCCACAGCCGGCCGGAGGTGTTCTATCCAACGCTGATAGACGAGTTGCAGGCGCGAGCATTCGACTTCGATCTCCAGGTGCAGCTGTGCACGGACCTCAAGTCGATGCCGATCAATGACACGACCGTCGTTTGGCCCGAGTCGCTTTCTCCATTCGTATCCGTCGCAAGGGTCCACCTGCCGCGTCAGGACATCTCAATAGCTGAGTACCAGGAGAATGCCGACGCGGTCGCCTTCAACCAGTGGCGCGTCACCTCCGACCACCGGCCACTAGGCGAGATCATGGATGTGCGCCGCATTTACACCGCCTCGGCCAAGGTCCGTCAGGCGCTCAACCACCAGGCTCACGCCGAGCCCACTAGCGTCAGCGAGGCATTGGGCCGTCCCACGAAATCGCCGAGCAGCCCATGAACTCTGCTTTTTGACCGCCGTTGGTCCGCTTGGCATGAGAGCTACAAATCCGCTCCCCGCGAAGGCAAAGACCCCGAGGCGGCCGTCGCAGCGGCAACTCGGAGTTCGAAACGAACTGGTCTGGACCCTGCCCTTGGAGCGATCCCGTCCAGAGAGTCGAAGGTGGCTGCACTGGAGCGATCGGACGGCCTCCCGGGAGTTTCATCCTTGGGGGTCGGGCGCCCCCGACCCCCCTTCGGGACGTTCGGAGAGCAATGTACGGCTCACACCCATAGCGAGCCGGCGGCGGTCGGAAGAGACTCGTTCCGACTGGGAAAAACCCGAAAGGAGCAATGACCGATGCCTTACGTAACGACCAAAGACGGAGTTGAGATCTTCTACAAGGACTGGGGCGAGGGTCAGCCGATCGTCTTCAGCCACGGCTGGCCGCTCTCGGCGGACGACTGGGACGCCCAGATGCTCTTCTTCCTGGCCCAGGGCTACCGCGTCGTCGCTCACGACCGCCGTGGCCACGGCCGTTCGACCCAGGTCGGCGACGGCCATGACATGGACCACTACGCGGCCGATCTGCGCGCGGTCGTCGAGCACCTTGATCTCGAGGACGCGATCCATGTCGGCCACAGCACCGGCGGCGGCGAGGTCACCCGCTACATCGCCCGCTACGGCGAGGAGCGAGTCTCGAAGGCTGCGCTGCTCTGCGCTGTTCCGCCCCTGATGGTCCAGACCGACGCGAACCCCGACGGCCTGCCGAAATCTGTCTTCGACGGATTCCAGGCCGAACTCACCGCCAGCCGCTCGGAGTTCTACGAGTCCCTCGCCGCGGGCCCCTTCTACGGGTTCAACAAAGAGCCCAAGAAGTCCTCACGGCCGGTAATCGACAACTGGTGCCGCCAGGGCATGACGGGCGGCGCTAAGGCCCACTACGACGGCATCGTCGCCTTCTCGCAGACCGACTTCACCGAGGATCTGAAACAGATCAACGTGCCGGTCCTGGTGATGCACTCAGAAGACGACCAAATTGTCCCCTATGTCGCCTCGGGGCCGCGCTCGGCCGAGCTCCTGCCGAACGGGACCCTGAAGACCTACCAGGGCTTCCCGCACGGAATGCCGACCACCGAGCACGAGACGGTCAACGCCGATCTGCTCGAGTTCCTGCGGTCCTGAACGCGGGCGAGCGAGGAGGCCCGTGCCCCGGGGTCTCCTCGCCTCGCGTGGTGTTCCGAGGCGCTCGGACCGGTCGCGGAGGTAGGTCGACGCTTGAGCGACTTACGACGTGATCGTGATCGGTGGCGGCTCGCCCGGGGCTGGCGGAGGGTCATGGGGCAACAAATGGGGCAACATGCCCCACAGATTCCAGCCGATCTCCATGTAGTTCGATCTCGCGAATTCCGCTTGAAACCTAGCTCCACGTAGTCCAGCCGATCTCCGGGTTCGGGCTCATAACCCGAAGGTCGCAGGTTCGAATCCTGCCCCCGCTATTTCTTAAAAGGCCCGCATATGCGGGCCTTTTAGTTTTGTTGTCTAACAGACAACAGGGTGCAAAATCGGCCGTGGGGCAAGCTGTGGGGCAAGGTGAGGCTTGACGGAGGTCAATTCAGCTCCCTGAAATGAAGCTAAGCAAGGTCTTCGCCGTGCCCATTTACAACGATGCGTGGCCTCCTCCAAATGCCATTGACCGGGCCGACGAAACACCTCACCATCTAGTGGGCCACCGCCTGCGCTGGATGACCGGGTCGGAAAAGCGACCGGTGACCCTCAGGACTCCTCGCCCGGATGGATGACCTCGGCGAGTTGCTCTGCCATCTCCTCAATCGTGAGGTTTCCGGTGTTCAGCGCGACTCGGTCGACCAATGATGGGCTGTGGCTGAGGAGTTCCTCCTTCGTTATCGCGTGCCAGATCGGCAGAAGGCGCCCCGCGCCTCCGCTCATCTCGACGGCGATTAGGCCGTCGAGCTCATACTGCGGCCAGTTCTTCGCGAAGAACGAGGGAGAGAGGATCACCAGACCGAATCGGCTGCGGGCGATGCCTTGGTCGATCTTCCTTCGCAGACTGTCGCCGACGCGGAGCTCGAACTCGTCGTACCACGCGTCGATTCCGCGGTTTTTCAGCGCGTGCGCTAGGGGACGCACAACTTGGTCCTTGTCCTCGGTCGCGTGGGAGATGAAAACGTCAAACTCGCGATCCTCGAAGGCCTCTTCGGGGAGCTCGTCCGCGAACGTAAGGAGTGGCGAGTCCTCCGGCAGGTTGGGTCGCTGGCGGAGCGGAGCCGCTGGTCCGGGCAAGACTCTTGCTTGCAGTCCCAGGCGACCCGGGTAACCGCCTAGATCGGCGGCTGCATACCACCGGCCCGCATGGTTGGTCTGGAGGCGCACAGGCGTTCTCGTCGTGTGCCCGCCGATCGCGCGGCCGGACTGGCCCCGCTTGTATCTCGAGTAGGTCGACGAGTCCATCAGCCAGACGTTTGCAGCGTTTCCGGTGAGGTGAAGCTCGACCACGGTGCCGCGGGCGAGTTGCCCTAGGTCTACATACACATGTTCCATGCGGTTCCGAGACTAGGACGCTCTGCGGATGCGCTGGGCTCGGGGCCCTGCGCCATTGCTGAGGCTTACTCGGCGCCAGAACTTGCGGAACCCGCGAAGCAATCAATAGGAACGCTGTGCATACTTTGCCCCGTGAACGATGGGCACGAGGACGGGGGACCGTCCACGGACGCCATTAAAGGATTCGATCACCTCAGTCCGGGCGCACGATTTTTTCGTGCCGATATGCATATCCACAGCTATGGGGTGTCCGCCGATGTGACCGACTCGGAGATGACTGTCGGCGGGATCGTCGCCGGCGCACGAGCGCGTGGCCTCGAGCTCATCGCAATTACCGATCACAATGCGATCGACTCGGTCGAACCTTTGCTGACGCTAGCGGCCACAGAGGGTCTGACCGCGTTCCCGGGGGTGGAGCTGACCGGCGCAGAGGGTCATGTGCTCGTCTACTTCCCGCCGGAGGACATGGCTGGATTCAGGCAGTGGTTTGCGGCACTCGACTTCATCGATGGCGCGCAGGAGGGTGATCGGCACGTCCTCACTCCGATCCACGGGCTTCTCGAGGAGGTGAAGAAGGCGGGTGGTGTGGCGGTGCCGGCCCATATTGCTCGGGCGAATACCGGCTTTGAGCAGAAGGTAAGCGCCCAGTCGCGGCAGGCGATTATCACCAGCCCGGCTTTGGTCGCGATAGAGATCGACAAGCCGGAAGAGACCTCCCTCTACTCACTGAAAGATCAAGGCGATGGCGCCGAGCAGAGGCGTGCATTGTTGGCGCGGCGAGCAGCCGAGCTGGGTGAGGCCGAGGGAAGGGGACCGGCGAAGCTGCTCTTCTCGGATGCGCATTCCCGAGATCAGATCGGTCGAGACCGGCAAGGTCGGGAGCGGGTGACGAGGATCAAGATGACCGAGCCCAGCTTCGCCGCCTTCCGGACGGCACTCGCCGACCCCGAGGCGCGGATCAAGTTGGAGGACGAGGTGGGGTTCGACTATCCGCGGATCATCGGGGCACGCTTTATCGGGGGGTTTCTTGATCAGCGTGAGATTGCCTTCAGTCCCAACCTGACCTGTCTGATCGGTGGACGCGGGGCGGGCAAGTCGACCGCGCTCGAGAGTGTGCGAGCCGCTTGCCTGTCCACCGTCAGTGAGATCGATGGGAAGCCGAACTGCCCGGAAACGATGCATCTCGTCTACCGCGATGAGTACGGCACCTTGCACTACTTGAAGCGCGACAGTGAAAAAACGACCTATGAGCTAGGCGGAGGAGGAGCAGTCGAGGCCACGGTTCCGGTAGAGGGATATGGACAAGATCGGGTCGCTTCGATCATCCGCGGTTATCCAGACGAACCGCGACCGCTACTCGCCTTTCTCGATCAGTTCGTCGATCTCGATGAGATTGACGCTGAGCTAGTCGAACTTGCGGAGCGGTTGGCGGCGAGTGCGGCGGCGATTGCTCCTCTTGCCGGCGTGCCGAAACGTAAGGAGGAAGCTGAAAAGAGACTCGCCGAGACGCGAGTGAAGCTCAAAGCGCTGGGCGATTCAAACCTAAAGACGGCACTTGAGTGGCGTCAGAAGTTGCACCGTGAGAGGCGGCTCAGAGACCGCTTGGAAGAGCGCCTTAAGGAGATCGACGATGCGATCGAGTCCCTTGACGTCTCGTTGCATCCTGGCCAACTGGCCGGGACTGCTGAGGTCGATCTGGAGACGACGCCGAGCGCCGCGTTGCTCATGGGGGAGAACGACGATCCGGGACTGGTCTCCGAACTCGTGTCGCTCGCCGATTCGCTGAAGAAGGACAAGGATGATCTTGCCGCGGAGTTGGCTGGCATGCGTCCCAAAATCACGGTTCGCTTTCAGGAATGGAAGGCGCGGGATCAGCGGATCGAGGCGAAGGTACAGGAGGTGCTGAGCGAGCTGCGCAAGCAGGGAATCGAGCCAGATCTTGGAGCGATGAATCGTCTGACTGCGGACGAGGGGAAATATCTTGCCGCTATCCGCGAGGCGGATACCCAGGTTGCCGACCTCAAGGCCAAGGAGTCGGAAAGGAAGGTGCTGCTAAACACCTATCGAACTGCGCAATCGCGTCGGTTTCAACTTCGTAGCGAGGCGATGCGTCAGTTGACCGAGAAGCTCAACGGCGCCTTTGAAGAATTCAAGGTGAAGGTCGGCTTCAACGAGGCCGGGCTCGTTGAGGAGTATTGCGACCGAGTGCGGAGCCGAATCGGCAACCGATTCTTCAAAAATGCACGGCTCGCCGAATTCTGCCAGGCGATTTCCCCAATTGACCTTGCCGCCGCCGTAAGAAGAGGCGATGGTGGCGTGCTTACTGCTCTCGCGGACCAGGAGCAACAGCCATTCTTTCGGAGCAGCGACGAAGCCTCTGAATTCTTGGCCACGATCGGACAGCCCGAGGTGGCAGCTCTCGAGCAAATAGCGAGAGATGACTCGCCGGAAATCACCCTGACGACCTTCGGGGGCGAGGTTCAGACGGTTCGATTCGAGAACCTCTCCTTCGGACAAAAGGCATCGATTCTGCTGGGCGCCCTTCTCTTCTCCTCAGAGCAGACTCCTCTGATCATCGATCAACCGGAGGACCATCTCGATAGCCAATTCATTGCGCGCACCGTGGTTGCCGTGCTGCGCCGCATAAAGGAGAGTCGGCAGGTGATCATCGCCACTCACAACGCCAACATCGCGGTACTTGGCGACGCAGAGCAGATCGTGCCGATGCAGGGATACGGTGGAGTCGGCCACATTAAGGACGTCGGTGCGGTCGATTCTCCCGAGACCCGCAAGCGAGCTTGCGAGATCCTTGAGGGCGGCGATGCCGCGTACCGCAAGCGAGGAGAGATGTACGGATTCGAGGTTGCACGGCCCTGAAGATTGTCGACCAAGGGATGCTTCCACGCCGTAGCTCGCCCTACGTTCCGCGCCCTTCGACCGGGCGCCTAGTCTCGACTGCGCGTGGCTGAGGCCGGAAAAATATGCGCCTACTGCGGGCAGCCGGTTCTCACTGGGGACGAGAATCCCGAGCACGCGATCCCGGCCGCGCTGGGTTCTTCGCTGACGGTCTACACGGTCTGCGACCCCTGCAATGAGCGAGTCGGCAAGGAGGTGGACCAGCCATTTCTGGAAGACGAATGGGTCCGGGTGCATCGGAGCGATAGCGGTGTGATCGACCCTCGCCGCGGTCGCAAGGGCCGGCCGGTGCGCTCGCCGTTGCTGGAGGGCTACACCGACGACGGCGATCACGTCAGCCTCGACCAGAGCGGCAAGCCCCGGATGCGGTCGCGCATCATCGATCTCGGCGACGGGAAGTTTCAGATACGCGCCGACTCGGACGAGGAGATGGAGCGACTGAAACGTCGAGTTGAAAGCAGGACCGGCAAGACGATCACCGACGAGAAGATCACCCGCCATTCGACCAACCCGCAGATACAGGGGCGGCTGATGGTCAACACTTTGCTTTGGCTTCGAGAGGCGGCGAAGATAGGTCTCGCCGTCGGGTCGATCGTCTACCCGGAGGAATGGAGGACCGGCCCAGATGCAGAGCGGCTGCGGGAATGGCTCAACGGAGAGGACGCGCTTGCGCCACCGGGTCAGGCGATCGGCCTCGAACCTGGACAGGTCGCAGGGACTCCGATCGAAACGATCATCACCGAGCCGGAGCACCTCATTTTCTTCCAGCACGCGGCAGGTCGCACGATGGTGGTCATCGTCCTGCTCGGCTCGGCGCTCGTCAGCCTCCCCGTGGACACGACCGGGGCAGTCGTTCCGAAGATCGCCTGGAAGCTTGATCCCGCTCGACCGAAGGCGAACGGAGAGACGACCTTCGAGGCGCTGATGGTCGATGCCGCCATGCGGATCGTCTCCGAAAGTCCGGTCCAGGCCGACGACTGATTTCGGCTCGTGGAGAGCGGCGTCACGAGCCTGTTCGGTGAGGAATCTCGGCTAGGTCCGATCAACCCGATTCGGTGCGATCACCGAAACGACAAGGTATGGCCCCTGCTCAATCCAGAGGTCATGCTGGGTGGGGCTGAGCCACCGTGCGCCCTCAAACATTTGGGGGGCTAGGTAAAACCCCGTGCCGTCGTCGTCGCCCACGACGAAGAAATGCGCGTCGTGATCGTTCCAGGCCTCAGGTCCGGCATCGAGGTCCGGCATCACTGCAGGTCCGCGGTTTATCGCTCGCTGCAAACGGCCGCGCATGAACCCGACCGAGATGCTCGGCTGCCCATGTGCTCCGACTCTCATTGCGACCTCAACGGGCTCGCCAATCAGTCCCAGCAACGCCGCAAGAGTTTCCTCGAAGCTCAGATTCACGGTAGAGGCGGGACGCTATGGCGGATGCCGGACGCAGTCGGCTCGGCCCGGCGGGCGCAATCTGGGGGACTCGCCGGTGGGTTCCGTGGGGCAAGGATTGGGGCAAGAAGCCCCACGGATCCCAGCCGATCCCCACGTAGTTCGATCTCGCGAAAACCGCTTGAAACTGTGCTCCACGTAGTCCAGCCGATCTCAGGTTCGGGCTCATAACCCGAAGGTCGCGGGTTCGAATCCCGCCCCCGCTATAGGAGAAAGCCCCGCAAATGCGGGGCTTTTCGTTTTGTCGTCTGACAGACAACAGGGTGCAAAATCGGCCGTGGGGCAAGCTGTGGGGCAAGGTGAGGTCTGAGTGAGGTCGCAGTTACCAAAGGCCTGCGACGTGTCCGAGGAATGCGATCACCGTGGCGAAGCCCCCGATGTCGGCCACGGTTCCGACTACCGGAGGAACGCCCAGGTGCCCCACGACAGTTGGCAGACGGTGTTTGAACCGGGAGGTCTCGGGTCCCCTTTCGTCTTCCGCTTCTTCTAGCTGAAGGTGCAGATCACCTAACTGGCCTCGGTATGTAGTCGAGAATTTCGCGGGGGATCCGCAGCCCATCCTCGTGAGCACCTGGGCCATCTCTGTCGAGGTCCATGATCTGCGCCGGGAGGCTGTCTGACCTGACGCCGCCACCGACTGTGGAGGGTTCGCGAACCACAAGGCACGGCGATCGAGAGGCCTTTGCGGCCAGGTCGGCCCGAGGTGCTTTCACCACAAGTTTGCGCCGCTTCTCGGCGACCATCTCTTTCGACCAAGGCGAGATCCCCGTCCGCCGCTCCTCTTCGAGGGCCTTCACGAAAGCTCTGTATTCGGCCTCGAACTCGGTCAAGACGTCGATGTGTTTGCGAATCTGGGGAGCGCTCGCAGCCATGTTCGCCTACCTGGGGGGGCTCGTCCCGTCGCCTGGAGACCCTGATAGAGCCTGTTTGTAGCGTTCGACATATCGCCGCACGGAGAGCGGCTGGAATTCCACCTCCGCCTGGGATAAGTGCTTGGCGTTGCGAATGCCCTGCAGGTTGGCGAGGATGATCGAGCGCAGCTCCGCGTCGAGCTGCCGACCGATGGCCTTGCACATCTCGTGCGCGTTGTAGACGACGGCGGGGACGATCTTCACCAGGCTCTTCTGCGAGAGGAAGTTGTGCTCGCGATCTGCAGAGAGGCCGGTTCGGTCGAGCGCACCGACCATCAGCGAGACGTTTCGGGCCACCCGTCCTGCGGCCTCGTCCCGGGTCATATCTCGCAGGGACTCGAGGAACTCGTATCTGGGCGTCACGGGCGCCGGGTCGCCGCCGGTGTGCCCGATGTAGAAGGACACGTAATCGGCGTGTTCGCACATAAAGACATAGTTCTCGTCCTCGAGGTTGGCGAACTGGCTCAGCCAGGAGGGCTCGGGTCGGAAGCCCTTGCGATGGCTTTCCGCCTCTTCGTCCTGCTTTCCGCGGAAGAACTCGACCCAGGATGACTCTTCGCCATGGCCTCGGTAGTACTCGGTCAGTGAGTGGAACGGGCGCATGACTTGGAAGGTCACGAAGTGCTGTCCTGGCCCCAGCTCCTCGTTGAGCGTCGACAGCAGCAGACTCATCGCCTCGTTGTCGGCGATGTAGGCGGCTCGCGTCAGGTTCCAGCCGGGGTCAAGCGGCTCACCGAAGCGCGCAATCGAACCTTGGAAGATGTACCAGTTGAGCAGGGACGAGAAGAGGCGGGCCTGGGTCGTCTTCACGGCGCCGGCGAAGACGACCGGGGCGGGGGCCGATCGCACCCGCTCAAGGATCTCGCGGCTGAGAGAGATCCCCTCTCGAACCATCGCACCGTATTTATTCAGACGGCCGTAGTGACCGTACTCCCGCTCTTGAGGGGCGATCGTTCCGTCACGGAAGTGGACCTCGGGTCGGAGAAGGGCTCCCCCCGACCCGACAGCTTTCGCCTCGCCTAGGAAGACGGTCTTGTCGACTCGCCACTGGACTACGTCGGTGGCGCATTTCGCCGTATGTTCGTATTCGGACTCGGACAGTTCCCGGTACAGGAAGGGCGCCATGACCATCCCGCGGTTCGCCGGGTCGTCGATCGCCTGTCGGTTCACCGGCACCGAGTAGTAAGGCATCTCCCCGTCAGCCACGCGCTGTGCGGCCCCGAGCTGCACGTAGGCGACACTGTTGTTAACGGTGATGACTTGGCTGCCGACGTCGTCGGTGAAGGCAGGGGCGCTGTTGATGCGAAGCACGTTTGAGTAGGTGCTGCCGTCGCTGCCGGCGACGGCCCTCCGGTTCCATTCCTCGACGTCGTTCACCGCGTTGACATCAATGCGCTCGATCGCCCACTTGCCAAAGACCCTGGCGTTGATCTCCGCTCGTAAGCGACCCTCATCTACAGTCATCCGAAGATCGTTTTCGATCGGCCCCCACCCTTTAGGAGGCAGATCGATTGCGAGTCGGGAGAGCCCGAGCATCCGGTATGCGAGGTCGTCCAGGTCATTCAGCTGGGCTCGTACCCGCCCCTCCAGATCCTGGTCCCACAGCTCTTCAAGGCGCAGCATCTCTAGGTCCGCATGGAATTCACGAGCGCGGTCAAGCAGCATCCGGGCCATCAGCTCCCGCGGGTCCTCTTCGAGCAGTGCTTTGGCTGCTCGCGCCAAGGTGTCCCGGCGCTTCTCCTCGAAGTACTCTCGGGCGTCGATCACTCTGGCGATCGCATCCGTCGGCTCGAGTTCCTCCATCAGTGCGTAGACCTCGTCGAGGTCCAGCGCGTTGTCCGGGTGCAGGTACGGAGCCACGGTGAACCGCTTGTCGCCGCCCTTGCCGCTTTGCTCCTCCAAGCGACCGGTGGCCGTCATTCGCGCCAGCAGCTTGTAGTAGGCCTGAATCGAGACAGCGTCGCCGAGCTTTGCGCTGACGCCGTCGTAGATCTCCCTTACGGTCGCGCCGTCAGGTCCGGCTTCGCGCACCTCTCCGAGTACGGCCCGCTCCCGGTCATCCACCTTTATTCGCAGAGGGGGAGTGTTCACCCGTCTTTACCTCCAGCCAGCAAGCGCTTCTCCGGCCATCCTTCGGCAGCAAGGTCACCAAAGATGTCCGGGGTCGCCCCGCCGTGGGTGGTTCGGCGCTCGCGAACCTGCAGCAGCGTCGCGTGACGAACGGTCTCGAAGGCTCCGGTGAGGACGCAGACCCCCTGCGGGAGCTTTGGCAGCGTTCGGATCAGGTCTTGTGAGGCATCGGAGAAGACCCCCCTGAGCGCATCGAGCTGATCGGGCTCGATCGCGTGCAGGAACCTGGTCAACAGTCGCTTGAGGATCGAACGGTCGACATCGGACGGGCTCTGCGTGGTGAGGATCAGCCCCAGCCGGTAGTGGCGGCCGACGCGCGCGATCTCGCGCAGGACCTGAGTGGTCACGGCGGAATCGTCCGCGGGCGCGACGAGGTGGAACTCGTCGATGCTGAGAACGGTGAAGGGAATCGCCCTTTGACGCGCCAACTGCTGCAGGTCGCGCGCGACCGAGGCACAGATCAGGCGCAGCTCGGAGAGGGGCATTCCGGTGCAGTCGATGTTGATCATCGCTCCCGGCCGTAGCTCCTCTGGCCAGTCGAACGGGGCTCCGAGGAAGGGAAGCCGCTCAAGGCTTCGCGTCCGCAACTTCGTCGGCTCGACGGTGCGGCGGTCGGGTCGCCGCTCGTCGCCAGAGCCCACGGTCATCTCCAAGCGCATCGCCGACTCTTCGATGCGATCGACGAGCTCGGCGACGCCGAAGTGCTTCCGAGTCCCCATCGCCACCTCGCGCAGCAGCGTTTCGTGCGAGAAGCGGAGCAGGGTCTCCATGTTCGTCCCAGGATTGATCGAGGGGACGGCCTCCACTACGTCGGCCGGGGAAAGCGCCGAGAGGGGCAGCGTGAACCCGTCCTGTCCCGGAACGAGGTTGTGTCCGCCCAGCTCCTCGGTTGCCTGCCTCATCTCGCCGTTGACGTCGATGTTGACCTGCGGCACTCCCCAGGCACACAGCTCCTCGGCCAGGACCCCCCGGGTATAGGACTTCCCAGACCCGATCCCCCCGCCGATGAAGACGTGCCGCTGGATCACCTCCTTCGCGGGGATGACCGGGATATCGGCCGAGCCGTAGGCCATGCCCATGTCGAGCCCCTCCTCCGGAGTGTCGCGCAGGCCTAAAGCGGCGATGGTCAGATTCGGCCCGGCCTCATACACGCAAGCCCCGGCGAGGGGCATGGTCGCAACGGCGCGGATCTCCTCCGCCTCGCCTTTCTCATCGAGGACAGCCTCCTCCAGCGGCTCCGCCTCGGCCACCCGATAGATGACGGTAGAAGCGCCCTCGGGCGCGTAAGAGGTCCCGAAGGGCAGGACCTCCCGTAGCGTCGATGCCGCGGCGTCCTCGTGCGGGTTGACCTCGTGGAGATTCTGGACGCGCGCCAGCAGGAGAACCTCTCTCCCGTTTTCGGCCTCTGCCTCAATGGCCACGAAGCGGCCCGGAGTGGTTCGGCAGTCGGGGTTGAGGCGGAACCGGACGTCGAAAAAGGTCGGGGAGATGTCGTCACTGATCACCCTTCCAATCGGTCTGTGGCCGCCTCGCCTCGGATCTTCGATCACTTCGGCACCGACCGTGGGCGGCTCGGGGCCGTCGACGGTGCCGCTGCGCTCAGAATTCGAATCGGGCTCAATCGCCGCGTCGGGCATCTGGTGCCTCCTGCTCGTTAACCATTCTTCGGTGAAAGGTTAAAAAAGCTCCCGGATGGAAAGATCGCGCTGCCTGCGCAATCAGGAGGATGCGCCTACGAGGACTCCCGCCCTCCGCAACTGCTTTGCGAGATGCTGTCCGATTGCTTCCGCCAGCAGTGGCGGAAAGGCGTTGCCGACCTGACGCTCCTGAAGCGAGGCATGCCCGGGAAAGCGGAAGTCGTCGGAGATCCCCTGTAAGCGGGCCGCCTCCCGCACGGTGAGCGTCCGCGGCTCCACCGGATGGGTGAAGCGACCGCAGCCGGCATTGTGGAAGTTGGTCGTGATGGTGCGTGAAAGACCGCGACGATGAAGGCGTGCATATGCCTGGCTGAAATACCGACGCTTGGTCTTCAAGCGGCCCCCCTCGGAGATACCCGCCAGCCGCTCAATGGTCTTCGTAGAGTGGTTCCACGGCTCGTGGTTATGCGGCTTCTGAGATCGTCCGCCGAGGGCGCGAGCGAACTCGCTCGGCTCAGGCGGTGAGGCGGAGGGTTTGCTGCAAAGTGGTGGCAGGTCCCCGATGGCATCCCAGACAGTGACTAGGTCTCGCAGCTTGGTTGGATCATCGGGCAGGGAGTCGGCGACGTCATAGCGATTCTGCGTTGAAACCCCTAGCTGCGGACTGGCGCCTATCACTTGAGGAAGGGTCTCCGGTCCAGGGGTAACGAGTTCTGCTTTCCCGTAGCTGAAGACCGGACGGCTTCCGAGGTGCGTGGGCGAAGGCAGGGAGGGCGTGATTCCGAGCTCGCGATCGATGCCGATCACAACTGCACGCTCCCGCATCTGAGGAAGGCCGAAGAGGGCGGCGTTCATCAGGTCAGCCCGAATCTCATATCGGTTGGCTAGCGCCTCTTCCTGTGCCCTGAGCTCCACGCGGTGCAGGACTGCAGGCACGTTCTCCATAACGAAAAAGCGAGGCGACAAAGTGCTCACCACGTCGAAGAACGAAGCCAGCAGCTTGTTGCGCTCATCATCACTGCGCCGCTGGCCTGCCGCCGAAAAGCCTTGGCAGGGAGGGCAGCCGACAATCCCGTCTATATCCCGCCCGTCAGCGCATTGCAGGAGTTGCCCTGCTTCCAGGTCCTGAATATCGACCGAGAGGTACTCCGCATGGGAGTGATTGCGTTGCCAAGCCCGCTGCGCATCGAGGTCAATGTCAACTAAGGCGATCGTTTCGAAGGCGCCCGTGGCCTCAAAACCCCCGGCAACGCAGCCGATCCCGGCGCACAGGTCGACGATGCCCATCTTGACCTTGAGATCTAGGTCTTCGTCGGAAGCTGTCCTTGAACTTGGGGACGTTTGCTCTAGGAGGGCCTCGCTCAAGCTTTGATCACCTCGACTTCGTCGAACGAGGAGTCGTGTCCTGGGCTGGAACTCCGACTGCGTGGTTCATCGCGGTTGCCGCAATTCAGGTGTCGTGACGACGCGGTCATTCGGCCGCACCTGCTTCACCCGTTCGGCGGCGTTGCCTCCATGGGGGCGAACATGACGCAGCAAGGCTCGCATCTCCGTCGCTCGGCTGGCTCGGCGGCCCAGAGGAGCGCAGACAATGACCTTCCTCATGTCCGCCATTATGACTCGCCAATCAACGGGTAGCGTCGCCCCCCATTGAGCGTGGCAAGCCGAATCTGCTTCAGGCACTGCGCAGAAGCTCGGAGACGACCTCGCCAGGCTGCTGGCCGCGCTCGCTGGCGATGCGCTCTAGTCGCTTGGCATCGTCGCCCTCGACGCTGACGAGGATCGACAGCTTTGCGTCGGGGTTGCCCTCGTGGATCTCGATCTGGGCGCGGTCCAGCTCGGCGTCGAAGTCACCGGGCTGTGGATCAGGGTCTCTCCAGGGATCCTTGGCCATCTCAATCAAGGATCTTACGCTCGCGGTCGGTGGCGGGCCAACCGGTGACGATCAACCACGTCGTCGGCTCAAGGGTGCGCTCTATCACCAAAGTGAGCACTCTCCCGCCATCAGTCTGCCCGATAAGCATGAGCCGCTCGCCCTCCTGCTCGCTGCCGCGAGGATTGCGCGCCGTCGCGTGGCGGTTGCGCGGTAGCTGGTCAGCCTCGGCGGTCGAGATGTCCCGCGCCCCGAGCTTGACTCGCGCGGCGTCGGTAGCCAGCAGTTGGGAGATCGTCTCTGCCATCTCCACGATGTCTATCCGATGGGGCTGACGGTTGGGTGGCGGCGCCGGCCGGCTCGCTGGGGCAAGAAATGGGGCAAGAAGCCCCACAGATCCCAGCCGATCCCCACGTAGTTCGATCTCGCGAAAACCGCTTGAAACCGTGCCCCACGTAGTCAATCGGGCCTCTGGCGCGGGCTCATACTCGGACCGTCCTTGTGGGAACCCGAGGGTCGCAGATCGTGCGATCTGCTTGAAGATCGCGGTCCTACCCTTGACTGAGACCTTGCTCCGGAACCTTGGGACGGCCATGGGCTCCGATATCGAAGCCTGATCCATGCATACGGCCGATGGTGGTCGGAGGCAGTGCGCCCTAGTGTAACTCGGGGTGACGTTGATCCTTGTCCTGGCCGGGTGAATAAGATCGGCCAATGGAGTCGGTTCTCTCCGAATCTGCCGGTGATGCGACCGCGAGGCTAGTCGAGAGGATGCGTTTCCAGGCAAGGGCCTGCGAGAGCCTGGGTTCCCGCCTCTACGGCCACCTGCTCCAGTGCGTTGCCACTGACCTTACGGAGGGAGGGCCGAGCCGGGAGATTCTCCAGGGGCACGAGTCTGACGCTGGCGGCTCAGCCCTTCCTCTTCGCCTGATGGGTGCAGTGAATCGGCTCGTCCTTGACGGAGAGGAGCCGGCGCTCGACCGGATCTACCGTGATGCCGAGCGGGACGAGGAGGCGGCGTGGCAGGAGTTCCGTTCGGTGTTGGAACGCCACCCAGACCGGTTGCGCGCGCTCGTGGACCGGCCAGTCCAGACCAACGAGGTCGGACGCTGCGCCGCCCTGCTCCCCGGCTTCCTAGCTGTCGCTGCAGAGAGTGGATTGCCCCTGCGGTTGCTCGAGGTCGGAGCCAGCGCAGGGCTCAACCTGAACTGGGACAGTTACCGCTACGTCTCCGATTTCACAAGCTGGGGTCCACCCGGGTCGCCCCTCGTGATCCCCTTCGAGCTGGACGGGGATGCCGCGTTTCCGGCGGTGGACCGGGTCGAGATCGCTGAGCGCAGGGGGTGCGACGCGGCGCCGATCGACCCCGCCGATCTCGAAGGCCGCCTCGACCTACTTGCATACATCTGGCCCGATCAGGTCGACCGCATCGAGCGGATGCGCGCTGCGGTCGAAATTGCCTCCGAGCGGCGGATCGGTGTGGAGCGCGCTGGTGCCGCCGCCTGGACTCAGCGGATACTGCAAGACGCCTCGCCCCGCTGCGCCACGGTGCTCTTCCACTCGATTGTCGAGCAATACCTGGGCGACGAGGAGTTGGCCGCCTTCCATCGCACTGTGCGTGAGGCGGGGCAGCGGGCTACGCGGGTTGCGCCGCTGGCCTGGCTGCGGATGGAGCCGGACGGGGACCGCGCTGCGGTCTGGTTGACCGTCTGGCCCGGTGGCGAGGATCGTCTGCTCGCCCGTGCCGGCTATCACGGCACCCCGGTTGAACTGCACCCTCCGACGGCAGGATGAGGCCAGTCGGGCGACTAGGGCAAGAAATGGGGCAAGAAGCCCCACAGACTCCAGCCGATCCCAGCCGATCTCGATCTCGCGAAAACAGCTTGAAACCGTGCTCCACGTAGTCCAGCGGGTCCCAGATTCGGGCTCATAATCGGACCGTCCTTGTAGGAACCCGAGGGTCACAGGGATTTTCCCTCGGGGTTGAGCCTCTGTCCCCGGCTTCCCCAGCCTTGGGTCAGAGTAGCGCGAGAAGGTGCTCGCCCCTCAGCGCACCTGAAAGGTGCCCGATTGTCGGTAGGCGGCGAGCAGTTCTAGCGCTGAGTAAGTGGGGGCATGCATCGGCTCAGGGAGCGCGTCCAGCCCGAAGAAGTCTGCCGCGGTTGCCTCATCGCGATTCGGAGTCGGTTCGCCCTGCCAGCGCTCCGCCAGAAAGAGCAGCGCGAAGCAATGGGTGACGTCGCCGTTGGGATAGCGGATCGTGTGGGCCTCCGCCTCCGAGAGGGAGCCGAAGGGCACGAGGTCGGCCTGCTTCACTTCGATTTCCGTCTCCTCGGCCAGCTCGTCGATCGCCGTCCGGGCAAAGCTCCCGCCGGGCTCGGCGGCACCGGCGGGCAAGCACCAGGTTCCATCGTCGGTGCGCTTCGTCAGGAGAATGCGCTGGTCGTCCCGCTGGAGGGCGACCATTGCGCCGGGCATCAGGACAAGCTCATGACCCACAATCTGTCGGAGCTGCCAGAGGTAGGAGCCGCGATAGGGCATGGTGATTACGCAGCTGGGTTTCTTTGTCGCCGAGCCGCTGCTGCAATCCGCTTGCGGAGACGGTCTTGGACGTTAGGCCACTCGGAGCGCAGGATCGAGTAGTGGACGCTGTCCCGCCAGCTTCCGTCCCGTCGCCGCATCTCATGGCGATGCACGCCCTCTCTGGTCGCGCCGAGTCGCTCTATCGCCCTCTGCGAGCGCTCGTTGAGGATGTCGGTGCGGAAGGCGACGCGCTCCAGCCCGAGGGTCTCGAATGCGTGCGTCATCAGCAGGAGCTTTGCCTCGACGTTGCGGCCGGTTCCCCAGGAGACGGGATTGAGCCAGGTTGACCCGATCTCGACGTGGGCGTTGTCGGCATCGAAGTCCCAATAGGAAGTGGACCCGACCACCGACCCGCCCCCGGCGTCGAGGACAGCGAACGGAAAGCGTCGATCCGCGTGTCGATCGGCGAGGGCGCCGCGTATCCAGGCTTGGGCTTGATCGAGGTCTGCCGGCCGGGCATAGGGGAGCCAGGCGAAGACCTCCTCGGCATCTGCGGCGGCGAGCAAGCCGGCGGCGTGCTCGACCTCCAGCGGCTCGATCGTGACCAGATCGCCTCGTAGCTCAACCGGCTCCATCGGGTGCATAGGTCGATCCTGTCAGGAACCTCGGCACCTGGGCAGAGCACGACCGGCTGAAGGTCAGCCAAGTACCATCCGCCGGGTGAGCGTCCGCCGCATGCTTCACGAGGAGCTTGAGGCTGCAGTCAGCGTGTGGCGCGCGGCGAACATCGCCCGAGATGCTCCGCATGGGGCGGAGCGCACTGCCCGCATCCGCGAGAAACTCTCGGCACCAGACGCTCTGGCGTTCGTAGCGCTCAGATCAGAGATCGTCGGTATGTCGCTCGCCGAGCCTGGCCGCCTCGAGGATGGCGAAGGCGAGCTCGATCCGACGCTTCTGCACATGTCGATGGTCTTCGTGCATCCCGCCGCGCAGGGAACGGGGGTTGGCACCTCGCTTGTCCTCCATGTTCTCGGCGCGGCCCGCTCGCTGGGTTACCAGCGGGCGGGCGTCTGGACTTACCGCGACAACGCCCGCGCCCGACGACAGTACGAGGGCGTCGGGATGGAACCTACGGGCAAAACCGCACACGGGCTCACCCGCACGCGAATCCAATACGAATGCGTCCTTGGCGAGGGGAGTCGAGCGGCTCAAGCGCCCGGGGGCGGCGGCCCCTACGGCAATCTGCAGGAGGCGTCGGGCGAGTGACGCAGGAGCGCTGGTCAGCGGTCGACGATTACGCGGCGGGGCTGCTTTCGCCGCATGATCCAACCCTGGAGGCGACGCTGAGCGCCAGCGAGGACGCCGGCCTGCCGGAGATCCAGGTATCCCCGCCGCAGGGGAAGTTGCTCTATCTGTTGGCCAGATCGATAGGGGCAAAGACGATTCTGGAGTTCGGGACGCTCGGCGCCTACAGCACGATCTGGTTGGGACGTGCGCTGACCAAGGGCGGTCGCCTGGTCACCCTGGAGGCCGACCCCGATCTCGCGAAAGCCGCTTGAAACCGTGCCCCACGTAGTCAATCGGGCCTCTGGCGCGGGCTCATAACCCGAAGGTCGCGGGTTCTAATCCCGCCCCCGCTATAGGACGAAAGCCCCGCGTTTGCGGGGTTTTGTTTTTGTTGTCCTCTGTAGACAATATATTTCAAAAATGGCCTTGGGGCAACGGATGGGGCAACTTGAGCGTCAGGAGACATTGATCCCTGATCTGGAAGCAATGCTTGCCCAAGAGGTGTCCGGCGTCCCTGCGACCGTTCCTGCCGACGTGACCGTAGATGCGACCGTCCCCGACGTTGCCGCCGAGGGCGGCCCCGGCGCTACCGGCGTTGAAACTGCCGACGGCAGTGAGCGCATTCCCTTCCTCGACCTGTTCGCCGGCGCGGGCGGTCTTTCCATCGGCCCCCATGCGGCGGGCTTTGAACCGGTCGGCGCTGTCGAGATCATGGAGGACGCGGCGAACGCAAGCAATGAGCCGTCGGTCGTCGCCGCCGTCTTGACCCAGGTGATTGCCTCGCCCGTGGTCGGATTTTCGATCTTGGTGCCGACTTTTGCCATCGCGCGCGATCCTAGTCGCCGAGCTTCAGCTTGAGGGTGCGCAGCTGAGGTTCTGCGCCGGTCGTCGTCACCTCGCAGACAACGCGCAGGTGGCCGCGGCGGACGAGTCTTTCTCGGGCTAGCCGGATGAGTCGGAGGCTGACGCCACGAGTGGTGTCCGTGCCGATTCGATAGTGACGCTGGGCGAGTACGGTGCGGCCGGCGCGGAGGCGGAGGCGGCCGCTGCAGACGGAGGTGGCAGTTCCGTCGTGGCAGGTAAGCCGAACCATTACCCGGTGGCCGTGGGCGGCGGGGGCGGCCCCGTCGATCTCCACTCCCAACGGAGCTGGTTCGATCCGCCCGACGATGCCGGATTGATAACTCCCGCCCTGGCCGCAGGCGGCGTCGCCGGGCGCGCACGGGGGTTCGGGTGAAGCCGTGTACCACACGCTCCCGTCTGCGCCGGGGACGACGTCGATGACGTTGGTCGAATTGGGAAGCTGAACGCTCGAGAGGCGGCCGCTTGGGGTCATGCGGTCGATTCTCCCCGGCCCCGCCGCAAACCAGAGGCGTCCGTCCGGCCCGGCCGCCAACGCCCCCGCGGTCACCTCGGGCTCGGCCGGGAACTCGGTGAACTGGCCGCTCGGGGTGATGCGACCGAGGGCCCCCGGTTCATTTCGTTCCTCGGTCACCCAGAGGTTCCCGTCGGCGCCGGCGGCGATTTCGAGCGGCCGCGTGTCAACCGGCAGTTGGAACATCTGGATCGACCCGCTCGGCGTGATCTTTCCCACCTTGTCTTCCTGCGTTTCGGTGAACCAGACGTTGCCGTCGGACCCGACCGCAAGCCGGGTCGGGAAGCTGCCGGGCCCCGGCAGTTCGAATTGCATGATCTCGCCGCCCGGAGTCATCCGGTCGATCGTCGCCACCGACCTTCCACCGCTGCCGTCGGGAAGCGCCCGGTAGCCGGAGAACCAGACGTTGCCGTCGGACCCGGCGACGATCGGGCCCGCGGCCTGGGTGAAGTTCTGGCCGAACTGCTCTTCCGGCATCGGAAATTCGGTGACGTCTCCACCGGGACTCATACGGATGAGAAAACGAGTGGAGGTGAGCCACACATTCCCGTCCGGGCCGACCGTCAGCCCCTCGGCCCGGAGATGTTGGTAGACGACGCCGACGTGCCCTTGTGAATCGATCCGCATGATCTGCGGCAGGTGATGAGGTTCTTCGCCGGGTTCGTAGGTTTCCTCGTAGTAGCCGGTGAACCAGGTCTGGGCATCGGGGCCGAAGACGAGCGGCCCGTCACCGCCGGTGGGCGGAAGGTCGGGCTGTGGGAAGGCGACCACGCTGGATCTCGAGGCGATCGGTGCGGCGTCGGCCACCCTGGGGTGTGCGGAGAGTGCGCTCACGCAGAGCGCGAGCAGGATCCATATAACTGTTCCGTGCCTTCTCATTCGCGTCTATCTAACACGATGCTCTAGGACGCCCATATACCCTTGCGGTCATGCCTGAGTTCGCCTCTCCCGCCGAGCACTACGACCGTTTCATGGGTCGCTACGCCGTGCCGCTCGCTTCCGCCCTCGCGGACAAGGTGGGGGTGGGGGCGGGGATGAAGGTGGTGGACGTCGGTTGCGGGCCGGGCGCCCTCACCTCTGAGCTGGCCGGTCGCGTCGGGGCGGAGAACGTCGCCGCGATCGACCCAGCGGAGCAGTTCGTCGCCGCCTGCCGGCAGCGCAACCCGAGCGCGGATGTGCGGCAGGGGGTCGCCGAGGCGCTGCCCTGGGCGGACGACTCCTTCGACGCCGCGCTCTCGTGCCTGGTGATCGCCTTCATGAGCGACGCCGACGCGGGCCTGCGGGAGATTGCGCGGGTGACCAGGCCGGGGGGGAAGCTCGGAGTGTGCATGTGGGACATCGCCGGTGGCGGGATGACGATGCTGCGCGTTTTCTGGAGCGCCATGCAGAGCGTGAACCCCGGCGTCGGAGGCGAGGCGGAGCGCGCGGGGACCGCGGAGGGCGACATCGCCGATCGGCTGAGGCGTGCGGGCGCTGGCGACGTCGCCGCCGGCTCGCTCGAGGTAAGCGTCGAGTACGCCGGGTTCGAGGACTTCTGGGAGCCGTTCGAATTCGGCGTCGGGCCCGCCGGGCAGGCCCTCGCCAAGCTCCCGGAGGACCAGAGGGCCGCCGTGCGGGAGGCGAGCCAAGCCCAGCTGCCGGCGGGATCCTTCTCCCTCGACGCCCGCGCCTGGTACGCGACCGCGACCGTTTAGTCGGAGCGCTCGCGACCCGAATCCGTGCGCTCGTAGAACTGCTCGAGCAGGTCGTTCGCCTCGGCTGGGTCGAGGCAGCTGTAGGAGTTCCATCCTTCGAGCCGGAGCTGCTCGTCGAGGGGTTTGCCGACGACGTCGAGGATCGTTTCTTTGGCGGAGCGGATCGCCCGCTGCGAATTGCGGAGGATCTGGCCGGCGATCTCCTCGGCGGCGGCGAGCAGCTGATCCTCGGGGACGACGGCGGAGACGAGGTTGCACGCCAGCGCGCGCCCGGCGTCGATCGGCTCGGCCGTGAGAACGAGCTGCATCGCGACCCCGGTCCCGCAGGTGTTGACCAGCCGGGTGATGCCGCCGTCGCCGTGGTGAAAGCCCCGGCGGGCCTCGAAGGAGCCGAACCTGGCACCCTCCGACGCGACCCGCAGGTCACATGCGAGCGCCAGCTCGAGCCCTCCGGCGAGCGCCCAGCCGTCGATCGCCGCGATCACCGGCTTCGGGATCCGGTGCATCCCCCGGGTGATCCCACCGAGGCCGGTCTCGACGATCTCGCGGACCCGGGCCGGGGACGCGTCGACGTAGTTGATCGGCACGAAGCTCTTCAGGTCGGCGCCGGCGCAGAAGCTGCCTCCGGCTCCCGAGAGGATCGCGACGTCGAGCTCGGCGTCGTCGCGGAAGTCGGCCCAGACCTCGAGCAGAGCCTCGTGCATTGCCGGGTCGACGGCGTTCTTGGCCTCGGGACGGTTCAGAACCACGTGGGCGATCCGGCCGCGCTTTTCGTACAGCACCGTCTCGCTCATGCGACCACAATAGGTTGAGGAGAACGTAGTCGGGTTCACCGCGCAGCGGTACTGTGAGTTCATGCCTGCGTTCGATGGCCCCGATGGGCTCGTTTACAACACCGAGCCGATCTCCGATCCCGAGGGGTTCGCCCGCGAGGCTGGAGCGGCCGCGTGGCTCTACCTATGTGGCGAGGAGTTCGCCTCGATGGAGGGCGGCATGTCCTATGAGCAGGTGGAGGGGGCTGTCCCCGAGGCGGCGAACGTGATTTCCGATCCCCCTCGCGAGATGACGATGGACCTGGCGCGCCGCCAGCTGGCAGCGCTTGAGGACCTGCCGCGACCGACGCTGGTCACCTGCCGAAGCGGACCCCGTTCCTCGGCCCTCGTCTACCTCTATGCCGGGCTCGAGGCAGGCGCGAGCGCCGGGGATGTGCTGGCACGGGCGGAGGCCGACGACGCGCCTTTCGTCGCCAACGAGGGGCTCCGCGCCTGGGTCGCGCAGGGTCTCGACGAGCTCGCCTGACCCGACTCCTACCGCGCGACCTCTTCCAGCGCTCCCGGCGGGGCCGCGACATCGGCGCCGGAGCCGATTCCCTGGATGTCGGGGACCTGGGCCGACTCGGCCGCGCGCCAGTCGTCGTAGGCGTTCCCGACCGCCGCCGTGAGCAGCTCGCGCTGTCGTTCGAGCGGCGGCCGGCGGTCCCCGGGGGCGACCTCGAGCAGGTCGTCCAAGGCGGCGAAGAGGCGTCGCGCCACCTGCGGCGAGCCGGCGCCGGCGAGGGTCAGCTCCTCGAAGGCGAGCCGGACGCCGGGATCATGTCGGCCGGAAGACCTCCCGCCCCGTCCGCCACCGGTTCGCCGTAGCGGTTGTCGAGCTCGGCGCGCAGGTCGTCCCCGACCAGGTCGATCAGGCCGGCGACCCGGAGCGACTGGCCGATGTGGTGGATGTAGAGGAGGAGCGCGGCGAAGCTCGCGAGGGCCAGCAGGTAGGCGACCAGCATCGTCAGCCCGGGCACCTCGCCGCCCTCTCCAACCCGGCGGATCGAGAGCAGCGAGAAGGCGACGGTGCCGACGAAGATGCCGATCGCCCACTGGCTGCGGCGGTCGTTGAGCAGCGAGCGGACGATTCGCGGCGAGAACTGCCCCATCGCGAGCTGGATCACGACGAGGCTGAGGCTGAGCACCAGCCCCGTCAGCTGCACCGCCGACTGGGCGATCGTCGCGAGGATCTCCCGGGCGGCCGTCGGCGATCCCGTGAGGCTGCGCGGGAGCAGGTCGAACCCGTTGGCGCTGTCGACCGCGGTGGTCGCGAAGGACAGGGCCGCCCCGGCGAGGAGGCAGCCGAGCGTTGGCCGCAGCCTCTTCCGCCGCCCCCTTATGCCCTCGCGGCGCCGAGGAGGGGGTCGACCTTGTTGAGCGTTTCGGTCATGCCCTGCTCCATGCCCATCTCGAGCATCTGGTCCATCGACTCGCGGTCGCCGAACTGGGTCTCGATCGACATCGTCGCTTTGCCTTCGGCCTCGGCGATCGTCACCGTCATCCCGGTCGGGCCGCCGTCGGTCGGCTTGCCGTCGTCGTCGACCTCGTCGTCGGTGATGTGCAGGCGGTGGGGCGGGTCGACCTCCTGGATCCGCCACCTGCCGTGGTGCTTCTCACCGTCCGGGCCGGTCATGAAGTAGGTGGTGCGGGCGCCGACCGTGAGTTCGTGCTCGACGAAGGTCGAGGGATGGGACGGCGGGCCCCACCAGCGCTCGAGCTGGCGCGGATCCGCCCACAGCCCCCAGAGGCGTTCGGCATCGGCGTCGAACTCGGCGGTGACCGTCATCGTCAGGGCGTCGAGGTTCCGGTCTACATCGGTTACGGGCATCAGCTGTCTCCTTCGTCGGTTTTGAGGATCTCCTCCATCCGCTCGATCCGACCACGCCAGTCCGCCTCGAGGCGGTCGAGCGCGGTGTGGGCGCGAGCGAGGGCGTCGGTCCTGGTCTGGACGATCGACTCGCGACCGACCCGGTGCTTGCTCACCAGTTCGGCCCGCTCCAGCACGGCGACGTGCTTCTGCATCGCCGTCACGCTGATCGGGTGTTCGCGGGCCAGGGCCGAGACCGAGAGCCGGCCCTCGTGGGCGCGGCGGAGGATGTCGCGGCGGATCGGATCGGCCAGCGCCCGGAACAGCAGATCGGTGGCTCCCTCGTCGTCGCGGATCGGTTTCTTATCTACAACCATCTGGTTGTAAGTTAGCACGAAGGGTACGGTGCTGGCGCTGGGCCATTCGCAACTACTTCGGAGGAAGCCGATGCCGGACACCACCTGCCACATGTCGATCTCGCTCGACGGCTTCGTCGCCGGGCCCGACCAGAGCCGGGACAACCCGTTGGGGAAGCGCGGGATCGAGCTCCATGCCTGGCACCTCGGCGACGAGCGCGCGAACGAGGCCAACGCCAAGGCGGAGGGCTGGCTGATGCGACCGCGCGGGGCCTACGTGATGGGCCGCAACATGTTCGGGCCGATCCGCGGCGACTGGGACGAGGACTGGGACGGCTGGTGGGGCGCCGAGCCGCCCTACCACGCGCCGGTCTTCGTCCTCACCCACCACGCCCGCGAGCCGATCGAGATGGAGGGCGGCACCAGCTTCCACTTCGTCACCGAGGGCTTCGACGCCGCCTACGCCCAGGCGCTCGAGGCGGCCGGCGAGGACGGCGTCGACATCGCCGGCGGCGCCTCGGCCGTCCGCCAGGCCCTCGCCGCCGGAGCGATCGACGAACTTACGCTCGACGTCGCTCCGGTCCTGCTCGGGTCCGGCGAGCGGCTCTTCGATGGAACCCAGTCCTTCGACTTCGAGCCGGTCGAGGCGCTCCACTCCCCGCTCGCGACGCACATCCGCTACCGGCGCGCCGGCTAGGAACGGTGGAGACTGCCCCGATGACCTTGAGCCTGGCGACGGTTCGGCGGGGCCTCCTGGTCCTCCTGCTCGACGCGGTCACCCTCCTGCTCCTCAGCGAGGTGCTGAGCGGGTTCGTGCTCGACGGGCCCGCCACCGCGCTCGGCGCCGCCGCCCTGATCGGTCTGCTCAACGCCTTCGTCTGGCCCGTGGTGACCCGGCTCGCATTGCCCTTGACGGTGATGACGCTGGGCATCGCGGCGATCGTCCTCAACGGCATCCTCGTCACCTTCGCGATCGACCTGCTGCCGCGGGCGGAAGTCGCCCGGGTGCTGGACGGGATCGTGATCACGATCGTCGTCGCCGCGGTCACCGCGGCCGTCTACTCGCTGCTGGCGATCGACGAAGACGAGGCCTGGTACCGCAACGTCGTCCGCCGCCAGGCGCGCCGCCGGGGCGAGGTGGCCGAGAGCGACGTGCCGGGGGTGCTCTTCCTCGAGATCGACGGGCTCGCCCACGACGTCCTCCTGCGGGCGCTGCAGGACGGCAGCGCCCCGCACCTGGCCTCCTGGGTGCGCGGCGGCTCGCACCGGCTGCGGCAGTGGGAAACCGACTGGTCCTCGCAGACCGGCGCCTGCCAGGCGGGCCTCCTGCACGGCTCCAACGAGGACATGCCGGCGTTCCGCTGGTGGGAGAAGGAGCGCGGCGCCGCGATCGTCACCAACCACCCGCGCGACGCCGAAGAGATCGAGCGGCGCCACTCCGACGGGCGCGGGCTGCTGCACGCCGACGGCGCCAGCCGCGCCAACATCCTCTCCGGCGACGCGCCGCACTCGATGCTGACGATGAGCACCGCGCTGCGCCGGCGGCGGCCGATCGGCAAGGACTATGCCGCCTACTTCGCCCGTCCCTACGCGGCGGCGCGGACCCTGGTCCTCTCGCTCGCCGACATCGGCCGCGAGCGGCGCGCGGCCCGCAGTCAGGTCCGCGACGACGTTCGCCCCCGCATCCACCGCGGCCGCTCCTACGTCTTCGCCCGCGCCTGGGGGACGGTGGTGCAGCGGGACCTGCAGGTGGCGACGGTGATCGGCGACGTGCTCGCCGGTCGCCCGGTCATCTACACGACCTTCCTCGCCTACGACGAGGTCGCCCACCATTCCGGGATCGAGCGCCACGACGCGCTGGCGGTGCTGCGCGACCTCGACCGCCAGATCGCCCGGATCGCCCGCGCTTGCGCCGAGGCGCCGCGCCCCTACCGGCTGGTCGTCCTCTCCGACCACGGGCAGTCGCAGGGGGAAACCTTCCGCGACCGCTACCAGCAGACGCTGGAGGATCTGGTGCGCGAAAGCTGCGACCCCGAGAGCGTCCTCGCCGCCGAAGCCGGCGACGACGACGCCCTCTCCTACCTCAGCGCCGGCCTCACCGAGGTGGCGCGGGACGACACCGTGGCCGCCGGCGCGGTGAGGGCGGCGACCCGCGACCGTCGCGCCGACGGCGTCGTCGCCCTCGACTCCGATTCGCGCCGCGAGGTCGCCGAGACCCATGACGGCGAGGTCCCGGAGCTCTCGGTGATGGCCTCGGGCTGCCTCGGGCTGATCAGCTTCCCGCGCGAGCCCGGGCGGGTGAGTCTGGAGCGGATCGAATCGCTTTACCCGCGGCTGCTTCCCGCCCTGCGCGACCATCCGGGAATCGGCTTCATCCTCGTCCGCTCCGAGCGGGACGGGGCGCTGGCGATCGGCTCCGCCGGCACCCATTACCTAGACGGCGACCGCGTCGAGGGGGAGGACCCGCTGGCGCCCTTCGGTCCCAACGCCGCCGACCACCTGCGCCGGACCGACGGCTTCCCGCACTGCGCCGACCTGATGCTGAACAGCACCTTCTGGCCCGAATTCGACGAGGTCGCCGCCTTCGAGGAGCTGGTCGGCTCGCACGGCGGCATGGGCGGGACCCAGAGCTTCCCCTTCGTCCTGCACCCGGCGGAGCTGGAGTGGCCGGCGGAGGAGGTGGTCGGCGCCGAGCGGGTGCACCGGATATTCCGCGGCTGGCTGGCCGGGCTCGGGCAGACCGCCTACGCGAGCGAGGTCGATTCCCCCGGCGAGAGGACGCGGGTCTCGACCTGAGGGGCCAGCTCGCGCAGCCGGGCTGCGAACTCGTCCCCCGGCAGAGTGAGCGGGTTGCCGCGGAGGCGGCGGAGGCCGAACGGGTAGAGCGTGCCCCAGTGGATCGGCACCGCCAGGCGCGGGGAGATCGCGGCGGCGGCGCGAGCGGCGCCGGCGGGGTCGAGGTGGCCGGCGCCGAGGTTCGGGCCCCAGCCCCAGACCGGCAACAGGGCGAGGTCGAGCTCGGGGTCGAAATCCCGCATCCCCGCGAAGAAGTCGGTGTCGCCGGCGAAGTAGACGCGGCGGCGGCCGCTGACCAGGAAGCCGATCGCCTGCGCCTGCTTGGCGAAGCGGCGCCGGCCGGCGCCGTGGCGAGCCTCGACCGCGCTCACCGTCAGCCCGCCGACGCGGCTGGATTCGCCGGGCGCAAGCTCGGTGACGCTGCGGAAGCCGCGACGGGTGAAGAACTGCCGCGAGCCCGGCGGCACCAGCAGCGGCAGCTCGCGCCCGAGCCGGCGCAGCGAGCCGAGGTCGGCGTGGTCGTGGTGCAGGTGGGAGATCAGCACCGCGTCGAGGGCGGCCGTCGTCGCCACGGTGGGAGCGGCGCCGTGGCGCACCAGCGGCCCGACCCGGTTGCGCAGGATCGGGTCGGTCAATAGCCGGGTCCCGTCGACGTCGATCAGCACGGTTCCGTGTCCGACGTAGGTGAGTGAATCTGGGTCGCTCATGCGTCGAGTATGGAAGAGGCCCGCCGAGGAGGAAGCGCTCGAGCTCGAGCCCGGTGCTCTCAGCGGGGTCTTTGCCGCGCCGCGATGGCTGCGGGACCTGGGCTTCTCGGCCTGGCTCCTGGTCGGCGCCGGCGCCGCCCTGATCGGGCTGATCTGGCTGCTCTCGCTGACCCAGACGATCGTGATGCCGGTGATCACCGCCGCGATCATCGCCTCGGTCGCCTCACCGCTGGTCGGCTGGCTCAACCGCCATCGACTGCCGCGGGGGATCGGCGCCGCCCTCGTCCTGCTCTTGATCATCGCGATCGGCTTCGGCGTCGGCCTGATCGTCCTCACCGGGATCTCGAGCCAAGCCGATGGCCTCTCCGCCCGGCTGCAGGAAGGGGCGAGCCAGCTCGAGTCCTGGGCTCGGGACCTCGGCGTCAAGGCGCCGACCGCCGCCGACGCCAACTCCGAGGCGAGCGCCTCGGTCAGCGGTGCCTTCCAGGCACTGACCCAGGGGCTGCTCGGCGGCATCGACCGGCTCGCCGGGCTCGCCGTCTTCCTCTCCTTCACCGCCCTCAGCCTCTTCTTCCTGCTCAAGGACGGGCCGGCGATCGGCGCCTTCGTCGAGCGCCACCTCGGGGTGCCGCCGGCGGCCGGGCACTCGATGCTCGGGCGCCTCGCCGGCAGCATGCGCGGGTACTTCCTCGGGGTCACGATCGTCGCCGCCTGGAGCGCGCTGATCGTCGGCGCCGGCGCGCTCCTGCTCGGCGTCCCCCTGGCCGGGACGATCGCGGTAGTCACCTTCCTCGGCGGCTACGTCCCCTACCTCGGCGCCTGGACCGCCGGCGCCTTTGCCGTCCTCATCGCCCTCGGCGGCTCCGGGACCGAGGCGGCCGCGGCGCTGGCCGTGGTCGTGCTGTTGGCGAACGGGGTCCTCCAGCAGCTCGTCCAGCCGATCGCCTACGGAGCGGCGCTGCGGCTGCATCCGCTGGCGGTGCTGATCGTGACCATCGCCGGCGGCTGCCTGTTCGGGACGATCGGCCTGGTCCTGGCGGCGCCGCTCCTCTCGGCCGCGGTGAAGATCTCCGCCGACCTCACCGCTGCGGCCGCGGAGGACAAGGCGCCGGCTGACGGTTAGCGGAAGGCTCAGGCCAGCTGTAGCTGGCGAGCGCCGCGCGAGGAGGGGAGCAGCAGCGCCGAGAGGCAGACCATCGCCAGGGCGGTGATCTGGAGGCTGATCCCGAGCGGGCTGGGGGAGAGCGGGTCGCCGAAGACGACGATGCCGCCGAGGATCTGGGCGGCGTTGGCGACGATCCCCATCAGGCCGATCGTCTCGATCGCGCCGCCTCCCTGCAGGGCGGCGACCGCGGTGTACTGGGCGAGGGCGCCGCAGGCCAGGGTCACCGCCAGTAGCGAGGCGGTCAGTGGCCAGCCGCCGGCGCCGCCGGTGAGGGCCTTGATCGCGATCCCGGCGAGGGCGAAGAGGAGGCCGGCGAGGACAGCGAGCAGAACTCCGCGGCGGGCGGCCAGGCGCGGGGCCCGGTGGCACAGCGCCACCCCGGCGGCGAGCAGGATCAGGCCGCCCTCGAAGCTGACGATCGCCGCCATCGAGAAGCCCGAGTGGGCGCCGTGGAAGTGGGGCAGCGTCGCAGCCAGCAGGGCGAGGCCGCCGCCGCCGAGCGCCAGCGCCAGCCACTGTCGCCGCTCGACCCGGCCGCCGAAGAGGCGCTGCGAGAGCACCGCGAGGGTGACCGCGCCGCCGGCGAGCACCGCCTGCACGAGCGAGATCGGGGCCAGCGAGAGGGCGGCGATGTGGGCGAGCCAGGCGACGGCCGCAAGCCCCCAGCCAGCGGCGAACCAGGGCGAAGCGGCGAGGCCGCGCACGCTTGCGAGCGGCTGGCCGATGGAGACGGGATGCGCGTGCTGACAGCCGCGGTGCTTGAGCAGCGAGGCGAGGTTGGTCATCAGCGCGACTGCGGCGGCAAGGCCGATCCCGATCTCCATGAGAGTCCTAGGCGACGCCGTCGCGAACTGCCTTGACCGCGGCGCTGGAGGTGCGGCAGGCGCGGGCGATCGTCGCGTTCGGCGCTTCGGGCGCGCGCTCGATCTCGAACTCGATCAGGGCGGTGCGGCGGACCTTGACCCGGTCCTCGCGAGGGACCGAGTCGGGCACCGCGTCCATCGCGGCCTCGCCGGCCTGGGCGCGGCTGCAGGTCAGGCAGAGGACCTGATCCTCAGAACGAGACCAGCTCGCCGGAAGCTCGGTCGGCACGCCGTCCATCTGGCCGACCGAGACTCCGCAGCGGCTGCAGCTCCACCTGATCGATTCGGCGGCCATCGCTTAAGCCGCCGCTCTGCTGCTGCGACGGCGGCGGTTGCGACGCCGTCGCTGCGGGCTGGCGGCCGCGGTGGCCACCGGACGCGCCGGCGTGCCGAGGCCGTGTTCGAGGCCGAGGCTCGTCGCGATCTGACCCACTTCCTTCGCCTGGTCGGCGAGGACGAAGCTGGTGCCGGTGCCGGTGCGCCCGGCCCGGCCGGTGCGCCCGACCCGGTGCACGTAGGCATCGCGGTCCTCGGGCGCGTCGTAGTTGATGACGTGGGCGACGTCGGGGATGTCGATGCCGCGGGCGGCGACGTCGGTCGCGACCAGGGTCATCACCTCGCCGCGCTCGAAGCGGGCCAGGGCCCGCTCGCGCTGGCTCTGGCTCTTGTCGCCGTGCATGGCGACGGCGTTGACCTGGCGGCTGCGCAGCCGCTTGACCAGCCGGTCGGCCCCGCGCTTGGTGCGGACGAAGACCAGCGAGCGGCCGGCGTCCGCTCCCGAGAGGTGGGTGACCAGGTGCTCGAGCTTGGCCCCCTGCGAGTCGACCGGCAGGAACCGGTGCTCGATGTTGGCCTCCTTGCGCTCGGGCTCGGCGTGGGTATGGGAGCGGGCGTCGCGGGTGTAGGCGGCGGCCACCTTGCCGGTGGCGCCCTCCAGCGTCGCCGAGAAGAACAGCGTCTGGCGGTCGCCCGGGGTCTGGTCGACGATCCGGTCGACGGCGGGGCGGAAGCCCATGTCGAGCATCCGGTCGGCCTCGTCGAGGACGAGCACCTGGATCTGGGCGAGCGAGACGGCGCCGCGTCCGAGCAGGTCCTCGAGCCGGCCCGGGGTGGCGACGAGGATGTCGGCACGGCGGGCGGCGGCGATCTGCGGCCCGAAGCCGACGCCGCCGTAGACGGCGGTTATCTTGAGGCGGCGCGCCTTGGCGAGCGCCTCCAGCTCGACGACGATCTGGCCGGCGAGCTCCCGGGTGGGCGCCAGGACCAGGGCGCCGGGGCCGTTGCCGCCGGGCTCGATCAGGTCGACCATCGGGATCCCGAAGGCGAGGGTCTTGCCCGACCCGGTGGGGGACTGGACGAGGAGGTCGCGGCCGGCGAGCGCATCGCGGACGACCATCTCTTGAACGGGGAAAGGCTGGGTGATCGAGCGCGCGTTGAGGGCGTCGACCACGGGCTTGGAAATGCCGAGATCGGCAAAGGTATTGATGTTGTGAACTCCTTGTTGAACGTCTTAGGGAGATCCTGCGACCCCAAGGCGCCAATGAAGCACGAGGAGGAAACGGAACCTCTCGGGCGGCGAATCGGCCAAACCCGACCTGTTCACCGTAGCAGCAGGTCTCCGGAGAAAACGAATTGGGCGGGGCGCGGGCGCGCCGCTGCCCGGCGGCGAGCGGCGGCTAGTCAGACCACCACTCGCGCTCGCCCTTGACGTCGCCGCGCGGGTTCTCGCCGAGGTTGGGAGCGCCGATGACGAGGATCTCAAGGCCGTCGGGACCCGCCTCGTAGCCCCGCCAGGTGCCGGGGGAGACGCGGACGGTGTCCCAGCGCTCCAGCTCGATGATCTCGTCGTCGAGCTTCATCCGGCCGCTGCCACCGACGACCACGTAGACCTCCTCCTGGCGCTCGTGAGTGTGGCCGTAGGGGAAGCGGTAGTTGGGCGGGATGCGCTGGTAGCCGAGGCCGGACTGCTCGAGCTCAAGCGCCTTGGTCGCGAGGCGGAACTCGAGGTCGGGAGAGCCGTCGAAGTTGGAGCCAACGTCCTCGACGTCGCCCTTGATGTTCCTGCGGGTGAACGGCATGGGCCGATCCTATGACTCCCCCTCGGGCAGCCGGCACTACCATCGCCCGATGAGCGTCCAGCGAGTGCCCGGAGGTGTGGTCCATGAGTTGCCGCGGGATCTTCGCCAGGCCTTGGTCGACAACGACGTCGCGCTGGAAGCCTGGAAGGACATCACGCCGCTGGCGCGCAACGAGTTCATCTGCTGGGTCGAGGACGCAAAGCAGCAGAAGACTCGCGAGCGCCGCATCCGCCGGACCCGGGAAGAGCTGGAGGAAGGCATGCGCCGGCCCTGCTGCTGGCCGGGGTGCAGGCACCGCGAGCGCAACGGCAAGGCCGCGTCCTCCTAAGCCATCTGTCCGTCCGTCCTAGTTGGGTCGGTAGGTGAGCAGGACGACCCCCGATTCAAAGCGCTTCACGTCGGCGAGCTCCATCCGGATGGTCCCCCGCTCGCCGAGCACGTGGAGGTTGCCCTGGCCCCAGACGAGAGGGTTGAGGTAGATCTCGAACTCGTCGACCAGGCCTTTCTCGGCGAGAGCGTGGGCGAACTCGCCGCTGCCGTGCAGGAATAGGTCGCCGGAGGCTTCGCGCTTCAGTCTCGGGATCGACTCCTCGAGGTCCCCGTCCAGCAACGTCGCGTTCCACTCGAGGGGACCGGAGAGGGTGGTGGACCCGACGTACTTCGGCAGCTGGTTGACCATGTCGGCCCAACCGCCGGACTGATTCGGCCAGTACTGAGCCAGGCCTTCGTAGGTCTTGCGGCCCAGGACAAGTCCACTCGACCTCGCCTGCCGTTCGAACGAATAGGTGCCGTGGTCTCCGTCCGCCTGGACCCACTCGCCCACCGGGTCGATTACGCCGTCGAGCGTTGCCTGCGTGGTTGCGATCAGCTTTCCCATCTTCGTCTATGACAACGTAGCGGACGATGGCTGCAAGCCAAGGCTCTTCCGCGGCGATCTCGCCGACTGCCCACTACACGGGCGAGACCTGGGTGCGGAACGGGCTCTCCCATCCCGGCCTCGCCACCTGGCAGGGCCGCCTCTTCTATGACGCGCTGGCGCTGCCGAACGCGGCCAGCCGGCTCTTGGGCGGGCCCAGCCTGGAAGCGATGCTGCTGGCGCGCCACCGGATCATCGACGCCCTGCTCGAGGAGCAGATCGAGGGCGGGGTCAGCCAGGTGGTCGAGATCGCCTGCGGGATGTCGCCGCGGGGCTGGCGGTTCTGCGAGCGCTACGGCAGCGAGCTCACCTACGTCGAGGCCGACCTGCCGGCGATGGCCCGGCGCAAGCGCGAGGCGCTGGCGCAGATGGACTCGCTCGGCGAGCGCCACCGGGTGGTCGAGCTCGACGCCCTCCGCGACGGCGGACCCGACAGCCTCGAGGAGCTGGTCGACTCGATGGACCCCGAGGCGGGGCTGGCGATCGTCACCGAGGGCCTGCTGGTCTACCTCGATGACGAGACGACGGAGGCGCTGTGGGCGCGGCTGGCGCGGGCGCTGAAGCGGTTCCCGACCGGCGCCTACCTCGCCGACTTCCGCTTCGCCCGCCCCGGGCGCGGTATTCCCGAGCGGGCTTTCGAGCATCTGCTCGGTGCCTTCGTCCGCGGCGATATCCACCCCTTCGCGGGCGACGAGGCCGACGCCGAGGCGGCCCTGCGCGCGGCCAGCTTCGATCAGGTCGCTCTGCACCGCTGCGACGAGCACCCGGCGGCCGCCGGGACCGGCGCGAAGGCCGGCGCCGGCATGCTCAGCATCATCCAGGCGGAGACTGTCTCCGCAGCTTGACGACGACGGCGCGGCTGTTCGCTGCGCCCCCGATCGGCGCGTAGGTGACGACGAGGCGTAGGCGCAGGGTGCCCTGCTTGGCGAGCAGGAGACGCTGGGCGCGTTTGGGGTAGACCCGCAGGAGGAGCTTGCCGGCGGCGCTCGCTTCGCGGCTCAGCGGTTTCGCCCCTTCGACGGTGACCGCGCCGGGCCCGGGGACGGTCACCGGCAGGCTGGCGGTTCCGCGCTTGCGGTTCAGGGACGGCTTGCCGATTTCGAAGGAGTTGTCAACCGTCCGCGGGATCGCCTTGGCGGCGGTGCGCGATCCTCCCGAGCTCGTCGGGGAACTCGGGGAACTCGCGGGAGTCGGAGTATCGGGGGTGGCCGGGGTATCCGGCTCATCCGGGGGCGTCGAGGGTGGCGTGACCGGTGGGGGCGGGGGGGCAGGCTGAAGGACGAACTTCGCCTCGACGACGTCGCCGTGGCCGTCGAAGCGGCGCCAGGTGGCGGCGAGGGTTCCGCCGCTGCCCCAGGCGACGGCGGGGGAGCTGGCGCCGCGCCCCGCGGCGGAGAGCGTCGCGGTTGCGCCGAGGGCGCCGGCAGGGCTGAGGTCCCGGCGCTGCACCAGGAAGTGGCTGCCGTCGCTGCGGCTCCAGAGCACCGTCGCGGTTCCGTCGGGGGAGACGGCGACCGCCGGTTCGGCGGCGTCGGCGCCGGCAGCGGAGAGGTCGACGGGAGAGGCGGCGAGGCTGCCGTTGGCGAGCAGGCGCCGCCCCTGGACGACGAAGGCGTTGCCGTCGAAGCGCTCCCAAACGGCGGTGGCGACCCCGCCGGGGCCGATCGCCAGGTCCGGCTCGGCCGCATCGCGTCCCGCGGCCGAGAGGTTCTGCGGCAGCGACAGCGGGTCGCCGGCGGGGTCGAGGCGCAGTCCCTGGATCAGGGTGTGGCCGCCTTCGTTGACGGTCCAGACGACCGCGCTGCCGCCGTCGGTCGCCGTCGCCACCCGCGGCTGGACGGCGTTGCGTTCGGCGGGCGAGAGGACCGCGGTCGCGCTCGCCGGCGCCCCGCTGGCTTCGATCCGCCGCGCTTCGATCGCGGCGCCGGTGCTCGCGTAGCGGCTCCAGACGGCGGTCGCGACGCCGCCGGGGCCGGCGTCGACCTGCGGTTCGACCGCATCGGCCGCGGAGGCGGAGAGGACGTTGACCGATTCCGACGGAACCCGGTTGCCGGCGGGGTCGAGCCGCCGCTCCTGGACCAGGTAGTTGAAGCCGTCGAAGCGCTGCCAGACGACCGTCGCGGTGCCGTCGGCGGCCACCGTCAGCTGTGGCGCCGAGGCGTCGCGGCCGCTCTGCGAGAGGTTCTTGGTGGCGGCGTCCGGCGTCCCGTCGGGGGCGATCCGCCGCGCCTGGACGAGGAACGAGCTGCCGTCGGAGCGGACCCAGGCGACGGTTGCGGTGCCGTCGGGGGCGACCGCCACCCGCGGGTCGAGCGCGTCCTGCGCCGGGTCGGAGAGGCGGACCGTCGCCCCGGGCACTCCCGCCGGGGAGATCCGGCGCGCGTAGACGGCGAAGGCGCCGCCGTCGCGGGCGCTCCAGACCACCGTCGAGGTGCCGTCGGCGGCGACGGCGACGTCGGCTCCGGTCGCCAATTCCGCCGCCGTCGAGAGGTCCGCCGGCTGGGCCGGATCGGCGGGACCCGGCGATGGCGGCGGCACCTTCGTCAGCGCCGGCAGCGAGGTCGGAGCCGATGCGTAAAGACCGCTTTGGATCGCCTTGCGGAACGCCTGCTGCGCCGTCGCCGAGCTCTCGATCGGCCAGTCGAAGCGGATCCCGTTCTTCTGCATGTTCCAGTTGAACCAGGAGTAGGCGGCGATTTCGGGGTGGTGGGGGAGGTACGTCGTCAGCATTTCCCTGATCCACTCCGCCTTGTTGCCCCCGTACTCGGTGCTCGCCTCCTCGACGATCGCGACCGGCCGTTCTTTGTTCGTCAGTTTGTTGACGATGTCGAGCGTCGGCGTCAGGGTCGCGTCGGGATTGCGCCACTTGTCCGACTGCGCCGGCCCCAGGCCCCAGTTGTAAGAGTCGATCGCGGCCCAGTCGACGTAGGCGTTGCCGGGGTAGTAGGGGGTCGGGTCGGAGAGCGGGTCGTACCAGATCGCGTTGGCGATCCAGGCCCAGGTGACGTTGGTCGCGCCGGCGGCGACGACGACGTCGTGGAAGTGGCGCCAGGCTTTGACGAATTCGGGGCTGCGGCCCCACGTGTACCAGGCGCCGTTCATCTCCCACCAGGGGCCGAAGAGGAACGGATGCCCCCACTGCTTCGCCGCCAGCGCCCACTGTTTGAGCGCCGCGTCCTTGCTGCCGTTCGCGACTTCGGCCAAGGTGACGCCGCTGCCGAGCGGCATCGTCATCAGCGGGATCGCGCCGCGGGCGTAGGTGGCGTTCATCGCCGTGGTGTCGAAGGTGAGCCAGGGCGTGTTCTGGTTGAGGATCGCCACCTTCTTGCCGGCGTGGCGCTCGAACTTGTTCCACGCCGTCGTGTTCCCCGGCGCCACCCCGGTTTCGCCGTAGGTTTCGCCGTTGACGTAGGCGCCGAAGTAGACGCTGCCGCTAGCGGTCGCCGCCACCGCCAGGCAGGCGGTGATCGCGAACAAGCAGACGAGCGCGCGGAACGCAATCCCCCCCTGGACCATTGTTCGATGCTGTCGAAGAAAAGCTTCTTCGTCAAGTCGCTTTCAGGCCGCCGGCGCTGCGTCCGGCTTCTGCGACACTGCTGCGATGAAGATGCGCGCCGCGGTCCTGGAGCGGTTCGGGGAGCCGCTCGTCGTCCAGGAGGTGGAGCTGGCCGAGCCCCGGGCGGGCGAGGTGCTGGTGCGGCTGGCCGCCTGCGGCGTCTGCCACACCGACCTCTACACCGCCTCCGGCGCCGATCCGTCCGGCTACGCGCCCGCGGTCCTCGGCCACGAGGGCGCCGGCGTCGTCGAGAAGGTGGGGGAGGGGGTCGCCTCGGTGAACCCGGGCGACCACGTCGTCACCCTCTTCTCGCCGCAGTGCCGCGAGTGCATCCACTGCCGCGACGAGCGCACCAACCTCTGCCTGGCGATCCGCGAGGAGCAGAACAAGGGGCACCTGCCCGACGGCACCGTGCGGATCTCCCGCGACGGCGAGGAGGTGCGTCACTTCATGGGCTGCTCGACCTTCGCCGAGTACACGGTGATGCCGGAGATCGCGCTGGCGAAGATCAACCCGGAGGCGCCCTTCGAGCACGCCTGCCTCTTCGCCTGCGGCCTCTCGACCGGCCTCGGCGCGGCGATCAACACCGCCGCCGTCCGCGCCGGCAGCACCTGCGCCGTCTTCGGCGCCGGCATGGTCGGCCTCGGCGCCGTCGCGGGCTGCCGCCTGCAGGGTGCCGAGCGGATCATCTGCGTCGATCTCTCGCCCGAGCGGCTCGAGCTCGCCCGCGGCCAGGGCGCCACCGACCTGCTCGAGGGCGGCGAGGGGGCGGTCGAGCGGATCCTCGAGATGACCGGCGGCTTCGGCGCCGACTACACCTTCGAGGCGACCGGCAGCGTCGCCGTCATGCGCCAGGCGCTGGAAGCGGCGCGGATGGGCTGGGGCCTCTGCACCGTCGCCGGCGTCGCCGGCAAGGGCGAGACCCTCGACGTCGTCCCCCGCCTGCTGATCACCGGCCGCCGCCTCGCCGGCTCCTCCTTCGGCGGCGTCAAGGGCCGCGACGGGGTCCCGGCCCTGATCGACCGCTACCTGGCGGGCGAGATCGACGTCGCCCCCTTCCTCTCCCACCGCATCGCCCTCGACGAAGTCAACCGCGGCTTCGAGCTGATGGAGGCCCAGGACGGCATCCGCAGCGTCATCGAGCTCTCATAGCAGCGCCGACCGAGAACTAATAGGCGCCCTTGGCTAAGCGGCGTTGAGAGCGGCCGCTTCGCGGATCAGCGCCTTCAGCGCCTCCGCGTCGATCTCCTGGCCCTCGCCGATGTCGATCGCGCGGCGGGTGTTGCCGCCGAGGCTGGAGTTGAAGAGGCCCGCCGGGTCCTCGAGCGAGGCGCCCTTGGCGAAGGTCAGCTTCACCGCTTTCTTGTAGGTCTCGCCGGTGCAGATGATCCCGTCGTGCGACCAGACCGGGACCCGCCATTTCCACTCCTCGACGATCTCGGAGTCGGCTTCGTGGATCAGGGTGCGGACCCGGGCCAGGGTGTCGCCGCGCCAGTCGCCCAGCTCGGCGATCCGCGCGTCGATCAGCTCGGCAGGGGAGGCATCCTCGTTGGATTTTTCGAACTCGCTCTGCTTGCGCATCGGGGGCAGTTTAAGTCGCGAGGGCTGCTGCCGGCCCAGCGCCGCGGCTACGTCAGCAGCGACACGCTCGGGTTCCTCTTCGAGCTGGGTGTCGGTGAAGCGCAGGACGGTGAAACCCTGCTGGCGTAGGTCGAGGTCACGCGCGTGATCGTCCTCGAAGGAGACGGAGCCGCGGTGGTAGGTGAAGAAGTCGGCTTCGACGACGAGCCGCTGCTCGCGCCAGAGGAAGTCGACCACCCCCCGGCCCAGCTTGACGTTCACCTCTGGCGGCAGGATGCGGTGGCTACGGTAGAGGGCGAGGAAGGCGGTCTCGAGGTCGGAGCGGGTGCGGTCTGACTCGATTCCTTCGAGGTGGTGGCCCTTGTGCTCTGCTTGGCGGATGGCGCGGCGCAGGAGGTACGGGGCGATGGTGCCTTCGAGATCGTCGATCGTGCGTGGGACGGTGGTTACGGGGATGCGGTGGCGGCGGGTGATGAGGAGCCGTCTCCCTCGCCCTCCTTCTTGATCTGGGTAGGAGGGCGAGGGAGACGGCTCTCGGGGCGTGAAGAGGGAGGGGCAGCGGTGGAAGTGGATGCCGCGTTGAGACTTGCGGCCGGAGGTGGCGGGGGTCGAGACGTGGATGGCGCCCTCGACCGGTTTCAGCAGTTCCCAGAGCGCTGCGGCGGAGTGGTGGCTCAGGACCGCCCCGTCTCCGCAGGCGAGCACGGCGGCCATCCAGCGTGCGTGCCAACTCGGAGCGCTGTGACCTACTGCGTAGACGCCGCGGTGGAGGCGGTGAAGGCGTCCACTCTTCACCCTCCGAGCGACAGCGCTCTTGTCGATCCCGACGCTTCGGAGTTCTTGTGCCGTCACGACCCCATGCTGCCGTCCCGCAATCTGAGCGAGCCGTGCATCGGGCTTGTCGCTTTCCTCTCGCATAGCGAGAGTAAGTCGACAGTGACCTCGGACTCGCCCCCTTACCCCGCTGCTGTTCGTTCGCTCTACGCGGCGCTTGCGGGGTTGAGCGCTTGCGCCACGAGCTCGACGGAGCGCAGGCGGTTCGCGACGGTGTCGCTGTAATGGACCGTCATCAGCTCGTCGGCGGCGGTGTCCTCCGCAAAGCGCCGCAGATAATCCGAGACCTCGTCGGCAACTCCCGTGGCGGTGTAGGCGAGCATTTCGTCGACGGCGACCGCTTGCGGGGACTCGAGCAGCTCCGTGATGTCCTCCTCGCTGAGCTTGCGGCCGCGGCCTAAGAGGGCGCGGGCGCGGACTCGGCGGGCGGCTTGCAGCTGGGCGGCGGCGCTCTCGGCGGTCTCGGCGGCGATCACGCCGACGCCGGCGATCGCATAGGGCTCCTGCAGCTGCTCCGAGGGCTTGAACTCCTTGCGGTAGACCGCCAGCGCTTCGTGCAGGAAGCGGGGCGCGAAGTGGGAGGCGAAGGCGTAGGGGAGGCCTAGCTGGGCCGCCAGTTCGGCGCCGAAGAGGGAGGAGCCGAGGATGTAGAGCGGGACCTTGGTGCCGCGGCCGGGGATCGCCCGCAGGCCGGGTAGGGGCTCCTCGTCGCCGAGGAAGCGCTGCAGCTCGACGACGTCCTGGGGGAAGCGATCGCTCGCGTGGGCGTCGCGGCGCAGCGCCATCCAGGTCCGCTGGTCGGTTCCCGGCGCGCGGCCGAGGCCGAGGTCGATGCGGCCGGGGTGCAGCGTCTCCAGAGTTCCGAACTGCTCGGCGATCACCAGCGGCGAGTGGTTCGGCAGCATCACGCCGCCGGCACCGAGGCGGATCGTCTCGGTGTGGGCGGCGACGTGGGCGATCAGCACCGCGGTCGCCGAGGAGGCGATCGAGGAGATGTTGTGGTGCTCGGCGTACCAGATGCGCCGATAGCCGCCGCCCTCGGCGGTGCGCGCCAGCTCGACGCTGCCGGCGAAGCTCTCGGCGATCGTCTCCTTCCTGCCGACGGCGGCGAGGTCGAGGATCGAGAGCGGGACCATTCAGCGGTTGATCGTAGACATGTCCGCGTAGCGGTCTCCGGCGGCGCTGCCCAGCGGCGCCGCTTCGTCGATCCGGCGCAGGTCCTTCTCGCTTAGCCCGACCTCGGCGGCTGCGACGTTCTCCTCCAGGTAGTGAAGCCGCTTCGTTCCCGGGATCGGAACCAGGTCCTCCCCTTGGGCCAGCACCCAGGCGAGGACGAGCTGACCGGGGGTGATGCCCTTCTCGGTTGCGATTTCCTCCACCCGCTCCACCAGCTCGAGGTTGCGCTTGAAGTTCTCGCCTTCAAATCTGGGGCTGTGGCGGCGGAAGTCGTCCTCCTGCAGGTCCTCGAGGCTGCGGATCTGGCCGGTGAGGAATCCTCGGCCGAGCGGGCTGTAGGGAACGAAGCCGATGCCGAGCTCGCGGACGACAGGGAGGAGCTCCTCCTCGGGGTCTCGGCTCCAGAGCGAGTACTCCGTCTGCAGGGCGGTGATCGGGTGGGTGGCATGGGCGCGCCGCACCGTCTCCGGAGATGCCTCGGAAAGGCCGAGATGGCGGACCTTGCCCTCCTCGACCAGTTCGGCCATCGCGCCGACCGTCTCCTCGATCGGGACCTCAGGGTCGACCCGGTGCTGGTAGTAGAGGTCGATGTAGTCGACGTCGAGCCGCTGGAGTGAGGCCTCGCAGGCCTTGCGCACGTAGTCCGGGTCGCCGCGGACGCCGAGCCGCTCGCCGTTCGGCCCGCGGACGTTGCCGAACTTGGTCGCGATCACGACCTTGTCGCGGTGGGGGGCGAGCGCGGCGCCGATCAGCTGCTCGTTGGTGAAGGGTCCGTACATGTCGGCGGTGTCGAAGAAGGTGACGCCGAGCTCGAGAGCGCGGGCGATCACCGCCTTCGCCTCCTCCTCGTCGGCCTCACCGTAGAACTCGGACATCCCCATGCAGCCGAGCCCTAGCGCGGAGACGCGCAGGTCGGAGCCGAGGGTGCGGGCCGGGAGCATGTCGCCCGGGTACCCGTGGCGACCTGAGCTAAAGCCATCCCTCGCCCGCGGGGCCCAGATCGGCCAGATCGGCTCAGGTCTACCGGTTTCGGGTTCGCCGATCCGGCGCCAGGCGCGGCTGAAGGCGTGTCGCAGCTTTTCCACTTCCTCGGCGAAAACGCGCCGCTCGAACAGGACCAGCACGATCGAGAGCTCGTTCGGTTTCTCTTCCTTGGCCCCGCGATGTAGAAACTCGACGGTGGTCTCGGCGAAGACCTTGAACCATTCCTCCATGTCGATCGCCGCCGGGCCGGTGCCGAAGGCCGTCAGGCCCACGGACTGGAGCCCTTCCTTTGCCGCCAGCTCGAAGGCAGCGGCGAGACAGGCGCGGGCGGTCTCGATGTTTGACTTGCCGTAGCGGCTCATCGAGGCCACGTGGATGATCTTCTGCATCTGGGTCAGGTCACCGGCGTCCGTCGTCCAGGCATGCCCGAGCCGGAACGGCTTTCCCTCTTGGGCCAGGCGCTCGACTCCCTCCCCGGCGGCGCTCTTGATCGCCTGCGCCGACTGCGACCACATCTGCCCGTCGACATCGTCGTTGCTGATGACGGCATCGACGTCGAGCCGCGCGATTTCCCCGTCGAGGACCCAAACGTTTCCCCGCCGGCCTCGCGTGACGCTCGGTGAGGAGCTGTACAGCTGCAGGGCTGGATCGTTGACCCGGTCCACGTCCTTCTCTTTTTCCTCCGCCGACTGGCGCCAACGCCGCAGGCTGGCCCGTTCGGCGCCGGCACGGCGCTCCGCCGCCCAGGGCTGGGGGACGCCGCAGAACTCGCAGTGATCGACAACCGGCGCGAAGACAGGACGCTCGCAGCGCGCGCAGCGGCGGATCAGCTTGGCCCCGTCCCGCGGGCAATGGCTGGTTTCGAACGTGACCGAGGGGGTCACATTCGCCCGACCCCAGATGCCGGAGCGGACGATCAGGTCACGGCGAGCCTGCTCATGGAATCCGCAGCCGCGTGGGCAGACCTGAATCGGAGTCCGGAAGCCGTAGAACCGCTCGAAGTGCTCCGCTTCCTTTTCCAGTTCGACTATCCCCGCCCTTCTCTGCTGCCGCCATCGACGGAACTGCTGGATCGGGTGCGGCCAGCCGTCCCCGGGGGACGGAGTCAACTCCTTTTCTCCGCCTGCTCGGCGATCGCCTTGACCTCGGTTTCGAACTCCGCCTGAGGGATGTTGCGGCGCTGGATCTGGCTGAAGACGGTGACGCCGCTCTGGCGCATGTCCTTGAGGACTTCGGTGGTCTTCTGGGCGGCGTCGCGGACCCGCCTGCCCAGCTCCTCTTTGTCGCGCGGGTTCTTTTCCCGGAGTTTCAGCAGGCGGGCATGGCAGATCAGCACGCTCTGGTTGATCGAGGCGAGGCGCCGCTTCTCGTGGAACTCGCCCGCCTCGTGGTGCAGGGCTCGCTCTGCTTTCTCGAAGCCTATGTCCGCGGCCCTTTTCCTTCCCAGCTTGAAGAGGCATTCGGCCAAGGCGAAATCGACGTCGAGGTTGCGCTTCTCATGCTCCTGGCAAACCGCTTGGGCCTGCTCCAGAACCCAGCCGCGAAACACTTCGGGGTCCCGCAGTGCCCCGGGTTCCTTGGTGCCGATGAACTCGGTTGCCTTCACCGGCGCGAGCGCCCTCGCTTCTTCGGCTTCAGCTTTGCTCTCGTCCTTCTGTTCCTCCGGGAGGCTGGGGCCGCGCCCGAGGTGTTCGTTCAGGTTGCGTACCGCCGTGTCCTCGAGCGGGTCGTCCAGATGGTCGGAGTCGTATGCGACCCACTCGTAGATGTCCGCCCGCGTGCGCGCGATCTCGAGGCGGGTGTGCTCCTTGGCCTGATGGTTCGGACTGAGCTCCAGCTTTTCGGCCTGCTGGCCCAGTTCGTCCAGTAGCCCGGCGACGAGGACGAACCGTTCGCGGGGCTCGGTCACCAGCCTCTTCTTCGGGTCGGCGAATTCCTTTTCCGCGTTCCTCTTGGCGATGTCGAAGAATTTCGTCTCGGCGATGATCCGGTCGAGCTGGAAGTACTCGGATTCGCCCTCTTTGAGATCTGCCTCGTCGTCGCGGAATTTGCTGATCGCCTCTTCGTAGCTCCCGACCGTGGTCAGCATGTAGCCGAGCCAGTACTCGATGAAGCGCCGCAGCTCACCGGCCGCGCTTTCCTGGAATGCGACCCGGAGGGCGTCGATCGCCGCTTCGCTGTCGTCGAGGAGGAACTGGTCGAGGGCTTTGATGAATTTCGTGTACTGCGGCAGCTTGATTTCCTGCAAGCTCAGGTAACCCTCGAGCGAGCGCAGTTCGGCGGCGATGTCGTGCAGTTCGTCGCGTCGGCGGGCGTCGCTGACGATCAGCTCGAACTCCTCCTCGCCGAAGATTTCGAGCAGCAACGTCTGCGAGCGCTCCTCGATCTCGTCGATCCGCGACTGGGCTTTGCTCTGCATGCTCTTCATCGCCCTGTCGTTCGCCTCTTTGGCGAGCTGGAGCGTGTCGTTGACGAGCGAAAGGGTGGTCTGGCTCTGGGCGAAGAACGAGCCGTAGCTCTGCTCGCTCCTCCTCTGCGCCGCGACCTCGCCTCCGACCGTGAGCTCGTGGAGCTGGCTGGTCCGGCGCTGATCGCGGACGCTGTAGACGACCCCGAGGATCCCGCCGGCGGCGAGGATGGAGACCAGGACCGTGATCGGGATCAGCATCAGGTTGATGATTTCCCGCGAGCCTTTGATTTCTTCGGACACGAGGCCGACCTTGTCGGCCAGCTTTTCCTGGTTGTTTTCGAGGGCGGCCGTAGCCGAGGCGCCGGGCGCGGCCTGGACGGCGGCCAGGGCCCGGGAGGCCGGAACGAGAGTCAGCAGCACGAGAAGCGTCGCGGCGGCGCCTCTCAGCAGGCGGAGGCGCCCGGGCGCGACTGTTCTGGGAACGGGCGGAGTCACGGCGGCCGCGCACCATACTTGAAGAAGGTAGATCACTAAAGGACTGCTCACCCGCCCAAAAATCCGATCTGGTTATCCGCTTCGCAACATCTCCGTCGGGGAGCTGCTGTTCCATTCAGGGGGATCAGGGTTAGGTGTTCACTTGCCAACTTCTTCCCCATCCCGCCTCCGCCGAGCCGCCCCGCTGCCGCGGCCGCTGTTCGAGCGACGGCGCCTGCGCCTCGGCGACGGCGCCGAGACGACGATCCACGTCGCCCGCTTCGACCGCGAGGCCTTCGACCTGCGGGTGGTCGTCCTCGATCCCCCTTCGACCGTGCAGCAGTGGTGCCGCCGCAACGGCGCCGACCACGCGATCGTCGGCGGCTTCTACATGCGCCCCGGCGGTCCGGCGCTCGGCGACCTCTGGGTCGCCGGCCGAGCGCTGCCGACCGAGCCCTTCGACGCGCCCTGGCACGACGAACGCGCCTGCGTCCACGTCGATGACGGGGCGGTGCGGCTGGCGGCGCGCCGTGAGTTCGGCGAGGCCCCCCACGGAGACCTCCTGCACGCCGGCCCGATGCTGGTCGGCAGCGGCCGCTCGCTGGTCGATGGCGGTGCCGACCGCGAGGGCTTCTCCGCCGGGGCGCGCCAGTTCGACTCCGACATCACCGCCGGCCGCTACCCGCGGGCGGCGCTCGGGCTCTCCGCCCGGCAGCTGATCGCCGCGGTCTGCGACGGTCGCGCCGACGACGAGGCCGGCCTGACGATGGCCGAGCTGGCGGCGGCGATGGTCGGCCTCGGGGCCGAGGAGGCGATCAACCTCGACGGTGGCGGTTCCGCCTCGCTGGTCCTCGGCGGCTCGCTCGTCAACACCCCGCGCGAGGAGCACGGGATCGAGCTGCGGGGGGGCCGCGCGGTGGCGACCGCGCTCCACTTCGCGCCCCGCCTCGGCTTCTGAGCCCGGTTTCGAGGCGCCGCTAGCCTCAGCGGCGATGACCGCCGCGATCCGGATCCTGATGGGGCTCTACTTCTACCCTCGCGGTGGCTCCTCCCACGCGGCCAGGGCGCTGGCCGGCGAGCTCGCCAAGCGGGGAGTCGAGGTGACGCTCCTCGCCGGCTCCCGCTCGGATCTCGGTGAGGCACCGCTTGCCTCCGCCTTCTACGAGGGCCTCGACCTGCACGCGGTCGACTTCACCCCGGCCCTGCGCTCGGCCGACCCCCTGCGCTACGCGGGTGGCGCCGGCACGGCGCCGATCCACGGCTCCTTCGAGAGCCGGCCGGGAGCGGTCGACCCGGTGCTTGCGACGCTGGGGGACGAGGAGTTCGAGCTGCAGGTGAGGGCGTGGGCCGACGCCCTGGAGCGGGCGGCCGGCGACGGAGTCGACCTCCTCTACCTGCACCACCTGACGCCGCTGAACGAGGCGGCCGCGCGGGTGCTGCCGCAGGTGCCGGTGCTCGGGCACGTCCACGGCACCGAGCTGCTGATGCTGGAGGAGATCGAGCAGGGCCCGCCCGCCAGCTGGGAGCACGCGGAGGCCTGGGCGGAGCGGCTGCGGCGCTGGGCCGCCGGCTGCCGGCGGATCGTCGTCAACGATCGCGGCGGCCTCACCCGCGCCGCCGAGCTGCTGCGGCTCGACGAGGACCGCTTCGCCTGCATCCCCGGTGGCTTCGACGCCGCCTTCCACCCCGGGGAGGTCGACCGGCACGCCCACTGGCGCCGGCACCTGGTCGAGCGGCCGCGCGGCTGGCTGCCGGGCGGCCCGCCCGGCAGCGTCGCCTACGAGGAGCGGGACCTGCAGGCACTGGAGGGAACGGTGCTGCTCGCCGTCGGTCGCTTCACCGAGGTCAAGCGCCTGCCGCTGCTGATCGAAGCCTTCGCCGCCGCCCGGCCCCGCTTCGACGCCCCGGCGGCGCTCGTCCTGATCGGCGGCCACCCGGGGGAGTGGGAGGGCGAGCACCCCTACGAGGCGATCGCGCGGACGGGCGCCCGCGAGGTCTTCCTCGCCGGCTGGCATGGACACGGTGAGCTGCCGGCATTCCTCCGCGCCGGCGACCTCCTCGTCCACGCCGCCGTCCGCGAGCAGTTCGGCCAGGTCCTGGTCGAGGCGATGGCCTGCGGCCTGCCGGTGATCGCGGTCAACCGCGGCGGCCCCGCCTCGATCGTCGACGACCCCGCCACCGGCTGGCTGGTCGAGCCCGACGACGTCGAGGCCCTGGCCGCCTGCATGGTGGCCGCGGTCAACGGCGAAAGCGACCGCCGGGACCGCGGTGCCCGCGCCCGCGAAGAGGCCGTCGCCCACTACTCGTGGGAGCACATCGGTGCCGAGCTGGCAGAGCTCGTACGGAGTGCCGCCGCCGCGCCGAGCGGCGTCGAATAGCTTCTGCCGGTGGACATCGTCTGGACGCTGCTGGGGGTGGCGCTGATCGTGCTGGCGCTGCGCGACATCTTCGACGTTCTCTTCCACCCGCTGGGGCGGGGGATGATCACCCGCCGCGTGGTGCGGGGGATCGCGGCGCTGGCGCGACGCAAGCCGGGCCGCACCGGCACCCTCGGTCTGCTCGTCGGGCCGATCAGCTACATCGCCGTGATCGCCACCTGGGCGGCGCTGCTGACGCTGGGCTGGGCGCTGGTCTTCTGGCCGCAGCTGCCGCAGGGGTTCCACTTCGACCCGGGGCTCGACCCCGCTGGGCACTCCGGCTTCCTCGACGCCATCTACGTCTCCCTGGTCAACCTCACCAGCCTCGGCTACGGCGACATCTCGCCGTCCGCCTCGCTGCTGCGACTGCTTGGGCCGGTCGAGACCCTGTTCGGCCTCGGCCTGCTCACCGCCAGCATCTCCTGGCTGCTCTCGATCTACGGGGCGATCTCCCGCCGCGACTCGCTCGCCCACGAGGTAGCTCTCGCCAAGCAGGCGGAGGAGCAGCTGGGGGAGAAACTCGCCGAGTCAGACCCGGAGCTGCTGGAGACGATGCTGGCCACCTATTCGGAGCAGCTGATCCGGATCCGCCGCGACCTCATCCACTTCCCGATCGTCCACTACTTCCGCACCGAGGACGAGGAGCGGGCCCTGGCGGGACTGCTCCCTTTCCTCGGCTCGCTCGCCGACGAGGCAGGGGAGGAAGGCCGCCCGCACTCGCTGCGGGTGCGGGCCGAGATCCTGCGGCTGGCGATCGACGACTTCGCCGAGACGCTGCGCCGGCGGCTGCGGATGGCGGGCGAGAGCACGGACGAGACGCTGCGCAATTACCAGAGTGACCATGGACCGCTCGAGCCGTGAAGCAGCGGTTTTGCCAGACATAGCGGTACATTGACCGCGCGTTTCAAGAGACGAGGGGGAGCGCTGTGAGGAAACTGGGGATTTGCACCGCCGCCGCCATCGCGGGCGTGCTCGCCTGCGCGGCACTGGCCGGCTGCGGTTCCTCCTCCTCGGAGGACTCGGCGGGGGGCGGCACGCTGACCGGGACCTATACCGCCTTCCCGGAATCGCTCGACCCCGGCCTCAACTTCACCCTGGAAGGGGCGACGGCGCTGCAGAACGTCTACATCCCGCTGCTCACCTACGCCCACGCCGACGGCGCCGCCGGGACGAAGCTGATCCCCGGCTTGGCAAAAGACCTGCCGCAGATCGACCAGGACGGCAAGCGCTACACGCTCTTCCTGCGCCCGGGGCTGAAGTACTCCGACGGCAGCCCGGTCAAGGCCTCCGACTTCCGCTTCGTCGTCGAACGCCTCTTCCGCATCAACTCCGTCGGCTCCACCTTCTTCACCGGGATCGTCGGCGCCGAACGGTTCGCGAAGACGAAGAAGGGCGGGATCCCGGGGATCGAAACCGACGACCGCAGCGGCAGGATCGTCATCCACCTGACCGAACCGAGCGGCAGCTTCAGCTACATCCTCGCCACCATCTACGGGGCGCTGCTGCCGCAGGACACGCCCGAGGAAGACACCACCGCGCACCTGCCGCCGGCGACCGGGCCCTACGAGATCACCGATGTGCGACCGGGGCGCAGCTGGGAATACGACCGCAACCCGGTCTGGGCCTCGACCAATGGCGAGGCGATGCCGGACCTGCCCTCCGGCCACGTCGACGCGATCAAGCTGAGGGTGCAGACGAACCCCGACGCGCAGCTGAACGAAGTCGAACAGGGCAAGGTCGACTGGATGAAAAACCAGCCGCCGCCCGACCGCTATCAGGACGTGAAGAGCAAGTACGAAGGGACCCAGTTCAGCGAGATGCCGACGATCAGCGTCTACTACTTCTGGCTGAATACGCAGAAGCCGCCGTTCGACGACCTGCGGGTGCGCCAGGCGGTCAACTACGCGATCGACCCGGCGGCGCTGGAACGGATCTACGCCGGCACGCTCAAGCGCACCCAGCAGGTCCTGCCCTCGGAGATGCCGGGCTACGAGAAGTTCGAGCTCTACCCGCACAACCTCGCGAAGGCGAAGGAACTGATCGCCCAGGCGCAGCCGCAGGACCGCCAGGTGACCGTCTGGACCCTGAACCTCGCGCCCAGCGACGAAGCCGGCGCCTACTTCGAAGGGGTGTTGAAGCAGCTCGGCTTCGAGGTGAAGCTGAAAGTGATCGACGCCTCCACCTACTTCACCCTGATCAGCAACACCAGCACTCCCGACCTCGATGCCGGCTGGAGCAACTGGCTGCTCGACTACCCACACCCGAACGACTACTTCCAGCCGCAGCTCTCAGGCGAAAGCATCCTCCCGGTCGGCAACACCAACTGGGCGATGTTCGACGACCCCGCGATCAACGCGAAGATCAAGCGCCTCGGGCGCGAACAGCTGGGGCCCCAGCAGGAAGACGAATACGCCGCGCTCGACAGAGAAGTGATGGAACAGGCGCCGTGGGCGCCGTTCGGGACCCTCACCCTCGGCACCTTCGTCTCCGATCAGGTCGACCTGGAAAAGATCATCGTCAGCCCGATCTTCGGCCAGGATCTGACCAGCTTCGAGCTGAAGTAGCCCGCGGCGTCCTGTCGCGGCCAGCGGGTCGAAGCCTTTTGTCCGGGCGCCGGCCTTAGCATGGGATCGATGGCGACGGGTGAATTCATTGAGATCAGGCGCGAGGGGCCGACCGGCTTCCGCTTCGCCTCCTGGGCGTGGCTGCGGCCCTACGCGCTCGGCCTCTACTTCGTCGCCCTGATCGCCTGGAGCGCCCGTTACGGGGTGCCGGTGCAACGGGAGCTGGTGATCCTCTGGACCTGCGGCGCACTCGCCTGCGCCTCGATCGGCCGGCCGCCGCGGGAAATCGCCCAGCTGGTGGTCGACTGGCTGCCGATCGTCGCCGTGCTCTGGGCCTACGACATCACCCGGGGCGCGGCGGACACCTTCGGGATCGGTGTCCACTACCACCCGATGATCGACTTCGACCGCGCGATCTTCGGCGAAGTGCCGACGATCTGGCTGCAGCAGCACCTCCACGACCCTGGGGTCGTGCGGCCGTGGGACGTCGGCTTCACCCTCGTCTACACCTCCTACTTCATCGTCCCCTTCGTCCTCGCCGGCTGGCTCTGGGTGCGCGACCGACTCGGCTTCCAGCGCTTCACCCGGCGGCTGGTGACGCTCTCGCTGGCCGGGCTCGCCACCTACATCGTCTTCCCGGCGGCGCCGCCGTGGATGGCGGGCGAAATGGGGCTGATCGGCGAAGTCCACCGGAGCACGGCGGAGGGCTGGAAAGTGCTCGGCGTCGGCACCGCCTCGCTCTTCTCGAAGGGGCAGGGGACCGCCAACCTGGTCGCCGCCGTCCCTTCGTTGCACTCGGCGATCACCACCCTGGTCGCCCTCTTCCTCTGGGGGCGGGTGCGCCGCAAGCGGCTGCGGCCGCTGCTGCTGCTCTATCCGGCGGCGATGGGCCTGACCCTGATGGCGACCGGCGAGCACTACTTCTTCGACGTCGCCCTCGGCTGGGTCTACGCCGGCGTCGTCATGGGCGCCTGGACCGTCTGGGAGCGGCGGCGGGAAGGGCTACGCGTGCCCGCCGAGGCGGAGGCGCCGGCTTAGCTTCTGCGGCGCCGGCTGCCCGGCGTCGCGCAGCTGCACCTTGACCGGGAGGGCGCGGCCGCCGGCGCTGCGCTTGGCGGCGATGAGTTTGCGGCCCGCCGTCGTGAGGCGCAGCGTCAGCTTCGGCGTCCTGCCGTTGGCGATCGAGTAGGAGCCGCTCGCCAGCTTGCGCTTCCGGGCCGCGAGCCGGACCTGGCCGCTGCAGGCGCCGCCGCGGCAGCGGAGGCGGAGGCTGACCGTCCTGCGCCCGGCGACCAGCCGCCGCACCAGGAAGGCGACCCCCGGCTTGGCGGCCCCCGCAGTGAGCGCGGTGCCGAGGCCGCCGGCGCGCGGCGGGCCGGCGCGCGGGTCGCTCGGGGCCTGGACGAGGCCGCCGAGCGAGCCGGGCTGCTCGAGCACCGGCAGCTTCAGGCGCAGGTTGGAGACCGCGATCGGGGTCTGCAGGTTCGAGGGGCGGGCGTAGGGGGCGTCGGAGGGGAGGAGTTCCAGCTTCGCGGTGTCGCCGCCGGCGAAGCGGTAGCCCTGCGGGTGCAGCTGGAAGACGACGCCCGCGCCGCCGTTCCCCGGCCGCAGGAGGCCGCGGGCGACGAGCCGCTCTTCGCCGTTCGGGAGGACGTCGAGCAGGCGCGCCGCCAGCTCGGAGTCGACGTTGGTGGTGGCGAGGTCGGCGACGATCGTCGGTGAGCCGAGCAGGGTGAAGCCGGGGGCCGGCACCGGCAGGCGGTAGTTGGCGACCCCGGCCTGGTCGGCGCCCGGGGCGGTGGCGCAGGCGCCGCCGCCGGCGATCGGGTCGAAGGCTTTGCCGGCGTTGGGGTCGCCCGCTCCCGGGACGATCGTCTGCGCGGCGCTGCCGTCGAGCTGGATCTCCCCGGGCGAGAGGCTCTGCCAGTCGTCGGCCCGGTAAGGCCCTTCGGAGGGCGCATCGGCGGGGCAGGTGGTGGTGAGGGCTTCGGCGCTCGAGCTCGGCGCTGCGCCGACTCCCTTCAGGTAGTGGTCGAACCAGGCGTTCTCGCGCTGGCGGAAGAGCGCCTCGTCGGCTGCCTTGTTCTGGCTGCGGTCGTGGCCGTCGTCCATCAGGAAGAGCGAGATCGGGTCGCCGGGGTATTGAGAGCGGGTGCGGTTGTAGTAGCGGACCGCCTCGTCGACCGGGAAGAGGTCGTCGTTCCAGCCGTTCTGGATCAGCAGCGGCGCCGGCGGCTGGCTGTGGTCGATGTAGTAGGAGGAGTGGTAGGCGGTGATCTGGTCGAGGATTTCCTGCGTCTGCGGCTTCGACTCATAGGGCTCGCCGCTGTTGATCAGCGTGTACCAGCCGTTCAGGTCCGCTTCTTTGTCGGTCAGCGAGTAGTTGCTTTCCAGCAGCCCCGTCCCGTAGAGGCCGGTCACGAACGAGGCCTTCTCGATCCCGATCCGGGCTTTGCCGTCGGCGCCTTTGTAGGGGGAGTCGGCGACGAAGTCGAGGGTGCTGCCGTTCGGCATCAGCGAGTAGGCGAGGTCGGTCCAGGGCCACTGCGGGACCGCGGCCGCCAGTTCCATTTCCTTGCCGCTGGGGCTTTTCCAGGGGACGAGGCTGCCGTCTCCTTCCATCGTCCGGTTGCGCAGCGTCGCCAGCGCCATCGACATGCCGCCACCGTAGGAGACGCCGGTGGCGCCGATCTTCTTCGGCTCGGCGACGCCTTCGTCGGCGAGGACCGAGATCAGGTACTGGGCGTCGCGGACTTCGTAGCGATCGTCCATCAGGTGGTTGTAGCCCTCTTTGCAGGCGGTCGCGGCTTTGGCCAACCGGTCGGGATCTTTGCCGCCGCAGGAGTTGCCCCAGCCGCGGTCGCTCATGCTGAAGACCGCGTAGCCGGCTTCGGCCCACTGCTGGACCCGGGCGTCTTCGAGGCCGATCTTGTGGCCGCCCCAGCCGTGGAAGAGGCCGATCGTCGGCCAGGGGCCGTCGGCGCCGCTGCTCGGCTGCGGCGGCAGGACGACGTTGAGGTCGATCTTGGTGACCCCGTCCCAGGTGGTGGTGTCCCCGGAGCAGAGGCGGACGTTGCCGTTCGAGGCTTGCGCGGCGCAGCTGACGTCGCCGTCGTAGAGGGTCGGGAAGTCCGCCCGCGCCGCCGGCGCCCCGAGCAGGGCGATCAGCAGCACAGCGACAACTCCCCCTAGAACCGACCCGGCCTTCACAAAAGCGGTGCTACCCAATAACTGGTAGCGCGAATCATCCGCCCGGCTCAGGCGAGCTGGCGGGAGAAGCTTTCCTCGAGGGCCTCCTTGCCGCTTTCGCCCGGGACGGTTTTGTCGAGGCGGGCCCAGGCGTGGCGGCCGTCGAGGTGGAGGCTGGCGACCTGGTTGTCGAAGTAGGGGCCGTCCAGGGTGCGCCAGCGGATCCCCGGGTCGGAGGCGCCGGCGGCGCGGGCGAGCAGACGGGAGATTGCGATCAGCGGCTTGCGGAAGGCGGCGCGGACGACGCGGCGCTCGTTTTCGTCGAGCGGGTTGCGGTAGGGGGAGCAGACCGCCTGGTAGATCGGGGCGCGCCCATTCGAGTCGCCGTTGTGGGGGTAGCCGGCCTCGCTGAGGTAGGCGTGGTGGACGTCGCCGGAGAGGACGACGATCGAGGCCGGGGCCTTGCCGCGCTGTCCGGTGGCGACCTCGTGCAGGAGGTCGCGCAGCTTCGCGAAGGACTCGCCGAAGGCCGCCCAGTGGTCGAAGTCGACTTCGCGGCGCAACTTCTCGCTCGCCCAGGCGGCCGGCCTGCCCCAGGCGCCGTCGCAGAGCTGCTCGTTCCAGGCCTCGAGGCGGTCGAAGGTGGGGGAGAGGAGCCAGGGGACGGTGGTGCAGATCAGCAGGTGGTCGAAGTCGCCGCTGGCGTGGTCGACGATCCATTCCCACTCCTCGTCGTCGACGATCGCCCGGCGGTCCTCCTCCAGTACCCGGCCGGCGCGGGAGTCGATGAAGACCGCCCGGGTGCGGCCGAAGTCGCGGCAGAAGCTCCAGCGCGTGCCCGAGCCGGCCGACTGGATCCGGTGCGCCCAGGGGAAGATCTCCTCCTCGGCTTTCTGGTTGCCGCGGACCCGCTGGTAGAGGTCGTCTTCGGAGAGCTCGCGCGGCGACATGTTGCCGAGGTGCTGGTAGATCCAGTAGCTGGCGATGCAGCCGACCGCGCGCCGGTGCCACCAGGACTTCGCCTGCATCTCCAGCAGCCAGGAGCGGGAGATGTTCCAGTCGTCGCTCATGTCGTGGTCGTCCCAGAGCATCGAAACCGAGACGCAGGAGAAGAGCCAGCGGATCAGCGGCTCCTGCCAGCTCTCCTCGTAGAGCCAGGTGTACTCCTCGAAGTCGGTCACCTCGTCGCCGGGCGGGGTGTCGGTGCCGCGGCGTTCTTTGATCTTTTTGCGCGTCTTCGGCGAGCCCTCGTCGACGTAGACCTGGTCGCCGAGGAGGAAGAGCTGCTCGGGCCACTCGTCACGCTCGCCCGCGCACATCTGCCGCGCCAGCACCCAGAGGGCGTCGACCTCGTGGCCCTGTTCGGTCTCGTCTTTGGGTTCGGTGAAGGGGGCTTCGTGGGGGACCGCGACCCGGCAGGAGCCGAAGATGATGTCGAGATCCTTGTCGGCATCGGTGGTGCGGATCGCGCTCGGCGGCAGCTCGGAGCCCGGCTCGGGCCAGCGGACCTCGCCGTCGAGCTTGACCTCGTACTCGTAGCGCGAGGCCGGCTCCAGGCCCTCGATGCAGACGACCGCGTAGTGGTGGCCCTCGACCCGGAAGGTCTGCTCCTTGTGCCCGAGGACCTCGACCTCGCAGGCCTCTTCGGTCTCCACCCAGACGGTTGCCTGGGTGTCGGAGACGTGGCGCAGCAGCGGCCCGAGGACGAGATCAGTCATGCCGGGGACGCTACCCAGTTAGACCAGTTTCTAGATTCGGCCGAGCAGGAGGAGGATCAGGAGGATCAGGGCAATCAGGCCGAGGATGCCGCCGGCGACGGCGACCTTCAGCAGCACCAGCACGATCGCGACGAGGATGAGAAGTCCGATCAAAGCTCCGACCACGTGAGTTCCTCCTGTTCGCGGCAGGCGTGATCCGCCCGCAATTGGATCGATTCCCTTAACGAAACGGGAGTGACACGGATCCGTCAGGCCTATCCGGAATGCGCTGACAGTCACGCCGCGATTCCGTTTAGGAGTCGAGAGAAATGCCCATAAGTAGGAAAACATGGCCTGGGATGGGAAAATCGGGCGATGAGCGAAGCTCTCGCCGCGCCGTTGTCCCGCCTGCTCTCCGACGAGCGGTTGACGAAACGCGCGGTCGGAGGCGACGAGCGGGCCTTCGCGACGATCTTCCGGCGCTACCACCAGAGCCTCTACCGCTTCTGCCTGACGATCGTCGGCAATCCCCACGACGCCCAGGAAGCGCTGCAGAACACGATGATCAAGGTGCTGCGGGCGCTCCCCGGCGAGGAGCGCCAGATCGAGCTGAAGCCGTGGCTCTACCGGATCGCCCACAACGAGTCGATCGACCTGCTGCGGCGGCGGCGGGAGAGCAGCCAGCTCGACGTCGAGCAGATCGCACCCGGCTACGGCCTTGCCGAGGACGCGGCGGCGAGGGAACGGCTGCGCCGCCTGCTCACCGACCTGAAGGCATTGCCGGAGCGCCAGCGCGAGGTGCTGGTGATGCGCGAGCTGGCCGGGCTCAGCTTCGAGGAGATCGGCAGCGCCCTCGACACCTCCGGCGCGGTCGCCCGGCAGACCCTCTACGAGGCGCGCCAGAGCCTGCGCCAGATGGAGGAAGGACGTGAGATGAGCTGCGCCACCGTGACCAAGGCGCTCTCCGACGGCGACGGCCGGGTCACCCGCCGCCGCGACGTCCGGGCCCACCTGCGCAGCTGCGCCCGGTGCCAGGCCTTCCGCGAGGAAATCAAGAGCCGCCAGCACGACCTGGCGGCGCTGGCGCCGCTGCCCGCGCTCGCCGCGGCGGGGATGCTGCAGGGGCTCGTCGGCGGCTCCCACGGCGCCGCCACCGGTGGTGGCCTGGCGACCACCCTCGGCGGCGGCGCGGCGAAAACGATCGGCGCCTCCGCGGCGGCCAAAGGAGCGGCCACGGTAGCTGTCGTCGCGGCGATCGGTGTGACCGCCGCAGACCGCAGCGGCGTCATCCACCTCGGCCTTCCGGGCGATCGGACGACCAAGTCCGCGGCACCGTCCCCGGGCTCCGCGGGCGCTGCCGGCGGCGCGCAGGCCCAGCAGGAGAGCGGCGGCGAAGTCGGCGACGGCCACAGCCTCAGCGGCGGCGCAGCGGCGGACGGCGCTGGTGCCAACGGCCCCGGCAACGCCGCGGCGAAGAATCAGGCCGACCCCGCTCTCGGCGCCAGCGCCCACCACGGCACCGCGGCAGCCCATGCCCATGACCATCCGCAGCCCCACGAGGAGGTCAGCGCCGAGGCCCAGGGCCCGCCAACCGAGCACCCGAGCGGGCAGGATCACGAAAAGCAGCACCCGGAAGCCGCGGCCGGCGGACAGGAAACTGCCACCACTCACAAGCAACAGCAGGAAGCGACCCACGAGCAGAAGCAGGAAACGGCCCACAAGCAGCCGCATGGGAGCGAGGCTGCGGGCGGCGCTTCGCACAAGGCGACGCCGAGCCCGCCCTCTCACCCGGAAACCAAGGCTCAGCCTCCTACCACCGCGCCGCCGGAGGAAGCGCCGGCAAACCCTCCGGCAGCGGCGCCGGGAGTACCGGCGCCGAGTCCTCCGGGCCAGTCGAAGGCGGCTGAAAAAGCTTCGGCCGAACCCGCACCGCCGGCCGGGACCGGCAAGGGCCCGACCCCCGGCTCAGCTGACTAGCCCGCGCACCTCAGCTCGGTCTTCCCGCCTCTCCGAGAGCGGACATCGTCGCCACTACCGATTTGGCCAGCCCCGCGAGGTCGTAGCCGCCCTCGAGGACGGCGCCGACCGGCGCGCCCCAGCTGCGGGCGGCCTCCATGACGATCGTCGCCAGGCGGCCGAACGACTCCGCCTCCAGGAGACACTCGGCCAGGGGGTCGTCGCGGTGGGCGTCGAACCCGGCCGAGATCAGCACCAGCTGCGGCTGGAAGCGGGCGGCGACGGGGAGGACCTCCCGCTCGAGCAGCGAGACCCAGAGCTCCTCATCGCTGCCGGCCGGCACCGGCAGGTTGATCGTGTAGCCCTTGCCGCGGCCGCTGCCGGTGTCTTCGCGGGCGCCGGTGCCGGGGAAGATCCCGCCCTGGTGGATGCTGGCGAAGAGGACGTCGTCGCGGTGGCGAAAGATCTCGGCGGTGCCGTTGCCGTGGTGGACGTCCCAGTCGAGGATGAAGACCCGCTCGAGCCCGAGCTCGGCGATCGCCAGGGCGGCAGCGACGGCGACGTTGTCGAAGAGGCAGAAGCCCATCGCCCGCGCCGGCTCGGCGTGGTGGCCCGGCGGCCGCAGCGCGCAGAACCCGACCTCGGCCTCGCCGCCCAGCAGCGCCCGCGCCATCGCGCAGGCGCCGCCCGCCGCGCGCAGCGCCGCCTCGTAGGAACGTGCGCCGGCGAAGGTATCGAGGTCGATCGCCCCATCGCCGCCCAGGCTGAGCTCTCGTATCCCCTCCACGTGCGAGCGCGGGTGGACCATCAGCAACTCCTCTTCGCTCGCCGCCGGCGCCTCGCGCCGCTCCCACCCGAGCCAGCCGCGCTCCCCCAACGCCGCCTCGATCGCCCGCAACCGCTCCGGGTTCTCAGGGTGCCCCGGCAGCCCCTGCCGCGGATCGTGCTCCAGCGACGAAGGGTGGCTGAAGTAGAGCATCGGCGCCACTGTACCCACGGCCCTGCGCCTGCTGCGGCAGGTGCGAAGCGCTCGAGGTAGAAACGGGAGGCATGGAACGAAAGCTCAGCGTCGGCAGCGCCCTCAGCCAGGTCTTCGACATCTACCGCGAGCAGGCGGGCGTGCTGCTGCCGGTCGCCTTCTGGCTCTTCCTGATCGTCGCCGTGGTCAACGGCCTCACCGAAGGCAACCTCTCGCTCTTCTGGCTCGGGATCGTGGTCAGCCTCGCCGTCGGCACCCTCTACCAGGGGATGGTGGTCGAACTCGTCCGCGACGTGCAGGACGGCCGCCTCGACGCCTCGGTCGGCGACCTGATGCGCTCGGTCCTGCCGGTCCTGGGACCGCTGATCGGCGCCGGCATCCTCGCCGGCATCGGGATCGCCGTCGGCCTCTTCCTGCTGATCGTCCCGGGCCTGATCCTGCTGACGATGTGGGCGGTGATCGCGCCGGTGATCGTGGTCGAGCGCCGCGGCGTCTTCGATGCCTTCGGCCGCTCCCGTCAGCTGGTCAAGGACCAGGGATGGCCGGTCTTCGGGACCGTCGTCGTCGCCTTCCTGATCGCGATCGTCGTCTCCCTCGTCCTCGTCGCGATCGCCGCCAGCATCGCCGACGGGCCGCTGCTGCGGATCGTCTTCAGCGCCCTCGCCTCGACCGTCACCGCCCCAATCGAGGCCCTGGTCGCGAGCGTCCTCTACTTCCGCCTGCTGGCGATCAAGGGCGAGGCGAGCGCTTCCAGCCCATCGGCCGCGGCGGTGTCGCCGCCGGTCGATTCGTAGCCCGCCCTGACCGCGGCAGCCCCCGGGGCGCAGGCTTCGGCGGCTGCCGCCGCTGCGGCGAGGCGAGCGGGGGAGAGACGCCGGCGGGACAGCCGCACGCCGGCGCCCGCCTCCTCGACGTGAGCGGCGACGTCGAGCTGGTCGCGCCCCCAGGGGACGACGCAGACGGGCACCCCGTGCGCGAGCGCCTTCTGGGTGATCCCCATGCCCCCGTGGCAGACGACCACGGCGGCGCGTTCCAGGAGCGGGCGGTGGGGGAGGAAGCGCTCCACCAGAGCATCGCCTCTCCGGGGCAGGGCGGCGGGGTCGACGCCGGCGGTGGTGAGGACGAGGCGCCAGCGCTCCGCCATGCCTTCCAGGGCGGCCGCGGCGATCGCGCCGTCGTCCTGGAACTCCGAGGAGCAGGCGACGAGGGCGACCGGGCGGTCGTCTTCGGGAAGCGCGATCGGCTGGGCCGGCGCGGGGTCCCAGGTCCCGGCGCCGACCATGAGCACGCTCGGAGGCAGCGGGCGCGGGTACTCGAACGGCTCCGCCGTGAAGTAGAGGGTCAGGGGTGCCCGGTAGCGCGCCTCCTCGATCCGGTCGAGCGGCGGCAGTCCCGCCGCGCTCCTCCCCGCGTTCGCGGTGGCGAGCCGGGCCGTCTTGTCGAAGCGCCCGCTCAGCAGGCCGAGCACCCTGTCCCGCAGCTTTCCCGCCAGGTCGCCTCGCGGCCGCATCCCGAAGCCGAACGGCGGCAGCCCCGGGGCGGTCTCTTCGAGCAGGAAGGGACGCGACTCGGCCCAGGCGACTCCTTCCCGCTCGGCCACGGCCTTGGCGCCGAAGGTGGTGGTGTCGACCAAGGCGAGGTCGGGGTCGACGGCTGCCAGGGCCGAGCCGAAGTCATCCACCTCGAGGCGCGCTCGTTCGGCCCAGACCTCGAAGGCGCGTTCACCCGCCTTCACCTGCAATTTCGACCGGTGATCGTCCATTCCGATCGCTTCGATCCCGGGATCGATCGCCTCGCACTCCAGTCCCGCCGCGCGCACCGCGCCGACCGCCGACCGCAGCGTCCGCACCTGCACCCGGTTGCCACGGGCCTGCAGCTCCAGCAGCGGCCCCATCATCGGGTTCAGGTGCCCGCGGGCGGGGGAGGTGTAGGCGAGGACTCTCACCCGGCGGTCCTCGCCTGCTCGACCAGGGCTCGGATCGCGCCCTCGGCGGCGGTGCGGCCGAGACCGTGGCGGCGGTGCAGCAACTGCCAGACGTAGACGTCGGTGACCGTGGCGAGCAGCGCCAGCCGTCGCTCCCGTGCCGGGCGCTCGAGCCGCTCCAGGTCGCCGGCGAAGACCTCGCCGACCCACTCTTGGTGCAGGCGTTCGCCGCTCTCGACGACCCGCCGGGCCAGCGGATAGCGCTCGGCGGCGGCGAGGCGCCGCACCGTCTCGTCTCCGACCGCCTCGTAGTGGTCGACCAGGACTCTGATCGCGCCGTCGACGTCGCCGGGCACGGCCTCCCGCGAGGCCGCCACCGTCGCTTCCGCGTCGGCGAGCGCCTCCTCGAAGAGTCCCTCGCGGGAGGCGAAGTGACGCAGCAGCGTGCGCGTGCTGACGCCCGCGCGCTCCGCGACCCGGTCGAGCGGGAAGTCGTAGAGCTCCTCCTCGCGGAAGAGCTCCTGGGCGGCATCGAGTATCGCCCGCCGCGTGCGTTCGGTCGCCTCGGCTCGCGCGACCTGACGGTAGGGACGTACAGTCATTTCGTGTCACTATAAGTGACACGAACGTGAAGTCAACCTCAGTGCTGAAGTAGCCCGGCGACGGCTCGGGCGAGGTGCTCGCCGCGCGCGGTCAGCGTGTACTCGGTGTGGGGCGGGCGCCCGGGGACGAGCCGGCGCTCGACGATCCCCGCCGCCTCCAGCTGCTCGAGCCGCTCGGAGAGCGTCGTCGGCGAGACGCCGGGGAGCGACTGGCGGAACTCGTTGAAGCGGACGGCGCCGCTGGAGCAGGCGTAGATCGTCGCCATCGTCCAGCGGCGCTCGAGGAGCCCCGCGGCGGTGCGGAGCTCCTGGGGAACCGGGGTGCAGTTGCGGCAGCGGGGGGACACGTCGCCTCCTTACGCCGCCATCGCCTCGTGCCCCTTCTCGGCCGGCTCCAGCGCCAGCCCGAGGACCTCGTCGATGCTCATCACCGGGTGGAAGGCCATCTGCTCGCGCACCTCCTCGGGGACCTCGTCGAGGTCGCCGCGGTTGCGCTCGGGCAGGATCACCTCGGTCAGCCCGGCGGCGTGGGCCGCCAGCACCTTCTGCTTCAGCCCGCCGATCGGCAGCACCCGGCCCTGCAGGGTGACCTCGCCGGTCATCCCTACCGTGTGCTTGACCGGCCGCCCGGTCAGCAAGCTGACCAGCGCGGTCGTCATCGCGGTGCCGGCGCTGGGGCCGTCCTTGGGGATCGCCCCGGCGGGGACGTGGAGGTGGAACTCACGCTGGAACGCCTCGGCCGGGATGCCGAGATCCTCGCGGTGCGCCCTTACATATGAGAGCGCGATCCGCGCCGACTCCTTCATCACGTCGCCGAGCTGGCCGGTGAGGACGAGGCCCTTGTCGCCGTCCATCGCCGTCGCCTCGATGAAGAGGATGTCGCCGCCGGTCCCGGTCACCGCCAGGCCGGTCGAGACCCCCGGGATCGCGGTCCGCTCGACCGACTCCTGGAAGTGCTTCTGCCGGCCGAGCGCCTCGCGCAGAGCCTCGACGTCGATCGCGATCTTCGCGTCGGCTCCGCCGGAGGCGATCTTCGTCGCCGCCGCGCGGATCACCTTGCCGATCTCGCGCTCGAGCCGCCGCACGCCGGCCTCGCGGGTGTACTCGGAGATCACCATCCGCAGGACCTCGTCGGAGACCTCGACCTCCTCCGGCTTCAGGCCGTTGCGCTTCAGCTGCCGCGGCAGCAGGTAGCCGCGGGCGATCGCCAGCTTCTCCTCGGTCGTGTAGCCGTCGAACCCGATCAGCTCCATCCGGTCCAGCAGGGGCGCCGGGATCGTGTCGACCATGTTCGCGGTGGCGATGAAGACGACCTCGGAGAGGTCGACCTCGACGTCGAGGTAGTGGTCCCTGAAGGTGTCGTTCTGCGCCGGGTCGAGCACCTCGAGCAGGGCCGCGGAGGGGTCGCCGCGCCAGTCGGCCCCGACCTTGTCGACCTCGTCGAGGAGGATCACCGGGTTCATCGTCTTGGCGTCGCGGAGGGCGCGGACGATCCGTCCCGGCATCGCGCCGATGTAGGTGCGGCGGTGGCCGCGGATCTCCGCCTCGTCGCGGATCCCGCCGAGGCTGATGCGGACGAACTCGCGGCCGAGGGCACGGGCGATCGACTCGCCGATCGAGGTCTTGCCGGTGCCGGGAGGGCCGACCAGCGTCAGGATCGCGCCGTTGGCGCGGCTGTCGTCCTCGATCTGCCGCTCCTCGCGCAGCTTGCGCACGGCGATGAACTCGGTGATCCGTTTCTTCACGTCGTCCAAGCCGGCGTGGTCGGAGTCGAGCACCTCGCGGGTGTGGACCGGGTCGAGCCGCTCCTCGGAGCGTTTGCTCCACGGCACCGCGATCAGCCAGTCGAGGTAGCTGCGGATCATCGAGCTCTCGGGCGACTGCTCGCCCTGCCGCTCCAGCCGCCGCAGCTCCTTCTCGGCCTGCTCGGCAACCGCCTCCGGCATCCCCGCCTCGGCGATCTTGCGCTCGTACTCGCCGATCAGGTCGGCCTCGTCCTCGCCGAGCTCTTTGCGGATCGACTCCATCTGTTTGCGGAGGAAGTACTCGCGCTGCTGTTTTTGGGCGCCGGACTCGACGTCGTCGCGGATCTTGCTCCGCACCTGCAGCTCGGCGAGGCGCTCGCGCTGCAGCTCGATCGCCAGCTCCAGCCGGCCGGTCACGTCGATCGTCTCCAGCAGC
>Ga0070685_10000024_pt1 | contig 101602 bp, 99 predicted proteins | sample KBSS13LmetaG_FD_65651 | JGI IMG/M metagenome (GOLD analysis project Ga0070685, IMG submission 65651) | Switchgrass rhizosphere microbial communities from Kellogg Biological Station, Michigan, USA - KBS S1-3L metaG | ecosystem: Host-associated > Plants > Roots > Rhizosphere ...
GCCCAGTTCGGCTCTCTCGGCACCGGCACCCAGCAGTTCCAGCTCAACAACTTCACCGGCCTCGCCGCCGACGGGCGGGGGAGGGTCTGGGTCGCCGATACGGAAAACAGCCGGGTCGACGAATGGTTGGGGGGCAACTTCCAGCCCGCGACCGAACCGCCGGTAACCGAAGACGACCCGCAGCTGGACGTCGACGTCTCCGAAGGCCTCGTCGACAGCGTCGAAGGGGAGGAGGTGGGGACGATCGACTACGCCCACAGCGGCGACCTCCTCACCTCCGTCACGGCGCCCGACGGCAAAGCCTCCTTCACCTACGACAGCGCCGGCAGGATGACGAAAGTCACCCTTCCCAACGGCACCTACGGGGAAATTGCCTACGAGGCGACCTACGGGCGGGTCAAATCGGTGACGGTCGCCGTCGAAGGGAAAAACGCGAAGACGACCTACTTCGCCTACTACGACGAACCTCGCCGCACCATCGTCACCCCGTCGGACGCCCCCGCCACCACCTATGACATAGCCGCCGACGGCTCGATCTTCAAATGGTGGAACGCCAAATCCCCACCCGTCTTCACCGACATCGCGGGCACGCTCTACGACCCGAACAATCGCGAAACCAGTGCGCCGATCGCAACCGGGGCGCACAACCTCCTCGTCCAGGCGCACGACGACGAGGGCCTCGCCTCGATCCAGATCGTCGCCAACAACGACCAGCTGGTCGACGAAAAGACCTGCGAATACCCGAGCGAACCGTCGAAATGCGTCTCGATGGTGAACGAATGGGTGACCGAAACCGGCAACTGGCCGCCCGGAATCCTCTACCTCGAAGTAATCGCCACCGACCGCCTCGGCGAAGCCTCCAGCCAGCGCTTCTGGGTCAACATCCCCTACACCCCGCCGCCCGATCCGGAAGCCGAAGAACCTCCCCGCTTCAGCGACATCCTCAACTTCCGCGAAGAATTCGGCCTCGACCTAGATCTAAAAGGCGACGAGATCGCGATCAACGATCGCATCTTCGACCTGATGGGGGCCTGGCACAACCCGACCACTCCCGATGGGGAAGTGGCCCGGGCGACGGCCGGTAGCTGGGGAGTGCCACTACGGTCTAGCGACGCCGCCGAGCTGGGATACCGAGAGGCCTATTCGGACCAGGCCTCGCGAGCAATCCCTGACTGGGTGGCATCGCAGAACCTTGGTTCTGCCTATGCCGGCTATTACATGGACCACCGGCAAGGCGGTCTGATCTACGTCGGTTTCACCGGTTCGCAGAGTCAACGGCTCGCGGCGCTGCAATCAGGTGGGGGCCTTTCGGCTGCCGATCGCCTGCGGCCTTTCCCAAGTCAACCCGCCTACTCCTTGGACTACCTGAAGTCCCTTCAGCTCTCCGTCGTCGATGCCGCCGAAGCTTTGCCGAGCACGGTCTTTGGGGGGGTGGAGGTCGACATCCGGCAGAACCAGCTGCAAGTGGGCGCCGCGAATGTTGCAGAAGTAGACAGCTTCCTCGACTCCCACTTCGGGGCAAGTGCGCCGATAGCGGTTCACTACGAACCGCTATCGGAGAGACCGCAATACTCGCGTATAAAGGCCACCCCAACCGGCCCTCTCAAGTCTGCCGAGATGCTCGGTTCCTTGGTGCCATGGGCACCGAAACCAGCTAACGCCGGCTATGTTGAAGAGGAATGTAGTGTCGGCTGGGGCGCGTGGGATGTCGGGGGGGTCAAGGACGACGGATCGCCGCTCTATCGCCACTTCGTTACCACTGCGGGCCACTGCTTCACCCCGGGAACTGAAGTGCTGCAGTGGGAACCGCCTCCGAAAGGCGGTGCCTACTTGTGGGAACGAAAGATCGGCTACGTCCGCCGATACGCGCATATCAAGCACGAATCGAATTTTGGAACGGATGCCGAGGCCATCCGAGTCGAAGACCCAGGAATTGTCCCCCGCCTTATCCGCCTCGGCGATGACCAATTCCGCAGGACGACCGGTAGCACCACGGTGCATGAGGGTCAGATCGTCTGTCGCGCCGGGCAGTACAACCCCGTCGTGAAATGCGGGGCTGTCGAATGGCCGCCGAAATGCGAACGGTGGGGGGAGATCAACGAAAACGGTGATCCGGTGCTCTGCACCCTAAGAACTGAAATCCCGATCGCTCCAGGAAGCAGCGGTGGGCCGTATTGGGAGCAGGGGACCGGGAAGGCAGTCGGAACCCTTACGGGGGGGATTGCCGGTGCCTCCTGGTTCACCCCCGTCGAGGAAATCCCCGGTTATCCGAAAGCTCCAGGAAGCCTGCAAGCGCTTGGAGTGGACGGAGAACCATTGCACCTAGTCAAGGCAAAATGATCAGGATATCCTTATGATTATGAAAAGATTTGCCAGGATTCCCAGGAACCGCAGTAGTAGGGCGGTCACGGCATCTTGGCTCTCCGCCGTCGTCGCAGCACCTCTATTGATTAGCGTTGCGGTTGCTCTGCTGGTTAAGGATGCCCCTCTAGCCGGCGCGGCGGAGAACAAGGGGTTCTGTAGCCGGCCTCATTTGGATGTTGGGGACGACCCGCCTCATTTCAAGGTTCGCCTTGGCCTCTCTAAAACGGCGGTTGCCCCTGGCCAGAAGCTAGTCCTAAGGGTCGAGAACTATGGCACGGGATCAGTCGCTTATGGATATACCTATCGCTTAACACGCAAGACAGGCTCATCGTGGCGGGAGGTGCCTGTCGGACCCTTCTACGCTGCCCGACTCTTCGCTCAGGCTGGCAGCGCGGGGGCCTGCCAAGAAGTTCGCGTCGGACGAAAGCCAGTACCTGGGCGCTATCGGATCGAAAAGGAAGTGTGGTTGGCCGAGGAAAGCTCCGACTCCTCACGGTCCCCGGCCATCACCTTCAAGATCACGAGTGGATCTTGATAAACAGCTACGGCTCAACGGCGAGTGCTTGCGATATCACGACGATGGCCGCCGGCTGGTAAATAGATGCGTCTCATTCGCCTGATGCTCCTCTGGGGCGCACTCATACTTGTGCTCATTTTCCAAGCTCCTTTAGCTGAAGGCTTGGCTCTAACGGGCACGCCGGTGGATGTTTCGGTGAACGGAGCGCCCTTTCAGGAGCCGCGGGTGTCACCTAGCCGCAGTTCCAAATCTGAGTCCTCCTTTTGCGAAAGGATCACGGTCCGGGACTATCTTGTACCCCTTCGAAACATGGACCCTGTTCACATGCTCCCTGTGTCTGGCCATCTTCCCTTCGCGCCAGATCGCGTGTCTATCCGGGCCGTTGGTGACGGCTTGCGGGTGGGAAGAGGCTCGGTCGGTTTCTTTCTCAGCGATAGGGCGGTGAATCAAGTCCGGCCGCTGAAATGGGTTGTCCACCTGAAGTTGACTTTGATTAGCCATCGCGGTGAAGACCGGAGGGTGCTGTCTTCGAGAAGCCAACGGCTGGGACGAGTAATAATCGGCCAGGACCTTCGACAGCTGACGTTCCAAGTGCCGGATCGGTTGTCCTTTTATCGAGTTGATATCTCCTTCCGAAGATTTGACGGAGCGCTTCTAGGGAGTTACGGCCAGTATTTCCGTGTTGTGCATCCCTTCGAAAGAGCGCGCCTTGCGCTTGATCGTCCAAACACGTTCCCGGGCGGGATCCTGTTTGGAAGGGTCGAGAATCTTGGGACCGCTCCCCTCACCCCTGAAAGCGAGGCTCGGATCGAACGCCGTCAAGGTCAGGAATGGATACAGGTGGCCTCTGTGGTTGCAGAGGGTCTGAAGCCTGAAGTCAGGGAACGAGTGGAAGGTGGCCGGTCTGGACCATGCTTTTCCGTTGAGATACCAGCTGATTTCGCGACCGGTAGATACCGACTCATCGATGAGATCCGCAATAGGTTTCCTGGGCCTCGAGTGTCAGTCCTGTCTGCTGCGTTTGATGTCAGCTAGGTTCTTGAGGATTTGCAGGAAGGCAATGAAGCGGACTATCGTGATCGTGGCTTTTGCGATCACCCTGATGTTGGCTCCTGCTGCACAAGCAGGCGGCCTTGAACCCGGCTCGTGGTCGGTTGGCACTGAACGCGAAGGATCGGGTGCGTCTGCCGTCGCGGTCTATCGGCTGAATATCACCGCGGGGCCGGATGGTTCCGCATTTGGTCTGTCCTACCGACTCCCGCCGTGGCCAGGGCACGAAGAACTGGGTGGCTCTCCGTTGAAGATTCAATCGGTAGAGCTGATGGGCCCCGGCGATCTCCGACCGGCAATGCCTTTGTTGGTCGCGAAACCGGCGCTAAGGCCGAAACCCGGATGCCGCCGCTCCCCCCCGTCTTTCCCAGAGCGGTTGTGGATCGAACTGCCGGCTGCCGCATCGAGTGTGGTCGAGATACGCGTTCAAGCCGGCCAGCCGATCTGGCCCGACACTCGCCAAGATCTGACCCTGACCACCTTCGCATCCGAGAACCCTCCGTCGCCCCCAGTTCCCCTATGGACTGGCGCGGCCCCTGCCCTGGGTATCAGGGGCGTGCACATCCGGCTTAGGGAAAGTGAGTGGCAGGACCTCAAGCCTTTGACGACCCCCGACTTCGTCGGCTCGACCGACCCCCCCTTGAGACATATGCCTGTATTTCTGCAGGTCCTCCGGCCCTCAAAGCCTGTTGGCGTCGACCTTGGTTTCTGGGGAAGGCCATCTGCGGTGTCTTTGGGTTCCGTGACCACTGACGCTGCGGGCCACTTTCGGGTACCGTCAAAAAAGCTGTCGCAGACCGGTCTCTTTACTGTCTTGGCGCGAGCCAAGGGCTCGGGTCGGCTGACTGCCGACTGGAACTGCAGCCCCTTTTTCTGGCTTAGGGCAATTCGCCACCGCCACTAAGCCGCCTTCGAGATGCCGGCGATCGGTGCTGCCGGCTGCTGCTTGGTCAGCTTCATCCCAGAAGCTCCGCTGCCGACCGAAGTTTTTCGGCCTTTCTGGTCAATTCCTCTAGCTGTGCCGCCGCCCGGGCCATATGCCCGATTCTCCTCCACAACGACGCACCCGAGGGCGATTGCCGCCCGCGCTCTGGATCAAGCTCGCCCTGGCCGCGAACTTCCTTGCCCAGCTGCTGCCGCCTCGCCTCGCGCTGGTTGTCGGCCTGCTGGTGCTTGCTCTGCCGGCGAGGATATTCCGGCCCTAGGGCACTTCTCAGGCGCACTTGCTGGATAAAGGTTGACCGGACTCAAACGCTTTGGGCGAAAGCCAGGGTAGGTTAAGTGCTCAGGGGTTCTGAGCGTCTACCGGGGAGGAGTCACTTGGCCAACCGAGCGGGGCGGCGTGCGGCCCGCCAGAAGCGATTGATTGCGCTTTCGGATCCGTTGCGGGCGGAAATGCTCCGCATCCTGGTTGAACGGCCGGCGAGCCCGGTGGAAATGGCGCGCGAGCTGGGCGTGCCGACGCCGAACGTGTCCCATCACGCGAAGCGGTTGGTCGAGCTCGACTGCGCCGAGCTGGTCGAAGAAGAGAAGGTCCAGGGCGCGATGAAGCACATCTACCGGGCCACCGACCGGGTCCTGGTCGAGACCGACGAATGGGACGAGATGCACCCGGCCGAGGCGCGCGGCTTCCTCGCGGTCTCGATGCAGGCGGTGATCGACGACTTCGTCGCCTCCGAACGCGAGCAGACGGTGGCCGGCGACCGCGACTTCCACCTCAGCCGGACGCCGATGGTGCTCGACCAGCAAGGCCTCGAGGAGGGGCTGGAGATCTACGAAGCGGCGCGCCTGGCGATGGCCGAGGTCGAGCGCCGCAGCGTCGAACGGCGGCAGGAGGAGACGCCCACCTTCCGCGTCTCCTCGGTCTTCGGTCTCTTCAAAGTGCCGCCGGTCGGTAAGCGGAGGCTTAGCGATTAACGGTTGACACCTGCCGCGATCCCTGAAGAGACTCCGCCCGTGGATGGCGAGGAGAAGTCGGCGGACCGCTGGTTCGTGCGGGCGTTGTCGCACCCGGTCCGAGTCGAAATCCTCGAGCTCCTGCAGGAACGCGAGGCGAGCCCGATCGAGATGAAACGGGCGATCGGCGGCACCCTTAACCTCATCAACTACCACCTCAAGGTGCTGGTCGACTGCGGCTGCGTCGAGGTCACCCGGACCGAGCCGGTGCGGGGCGCGGTCAAGCACTTCTACCGCGCGATGCCGCGCTCCTTCTTCGGCCACCGCGACCTCCGCGAGGTGCCTGCCTCGATCCGCGGCGGCGCCACCGAGATGTCGCTGCGGACCTTCTCGAAGGCCTTCCGCCGCGCCGCCGAGGCCGGCAACGTCGACAGCGCCGACGCGGTCCTCAGCTGGATGAGCCTGGCGGTCGACGAGCTCGGCCGCGAGGAGGCGATCGCGGCGAGCGAACAGGTGCTGGAGCGCTACGAGCTGATCGCCCAGCAGAGCCGCGAGCGGGCGGCGGCGAGCGAGGAGCCGTTGGCGGCGCTGGTCGTCGGCGTCGCCTCCTTCGACGCGGGCGCGACCAAGCGCCGCAGCTGATTTGACCGGGGCGGCGGGCGTTAGCGTGCGCCCGTGCCCGACCTCCTCGTCCTCTTCCTCGCCGCCTCCGCGACGATGCTTGCGACCGGCCTCGGCGCGATCCCGGTCTGGCTGCTGGGCACCCGCGCGGCGGCGCTGACGCCGTTCCTGCTCGGGGTCGCCGCCGGGGTGATGGGGGTCGCCTCGGTCGTCGGCCTGCTGCTGCCGGCGGCCGAAGAAGGCTCGGCTTTGGATGTCTTGGCCGGGCTCGCGGTCGGCGGCGTCCTCCTCGGCATCGCCCGCAGCCGGCTCGACCACGAGTCGGTCTTCATGGGGCGGAGCGGGCCGGGGGCGCGCACCTCGGCGCTCGTCTTCGCCGTTCTCTTCGTCCACAGCCTGCCCGAGGGCCTCGCGATCGGAACCGCCTATGCCTCCGAGCGAGAGGGGCTGGGACTCTTCGTGATCGTCGCGATCGCGATCCAGAACATCCCCGAGGGGACGAGCGTGGCGATCCCGATGGAGGCGACCGGCTACGGCCGGGCGCGGCAGTTCTTGGCCGCGGTCGGGACCAGCGCCCCGCAGCCGATCGGCGCCGTCGTCGCCTACCTCGCGGTCGAACAGGTGAACGCGCTGCTGCCGTTCTCCTTCGCCTTCGCCGCCGGGGCGATGCTGAGCCTGATCGTCATCGAGCTGCTGCCGGACGCCTACAAGGGCGGGCGGCTGCTGGGACCGACCGCCGGCCTCCTCGGCGGCGCCGGGGTGATGATGGTCCTCGACCTCGCGCTGGGGGTGTGAATTCCGACCGCGGCACGAACTAGTGTTCGCAGCAAGATGATGACGTCCCGCCACGGTATTTTGAGAATGGGCAGATGACTGCAGCCGATCTGAAAGTTGAGCCTGCGTTCGATCCCGCAGGCGTGGTGACGGGCTTGGGGCCGGCGCCTATTTACCACAACGAGTTCGGAGCGCTATTCAACGAAGACTGCTCCAGCTTCCTAGAACGAGTGGATACCGAAACCGTGGATACGGTGTTTGCAGATCCCCCGTTCAACCTGGGAAAGGTATACGGCCCTCGCGTAGATGATCGAATCAAAGAGGAGCAATACGTCGAGTGGTGCTGTTCTTGGCTGGATGAATGCATTCGCGTCTTGAGGCCTGGGGGGGCACTCTTTCTTTTCAATCTCCCACGATGGAACGTGGTTTTCGGCGCTCACATGCTCAATCGGGGCCTGGAGTTCCGGCATTGGATAGCCATCAGCCTCAAGTTGGGCCTGCCTATCGTCGGGCGCCTGTATCCGGCCCACTACAGCCTCCTTTATTACACCAAGGGAAAGCCGAAGACGTTCCGTAAGATCAGGACCCCAATCGAAACCTGTAGGCATTGCGGAGGAGACATCAAGGACTACGGAGGGCATCGAGGGGCGATGAATCCGGACGGAGTGAACCTCACGGATGTTTGGAATGACATTCCCCCGGTCAGGCACTGGAAATTCAAGAGCAAGAAACGAGGCGCAAACCAACTCTCAACCAAGCTACTGGAGAGGGTTATTCATCTTTCGACTGAGCCTGGTGACGTGGTTCTTGATCCATTTGGAGGAAGTGGAACCACCTTCGACGTAGCGCAGCGTCACTCCCGTTACTGGCTGGGCTCTGAGATTGAGAGCTGCGACGTAATCATCGAGCGTTTGCAAGAGGATGATCTTCACCATCATCCCAATGATGATTGGGTTGAGAAAGCCGCAGCGTGACCCGGATCTAAAGGAGAGCCCGTCCGTCTTTGCCCTTCGGGATGTGCGGAATGGTCGAGTCGAGGGCATCGTGAGCGATGCCGTAAGCACGAAGCACTCCGTTCTCGAGTGGATATCGCCCCCAAAGCTCGAAATACGGTGCGAGCTCCTCAAAGTTTCCAACTCGGTCAGTCAGGTATCGCTGCGTTTCCCGCATTGGGAGAACTAGGATGCCGCCTTGCAGCGTTTCTCGGGTGATCCCGTCCAGCAGCTTGTTGATAGCGCGATGACTTGAGGAAACGTTCCCGGTCTCCCACTCGAAGCCCACATAGCGCCCCCGGTCAAGAAGGAGTGCATCTAGATCGCCAGTCGTCAGGACGTCTTTCCCGTCCTCTCCGACCGGAAGCTCCGGCAGTGCCTCGGTCTTCCAGCCAGACGACGCCAGATAGCCAATCATCGGCTGCTTGATCGGCTGCACTCCGTTTGGATGGCGATCGAGCTTTCCTTTGCGGTTACGAATCGGGTCGGGGTTAAGGAGGAATTGCCCGCGACCGAATGGCCAGTCCGCCAGCTCGATGGCTTGCTCCACATCGGCTAATGCCTGGCGCCAAGTTGCGGTGCGAGGAAAGCCCCCCGCCTCAACAAGGTTGAGTGCCTCGATGATGCGCATAGCTATGAGCCTCCCATAACTCCCAGCGCCAGCACGCCGAGCGCCAGCACCGAGACGGCGACGACCGCCATCGCCAGCGCCGTCGAGACCCGGTCGAAGCGGCCGAGCGCGTTCTCTCCCATCAGCTCGCGGTCCTTGGCGAGCGAGCGGATGAACGGCAGCAGGACCAGGAGCAGGACGGCGTTCAGCGCCTGGCTGAAGAAGAGGATCTGGATCAGCGGTGCGCCCGGGATCAGCACCAGCCCGGCCGCGACCGCGATGACGGCGCCGAAGCCGAGGTAGAAGGCGGGCTCCTCGCTGAAGCTCGAGTCGAGGTCGGCGCGGCGGCCGAGGCTCTCGGCGATCGAGTAGGCCGTGGAGAGGGGGACGATCGCGGCGGCGAGGAGGGCGGCGCCGAGGAAGCCGAGGCCGAAGAGGGTCGCGGCGGCGTCGCCGGCGACCGGTTCCAGGGCCCGTGCCGCGTCGCTCGCGTCGTCGACGTCGACTCCCTGCGCGTGCAGGGTGGCGGCGCAGGCGACGACGACGAAGAGGCCGATGACGCCGGTGAGGACGGCGCCGACGATGACGTCGACGCGCTCGTAGGACAGGTCCTGGACCCGCAGCCGCTTGTCGACCGCGTAGGACTGGATGAAGGCGAGGCCCCAGGGTGCCAGCGTCGTCCCCACGGTCGCCACCGCGACGAGGACCGCGTCGCGGTTGAGGGGGATGCTCGGCACCACCAGCCCCTTCGCCGCCTCACCCCAGTCGGGGTGGGCGAGGACGCCGGCGACGACGTAGGTGACGAAGACCGCGCTCAGCGCCAGCAGCAGGTGCTCGACCCGGTGGAAGTTCTCGCGCAGGACCAGCAGCGAGATCACGATCGCCGCCGCCGGCACGGTCAGGTAGCGGCTGGTCCCGGTCAGCAGGTCCATCGCTGCCGCGACCCCGGCGAACTCGGCGCACATCGTCCCCGTGTTGGCGACGACCAGGGCGCCGGCGACGAGGAAGGCGGCGCGGTGGCCGAAGCGCTCCCGCACCAGCGTCAGCAGCCCTTTGCCGGTGACGATGCCGAGGCGCACCCCCACCTCGTGGAAGACGATCAGCGCCGCGGTCGAGATCGCCAGCACCCAGAGCAGCTCGTAGCCGTAGCGGGCGCCGAGGATCGAGTAGGTGGTGATCCCGGCCGGGTCGTCGTCGGAGAGCCCGGCGAGGATCCCTGGGCCGACCACGGCCAGCAGTGCCGCCAGCCCGCCCGCTCGCAGCAGCCGGTGGCGGCGCCCGGCGAGGTGCCAATGGGTGTGGCGTCCGGGGGTCCGGTGGGGTGCCCGCCGGTGGTGATGGTTGGGCAGTTCCACGTCACCCATACCCTGACGCCGCGGCGGGATAGACTCGCCCCGTACATATCGGTCGGTGGTCAAGGGAAGTCCGGTGCAAGTCCGGCGTGGTCCCGCCACTGTGACCGGGTGGAGGAGTTCGCAGGCGCTTCGCGCGCCGGCCACTGGGGACGACACCTCGTCCCCGGGAAGGCGCGTCCTCCCTGATCCCGGAAGCCAGGAGACCTGTCCCCGGCCTTTGCCAATTCAACCCTCGAGGAAAGGGTGGCTTAGATGCCAAGAAGTACTCGTTTCCGGCTGGCGACCGTCTGCGCGCTGGCCCTGTCCCTGTCCCTGACGTTCGCCTTCGCTGCGGCTGCCGCGGCCAAGGGCCCGCTCGCCGAGCTCCGCGTGGTCGGCAGCGGCGGCAAGGTGCTGGCCGAAAAGCCGGTGCCGATGAAGGACACCGCCGTCAAGACCAGCCCCAAAGCGACCTGCTTCGGGCCGGGCACCGGCGGTAGCGGCGAGAACGCGCAGCTGAAGGGGACCACCGCGATGGGCCTGCTCGCCAGCGGCTCGAAGACGATCGCGGCTCTGCAGCCGCTGCTGATCAGCGACAGCTTCGACTTCGGGCTCGCGCTCTGCGGGATCGGTTCGAGCGTCGCCAAGGGCAGCTCGTCCTGGTACCTGAAGATCAACCACAAGTCGCTCTCGGTGGGCGGTGACTCGGCGAAGATCAAGCCGGGGGACGAAGTGCTGTGGGCGCTGGCGAAGACCGAAGCGCCTGATTACAAGTACCCGAACGAGCTGGTGCTGAGCGCACCTAACACGGCGAAGGCCGGGATGTCGTTCACGGTGCGGGTCTGGGCCTACGACGAAAAGGGCCGCAGGAAGCCGCAGTCCGGGGCGAAGGTGACGGGCGCCGCGGCGCCGACCGACGCCGCAGGGCGGACCACGGTCACCCTCGGCAAGCCGGCGAAGCTGATCGCCCGCGCGACGGGGCAGATCCCCTCGGCCCGCGAGCCGGTTTGCCTCGGGGGCAAGTGCCCTAAATGAGGTTCTGCCGCGGCACCGCGGTCGCGAGCGCGCTGCTGGCGCTGCTCGCGGCCGCCGGCTGCGGCCTCGGTCCCGGCGCCGACGTCGGCGACGTGCGGCTGACGGTGACCCGCGACTACGGCCAGGTGCCGATGGCCGAAGCGACCGTGGCGGCGAAGGAATCCGACACGGTGATGCGGGTGCTCGAAGGCGAGGCGGATGTATCGACCCGCTACGGCGGCGGCTTCGTCCACGCCATCGAAGGGGTGGCGGAGGAGAACCGCGCTGGCGACCCCTACGACTGGTTCTTCTATGTCGACGGCGAGGAATCGGAAGTCGGCGCCGCCGACTACGACGTCGAGGGCGGGGAGCGGATCTGGTGGGACTACCGCAACTGGTCGGCGGTCAACCACGTCCCCGAGGTGGTGGGATCGTGGCCGGCCCCGTTCAAGGCCGGGATCGGAGGGGAGCGCCACCCGGTCGTGGTCGAATGCCTGTTCCGCGGTTCCTTTCGCACCGATGACGTGCAAAAGGAACCACGGGCTTGCGAATCGACCCGCGCGGCGCTTGCGCGCGAAGGCGTCCACGTCGCCGACGGTGAGTCGGAGAAGGCGCTGCGGATCCTGGTCGGTCCCTGGAGCGAGGTCCGGCGGGACCCGATCGCTCGGCTGATCGAGGACGGGCCGGACGAAAGCGGCGTCTTCGCCGAATTCGACGGCAACAACCTGGTGGCGCTGGACGAAGCCGGACAGGCGAAGGACACCCTCGGTCCCGACGCCGGACTGGTCGCCGCCACCAACCGCTACGGCGGGCTCCCGGTCTGGGTCGTCAGCGGGGGGACGAGCGCGGCGGTGAAACGTGCCGCCGAAGCGCTGAACCCAGAGCTGCTGCGCAACCATTACGCGATCGCCGCCGACCGCGCGCTGATCTACCCGCTACCGCTGGGGACGCCGTGAAATCACCGTTTGCCTACCAGCCCCGATCGCGCCCGCTGCAGCTGGCCTCGCCGGGCGCCGCCGTCGCCTACCTCGGTGCGATCGTCGCCGTCGCCTTCCTCTACTCCAACCCGCTGGTGCTGATCGCGGCGGGCGTGGCGGCCGTCGCCGCCGGCCTCCTGGCCGGGGCGCGACGGGCGGTGCGGGTCGCTCTGAAGATGGGTCTGGCGCTGGCGCTCCTCATCGTCGTCGTCAACGCCCTCGTCGTCAGCCGCGGCGAGACGGTGCTCGCGCGGCTGGGGGACTGGCCGCTCTTCGGCCAGGTGGACGTCACCCTTGAGGCGATCGTCGCCGGCGCCTCCGGTGGCCTGCGGGCGGCGGTGACGATGATCGCCGCCGCCGTCTACTCGGCCTGCGTCGACCCCGACCGGGTGCTGCGGGTGCTGCGGCCGCTGGCCGGGCGCTCGGCGCTGACCGCGACTCTGGTCTCGCGCCTGGTCCCGGTCGCCGCCGCCGACGCCGCCCGCCTCCGCGACGCCGCCCGCCTGCGCGGACCGGGCGCGGCCGAGGTCGGCAAGGCGCCGCTGGCCCGCCGCCTCCTCGCCGGCTCCCTCGACCGCGCCGTCGACGTCGCCGCCACCCTCGAGCTGCGCGGCTACAGCCTCGACGCCCCGCGCCCCCGCAGTCGACCGGCCCGCTCCCGCTACGACCGCCGCTTCTACGCTGTGGCCGCCGCGGTCCTGGTCGTCGCAATCGCCGGCAAGGCTCTGGGAGCCGACGACTTCCAGACGTATCCCACGGTCGAGGTAGGGCTCGATCCCGCCACCCTCGCCGTCGCGGCGATAGTCGCCCTAAGCGGCCTCGCTCCCGGGCGAGTGTCGAGTTTGCTCGGGATAGCCGAACAAACTCGACACGCGGAGGTGGCCCGTGTCTGAGCTGGCGATCCGACGCGGGGCGGCGCCGGCGCTTGCCGTCAGCGGGCTCGGGTACTCGTATCCGCAGGCGGCGGTGCCGGCGCTCGCCGACGTCTCGCTCGAGGTTGCGCCAGGGGAGTTCGTGCTCCTCGCCGGCCGCTCGGCTTCGGGTAAGTCGACGCTGCTCAAGGCCGCCTGCGGCTTAGTCCCGCACTTCCACGGAGGCGAGATCGGGGGGGAGGTGCGGGTCGCCGAGCTCGACGCGATCGCCTCCGGCCCAGGGGATCTCGCCGCTGCCGTCGGCTACCTCGCCCAGGACCCGGAGACGCAGGTCGTCTCGACCACCGTCGCCGCCGAGATCGAGCTGCCGCTGGAGATGCGGGGCAACGAGCCCGCCGACCGCGCCCGCGCAGTCGAGGAGGTCTCCCTCGCCCTCGCGATACCGCACCTCCTCGACCGCGCCGTCGACACCCTCTCCGGCGGCGAGCTCCAGCGCGTCGCCCTCGCCGCCGCCCTCGTCACCCGCCCCCGCCTGATCCTCCTCGACGAGCCGACCTCCCAGCTGGACCCGGTCGCCGGCGACGAGCTGATCTGGCTCCTGCGCCGCCTCAACGAGGAGTGGGGAGTGGCCGTCCTACTCGCTGAACACCGCCTCGAGCGCTGCCTCGCCGCCGCAGACCGCGTTGTAGCGATGGAGAGCGGCCGGATCGCCTTCGATGGCGCCCCCGCGGAGTTCCTTGCCTGGTCTCAGCACGCCGACCCAGCCCTGGAGACCCCGGCCGCGCGTCTCTTCTCCCTCGCCGGAATCGACCCGCTCCCCGTCGGCGTCCGAGCCGCCCGCCAAACGCTGCGAGGGATGGGGATCACTCACCCTCCCAATCGAGCAGGTAGTGGGGTGGGTGATCCCCATCCCTCTGCCCCCGCTCCGAAATCCGATCCGGTTCTCAGGGCGAAGAACCTCTGGGTGGAGCTCGACCGCGGCGAAGATCTCCGCGACGTCCTCAAGGGCATCGACCTGACTATCCGGCGCGGCGAACGGGTCGCCCTGATGGGACGCAACGGAGCCGGCAAGAGCACGCTGCTGCGGACCGCGGCCGGATTGCACGAGCCGGTGGCGGGGAAGATCGAGGTCAACTCGATTGCCCTGCTGACCCAGAACCCCGGCGACTACCTGGTCCGTGAGCGGGTCGGCGACGAGCTGCCGGGGGAGCAAGGCGCTGCGGCGCTGCGGGTCGTCGGCCTCGAAGAGAAGATCGACGCCGACCCGCGTGACCTCTCCGGCGGTGAGCGCCAGCGGCTGGCGCTGGCGATCGCGCTCGCCGGGCGGATGGATGGCGAGTCGCTTCCCGGCGTCGTCGCCCTCGACGAGCCGACCCGCGGCATGGACCGCGCTCGCAAGGACGATCTCGTCGCGCTAATCGCTCGACTCGCAGGGGATGTCGACTTTGTGGCCGATGAGTCCACAAAGTCGACCGGCGCCGCTGTCGTCGTCGCCACCCATGACGTCGAGTTCGCCGCCGAGTTCGCCGAGCGCGTTGTCCTGCTCGGCGACGGGGTCGTGATCGCCGACGGCCCCAGCGCCGAGATCCTCTCCGGCGGCTGGTACTTCGCGACCGAGGTGGCGCGCGTGCTCGACCTGCCCGGCATCGTCACCCCCGAGCAGGGCGCCGCCGCGCTGAGGGAAGGCCGATGACCTGGGAGGTCGCCAGCTTCCTCCTCGTCGGCGCGGTCGTCCTCGCCGGCTTCGCCTGGTACGAGCGATCGCGGCCGCCGGCCCAGGTCGTCGCCCTGGTCGCGGCGCTGGCCGCGCTGGCGATCGCCGGCCGCATCGCCTTCGCAGCTTTCCCCAACGTGAAGCCGACGACGGACATCGTCATCTTCGCCGGCTACGCCCTGGGGGGCGCCCCCGGCTTCGCCGTCGGGGCTCTCACCGCGCTCGTCTCCAACTTCTGGTTCGGCCAGGGCCCGTGGACCCCGTGGCAGATGGCGGGATGGGGGCTCTGCGGCGTCTTCGGCGCCCTGCTGGCGCTCGGCACCCGCAACGCCGGCCGCCTCAGCCTCGCGGCAATCTGCGCTTTTGCTGGCATTTTTTACGGCGCTCTGTTGAACTTCTCCCTGATGGCGACTTACGGAGGGGACCTATCGCTGCGGCACTTCCTCGCGCTCGAGGCGCGGGCGATCCCGTTTGAAGTCGCGCACGTGCTAGGCAACGTGGTCCTGGCGCTGGTCGCCGGGCCGGCGATGGTGCGGATGCTGACCCGCTTCCGCGGGCGCTTCGAGTGGGAGCGGCGGGCGGCGTCGACTGCCTCACAGCCCCGGCCGCTGCGCGGCGCTCTGGGCAGCGGTGGCGTCGCCGCGCTGCTTCTCTTCGCGCTCCTCCTCGTGACTGCGCCGGGCGCGCAGGCCGCGTCTTCGGTCGAACGCGGGGCCAAGTGGCTCGAGTCCCAGCAGCGGCCCAGCGGCGGCTTTGCCGCCTCGGCAGAGCGCGACGCCGGCGCCGAAATAACCGGCTGGGTGATGCTGGGCCTGGCGGCCGCCGATCGCAACCCGCTCGACGTGACCAAAGGCGGCAAATCCCCCGTCGACTTCCTCCGCAACCACCTCGACGAAGTCAAGGACGCCGGCGACATCGCCCGCACGATTCTCGCCCTCGAGGCCTGCGGCGTCGACCCGCGCAGCTTCGGCGGCAGCGACCTGGTCGAGCGTCTGCTCTCCAAGCGCGGCGACAACGGCTCCTACCAGGGGTGGCCGGGAACCAGCGCCTATGCGGTGCTTGCCCTGCGAGCGGCGGGGGAGAACGATGCGGCCTCGCCGACCGTCGCCTGGCTGCGCAAGGTGCAGGGCAAGGACGGCGGTTGGGGGAACTTGCCCGGGGGAGAGAGCACGGCGGAGATCACCGGGGCCGTGCTGCAGGTGCTGACGCCCGGCTCCGACGCAAGCGACCGGGCCCTGGGGTACCTGCGCAAGTCCAAGCGCGAGAACGGCGGCTTCGCGCCGGGCAAGAACCTCGCCGCCAACGCCCAGGCGACCGCGTGGACCTCGGAAGGCCTGCTGGCAGCCGGCAAGGACCCGGCGAGCTTCGGCCCTGGCAAGAGCTCCCTTGCCTACATCCGCGACCTGCAGACCGAAAACGGCTACTTCCTGAAGGCAGCCGGCGACGAAACGACCCCGGTCTGGGTCACCGCCAACGCCCTGATCCCGCTCTCAGGCGAGCATCTCCCGGTCCCGGCGCCCCCGCGCGAGCCGAAGCCGAAACCGAAGCCGCTCACGTCAAATGACAGCCCTTCTTCATCCGGCGGAGTGGGCCCGTCCTTGGATGTCCCGCCATCCACGACGGGACCCTCTTCATCTGCCTTGCGGGAAGCCCTGGAAGGCGGTGCCGCAGGTTCCTCTTCGGGGGGCTCGGCGCCATCCGGCCAGGGCGGCTCGGGGGCCCTGCCCCAACTCCCATCCACCGGTGGTCGCGTCCCGGAGGGGGACGCCGGCACCGCCCCCACGGAAACCTCAGCCTCGGGAGAGCCCGCGTCCGAAACGAGCGAAGACAGCTCGAGCAGCACCGCCGGAGCCATTCTCCTCGGCCTCCTGGCCGGCTGCCTCCTCTTCGGCGCCGGCCTCGCCGGCCGCCGCGGCTGGATGCGCTGGCGCTACGGCCTCTAAGTCACCAAGTCGGCACGCAGTTAGTGCCCCGGCAGAACTGGACCGACGACCGCTTTGAGCATGTCGAAAAGCGGCTGGACCGGATGGATGCTCGTGGCAGCAGTTGTCTTTTTCTAAGCGCGCCTAGCTATACCCTCGACGTATGGACGTCGAGATCGCGATCCGCACTCGCCGCACGCACAAGGCCTTCGGCCCGGAGGCGCTGCCGCGGGAGCAGATCGAGGAGCTGCTGGAGCTGGCGAGCTGGGCGCCGAACCACAACCTCACCGTCCCCTGGCGCTTCCGGGTGATCGGGCCGCGGACGCTGGAGCGGCTGAAGGAGATCGCCGGGCCGGAAGGCGCCGCGAAGCTCGACCGCGCCCCGACCCTCGTCGTCGTCTCCTGCCTGCTCAGCGGCGATCCCGTCGAAGAAGAAGAGGACCTGCACGCGACCGCCGCCGCCTCCTACATCGTCCTCCTCGCCGCCCACGCCCGCGGCTTTGCCGGCTACTGGCGGACGCCGGGGCTGCTGCGGGGGGAGGAGGGGCGCGCCGCCGTCGGCCTGCCCGAAGAGGAGCGTTTCGTCGGCCTCCTCCACCTCGGTCACCCGCGCCAGGAGAAGCCCGCGCCGGAGCGGCCCGGCGCCGACCGCACCACGACCTACCTCGACTGATGCTCACCCGCGCCCGAGCCATCGAGGAGATCGCCGGCAGCCACTTCGAGGTGGTCGTCATCGGCGGTGGGATCACCGGCGCCGGCGTCGCCCTCGACGCCGCCTCGCGCGGCTACTCGGTCGCCCTGCTGGAGCGCGGCGACTACGCCGCCGGCACCTCCAGCCGCTCCTCGAAGATGGTCCACGGCGGCCTCCGCTACCTGCAGAACTTCGACCTCGGCCTCGTCCGCGAGGCGCTGCTCGAGCGCCAGCTGATGGTCCGCCTGGCGCCGCACCTCGTTTACCCGACGCCGTTCCTGGTCGCCGCGCTGGGGGAGGAGCGCCGCGACCGCAAACTCGGCCTCGGCCTCAACATGTACGACGTGATGGCGACGACGCGCGCCGGCCGCAGCCGCCGCGAGCGCCGCGCCCGCGAGGAGGAAGAAGACTCCTACTGGTCGCCCGACCGCCACCGCACGATCGACCGCGACGAGGTGCTGGACCTGGTGCCGGCGCTCGCCCGGCGCGACCCGCACGACGCCTACCTCTTCTACGACTGCCAGACCGACGACGTCCGCCTCGTCCTCACCGTCCTCGGCGAGGCCGAGCGCTTCGGCGCGGTGATGCTGAACGGGGCCGAGGTGACCGAGGTCCTCGCCGCCAACGGCAAAGCGAGCGGCGTCGCCTTCGTCGAGGAGGAGTCGGGCGAGCGGATCGAGGTCAGCGCCGACCACGTCGTCAACGCCACCGGCGTCTTCGCCGACCAGATCCGCCCCGAGGAGCTGCTGGGGGAGGAGGACGTGCCGCGGATCTCTCCGAGCCGGGGCACCCACCTGCTGATCGACGAGAAGGACCTGCCGATGGGCAAGGCCGCCTGCATCGTCCCCGCCGGCGCAGGCCGGATGATCTTCTCGCTGCCCTGGTACGGCCGCACCCTCGTCGGCACCACCGACAACGACTTCGACGGCGACATCACACACCCGCGCCCGCCCGAGGACGACGTCGAGTACCTGCTGAGCGCAGTTAATGATTTCTTCGGCACCTCGCTCGGCGAGTCCGATTTGGTCGGCGCTTACGCCGGCGTGCGTCCGCTGATCTCGACCGGGGACCCGCGCAAGTCGGTCGACATCTCCCGCAAAGCGGAGCTGTACGAGACCTCCTCGGGGATGCTGACGATCACCGGCGGCAAGCTCACCACCTGGCGACGGATGGCGAAGCAGACGGTCGATCGCCTGGTCGAGCAGGGAGGGCGCGAAGCGCCCTGCCACACCGACGAGATCCCGCTCGGGATGGAGGCGCGGCCGGGGGACCTGGAGGCGCCGCCCGGCGTCGGCGCCGACGCGGTCTCGCAGCTGGAGTTTCGCTACGGGCACGCGGCGCGCAAGGTGATGGAGATCGCCCGCGAAGACCCGAAGCTCGCCCGCCCGATCGTCCCCGGCCGCCCTGATCTGTTGGCCGAGGTGGCGCTCGCCGCCCGCAAGGAGCAGGCCCGCAGCGTCGCCGACGTCCTCCTGCGCCGCACCCGCCTCGCGATCCTGGCGGCGCCGGAACTGCGGACGGCAAAGGCGGTGCGCCCGGTCGCCGACGTCCTCGGCGCCGAGCTCGGCTGGTCGCGTCGTCGGCGCTCCCGCGAGGCCGAGGCCTGGCCCGCCGTCGCCGCCGAGGAGGGAACCGACCCCGCAGCAACGCTGGGGCGGTCACCGGCCGGAGCGGTCGAATAGTCTCCGCCCCCGATGAACAAGGCTGAGCTGGAGAAAAAGCCCCTGTCCGAGCTGCATTCGCTGGCTGCCGACGCCGGTGTGCCCAGATTCCGGATGCTGACCAAGAGCGAGCTTGTCGAGAAGTTGGCGGGCGAGAACGGCGCCGCGGCGCCGGCCGCCGAGCGCGACAAGCCGAGCGAGCGTCCGCGACGCCGGCGTCGAGAGCGCCCCGAGAAGGCTCCGGAGCGCAAGTCCTCTCCTGAGCCGGCCTCCGAGCCCGAGCCCGCCCCGGAGCCCAAAGCTGCCGAGCCCGCGCCCGCTGCCGAGGCACCCCGTCCGCGACGCCGCCGGCGCCGCCGGTTCGGCCGTCGCGGTAAGCAGGGAGTCACCCTGCAGGGCCTGCTGCTGCCGCCGGAGGCCGGTCGCCAGGCCGTCCTCTGCGCCGAGAGCCGCGAGGCCTGCACGGCGCTGCTGCGCAGCGTCGCCGCCGACCTCGCCGCCGACTCCAAGGGTCCCGACCCGGTTGCCCTGCTCATCGACCCCAGCCCGGAGGAGCTCGCCGACTGGAAGCGCGACGCACCGCAAGCCGAGATCGTCTCTGCCGGCCAGCCCCGCCACGCCTCGGACGCCCTCGGCCAGGCCGTCGCCCGCGCCGGCAAAGGGGAAGACGTGATCCTCCTCGTCGACTCGCTCACCCGCCTCGGCGAGGCCTACGAGGACGCCGAGGCCGCCAAGGAGTTCTTCGACTCCGGCCGCGCCCAGGCAGGGGCCGGCGGCGGTTCGCTGACGGTCGTGGCGGCTCTAGAGCGCCCGAACGCCGACTGACTCAGACGCGCTACCTAGCGCCTGTAGGCGATGCGGCGCCAGCTGGGCTCTTTGCTGAGCTCGATCAGCTCGTCGCTGCGGTCCGGCTGTACGTAGCCGAAGGTCTGGGTGCGCTCGTCGAAGACGACGTCTAGCTCACCCTCCTTGACCCGCTGGTCGAGCCAGGCGCCGCGGAAGACGAGGCGGCGGATCCAGTGGACGAGGCTGCGGTTGGAGGGACCGACCAGGTCCTCCCAGTTCTCGTTGATGTGCTCGCCGAGGCGGGAGCTGGGCTCGGCGATCTCGCCGCTGACCGCGAGGTCGAGGAGGTCGTCGAGCTCCTCGCCGCTGAGCCCCTGGTCGACGAAGCGGAGCTTCACCGCCGCCTGCTCGACACGCTGCGCGAAGTCCTCCTCGTTGAAAGCGAAGCGGAGCTCGCCGTACTCCAGCACGTAGTCGGAGCCGGACTCGTAATTCCCTCTGCGGGTCGTCTTCTTATCCATGAGTTGAAGCCAGTCCGCTCACGCAAGCCCGGCGTGAGCAGGTCCATGATCTTGCCGATCATCGTAAAGGCGTGCCGGCTCGGGCCCGTGCCTGAACGCCCGGTTGCACCCTGGAGGGAAGGTTGCACTTCTTCAGCGCCGAAATGGGTAGTCAGACTGCGGGAGCCGCCGTGATCGACCTCCACTGCCACATCCTCGACGCGATCGACGACGGCGCCCGCAACGCCGACGACAGCGTGGCGATGGCGCGGCAGGCCGAGGCCGACGGGATCGAAGCCGTCTGCGCGACCCCGCACATCCGCCACGACCACGACGTGCGGATCGAAGAGCTGGCGGGCAGGGTGGCGGGACTGAACGCGAGGCTGGAGCGGGAACTGGTCGGGGTGAAGATCCTCCAGGGGGGCGAGATCGCCGAGACCGCGCTCGAGGGATTGGGCGAGGAGGAGCTGTCGCTGCTCTCGCTGGGCGGCGGCGGCTGGATCCTGCTGGAGCCGGCGCCGGGGCCGCTCGACGACAGCCTCCTGCGCCGGGTCGGCCACCTCGCCGACCGCGGCCACCGGACGATCGTCGCCCACCCCGAGCGCCACCTCTCGGCCGACATGTTCGAGCGGATGGCGGCGCTGGTCGCCGAGGGGGCGCTGATCCAGGCGACCGCCGACTTCTTCCTCCGCGAGAACATGGCAAAGGGGATGCTGGCGATGGCCGAAAAGGGCCTCGTCCACGTCCTCAGCAGCGACGCCCACACGGTCCTCGGCGGCCGCCCGGTGCGGATCTCCCCGGCCCTGGAGCGCCTCCGCGAGGTCGAGCTGCTGGCCCCGCACCTCGAATGGATCGCCGAGACGGCCCCACACGCGATCGTCAACGGAGAGCCGCTAGAGGTCCCGTACGCGCCGCAGCTCGACGCGGGGGGCTAGCTCCTCGATCACCGCTCGAGAGCCGGTGCCGAGGCCGCTGCGGAGGAAGTTGGTCGCTCCCGCCGCGGCGCTGAGGCGGAGGACGTCGTCCCACTCGCGTCTCGCCGCCATCGTCGCCGAGAGCGCGCCCATCATCGAGTCACCGCAGCCCTCGCGGCTGCCGCGCTCGAACTTCGGCGGCTTCAGCTCGACGAACTCGCCGTCGCGAAGCGCCAGCGCCGGGTCGCCGGCGCGGGTGACGATGACGCTCTCGGCGCCCTCGTCCCGGACCCGTTCCATCGCCGTCCGCATCCGCTCCTCGGTGTCGACCGGGCCGGAGATGAAGCCGGCGATCTGCCAGTCGTTGATCTTCACCAGGTCGGGCTTTCCCTCCAGGGCCTTGTCGAGGCGCGGGGAGGAGAGATCGACGACGACCGGCTTGCCGTTCTCCTTTACGTCGGCGACGAGGCCGCCGTAGATCTCCAGCGGCACGGTGTTGTCGGGATAGGGGCCACAGATGGCGAGCAGGTCGCAGTCGAGCGCCGCCGCCACCGTGACCGAGAAGAGGTCGTCGACCTCGTGGCGCGAGGCGGGCAGCGCCGCGCTCTGGGAGATCGGTTCGCGCTCGCCGCTGCGGCGATCGTGGATGTAGGCGCCGCTCGCCTCGGCCGTCTCGACCAGGCGCAGCTGCCCCGGCATCTCCTCCAGCAGCGGCCGCAGGACGGTCCCGACCTCGCCGCCGATGAACCCGCAGAGAACCGGTTCGGCGCCGAGCTCGGCTGCCATCCGTGCCACCCAGACGCCCTGGCCGGCGGCGTGGATGTGGATGTCGTCGCCGCCTTCGGAGCTGAAGGACTCGATCGCGATCGAGACCATCGGGTTGGGGCTGAAGATCGCTACTTTCGGCTTTGCGTTCATCGACGGGGGGAGAATCGCGGCCGGCACGGCCTTAGGAAGGAGTGGATCATCCTCGACCCTTCCCCGTTGCGAAGGATTTCCGAACCCGGCTGCGCGGGCTCGCCGGGCGCGATCGCGCCGCGGCGGGGCCGGGGCTGCTGTTCCCGCGCTGTTCCAGCGTCCATACCTTCGGGATGCGCTTCCCGCTCGATCTCTTCTTCCTCGACCGCGAGGGGCGGGTGATCGGGGTGCGGCGCCGGGTTCCGCCCCGGCGGATCGCCTGGTGGCCGGGCGCCGAGGCGGTCCTGGAGATCCCAACGTGCGGGGAGATCCTCGGCGAGGGGGGAGAGATCGACGCGCCCGAGGGCTCAGGCCTCCATGCTCCCCCAACGAGAAGAGATAGCCAGCCTGGTCGTCTGTGAGGACGACGACGTCACCCTCGACCTGCTCTGCGAGCACCTTGCCGCCGATCGCTTCGGCGTCATGCCCGCGCCCTGTGCCTCAGACGCACTTCGCCTCTGTCGCTACAACCATCCGGACTTACTGCTTCTCGATCTCTCTCTGCCCGACGCCTCCGGCCTCGACGTCCTGCGCGAGATCCGCGAGGCCGACGGGGTCGACTCCCGCTTCGACCCGCGCCTGCCGGTGATCGTCCTCACCGGCCGCAGCGGCGAGACCGACCGCGTCCGCGGCCTCGACTCGGGCGCCGACGACTACCTGGTGAAGCCGTTCCGCTACCCCGAGCTGCGCGCCCGCATCGGTGCGGTCCTGCGCCGCCGCAAACAGCCCGAGGAGGGACCGCGGCGGGTCGGCGATCTCGTCATCGACCCGATCCGCCGTCAGGTCATGGTCGGCGAGCGCGAGGTCGCCCTGACGAGGAAGGAATTCGATCTCCTCTGCGTCCTCGCCTCAGACCCGACCCGCGTCTTCACCAAGGAAGAGCTGCTCGACGCCGTCTGGGCCTACCGCGGCCCCTCGAAGACGCGGACCCTGGACTCCCACGCCAGCAGGCTGCGCCGCAGCCTCGACCCCGAGAAGGGCCGCTTCGTCGTCAACTGCTGGGGATGGGGATATCGCCTGATCGCCGGCTGAGGGCGGTCCCGGGCTCGCCGCTCCGATGCTCCGCCTCCGGTGTTCGAGGGGTTGATGAAGCTGAAGAGGATGAAAAGGACGAGCGCGATCGGCCTCGGCACGCTGGGGCTCCTGGCCATCGTGCTGCTCGTTCCCGTATCGGCCTCGGCGGCGTCGACGTGCTCGGGACAGAACGGCAAGATCGCGGCCGGGGCCGGCGACGGGCTGGCGCTGATCGGCAAGGGAGGTGGGGTGCGCTGGCTGCTGACCAGTTCACGGTCGAGCAGCGCAACTTTCCAGCCCTCCTTCTCGTGCAGCGGCAAGGCGATCGTCTATGTCGGAGATGACGAAACCACCTGCCCGCCGATCGAAATCGTCAACCCCCTCACCGGTAAGCGGCGTTTTTTTCCGTACCCGACCTTTCGGACCACCGCCTTCCCGACCGGCGGCTGCGGCTTCGCCCCCTCGTTCCTCCGTGACGGGAGGCTGCTGTTCGGCGTCCGCGGACCCGCCTCCAAGGACGGCACCTACGTTGCGGACGGCGACGGCCGCCACCGTCATCGCCTCTTCGATCGCTTCGTCTGTGCGAGCACTGCAGACGCGCGCTGGTTCCTCGAGGGATGCGGGCGCTCGCTGATCCTCCTTAATCGTCAGGGGCAGCGGGTGCGGACGATCACGCCGCGCCCGCCTCGGGCTCACGTCCATTACCTGGTCGCAAATTTCTCTCCCGACGGCCGCTGGATCGTCTACGGGCGGGCGATCGACACCGCCGCCGGCGGTAGCTATGACTACTCCGACGTCTTCGTGGTGCGTAGAGACGGCACCCACCGCCGCCGCCTGACCCGCGGCGGCCACTCCTTCGAACCCTCCTTCTCCCCCGACGGCCGCTGGGTCGCCTTCGTCCGGGGCAGCGAAGGCTTCGGCAGGCAGATCGTCGCCTTGCCGCTCGCCCATCCCGGTCGGGCGCGAGTCCTCGTCAAAGCGGACTCGCCCCTCCGTAACCCCGCATGGGGGGTCGGCTGAGAGACAGCGACGCCCGCAGGAGGGCGCCGCTGCCGGCTACTTCTTCGCTTTGGCCTTCGCTGCGCCCGGCACCTCGAAGTGCATGATCGCCAGCTTCGAGGAGATCCCGTCTTTCTTGCTCTTCAGGCGTTTGCCGGCTTCCTTCTGGATTTTGGTCGCCTCTTTCACCGTCTGCGCGAGGAGTTTGTTGAGGTCCTTCCAGCCCTGCGCGTCGAGCAGAAGGGGGGTGTCGGAGAGGTGGGAGTCGCTGCGAGCCTCGATCGTCCCGTCCGCCATCGCCTCGGTCGCGCTCTGGCCGATCGACTCGAGGATCGAGCCGGAGATTCCCTTGCGGGCCGAGGCCGGGATCTTCGCCCAGTCGGAGTCGCTGAGGAAGGCGCGGTCGGTAGCGCGGTAGAAATGCTCGACGGCGCCGCGGCGCGGCTCGGTTTTCACCAGTTCGACGCAGTCGTACTCGAGCAGCGTTTTCACGTGGTAGCTGACGTTGCCCAGCGGCTCGCCGAGCTCCTGGGCGAGTTGGTTCGGGCTCGAGATCCCTTTATGAAGGGAGCTGAGGATGCGAACCCGGAGCGGATGCGCGAGCGCCTTCGCTACTTGCTGGGTGATGCCCTCTGGGGAAGTGCGGGACTGTGGCAAGGAAGACCCTCCGTTTCTTGCTCGAGCGGAGTGACGATCGGTGACAGTGACGCCCGAGTTACTAGACAAGTATTCCAAAACGCTCCCCGGAAAATCGTTTCGGAAGAGAAAAATGCAGTGAAGAAAACCGACTTATGCATTCGGTTCCAGTTCACAAAAAAGACTTTGGGAACCGAACTGTCTCGCCGGGGGTCTAATTGCCCACGCCCGTCCTTCCCGACGCGCCTGGCCGAGACCGCAAAGGGAGGACGGGCGCCTTCTCTTTGCATCCGAAGTCCGCGTTTTCCGACTTCTCCCGGGGGCCAGGGGGGAGACAAGGCAGTGCCGTGGGGCTTAGCTCCCCATGATCGGAAGCAAGGGTGCATAGGCGATGGCTCTCGACTCCTCGGCGGTGGCGGCGGGGTTGCCGATGGCCGCTTCCTTTGCGATGGCAGGTGGGTTTGTCGCCTTTCGCGAATCGCGGCGGCGGACCTCCCTGAACGCGGCCCTGCACGAGTTGCGGCGCCCGCTGCAGACGCTCTCGCTATTGGTCTCCGCTCCTTCGGACCCAGGTGGCGCGCTCGACAACACCCTGGAGTTGGCGGTCGCCGCGGTCGATCAACTCGATCGCGAAATCAACGGCTGCTCTGATCTGACCGAGACGGAACGCTTCTTCGTCAGGCCGATCGTCGAGGCGACGGTGGAGCGGTGGCGGCCGCTCGCCGCCCGCACCGGGCGGTCATTGGAGTTGGCGTGGTCGGGGGGCGACGGAGAGCTCGAAGGGCACCCGATCGCCTTCGCGCAGGTGGTGGACAACATGATCAGCAACGCGTTCGAGCACGGCGGCGGAGCGGTTGCGCTCGAAGCCGAGGTCGAGCAGGGGCTGTGCCGGTTGTCGGTCAGGGATGAGGGCGGGGCAGGCGCCGCGGGACGAGCTCGAGTTCTTCCACAAGGTCGATTCAGCGGCCGTCGGCGCCACGGTCACGGCCTGCGGATCGTGCGGCGGGTCGCAGCTCGGCACCGCGGCCGCTTCAGCCTGGTTCGTTCGGGCGGGGGAACCGAGGCGAGGCTGGCGTTGCCGCTGAGCGAGGGAAGGCGATGAGCCGCCGAGGGCGCTCGCTGGGCTTCCTGGTCGCCGCTCTGCTCGCCGCCGTGGCTGCCGCGGCGATCGCCGATGGCTACGGCAACAGCGTCAGCCGCGGCTACGGCGCGTTGCGTCCTGTGGTCGTCGCCGGGGCTGATCTACAAGTCGGCGAGAAGATCGATGCGAACATCGCCGGGAGCGAGCTCGAGGTGAGGCAGATTCCCATTCGCTTCGTGCCTCCCGCGGCGCTCGCCGATCCGGGTGAAGCGGCCGGCCTCGTCCCCACGGTTCCCGTGCCGGCCGGCTCCTACCTGCTGGGCACCCAGCTACGTCCGCCGCGCGCCCGCCAGGTCGCGGGAGCCCTGGCGCCCGACCGGCGCCCGGTCGAAATCACCGTCGGCGGCGCCGGAGCGCTCGGCGCCTTCGGGACCCAGCCCGTCGGCTCGAAGGTCGACGTCGCCGTGACGAGCGAACCAACCGGCTCCGGCGAGGGAAGGACCTATATCGCCGCCGCCGCGGTTCCCTTGCTTGCTCTCGGGGCAGCGGGCGAAGAAAGCCCAGGCGAAGCCAGCGTCACCCTGGGGCTGACCCGAGCCCAGGCACTGCGCCTCCTTGCCGCCGAAAGCTTTGCCCGCCGGATCACGGTGATCCCGGCCGGGTAGGTCAGTGATGAAGCTGCGCGAGAGGGACGTCGCCGAGCTCAGCGCCGCACTGCGGGGGCGCCTGGTCGATCGCCGACGCACGGAAGCCGCCGCCGGCCGCTCGCCGGCCGGCGACCTGCCGGAGTCGGCCCGCCTCCTGGTCGACGAGCACGCCGCGATCCTGCCCGCCCGCGAGCGCGCGGAGGTGGTCGAGCGGATTGTCCGCGACAGCGTCGGCCTCGGTCCGCTCGAGGTCCTGCTCGCCGATCCCTCGGTGGAGGAGGTGATGGTCAACGGCCACCAACGCGTCTACGTCGAGCGCGGCGGCCGGCTCGAAGAGACCGCGATCAGGTTCGACAACGAGGAGGAGCTACGCAACGCGATCGAGCGGATCCTGGCGCCGCTTGGCCGGCGGATCGACGAGCTGAGCCCGATGGTGGACGCGCGCCTCGCCGACGGGTCCCGGGTCAACGTCGTCATCCCGCCGTTGGCGATCGACGGCCCGACGCTCTCTATAAGGCGCTTCGGCGCCTCGCGGCCGGGACCCGACGAGCTGGTCGGGCTCGGGACGCTGAGCGCCGAGCAACGGGGGGTGCTCGAGGCGGCGGTCGCCGAGCGCCGCAGCGTCCTCGTCAGCGGCGGCACCGGCTCCGGCAAGACGACGCTGCTCAACGCCCTCTCCAGCTTCATCGGGACCGGCGAGCGGGTGGTGACGATCGAGGACGCCGCGGAGCTGCGGCTGCAGCAGCCGCACGTGGTCCGGCTGGAGAGCCGGCCCGCCGGAGTCGAGGGGCGGGGAGAGGTGACGATCCGCGACCTTTTGCGCAACGCCCTGCGGATGCGGCCCGACCGGATCGTGATCGGCGAGGTGCGGGGAACCGAGGCACTCGACCTCCTCACCGCCCTCAACACCGGCCACGACGGCGCCCTTTCGACCGTGCACGCGAACTCACCCGCCGACGCGCTCGCGCGGCTGGAGACGTTGGCGCTGATGGCCGGGCTGGGGCTGCCGCACGCCGTCATCGCCGAGCAGGTCCGCCGCGGCATCGACGTCGTCGCCCACCTGCAGCGCGAGGCCGACGGCCGCCGCCGGGTGACCGAGATCGCCGAGGTGGGATGACGACGGCGGCCCCGATAGCGGCGCTCGCGGGCGGACTCGGGGCGCTGGCGGTGCGGGAGGCGCTGCTCGCCAGCCCCGCGGCGGCGGCGTGGCTCCGCCTCGCCTTGGAGCCGCTGGAGCGGATCGAGCGCGAGGGTTACCTACCGTCGGGCATCGAGCGGCGGCGGCTGACGATCCTCGGCACCGGTGCCGCTGCGCTCGCCGGCTGGTTCCTCGCCGGTTGGCTCCTGGGGGCGCTGCTTGCGATCGTCGGCCCGGCAGTGGTCGGTTGGGTCATCGCCAGCCGCAGGCGCCGCTACCGGCGGCGGGTCGAGCGGTCGCTGCCGGAGGTCGCCACCGCGATCGCCGACTCGCTCAGCGCCGGTCGCTCGCTGAGGGCCTCGCTGGCGGCGGCGATCGGTTCCCTGGATGGGCCGGCGGCCGGCGAGCTGGCGCAGCTGGCGGGCGAGATCGAGATCGGCGCCCCGACCGGCGACGTGCTCGACCGCTGGCGCGGCCGGATGCGCTCCCAGCGCGTCGATGCCCTGGTCGCGGCGCTGCTCAGCCAGCGCCTGGCGGGCGGCGACCTGGCGGGTCTGCTGCGGCGCTTCGCCGCCGGCGCGGCGGAGCAGGAGCGGGTCGCCGAGGACGCCCGCTCGGCCACCGCGCAGGCCCGCTTCACCGGCCTCCTGGTGGTGTCGATGCCGACCGGCGGGGCGATCTTCGCCGAGCTGCTCGAGCCGGGCTTCCTCGCCACGCTCCTGGCTTCGCCGCCGGCCGCGGTCCTGCTCGCGCTTGCGGCGGCGCTGCAGGTGGTGGGCTTCCTGGCGATCCGCCGTCTGGCGCAGGTGGTGGAGTGAGCGGCGCCGGGCTGATGGCAGCGGTGGCGGTCCTGCTCGCCGCCGCCGGCTTGCGGGGGCTGCCGCTGGAGCGACTCCGCGGCGCGGTGGAGAGACAGGTGTCGCTGCCCTCGCAACTGCCGGGCAAGGTCCTCGGCGCCGTGGCCGGAGCGGTCGCCGCCGTCCTCTCGATGCCGGCGGCGCCGGGGCGAACGGCGCTGGTGGTTGCCGCCGCCCTGCCGGCGGCCGGCTTCCTCGCCCCCGACGTCTGGCGCCGGCGGCAGCTCCGCCGACGTCACCGGCGCCTGGTCGCGGCGCTCCCCGACGCCCTCGACCTGCTCGCGGTCAGCGCCGGTGCCGGGCGCGGCCCCGCCGCCGGTCTGGAGCAGATCGCGCGTTCGGGGGAGGGGCCGCTGGCCGAGGAGATGCGGCTCACCCTCGCCGAGATCTCCTCCGGCGTCTCGCTCAGCGCGGCGCTGTCGTCCCTGCGCAGCCGCGTACCCGGGGCCGAGATGGCGAGGCTGGTCGCGGCAATCGAGCGCTCGCGCCGCTTCGGCTCGCCCCTCGCCGACCAGCTGCGCCGCCAGGCGACCGCCCTGCGCCGCGACAGCCACCGCGAAGTCGAGGACCGCGCCGCCAGGGCGGCACCGAAGATCCAGCTCGTCGTCGCCCTGATCCTCGTCCCCTCGGTGCTGCTGATGATCACCGCCGGCTTGATCGCCAACGCGGGGAGTCTGCTCGCCGGTTTCTGAGGCCGGGCTGCTCCCCGCTACTCCAGCGCCTCTTCGCGCAGGCGTTTGGCGACGGCGCTGGTGGCGGTGGCGACCGCGTCGAGCTCGGCGGCGTTTTCCTTGTGGCCGCTGATGTAGCAGCAGAGGGTGCCGTCGACGAGCTCGAAGGCGAACTTGTCCGGCGCCGCGTCGGTGAGCCAGACGATAAAGGTGGGGGAGAAGAGCTGGCGCAGCCAGTTGGCGTCCTGCTGCTTGGTCGCGAAGATCTCGTACTTCTCGAGCAGCTTCTCGCTCTCCAGCTTTACCCGCTCTTTGTCGCCGCGGAAGACGTCCTCGAACTTCTCCAGCGCCCGCAACCCGAACTTGCGCTGGCAGTAGAGCTCGGGGACGAAGCCGGCGCAGTCGGGGACCTCGACCAGGCCGAGCGTGTAGCGGTAGTAGTTCGTCTGCTTGTCGCCGTCGGAGTCGCGCGTCTCTTCCTCGTAGGTGTAGAGGGCGAGGGTGCCTTCGAACTCGCCGATCGGGCCGAGCAGGCTGCGCTCGGTGTAGCGGCTGTCGCCCTTCTTCAGCAGAGGCGTCGCCCGCGGCAGCTGGCTGCGGCCGTGGATCAGGGTGAGGCCGCGGTTCGCCGCGTAGACCTCGAAGAAGTCGTCCGCCGAGCGCTTGTCGGCGATCACGAAGACGATCACGATCCCCAGCAGCAAGGCGACGATCGCGCCGCCGGCTCCGATCAAGGCGCCGACGAAGACGAGGCAGGCGACGAAGACGACCGCCGTCAGCGCCGCAATCAGGACCAGGGTCAGCGGCGACCGCATCAAGCGGCTGAAGTGCATGCCGCGAAGGTCGTTGGCGTCGGTGGGGAGGTCGGTGCTCACCGACTCGGTGACGACCGGCTGCGTCTGCTCGGGGCTGCTCACGCCGCCCAATCTAACGGCCCCGTTCGTCTGTTCCTTTTCGTTGCGCAGCAACGAAAAGGAACAGACGAACACGCAGGCGGATGCAAATGGGGTTGCAGAGGGGGGTCGTGTTGCAAAGTGGGGGAGAGTGGGTTATTGTGGCAATCGAGTTGAAGCCCAGGACCGGGGTGGTGAGGCTCCTCCCACCTCATCACTCCGGTCCAACTCTTTCCGGCCCTCCCGCTCAGAAAGGACTTCGCCGCAGTGGCGTTCAGGGGTCTCTACGAGCACAGCCTCGATTCCAAGGACCGCCTTACGGTCCCTTCTCGCTTTCGGGCTTCACTGGCCGATGGAATCGTTCTCTCCAAGGGCTTCGACCCCTGCGTCTGGGTGCATACGACCGGGGAGTTCGAGCAGCTCTCGGACCGCTTCCTCTCGCCCCACAGCCCCTTCGGCCGCGACGCCCGGGCGCTGCGCCGCCGCTTCCACGGCGGCTCCTTCGACGAGAAGCTGGATTCCGCCGGCCGCATCCGCATCCCCAAGCCGCTGATCGACCACGCCGGCCTCGACGGCAACTGCGTCGTCATCGGCGCCGGCGAGTACCTGGAGATCTGGAACGCCGAGGCTTGGGCCAAGCAGGAGGAAGAGCTCGACGCCGCCGCCCCCGAGATCGCCGAGGGGTTGGCTTCCGCCGGGGCCGCGTGATCATGAGACTGAATGCGAGGCAGATCGAATATGTGGAGCCGACGCGCAGAGCGGTACTTCGTCCCGTCGAGGTGGTCATGAGCGAGCACGAGCCCGTCCTCGCGCCCGAGCTGGTCTCGCTGCTGGCGCCGGAGCCGGGGCAGACGGCGGTCGACTGCACCTTCGGCGGTGGCGGCCACGCCCGCCGCGTCGCCGAGCTGATCGGGCCGGAGGGGACGCTGATCGGGATCGATCGCGACCCCGCCGCGCAGGAGCGCTTCAACCGCTTCGCCGCCGAGGTGACCTGCCGCACCCTCTTCATCAGCAGCGACTTCGCAGCAGGACTCCGCGCCTTGGAGGGCGAAGGAATCCGCCCAGACATGGTTTATGTAGATCTGGGGATGTCTTCGATGCAGGTCGACGCGCGCGAGCGGGGCTTCTCCTATTCCTACGACGCGCCGCTCGACATGCGGATGGACACGCGGCAGAAGTTCACCGCCGCCGACCTCGTCAACGAGTGGCCCGAGGCCCGGATCGCCAAGGTCCTGCGCCGCTTCGGCGAGGAGCGCTACGCCGGCGGGATCGCCCGCGAGATCGTCCGCCGCCGGCCGCTCGCGACCACCAGCGAGCTGGTCGAGGCGATCAAGGCCGGAATGCCGCCCTCGGCCCGTTTCGGCGCCGGCCATCCCGCCAAGCGCAGCTTCCAGGCGATTCGGATCGCCGTCAACGGCGAGCTCGAGGCGCTCGACGAAGCGCTCCCGCTCGCCTGGTCGCAGCTCAAGGTCGGCGGCCGCTTCGCCGCGATCTCCTTCCACTCGCTCGAGGACAGGCCGGTGAAGCAGTTCCTCGCCGCCAAGGCGCAGGGATGCGTCTGCCCGCCCGAGCTGCCGGTCTGCGTCTGCGAGCACGAGCCCGAGGCCGAGCTTTTGACCCGGCGGGCGATCGCCCCGAGCCCGGAGGAGGCCGAGAGCAACCCGCGTTCGCGCTCGGCCCACCTGCGGGCGGCGCGGAAGATCGCCGAGGCGCAGCCCGTGGGGGAGGCCGGCTGATGGCCGTCGCCGCCCCCGCCCGCCGCAGCACCGCCGCCCCGGCGCCCGCGCCCGCGCGGACGACGCCGCCGAAACGCAAAGCGCCGGCGCGCCGAACCCCCGCTCGCAAGCCGACGCCGAAACGCGCTCCCGCCTCGACCCGTCCCAAGCTGGCCGTGGTCGCCGGGCGCACCGCGGTCGCCGTCCGCGAACTGCCCGACTCGAGCCTGGTCGTGCGGATGACCCGCGGGCGTGCCTGGATCGGCGTCCTCGGCGTCCTCCTCGTCGGCATCGTCGCCCTCAACGTCGCCACCCTCAGCTTCGCCGCCTCCGCCGGCAAGATCGACGAGCAGATCACCGCCCTGGAAAAAGAGAATTCGATGCTCGAAGGCCGCGAAGCCGAGCGTTACAGCACCGCCCGCATCCGCAGCCAGGCCGCGACCGCCGGCCTCGCGATGCCGACCAGCGAAGACCCGCGGGTGATCGAGTTCGACCCCGCCGACGTTGCCACGGCCGCCGCCCGCCTCGCGGCCGCGGGCGGTTAGAGCCGCCGCCGATGCGCTTGATCGAGCGTCGGATCGGGCTCCTCTTCGGCGGTTTCCTCCTCTGCTTCCTCCTCATCGTCGGCCGTGCCTTCTGGCTGCAGGGGGTGCAGGGCTCGAGTCTCGCCTCGCAGGCCACCTACCAGCAGACCGAGGTCGTCACCGTTCCCGGCCTCCGCGGGGACCTTCTCGATCGCAGCGGCAACAAGCTCGCCGCCTCCGAAGATGCGGCGACGATCTACGCGACTCCCTACCAGGTGAAGAACCCGCCTGTCGCGGCGCGGCAGCTGGCGCCGATCCTCGACCAGCCGAAGGACGAGGTGCTGGAAGCGCTGACCGCCGAAGGCGGCTTCTCCTACCTCGCCCAGAAAGTCGACCTCGGTACCGCGGCGAAGGTGGAAGCGCTCGACCTCGAAGGGATCGGCGAGCTGCCTGACGTCCGTCGCACCTACCCGCAGGGGGAGATGGCGGGACAGGTGATCGGCGCCGTCGGCTCCGAAAACGAGGGGCTGACCGGGCTTGAGGCGGGCGAGGAAGACGTCCTCGGGGGCACCGACGGCGAACGGCGAATCGTCAACGACGCGCTCGGCGAGCCGATCCGGCTGGAAACCGTCGAGGAAGCCGAAGACGGCGACGACATCCAGCTGACGCTCGACCCGGTGATCCAGCGCGAAACCGAACGCGCCCTGGCCGGGATCGGCGAAACGTACACGCCGAAGGGGGCGACGGCGATCGTCGTCGACCCGCGCACCTCGCAGGTGCTGGCGATGGCGAACTGGCCGCCGGTAGACCCCGCCGACCTCTCCGAAGTCAGCAACGAAGACCTGCTCAACAAGGCGACCGGATTCACGTATGAGCCCGGCTCGACCTTCAAGGCCTTCACTATCGCCTCGGCGCTGGAGGAAAAGAAAGTGACGCCGACGAGCGAATTCGTCCTGCCGCCGGTGCTCCACGTTGCCGACCGGACGATCGAAGACGCCGAGGAACGGGGGACCGAGACGATGAGCGTGGCGACGATCCTCGCCCACTCCTCGAACGTCGGCGCGGCGACGATCGGTGGCCTCGTCGGCGAAGAGAAATTCGACAAGTGGATACGGCGCTTCGGTTTCGGCCGCCCGACCGGGATCCAGTACCCGGCCGAGGAGCAGGGTCTGCTGCTCGACCTCGACGAATACTCGGGTTCGACCCTCGGCAACGAGTCGATCGGCCAGGGCCTCTCGGTCACCCCGATCCAGATGGTCGCCGGCTACACCGCGATCGCCAACGGCGGCCGCCTGCGCCCGCCGCAGCTGATCAAGAAGATCGGCGACGAACCGGTGCACGAGCCGAAGGGCAAGCGGGTGATCTCCCCGCAGGTGGCTGCCCAGATCCGGGAAATGCTCGAGGGCGTGCTGGCGCCGGGCGGCACCGCCTCCGAGGTCAGCGTCCCCGGCTACACCCTTGCCGGCAAGACCGGCACCGCCGAGGTTGCCGAAAACGGGACCTACTCGGACACCAAATACGTCGCCTCCTTCATCGGCTTCGCCCCCGCCCAGAACCCGCGCCTGCTGGCGGCGGTCATCGTCGACCAGCCGCAGGGGGAAATCTACGGCGGCTCGGTCGCGGCGCCGGCCTTCGGCCAGATCGCCGAATTCGCGCTGCCGTATCTCGGTGTGCCGCAGGAATAGGCCACCGACCGCGGACCTAGAATCGCCCCGATGAGACTGGACGAGCTCCTCGCGGGCTACCCGGGCGCGCGGGTCATCGGCGATTCCGCCGTCGAGGTCGCCGACCTCGTCTACGACAGCCGCAAGGTCGAGCCGGGGACGCTCTTCTTCTGCGTGGTCGGGGAGAAGGTCGACGGGCACGAGTTCGGAGCGCGGGCGGTCGAGGAAGGGGCGGTGGCGCTGGTCGTCGAGCGGGAGCTGACCGAACTGGAGGTGACGCAGGTCGTCGTCGCGGACTCGCGGGCGGCGATGGCGCCGCTGGCGGCGCGGTTCTGGGGCGACCCGACGGCGCAGCTGCGGGTCGCCGGCGTCACCGGCACCAACGGCAAGACGACGACCGCCTTCCTCCTCCACGAGATCCTCAAGGCCGCCAACTTCCCCTGCGGGCTGCTGGGCACCGTCAAGCAGATCGTCGGCGGGGTGGAGAAGGAAGTGGAGCGGACGACGCCGGAGGCGATCGAGCTGCAGGCGACCTTCCGGGCGATGCTCGAGGGCGGCGACGAGGCCTGCGCGATGGAGGTCTCCTCGCACGCGCTGACCCTGCACCGGGCCGACGCGATCCACTTCGAGGTGGCGATCTTCACCAACCTTACCCAGGACCACCTCGACTTCCACGCCGACATGGAGGACTACTTCCTCGCCAAGCGCAGGCTCTTCGAGATGGAGCCGAAGACGGCGATCGTCAACGTCGACGATCCCTATGGGCGGCGGCTGGCGGAGGAATTCGAGTGCGTGACCTTCTCTGCGGAGGGCGCCGAGGCCGACTACAGCGCCCGCGACGTCTCCTTCGACGCCGGAGGAGCCCGCTTCGGGGTCGGCGAGATCGAGCTGCGGACGGCGCTGCCGGGCCACTTCAACGTCGCCAACGCGCTCGGCGCCTTCGTCGCGGCCGAGGCGATGGGGGTCGGCCCGGAGATCGCCGCCGCCGGCCTGGCCCGCGCGGGCCGGGTGCCGGGGCGGTTCGAGCCGATCGACGAGGGCCAGGGCTTCACCATCCTCGTCGACTACGCCCACACGCCGGACTCGCTGGAGAACGTGCTGCGAGCCGCCCGCCGCCTCACCGGCGGCAGAGTGATCTCGGTCTTCGGCGCCGGCGGCGACCGCGACCGCGACAAGCGGCCGAAGATGGGGCGGGCCGGGGCCGAGCTCTCCGACCTCACCGTCGTCACCTCCGACAACCCGCGTTCCGAGGACCCGGAGGCGATCGTCGCCGAAGTCGCCGCCGGCGCCGAGGGCGCGTCCGGCTCCGGGGTCGAGGTCGTCGTCGACCGCCGCGAGGCGATCGCCCTGGCGCTGGCTCGGGCGCAGCCGGGTGACATCGTCGTCATCGCCGGCAAGGGCCATGAGCAGGGCCAGGAGTTCGAGAACGGGCGCAAGATCCCCTTCGACGACCGCGAGGTCGCCCGCGAGGAGCTCTGGAAGCTGGGCAGCCCGGCGTGAAGCTGACGCCGGAGGAGATAGCCGCGGCGATGGGCGCGGAGGTGGTCGCCGAGGGCGAGCCGGACTCGCCCAAGCGGGCCGTCATCGCATCGGGCGACGCGGGTCCGGGCGATCTCTTCTTCGGCCTCAAGGGCGCCAACCGTGATGGCGGCGAGTTCGCCCCAGCCGCAATCGAGGCGGGAGCGTGGGGCGTGGTCGTCAGTCTGGAGGTGCGCCCGTCTTTTGTGCCGGATAGCGACACAAATGACGGGCGCACCTGGGTGTTCGCGGTCGAGGAGCCGCTGGCGGCGATGCAGGCGCTGGCTCGCGCCTACCGGCGCTCGCTCGGTGCGCGGGTGGTCGGGGTCACCGGCTCGGTCGGGAAGACCTCGGTCAAGGACATCTCGCGGGCGCTCCTGCCCGGCAAGGTCCACGCAAACCGCGAGAACCTCAATACCGAGATCGGGCTGCCGCTGACGATCCTCGAGGCGCCCGACGGCACCGACCTGCTGGTGCTGGAGATGGCGATGAGGGGGAGGGGGCAGATCGCCGAGCTCGCCGCGATCGCCGAGCCCGAGGTGGCGGTGATCACCAACGTCGGCCCCGTCCATGTCGAGCTGCTCGGCTCGGTCGAGGCGATCGCGGCGGCGAAGGCGGAGATCCTCGACGACCTGCCGCCGGGCGGGACCGCGGTGGCGCCGGTCGAAGCGGGGGAGCTGGAGCCGCACCTGGAGCGGGCGCCGAGACTGCTGCGCTTCGGCCCCGGCGGCGACGTTGAGGCGCGCGAGGTGAACGTGGTCGAGGGGGTGACCGAAGCAATGGTCGCCACTCCGCGGGGCGAGCAGACCTTTTACTTTCCCTTCACCGAGTCCCACAACCTCACCAACGCGCTGGCCGCGGTCGCCGCCGGTGTCGCCCTCGGCGCCGACCTCGCCGGGATGGCCGACCGCGCTGCGGGCATAGGATTCTCCCGCTTCCGCGGCGAGCGGATCGAGCTCCCCGGCGGGATCGTCCTCGTGAACGACTGCTACAACGCCAACCCGGTGTCGATGCGCGCGGCGCTCGACCATCTCGCGAGCCTCGGTGCCGAGCGCACCGTCGCCGTCCTCGGCGAGATGGGCGAGCTTGGGCCCGGCTCGGCCGGCTACCACCGCGCGGTCGGCGAGCACGCCCGCGGCGCGGGCGTCGACTTCGTGATCGGGGTCGGCCTGCCGGCCCGCGACTACGAACCCGACGAGCTGGTCGCCGACCCGGGCGAGGCCGCGGAACTGCTGGCGGCGCGGCTGGAACCCGGCGATGCCGTCCTCGTCAAGGGCTCGCGCTCGGCCGGGCTGGAGACGGTCGCCGAGGCGCTCCCTGACCTCGTCACCGCGGAGGAGGGCTGATGGGCGAAGTCCTGATCGCGGGGATGGCGGCGATGCTGATCTGCATCTTCCTCGGCCCCAAGTTCATCGAATACCTGCGGGTGAAGGAGTTCGGGCAGCACATCCGCGAGGACGGCCCGCAGGAGCACCACACCAAGGCCGGGACGCCGACGATGGGCGGGCTGATCGTCTTCGCCTCGATCTGCGTCCCCTTCCTCGTCCTCTCCGACCGTGACGCCCAGAGCATGGCCGTCTTCGGGGTGGCGATGGGGTGCGCCGCGCTCGGCTTCGCCGACGACTACATCAAGATCGTCAAACGCCGCTCGCTCGGCCTCGCCGGCCGCTGGAAGCTGATCGGCCAGCTGCTGCTGGCGCTGGCGCTCTGGTGGGTGGCGCGCCACGAGGTCGGGCTGGAGCCGACGCTCTACTTCCGCATCGGCGACGGCAGCATCGACCTCGGCCCGGCGCTCTACCTCGTCCTCGTCTTCCTCGTCATCGCCGGCACCTCCAACGGGGTCAACCTCACCGACGGCCTCGACGGGCTCGCCGCCGGCTCCTGCGCGATCGTCCTCCTCGCCTACACGGCGATCACCTTCGTCGCCAACGAGCAGCAGAACCTGGCGCTCCTCTCCGCCTGCCTGGTCGGCGCCTGCATCGGCTTCCTCTGGTACAACGCCTTCCCGGCCTCGATCTTCATGGGGGACACCGGCTCGCTCGGCCTCGGCGGCGCGATCGGGGCGCTGGCGGTGATGACCCAGACCGAGGTCCTGCTGATCATCATCGGCGGCATCTTCGTGATCGAGGCGCTCTCGGTCCTGCTCCAGGTCTTCGCCTTCAAAACCTTCCGCCGCCGCGTCCTCCTGATGGCGCCGCTGCACCACCACTTCGAGATGATGGCCTGGTCGGAGACGAAGATCATGCTCCGCTTCTGGATCATCGCCGCCGTCTGCTCGGGGATCGGGTTTACGCTCTACCAGCAATCGATTGGGAGCTAGCCGATGCCAGAGGTAGAGGTAAGCGCCGGGCCGATCGACTACGGCGACTCCGGCGGCGAGGGCAGGCCGCTCGTCTTCATCGGCGGGCTGCCGCACGACGAGAGCCTCTGGGACGGGGTGATCGCGGAGCTGGCGCCGCAGTTCCGCTGCCTGACGCCGGTGCTGCCGCTGGGAGCCCAGCGCAAACCGCTGCGACCCGACGCCGACCTCTCGCTGCCCGGGCTCGGCCGGATCGTCACCGAGTTCCTCGAGCGCCTCGACCTCTCCGACGCGGTCGTCTGCTTCAACGACTGGGGTGGCGCCCAGACGATGGTCTCCCACGGCGGGGTGGATCGGGTCGGCGCCTTCGTCCTCGTCTCCTGCGAGACCGATCGCAACTACCCGCCGGGCGTCGCCGGTCAGATTGCGGCCCTCTCCGGCTTCCTGCCCGGCGGCTTCGGGGTGATGCGCTTCGCGCTCTCCTCACCGATGCTCCGCCGGCTGCCCTTCACCTATGGCCGGATGAGCAAGCGCGGCGTCCCCGACGAGCTGATGCACCGCTGGCTGCAGCCGTTGAAGCGCCCGGAGATCCGCCGCGACACGCGACGCTACGTCCGCGACGTCCGCCACGGCAAGCGCGAGATCCGCGCGGCGACGCCGAAGCTGCGCTCCTTCGAGCGTCCGGTCCTCGTCGTCTGGGACGAGGAGGGGACGATGATGCCCAACGCCGAGGGCCGCCGCCTGGCCGAATCCTTCCCCGATTCGACCTACGTCGAGTTGCCCGACTGCTACACCCTGATCCCGATCGACCAGCCCGAGGCGCTGGCGCGAGAAATCAGGGAGTTCGCCAGTCAGTAGGGGGCGCGAAGCCCCTCGAACATCGGGAAGTGCTTGAGGTTGTTGGTGGCGAGCGGGATCTCGAGGAGGTCGGCGCTGGCAGCTATCAAGAGGTCCGTTACGCCGAGTCCAGAATGGCTTCGGCGCCAGCGCCGTCCAAGCTCACCGGCGCGGCGGGATACGTTCTCGTCAACGGGGATCCAGGTGATCAGCGCAAATAGGCGCTCGATCCGTCGGCGTTCCGCGGATCGCGCGCCTCGCAGGATCTCGACTCGCGATACCTCCGAACAGGACGGGGGAGCGCCGAGGGCAGCTATGTATTCGCCTGCGAGGGCGGATCCTCGGAGGTGATCGATGAGGACGGTCGTGTCGAGGAGGACGCTCACCAGCCCAATTCCTCGAGTCGGCGGGCATCGGCGCGGCGGAGCTTGTCGACGTACTCGACGCCCTCTTCGAGGTGGGGTGCGATCCCTGCGGTCTCCGCCACCGCCTGCTGCCATTGCTGGCGCCATGCCGCTGCGTCCTCTATCTCCTGGGCGAGGTAGGCGTCGATGGCGCGTCGAATCAGCTTCGAGCGCGTGGTTCCCTCGGCGGCGGCCCGCTCGTCGAGCTTCGCGGTCTGCTCCTCGTCGAGGTAGATCTGAGTGCGGCGGTTCATGGTGTATAAGCGTACATCACGGGCGGGCGGTAGCTGTTCAAAGGGGTATCTGGGGGCGTCGCGAAGCTCTGGCATGTGTCCTTAAGGGTTCGAGCAAGGCAAGTTCGCCCCCCCTTGCCGCGAGGTTCTTTCCTCATCGTGGGACTTGCCCGTTCCGGGCAGGCGGCGGCGCGGATGCTGGCGGCGCGGGGGGAGGTCGTGCGGGCGGTCGATTCGCGGCATCCCGAGGGGGCGGCAGGGCTGGAGGGGGCAGGCGTCGAAGTCTTCCTGGATACGGATGGATTGGCGCAGCTCGAGGGGACGCGGACCGTTGTCAAGAGCCCGGGTGTACCCCGGGAGGCGCCGGTGATCGCCACGGCGCTGGAGCGGGGGATCGAGGTCGTGGGGGAGATGGAGCTGGCCTGGCGGGCGCTGCCGAACCGCTTCCTCGGCGTCACCGGCACCAACGGCAAGACGACGACGGTCGAGCTGCTCGGTCACCTCTACCGCAGCGCCGGCGAGCCGGTCGCGCTGGCGGGCAACGTTGGCACTCCGCTTTCGGACCTGGTCGGCGAGGTCGACCCCGAGGCGACGATCGTCTGCGAGTGCTCCAGCTTCCAGCTCGAAGACACGGTCGCCTTCGCCCCCGAGTGCGCCGTCTTCCTCAACCTCGCACCCGACCATCTCGACCGGCACGGGGACCTCAAGCACTACCTGGCGGCGAAGCTGCGGATCTTCGCCAACCAGGGCAACGACGACGTCGCCGTCTACAACGCCGACGACCCCTTCGCCGCCGGCACCGACCTCGGCGGCTGCGCCCGCCGCGTCGCCTTCTGCGTCGGCGATGCCCCCGACTGCGAGGTCGCCGTCGCCGAGGGGACGATCTTCTACGACGGCGAGCCGCTGCTGGCGGTCTCCGAGCTCGGGCTCTTCGGCGAGCACAACGTCGCCAACGCGATGGCCGCGGCGGCGGCGGCGCTGGCGATGGGGATCGACCGCGACGCCGTCCGCGAGGGCTTGCGCAGCTTCGCCGGCGTCCCGCACCGGCTCGAGCCGGTGGCGGAGATCGACGGCGTCCGCTTCGTCAACGACTCGAAGGCGACCAACGTCGCCTCGGCCGCGGTCGGAATCAGGGCCTTCGAAGGCGGCGTCCACGCGATTCTCGGCGGCAGCGAGAAGGACGAGCCCTTCGCGCCGCTGGTCGAGCCGCTGACCGAGCGCGCCCGCGCCTGCTACCTCGTTGGTGCCACCAGCGAGCGGATGGCGCGCGAGCTGGCGCCGGTCGTCGAGGCGGGGATCGAGCTGCACCGCTGCGCCGATCTCGAGGACGCGGTCCGCCGCGCCGCCGCGGCCGCCGCACCCGGCGACGTCGTCCTCCTCTCGCCCGCCTGCGCCAGCTTCGACGCCTTCGAAAACTTCGAAGCGCGCGGCGAGCGCTTTCGTGAGGTCGTCGAGGGGCTGGAGCGATGAGCGCGAAAGCAGCGAAGCGGCGCAAGAGCCCGAAGAAGCGCAGCCGGCCGCTTCCCCCCGAGTACAACATGCTGCTGACCGCGACGCTCTGCCTGCTCGCGCTTGGGGCGGTGATGGTCTTCTCGGCCAGCTCGACCACCCGCATCCTCCAGGACGGCGGCCTCTCCGACAGCGCCTTCTACCTCAAGCGCACCCTGCTCTTCGGCGCCGTCGGCCTGACGATCATGTTCATGGCCTCGCGCCACGGCCTGCGGGTGATCCGCGAGCTGACGCCGGTCTTTCTCGCCGGCTCGATCCTCCTCCTCCTCGCCGTCCTCGCCGTCGGCACCGAAGTCAACGGGGCGACCCGCTGGCTCGGCGGCGGTTTCCTCCAGGTCCAGCCCTCGGAGCTGGCGAAGGTGGCGCTGGTCCTCTACGGCGCCGACCTCCTGGCGCGGGAGCCGAAGCGGGTGCGGTCGCTGGAAGGGATCATGCCCTTCCTCCTCGTCGTCGGCGCCTCCAGCCTGCTGATCATGCTGCAGCCGGACATGGGGACGACGATGGTGATCGCCTTCTCGGTTGGCGCCCTCCTCATCGCCGCCGGAATGCGGCCCGCCGACCTCGGCAAGATCGGCCTCGCGATCGCCGTCCTGGCGCTGCTGATGGCGGTGGTCGAGCCCTACCGGATGGCCCGCCTCACCTCTTTCCTCAACCCGAGCGCCGACGCCGGCGGTGCCGGCTTCCAGGCGGCGCAGGCGAAGATCGCCCTCGGCTCCGGCGGCCTCTTCGGCGAGGGCCTCGGCAACGGTGTCCAGAAGGCTTTCTACCTGCCTGAGGCCCATACCGACATGATCACCGCGGTGATCGGCGAGGAGCTGGGCCTGGTCGGGATCGCCGGCGTCGTCGGCCTCTTCGCGATGTTCGGCTACGCCGGGCTGAAAACCGCCCAGAAGGCGAAGGACGTCTACAGCAAGCTGCTGGTCACCGGGCTCACCTCGCTGGTCCTGGTGCAGGCGGTCATCAACCTCTTCGCCGTGATGGGGATGGCGCCGCTGACCGGCGTGCCGCTGCCCTTCGTCTCCTACGGCAACAGCAGCCTGATGGCGAGCCTGCTCGCCGTCGGCCTGATCCTCAACGTGGCCCGCGGCGGCGCCAGGAGCGCGGCGCGCAAGTCGACGCCCACCGGCGCTGGCAAACTGCGCGCCATCGATGGCGGGCGCTCGCCCGCGCGCGAAAGGAGCCGAGCAAAAGGTGCCAGGAAAGCCAGTAGTGGTGGTCGCGGCGGGGGGAACCGCGGGGCACGTCGTGCCCGCCATGGCGGTCGCCGACGAGCTTCGGGCTAGCGGCGCCGAGGTCAGCTTCCTCGGCGCGCGCGGTCGCATGGAGGCCGAGCTGGTGCCGAAGGCCGGCTATGAAATCGACCTCGTCAAGGTGCGCGGGATCGACCGCCGCAACCCGCTGAAGGCGGCCCGGGCCGGGTTCGAGGCCCTGGGCGCGGTCGGCGCGGCGCGCAAGGTGCTGCGGCGGCGGGGCGCGGACGTCGTCGTCGGCGGCGGTGGCTACGTCGCCGGGCCCGCCGGCCTGGCGGCGACGCTGACGCGAACGCCAATGGTCCTGACCGAGGCCGACAGTCACCTCGGGCTTGCCAACCGCCTGCTGGCGCGGTGGGCGCGGCGGGTCTGCCTCGCCTTTCCGATCGCCGGTCGGGAGGGGGAGCCCTACCTGGTCACCGGGCGCCCGGTCCCGCAAGCGGTGCTGGCAGCCGACCGCGCCAAGGCGAGGGAGCGCTTCGGCATCGCCGCCGAGGCGCGCTGCCTGCTCGTCTTCGGCGGCAGCCAGGGCGCCCGCTCGATCAACCTCGCCGCGATCGAGGCGTTCGCCGAGGGGCCGCGCGACTTCCACGTCCTCCACATCGCCGGCCGGCGGGACTTCGAGGAGCTCGAGAAGCGTCTCGCCGCGGCCCCACACAACGAGCGCTACACGCTGCTCGACTACGAGCCGAACCTCGGGGACAGCCTCGCCGCGGCCGACCTCGTCGTCGCCCGCTCGGGCGGCTCGATCTTCGAGGTTGTCGCCGCCGGCCGACCCGCGGTCCTGATCCCGTATCCGTTTGCCACCGCCGACCATCAGAGCGCCAACGCCGAGTGGATGCGCTCCGCCGGCGCCGCCAGCGTCTTCGCCGATGCCGAGCTGAGCGCCGAGCGCCTGCGGCAGGAGGTCGAAGCGGTGCTGGGCGACCCTCCGCGCCTGGAGGCGATGGCGGCCGCTGCCCGTGGCCTCGCCAAACCGGATGCCGCCCGCCGGATCGCCGACGAGGTGCTGGAGGCGGCGGGATGAGCGACTGGAGCGGGCGGCAGCTGCACTTCATCGGCATCGGCGGCGCCGGGATGAGCGGGCTGGCGCTGGTCTGCGCCCGCCTCGGCGCCACCGTCACCGGCAGCGACCGGGCCGACTCCTCTTATATGGAGCGCCTGCGCGAGGCGGGGATCGAACCCGCGGTCGGTCACGACGCGGCGAACCTTCCCGAGGGGGCCGAGGTCGTCGTCTCCACCGCGATCGCCGAGGACAACCCCGAGCTCTCGCACGCCCGCGAGCGCGGCGTCGCGCCGATCCACCGCGGGCAGCTGCTCGCCGAGCTTTGCGCCGAGAAGCGGCTGATCGCGATCGCCGGCACCCACGGCAAGACGACGACCACGGCGATGACCGTCTGGGCGCTGCGGCAGATCGGTGCCGACCCGGCCTTCTTCGTCGGCGGCGAGGTCCCCGGCCTCGGTCCCGACGGGGGGACCGCCAACGCCGGCTGGGGCGAGGGGGAGTGGGTCGTCGCCGAGGCCGACGAGAGTGACGCCAGCTTCCTGCGGCTGCGGCCCGAGGTGGCGGTCGTCACCAACGTCGAGATGGACCACCACTCCCACTGGGGCTCGCTGGCCGAGCTGCACGAGGCTTTCGTCGCCTTTGCGGACCCGGCCCGCGGACTGGTCGTGCCCGCCGACGAGGAGATGGGCTGGCTCGGCCGGGTAGGCGACGAGGTCGCGCGCTTCGACGGCCGCTCCCCTGGGCCAGGGGAGCTGAACCTGGCGGTTCCCGGCGAGCACAACCGCCGCAACGCCCGCGCGGCGCTGGCTGCGATCGAGCTCGCCGGCTTCGACGCCGACCCCGCCGCAGCGGCGCTCGCCGGGGGCTTCCGCGGCGTCCACCGCCGCCTCGAGCTGAAGGGGGCGCGCGGGTCGGTCCATATATATGACGACTACGCTCACCACCCGACCGAGGTGCGGGCTGCCCTCTCGGCCCTGCGCGAACTGCGGCCCTCCCGCCTGCTCGCCGTCTTCCAGCCCCACCTCTACTCGCGGACGAAGGCGCTCGCCATCGAGTTCGGCGCCGCCCTCGCGCTCGCCGACGAGGCGTTCGTCCTCGACGTCTACCCGGCGCGGGAGCAGCCGGTCGGCGAGCTCGCCGGCGTCAGCGGCCTGCAGGTGGCCCGCGCGGCGGCGGAGCGGATGGGGGGCGGGCCGGTCTGGTGGCTGCCGACGGCCGAGTTGGCGCAGCGAGCCCTCTCCGCCCGCCTCGACGACGATCGCCACCGCTACGGCGAGGGAACGGTGCTGGTGACGATCGGCGCCGGGGATATTTTCAAGCTCGGCGAGCGACTGGTCACCGAGGAGGTCGGATGAGCGCGCCGCCGGAGGGAGTGGAGCGCGATTTCCCGCTGGCCCGACTGACCACGGTCCGCACCGGCGGCGCCGCCGACTGGTTCGCCCGCCCGAGCGACGAGGAGCACCTGGTCGGTGCGCTGCGCTGGGCCGAGGCGGAAGGGCTGCCGGTGGGCGTCGTCGGCTCCGGCTCCAACCTGCTGGTTGCCGACGACGGCTTCCACGGCCTGGCGCTGAAGCTGGACGGCGAGCTGGCGCAGATCGAGCGCGACGGCGAGCGGGTCGTCTGCGGCGGCGGCTACCGGTTCCCCTCGGCGGCGGCGAAAACCGCCAACTGGGGCCTCTCCGGGCTCGAGTTCGGAGTCAACATCCCCGGCACCGCGGGTGGGGCGGTGCGGATGAACGCCAACGCCTACGGCGGTCAGCTGGCAAAGGTCCTGGAGTGGGTCGAGGTCGCAACCGCAACCGGAGTCGAGAGGCGCGGTCCCGACGACCTCGGCTTCACCTACCGCCACTCGAACCTACGCGAAGGCGAAGTGGTCGCCCGTGCCTCCTTCCAACTGGAGCCCGCCGATCCGGAGGAGATCAAGGCGACCCTGGCCGGGATGCGCGAGCGACGCCGCGAGGCGCAGCCCTCTGGGATCAAGACCTTCGGCTCGACCTTCAAGAACCCCGATGACGAGCGTGCCGAGGGCCGCTCGGCGGGGCAGTTGCTGGAGGCGGCCGGTTGCCGCGGCCTGCGCCACGGCGGCGCCCGCTTCTCCGAGAAGCACGCCAACTTCGTCGAGAACGACCGCGACGCCACCACCGCCGAGGTGCTGGAGCTGATGGCGGAGGGCAGACGGCGCGTCCACGAGCGCTTCGGGGTCGCGCTCGAGCCGGAGGTCCAGGTGCTGGGTGAGGTCGAGTGGCCGGAGGGTTGGCAGCTGTGACCCGCACCCGGGTACTGGCGGTACTCGCGGCCGCGCTGGTCGGCGTGATCGCTGTCTACTGGTTCGTCGTCCGCGCCGACTCAGCCGACCCCCACGTCCTGGTCCCGAAGCTGGCGGCGACGATCGGCGAAGACGACGAAGCGGTCGCCGTCGCCGGCAGCGGCGCACTGGTGCGCTGGCTGCCGCTGCCCGAGGAACCGCCGCTACCGCGACTGTCGCTCGAGGAGCTGCCGAAGGGCGGCCGCGTCCACGGGCCGGCGCTGGAACAGGTTCGCGTTCTCGCCGCCGTCCCCGATCAGCTCCGTCCCTATGTCGCCGGCAGCTTCTACGGCGAGAGCGGGGTGGACGTGGAACTGACGACGGGGGTCGAAGTGCGCTTCGGCGACGCTACCCAGGCAACGCAGAAGTGGAAGGCGGCGGCCGCCGTCCTCGCCGATCCGTCGGTGACCGCGCTCGATTATGTAAACGTGACCGCGCCGAGCCGACCGGTCTTCGAGGGCACCGAACATGAACTCCCGGCCGCACCCTGAACCACCTTTCGCAGGGGCAAAAGGGCTTTGCAGAGCGGCGTCGAAAACTCTCAACCTGAGGGTGAGAGTGGCTAAACCCTCAAGTACTGGTAGAGACTTGGAGGCTGCAGGATGGCTATCGGGCGTTTGACAGAGTGGGCGCAATGCCCTACGTTGAGCGCAATTTCCGTGCTTAGAGCGGCGACTCGAACCCTAGAGTGTTGCTGAAGGCTCGGACGGAATAAAGGCTCAACTCAAGATGGAATCCACTTACTTGGCAGTGATCAAGGTCGTCGGCGCGGGCGGCGGCGGCACCAATGCCGTCAGCCGGATGATCGACGCCGGAATCCGCGGCGTCGAGTTCGTCGCCGTCAACACGGACGCGCAGGCGCTGCAGGCCTGCGACGCCGACATCAAGCTTTCGATTGGCCAGGAGCTGACCCGCGGCCTCGGCGCCGGGGGCAACCCCGAGGTCGGCGCCGGCGCGGCGGCCGAGAGCCGCGACGAGATCAAGGAGGCGCTGAAGGGCGCCGACATGGTCTTCGTCACCGCCGGCGAGGGCGGCGGCACCGGAACCGGTTCCGCCCCCGTAATCGCCGAGATCGCCAAGGAGGAGATCGGTGCCCTGACCGTCGGTGCGGTGACCAAACCGTTCGAGTTCGAGGGCAAACGACGGATGCAGCAGGCGCTCGAGGGGATCGAGAAACTGCGCAACAAAGTCGACACCCTGATCATCGTCCCGAACGAGAAGCTGCTGCAGGCCGTCGAGCGCCGCACCAGCGTCCTCGAGGCCTTCCGCCAGGCCGACGACATCCTCCGCCAGGGCGTCCAGGGCATCACCGACCTGATCACGATCCCCGGCCTGATCAACCTCGACTTCGCCGACGTGCGGACGATCATGCGCGACGCCGGCTCGGCCCTGATGGGCGTCGGCTCGGCCTCCGGGGAGGCCCGCGCCCTCGACGCCGCCAAGGCGGCGATCACCTCGCCGCTGATCGAGGAGTCGATCAAAGGCGCGACCGGGATGCTGCTGAACATCACCGGCCCGGAGGACCTCGGCCTCTTCGAGGTCAACGAGGCGGCCCAGCTGGTCCAGGCCGAGGCCGACGACAACGCCAACATCATCTTCGGCTCCGTCGTCGACCAGTCGATGAAGGACGAGGTCCGGGTGACGGTGATCGCCACCGGCTTCGAGGGCTTCGAGCTCCTCGCCCGCTCGCCGCAGCGCGTCCGCCGTCGCTACGAGAGCCGCCCGCGGGTCTCCGCCGAGGACACCGAGATCAGGAAACTGCGGGTCTCGGAGGACGACATCGACGTGCCGGGCTTCCTCAAAGAGTAGGCGCGCCCCGTCCAATAGATTGGGCCGCGTGAGCGACGCGGCCACCGCTACCCGCCGGACCCCTCTTTACGAGCGGCACGTCGAGCTGGGCGCCAAACTGGGGCCGTTCGCCGGCTGGGAGATGCCGGTCACCTACGAGGGGATCCGCGAGGAGCACTCGGCGGTGAGGACGCACGTCGGCATGTTCGACGTTTCCCACATGGGCGAGGTCGAGGTCGAGGGCCCCGGCGCGCTCGCCTTCCTGCAGCGGGTTCTCAGCAACGACGTCGCCAAGATCGGGATCGGCGGAGCCCAGTACTCCTGCCTCTGCCAGGAGGACGGCGGCGTCCTCGACGACCTCTTCGCCTACCGGCTCGGCGGCGACCGCTACCTCGTTGTCACCAACGCCGCCAACCACGACACCGACCTCGCCTGGCTCGGCCGCCAGAGCCGCGGGTTCGACGTCATCGTCCGCGACGTCGCCGACCGCTACGCGATGCTCGCCGTCCAGGGGCCGCACGCGCGCCAGGTCCTCACTGCGGCGCTCGGGATCGAGCTGCCGCCGCGCTTCCACGTCGCCCGTGCCCAGGTCGGCCGCCGCCCGGCGCTCGTCTGCGGCACCGGCTATACCGGCGAGGACGGGGTCGAGCTGCTGATCGATCCCGAGGTCGCCGCCCCGATCTGGGTCGAGCTGCTCGACGCCGGGGTCGTCCCCTGCGGTCTCGGCGCCCGCGACACCCTGCGGCTGGAGGTCTGCTTCCCGCTGCACGGCAACGAGCTGACCCCGCAGCGCAACCCTGTCGAAGCCGGCCTCGGATGGTGCTGCAAGGAGCAGACCGGCTTCATCGGCTCGGAGGCGGTCGCCCGCGCCCGCGCCGAGGGCACCGCCGAGCAGCTTGTCGCCTTCAGGATCGAGGACAAGGGCATCCCGCGCGAAGGCAACCCGGTCCTCCATGGCGACGAGGAGGTCGGCGTCGTTACCAGCGGCACCTTCTCGCCCTCGCTCGAAGTAGGCGCCGGGATGGCCTACGTGAAGTCGGAGCGTGCGGAGACCGGGACCGAGGTCGAGATCGACGTACGCGGCAAGCGCCGCCCCGCCCGGATAGCTTCCAAGCCCCTGTACTCGAAGAGGAGTTGATCTTGAGCGACGCCACCTACCCAGAGGACCTGCGCTACCACGAGGAACACGACTGGGCCCGGATCGAGGGCGACCAGGCGACCTTCGGGATCACCTGGTACGCGCAGGACTCGCTCGGCGAGGTCGTCTTCTTCGACCCGCCGGAGGTCGGGGCCGAGATCCAGAAAGACAGCTCCTACGCCGAGGTCGAGTCGGTGAAGGCGGTCTCCGACGTGATCGCGCCGATGTCCGGCGAGATCCTCGAGGTCAACGACGTCCTGCAGGACTCGCCCGAGCGGATCAACGAGGACCCCCACGGCGAGGGCTGGCTGGTGAAAGTCCGGCTGACCTCGCCCGAGGAGGCCCAGCAGCTGCTCGGGGTCGAGGAATACCGCAAGTTGCTGGACAACTGAGCGGCAAAGCCCGGCATCTGCGTCCCCTAGCCTTAGCCGGGTGACCCGCTACACCTCAGCCACCCCCGACGACCGGCGGGAGATGCTGGACGCGATCGGCGTCTCCTCGGTCGATGAGCTCTTCGAGCAGATCCCCGAGGCGTTGCGCCTCGGCCGCCCGCTGGCGCTGCCGGACGGGATGGGCGAGGCGGAGGTCTACGAGCGGCTGGCGGCGCTCGCCCAGCGCAACGCCGACGCCGAAGAGGAGGTCTGCTTCGTCGGCGCGGGGATGTACGACCACTACGTGCCGGCGATCGTCGACGCGATCACCTCGCGCAGCGAGTTCCTGACCCCGTACACGCCCTACCAACCGGAGATCTCGCAGGGCGGCCTGCAGGTGATGTTCGAGTTCCAGACTGCGATGTCGGAGCTGACGGCGCTGCCGGTCTCCAGCGCCGGGCTCTACGAGGGACCCTCCTCGGTCGCCTCGGCGGGCTACCTGGCGATGGGGGCGACGAAACGCCACAAGTTCGTCGTCTCCCGCGGGGTTCACCCGCACAGCCGCGAGACCCTGCGCACCTATTCGATCGGCTACGGCGCCGAGGTGGTCGAGGTTGGGCTCGAGGGCGGGCTGACCGACGCTGCGGCGCTGGCCGGGGCGGTCGACGGCGAGACCGCCGCCGTCTTCCTCCAGAGCCCGAATTTCCTCGGCGCGGTCGAGGACGTCGAGGCGCTCGGGGCGGCGGCGAAGGAGCACGGCGCGCTCCTGATCGTCGCCTGCGACCCGATGACGCTGGGGATCCTGAAGCCGCCGGGCGAGTGCGGCGCCGACATCGCCCTCGGCGAGGGGCAGCCACTCGGCAACCGCCTCGATTTCGGGGGTCCATCCTTTGGTTTCTTCTGCGCCACCGAGGCTCAGATCCGCCGGATGCCGGGGCGGATCGCCGGCGAAACCGAGGACGTCGACGGCCGCCGCGGCTTCGTCCTCGCGCTGCAGACGCGCGAGCAGCACATCCGCCGCGAGAAAGCGACCAACAACATCTGCACCGCGCAGGCGCTGAACGCACTAGGGGCGATGGTCCACCTCGCCTGGCTCGGCCGCGAGGGCTTCCGCGAGCTCGGTGAGCTGCTGGTCCGGCGGACGGCGTATGCGCGCGAGCGGCTGGCGGCGGTGGGCGGTGTCGAGCTTCTGCACGAGGCGTCGGTCGCCCGCGAGTTCGCGGTCAGGCTGGATGCGCCCGTCGGCAGGGTCCTCGACCGCCTCGCCGAGCGCGGGATCGCCGCCGGCTACCCGCTCGGCCGCGAGTACCCGGAGCTCGAGGACGGCCTGCTGGTCGCGATCACCGAGCGGCGGACGAAGGCGCAGATCGACGAGCTGGCCGAGGCGCTCGCCGCCGCCGTCGCCGCCGAGCGCGAGGGGGTCGCGGCCTGATGGCGCTGACCGAGACGCCGATGCAGGCGGAAAAGGCGCAGACGATCTACGAGAAGTCGAAGCCGGGTCGCCGCGCGGCGGCGCTGCCGGCGGCCGAAGTGCCGGAGAAGCCGCTCGCCGAGCTGATCCCGGAGAACCTGCTGCGGGCCGAGCCACCGCGGCTGCCGGAGATCGCCGAGCCGGAGATCGTCCGCCACTACAACCGCCTCTCGCGCCGCAACTTCGACCTCGATTCGGGCTTCTACCCGCTCGGCTCCTGCACGATGAAGCACAACCCGCGCCTCAACGAGCGGGTTGCGGCGCTGCCCGGCCACGCCCGCCTGCACCCGGCTCAGGACCCGCGCCGAGCCCAGGGGGCGCTGGAGCTGATGTGGCTGCTGCAGGAGTCGCTGAGCGAGATCTGCGGCCTTCCCCACGTCAGCCTGCAGCCGAGCGCCGGTTCCCACGGCGAGCTCGCCGGCCTGCTGCTGACCCGCGCCTACCACGCCGATCGCGGCGAAGAGCGGACCAAGGTGCTGGCTCCCGACACCTCGCACGGGACCAACCCGGCCTCGGTGACGATGGCCGGGTACGAGGTGGTGAAGGTGTCCACCGACGGTGTCGGCGGGGTCGAGATGAGCGATCTGCGGGCGAAGCTGGCCGAGAACGAGGGCGAGGTCGCCTGCCTGATGCTGACCAACCCGAACACGCTCGGCGTCTTCGACGAAAACATCGCCGAGATCGCCTCGCTGATCCACGAGGCGGGGGGGACGCTCTATTACGACGGCGCCAACCTGAACGCGGTGATGGGCCACTCGCGTCCGGGCGACATGGGCTTCGACATCGTCCACGTCAACCTCCACAAGTCCTTCAGCCAGCCGCACGGCGGCGGCGGCCCGGGGGCCGGCCCGATCGCCGTCTCCGACCGGATCGAGCCCTTCCTACCGCGGCCGCAGGTGGTCCGCCGCGAGGGCTCCAACGGCCACGGCCCCAGCTTCGACCTCGACTTCGAGCGGCCGAAGTCGATCGGGCGCCTGCGCGGCTTCCAGGGGAATTTCGGCGTCTTCGTCCGCTCCTACGCCTACATCCTCAGCCTCGGCGGCGACGGCCTGGCCGAGGCCTCGGAGACGGCGGTCCTCAATGCCAACTACCTGAAGGCGCGGATGGCCGAGGGCCGGGCCGGCGAGCGCCTGCCGATCGCCTTCGAGCGCCACTGCATGCACGAGTTCGTCCTCTCCGGCAAGCCGATGAAGCGCGACCTCGGCCTCGCCACCCTCGATCTCGCCAAGCGCCTCCTCGACTTCGGCTTCCACCCGCCGACGGTCTACTTCCCGCTACTGGTCGACGAGGCGCTGATGGTCGAGCCGACCGAGACCGAGACCAAGGAGTCCCTCGACGCCTTCGCCGAGGCGATCGAGAAGATCCTCGCCGAGGCCGAGACCGACCCCGAGTTGGCAAGGAACGCCCCCTACACGACCCCGGTCCGCCGCCTCGACGAGGTCAAGGCGACGAGGCAGCCGGTCGTGCGCCAGCAGTTCGGCTGAGCAGCAACGCGGCTAGTTCTTCGGCCGCACCACGCGGAACCCGATCGAGACTTCGGGGGACTTCCCGTTCTCGTTGTGGGACATGAAGAAGGCCCGGTAGCGCCCGGCGGTGAGGAACTGGACGCCGCCCTTCGGCCTCGGCAACCTGCCTTCGAAGCGGACCCTGTTCTTGCCGGTGACGCCGTCGCGGGTGAACCCCCCACGGCGGACCAGACCACCGTCCTTGCGGACCTGCTTGAAGACGACGTCGAAGGCCGCGTTCTGGTTGATGAAGAAGGAGAAGACCGTCTTCCGGGGCAGCTTCGAGTTGGTGCTCTTCGGCGTGTTCGGAGCCAGGATCGTCCGCTCGGTCATTTCGAGGCCGGTCAGCGATGGCGGCGTCCCGGGCGGCGGCGGTTCGGGTGATGCGTTCGCAACCGCCGCCGCCGCTAGGGCAAGGAGCACTATCGAGATCGCCATGATTCGCATTGCTTCTTCAACCCGCGGGCAGCGTCAAAGCTGCGGCAGCTCCTGCTCGAGCTCGAGGACCGGGGCGAAGAGGTCGCCGTGCTCCTCGATCCGCGCGAGCACGTCGCTCGCTTCGAAGACGAGCTTCGAGCCGTCGCCTGACTCGGCCACCGCTTCGACCTCCTCCCAGGTCACCGGGGTCGAGCAGGTGGGGCGCTCGCGGGCGCGGAGGGAGTAGACGGAGATCGTCGTTTTGCGTTCGTTGTTCTGGTACCAGTCGATGAAGACCTTGCCGCTGCGGTCGGTCTTTTTGCCCATCTTGGCGAGGATGTTCTCGGGGTCCTGCTTGGCGATCAGCTGCGCCAGGGCCTGGGCGAAGGGGCGCGTCTCCTCATAGGTGGTCTTGGTGTTGAGGGGGACGTAGAGTTGCATCCCCTTCGAGCCGGAGGTCTTGACGAAGCAATCCAGCTCCAGTCGGCTCAGCACCTCGCGCAGGCGCAGCGCGACGCGGGAGCAGTCGACGACGTCAGCCGGCGGTCCGGGGTCGAGGTCGAAGGCGACGACGGTCGGCCGTTTCGGCGCCCGGCTGCGGGAGAGCGAGGGGTGGAGCTCGATCGCCGCCAGCTGCGCCATCCAGACCAGCGTCGGCAGGCTGTCGCAGACGCAGAACTCGATCACGCCCGCCCGCGGCCCCGCCTGCACCTTCGCCGTCTTCACCCATTTCGGCCGGTGCTTCGGGCAGCGCTTCTCGAAGAAGGCCGCGTCGAGGTCCTCGACCCCTTCCGGGAAGCGCCGCAACGTCACCGCGCGGCCGCTCAGGTGGGGGACGATCGCCGGCGCCACTTTGGCGTAGTAGTCGACCATCTCGCCCTTGCTGAACCCGGCCTCCGGGTACAGCACCTTGTCGAGGTTGGTGAGGCGCAGCTCCTTGCCGTCGACCTCGACCTGCCGCGTGTCGCCCACGGCCTAGGAGCCTATTTGGAGGCTTTGGCTTTGGATTTCGAGCGGGAAGAGCTTTTCGCTTTCGCTTTGCTCTTCTTGGCGGCTTTGCCGTTCGATTTCGCCTTCGCCTTGCCGCCGTCATTGTCCTTGACCGCGGCGATGCTCTCCTCCAGCGCCGCCATCAGGTCGGGGGCTTTGGTGGCCTTCGGTTCCTCGGCCTCGGGGGCGACGATCTCCTTGCCTTCGGCCTTGCGTTCGATCAGCGCCAGCAGCTGCTCGCGGTACTCGTCGCGGTACTGGTCCGGATCGAATTCCGTGCTCAGCGAGGCGATCAGCTGCTCGGCCATCTCACGCTCGCGCTTGGCGACCTTCGGCTTCTTGTCCGGCAGCACCTCGAGCTCCCCGGGCGGCACGACCTCGTCGTGGAAGCGCATCGTCGTCAGCGTCAGGACGCCGTCGGCGGAGCGCAGCGCCGCCAGGTGCTCTTTGTTGCGGAAGACGAAGCGGGCGATCGCCGCCTTGCCGCTGTTTTCCATCGCCGCCGCCAGCAGCGAGTAGGCCTTCTCGGCGCCGTCAGCGGGGCCGAGGTAGTAGGGGCTGTCGAAGTACATCGGGTCGATTTCCTCGACGTCGACGAAGTCCTGGACGTCGATCGCGCGCGTCTTCTCCGGCGCCAGCGCCGCCATCTCGTCTTTGCTCAGCGGCACGTACTGGCCCGGCGAGAGCTCGTAGGCCTTGACGATGTTCTCGTAGGGGACCTCCTCGTCGGTCCCTTCGGCGACGCGGCGGTGTTTGATCCGGGCGCTGTCGGACTCGCGGATCTCGCGCAGGGCGATGTTGCGGCGCGCCACCGCGCTGTAGAGCTTCACGGGCACATTCAGTAGCCCGAAGCTGATCGTCCCGCTCCAAATTGCTCTCGCCATACGCAGAATCTCCTACCCGGATTGTTCCAGCCGAATTCGCCCTCAGTAGTTAAACCGCACGGTTCGGCAACTATCTTGCGCCGGTGCTCTTCGAGCTGCGAGAAGTCGGCCTCGACCGCGGCGGCCGCGCCGTTCTCGATCGCTTCAGCGCCGAGATCCCGGAGGGGGCGACCGCTGTCGTCGGTCCCTCGGGCGCCGGCAAGTCGACGCTGCTGCGGCTGCTGAACCGCCTCGCCGACCCCGGCCGCGGCGAGATCTCCTACCGCGGCCGCCCGCTCAGCTCCTGCGAGCCGCTGGCGCTGCGCCGCGAGGTCTCGCTGGTGCCGCAGCTGCCGGCCCTGCTGGAAGGTACGGTCGAGTCGAACCTCCGCTACGCGGCCGAGCTCGCCGGCGAGCCGCTGCAGGTCGAGGAGACGCTGCGGCGCGCCGGCCTCGACCCGAGCTTCGCCGAGCGCGACGTCGCCAAGCTCTCGGTCGGCGAGCAGCAGCGGGCGATGCTGGCGCGGGCGCTGGCCCAGCGTCCCGAGGTGCTCCTCCTCGACGAGCCGACCTCGGCCCTCGACCACGCCGCCCGCGACGCGGTCGAGGCGACGCTGGCGAGGCTGCGCAGCGAGTCCGATCTCTCGCTGGTCCTGGTCAGTCACGACCCCGAGCAGGCGCGCCGGCTCGGTGACCGCGTCGTGGAGCTGGAGGCGCGGCCGTGAGCACGACCTCGATCCACGTCGAGCTCTGGCAGGTCGGCGCCTCGCTCGTCCTGGTGGTGCTGGCGGCGGCGATCTCCTTCTGGCAGCGGGCCGACCTCGAGCGCGATATCGCCGTCGCCACCGCCCGCTCGATCGTCCAGCTGACCCTCGTCGGCTATGCGATCAAGCTGATCTTCGAAACCGACACGATCTGGCTGGTGCTGGCGCTGCTGGCGGTGATGGTCTTCTTCGGCGCGATCACCGCCCGCCACCGCGCCGCCAAGGTGCCGAACTCCTTCGGGCCGCTGCTGATCGCCCTGGCACTGGCCGGGGCGAGCACGCTCGGGCTGGTCGTCGCGCTGGGGATCTTCGACCCGACGCCGCGCTACCTGGTCCCGGTCGGGGGGATGGTGATCGGCAACGCGATGACCGCCAGCGCCGTCGCCCTCAACCGGCTCGGCGACGAGATGGCCGAGGCGCGGGCGCGGATCGAGGCGACGCTCGCGCTCGGCGCCACCCCCCGCGAAGCGGCGGCGCCGACCGTCCGCCGCTCGCTGCGCTCGGGGATGATCACCCTCGTCGACTCGACCAAGACCACCGGCCTGATCTTCTTTCCGGGCACCATGGTGGGGATGCTCCTCGCCGGCGCCAGCCCCACCGACGCCGTCCGCCTGCAGCTGATCCTCCTCTACACCCTGCTCGGCAGCGTCTCGATCTCGGCTCTCGTCGCCACCCTGCTCGCGTACGGGCATTTCTTCACCCCGGCGGCTCAGCTCCGCGAGAGCTAAGGCCGGCAGCACCAGCCCTCGAGCTCGGGGAAGCTGGTGGGGCGGCCGCTGGGGGCGATGGCCTTGGAGATATCGGCGATCGCGTTGCCCTTGCCGCGACCGAGCGGCAGGAAGAGCCACTGGTTCGCTCCCGGCCAGGCGACGAGCAGGCGCTCGCCGTCCGGCGACCATTCGACCTGCCAGAGGCTGCCGGGAACGCTGAGCAGGGTCCGGGGGTCCTGGCCCGGCCGGTAGACGATGATCTCGCTGTAGGTGCCGTGCTTGCGCCAGTAGGTGGCGGAAACGGCGACGAGCGGGCGCTGGGGTGCGAGGGCGGCATCGTTCACGGTCGCGCCGGGCGGCAGCGGCAGGCGATGGGCCTTGCCCAGCGCAGGCCGCGACGCATCCCTGGCACGCCAGACCGGCCGCAGACGCAGGGCTCCCTTAGAGGCTTCGAGGATCTTCCTGCCGCTGTCGGCCCAGTCCATCCAGGTGATGCGCTTCAGGGCGGGCGCTCCGGCGAGGACGGCGCCGGTCTCGCTGTCGAGGATCCGCAGTCGGCTCGCCCCGGTGACGTAAGCCAGCGCGTTCTCGCCGGTTGGCGACCAGGCGGGGGGGACATAGGCGGGGGAGATCCTGGCGTCGGCTGGGGTTCCGGCGGCAGTCGAGCCGGCCAGGAGGCGGTCTCCGGTTCCGTCGCCGGCGACCACCCGCAGGTCGAAGCCCGAGCGGTAGGCGATCCGTTCGCCCGAGGGCGACCATCTCGGGACGGCGATCCTCTGCGGGGCGGTGATCGACCAGCGCAGCGTCCCGTCGGGCTCCAGGGCGCTCAGGGTTCGTTTCTCGACCGCGGCGACGAAGAGGCCGTGCGGCGACCACGTCGCTCCTTCGTAGTCGCCGAGCAACCGCCGCCCGCCGTCCGGCTCCACGACCACAGGTCCTTCCCCGGTCTGGACGAGGAGACGCCCTCCGCCGGGGACCCGCGCCAGCGTCGGTTCCGGTCGTGGGGCGCCGGCCGTGAAGGCCTCGTCAACCCAGTCGCGCACCGCCGCTCCCGCGGGCGAGAGCAGCAAGGCCGCCAGCAGCGTCGCCAGCGAGAGGCCGAGCGCGAGGCGGGGCAGCGGCCGGCGGTTGCCACGACCACCCGGTCCCGTGCGCGGCCGCTCCACGTAGGCCTTCTCGATCATCCGCAGGCCGCGCCCCTCGGCGTCCGGCGGTTCGGGGATCGAGGCGTCCCGGAAGGCGCGCTTGAGCGGATCCCCGTTCATCGCTTCACCCCCGCGACGAAGTCGGCTTCCGCGGTTTCGCGCAGGCGATCGAGCCCGCGGCGCAGTCGCGAGTTGACCGTCCCCCGCGGCAGCTCGAGCATCCGCGCGATCTCGCCTGGCGTGTACTCGAGCAGGTGGCGGAGGACGACGACCGCCCGCTGCTCGGCGGGCAGCTCTCTCAGCGCCGCGATCATCTCGCCGCCGATCTCCTCGGGCGGGGGCAGCGGTTCGAAGACCGATTCGGCACCGTCGATCCGGCGGCGCAGCGCCTCGCGCCGCGCCCAGTCCAGCGCCCGGTTGACGACGATCCGGTGCAGCCAGGGGCGGAAGGGGCGCCGGCGGTCGAAGCTTTCCAGGGCGTCGACGGCGGCGAGGAAGGCGTCCTGGGCGATGTCCTCGGCCGCTGCCGCGTCATGGACGACGAGGTAGGCGGCCCGGTAGGCGCCGCGCCAGTGCAGCGAGTAGAGCCGCGCCATCGCCGCGCCGGACCCGTTCTGCGCCTCCCGCACGAGGCGGCGCTCGTCCGCATCGCTCTCAGCTGCCACGTCTGGCCTCCTTCCGCCATCTCAATCTTCTCTCACCCAGCGACCCATCCGCACCAGCGCCTTGCCCAGCCGGCCGCGCATCCTCGGCGACAGCCGTCCCGGCGGCAGCTCGATGACGAAGGCCGCTGCCGCGAAGCGGTGGTTCTGCCAGTTCGGCGCCGTCCCGGCCGGCCAGCGCATCGCCCGGAACGGCATCCGCGCCAGGGCCGCGAAGTGGCGGGCGGCGGGGACACTCCTTCCCCAGGCACGGACGAACGGCCGCTCGCCGGGGAACTGGTGGAACCAGATCGTCGCCGCCGGATGCAGCGCCCGGATCACCCGCGCCGCCAACCGCGTTTCCGGCTCCGAAAAGGGACGCGGCCCGGAGTATTCGGGACTGAACGGCGCCCCGGCCCGCTTCCACTCCGAGGGGAAGTTGCGGTTGAGGTCGACGCCGCGTGCGTTCAAACGCGAGCCGTCGGCAGTTCCGTCGGGGTCGAGGTTGGGGACGAGATAGATGTCGGCGCTCGGATCGGGGCAGCCGCCGATCGTCGGCTCGACCCTGCCCGCTGCGCACTCGTCGCCGTGGATGCAGCCGAAGACGAGCAGCTCGCCGCTCCATTTCGGGTCGCCGAGCTGGCGCAGCTCGATCGGCCGCCCGGCGGCCGATCGGCCGATCGTCCCTTCGCGCAGCACCAGGTTGCCGGGATGGCGCGGCGTCTGCGCGAACGTGAGGAGGCCCTTCGAGGCGCTGGCCCGAGGTTCGCTGACGTGGAAGGTGTCGGTGTCGATTCTCAGCAGTGGCCCGTCCCCCGCGTCCTTCGTGTCGCGGCTGCGGACGACGATCTCGCCGCTGCCTTCGTCCAGTTGCAGCCGCAGCTGGAACGGTTCGCGCAGGTCCTCGAGCTGGGGCAGGTCGACGCAGACGGCGCGCCCGCGGACCGTGTCGAGTGCGTGGAGGAAGGTCTCCTCGCCGCCGGTGTAGAGGGTGTAGGCCCAGCGTCCGTCGGCGCTGGCGACACGGCTGACGGGGGAGCCCTGCATCCGCTCGTCGGGCTCGTTCGGATCGACGATCGCCCCTGGTCGCAGGTGCCCGCTCGCCAGGTCCAGCGCCCGCACCTCGTAGCGGCCGCGCCGCGTGCGGTCGAAGAAGTTGTGGACGAGGTACATCGTCGAGGCGTCGGGGGAGATCGCGTCGAACCCGTAGGCGCCGCGGAGCCTGAAACGGGTGACGGCGTGCCGGGGCGCCTTCTCCGTCTGCGGGTGACGGAGGAAGACGCGGGTGTCGAGGATCGCGAACCCGGTCCATTTCGGCGGGTAGCGCCGGGGCAGGGTCGAGAGGACGAGCTTGCCGTCGGCGATCCCGCCGGCGCTGCCGTCGTAGGCGACCGCCGGCAGGTAGTAGGTCCCGCGCAGGTACCACCAGCGGTCGATCGTCGAGTCCCGCGTGTCGATCCGCTCGACCACCGTCAGCGGGTGGCGGGTGTGGGGGGAGAGGACGACGTAGCGGTAGGGAGGGTCGTCGAGGCGGTGCGCGGCGCCGAGGATGCCGAAGCCGTCACCGGCGGCCCCGGCGGGGGTAAGCGCCAGGGCCAGCAGCAGCGTCGCGATCACGGTCGTTCCTCTTCGCATGTCCTTTATACGAGCGAAGCCCGCCCAGAGGTCCCGGGTCCACCCAACCCACCTGCGAGACTCGTCGCGTGTCCCGCTCGCAGCGACTGACGCTGATCGCGACGATCCTCGGCTCGACGGTCGTCTTCCTCGACAGCACCGTCGTCAACGTCGCCCTGCCGGCGATCAGCGACGGGCTCGACGTCGGCCTCGCGGGGCAGCAGTGGGTGGTCGAGGCCTACACCCTGGCGCTGGTCTCGCTGCTCCTCGTCGGCGGCAGCCTCGGTGACCAGTTCGGGCGGCGGCGGATCTTCGTCATCGGTCTCGTCGGCTTCGGCATCACCTCGATCCTCTGCGCGATCGCCACCACCGACGTCTTCCTGATCGTCGCGCGGGCCCTGCAGGGCGTCACCGGGGCGCTGCTGGTACCGGGCTCGCTGGCGATCGTCGCCTCGACCTTCGAGGGCGAAGCGCGCGGCAAGGCGGTCGGGATGTGGACGGCCTGGACCGGGATCGCGACGGTGATCGGCCCGGCCGGCGGCGGCGCCCTGATCGGCATCACCTCGTGGCGGGCGATCTTCTGGGTCAACATCCCGCTGATCGCGGGGACCGTCCTCCTCACCCTCCATTCGGTCGAGGAGAGCCGCGACGAGGACGCCTTCCTCGGCATCGACTGGGCCGGGATCGCGCTCTCGGCGATCGGCCTCGGCGGACCGACCTTCGCCCTGATCGAGCAGCCGGCGCGCGGCTGGGGCGACCCGCTGGTGTGGGCATCGATGGCCGCCGGCGTCCTCTGCTTCGGCCTCTTCGTCCTTCGCGAGGCGACCGCCCGCCACCCGATGCTGCCGCTCGGCCTCTTCCGCATCCGCAACTTCTGGGTCACCAACCTGACCACGCTCGCCACCTACGCGGGACTGATCGGCGGCCTCTTCTTCGTCGGCCTCTACCTGCAGCAGGTGGTCGGGTACTCGCCGCTGGAGGCGGGGCTGGCGACGACCCCGATCTCGATCCTGATGTTCTTCCTCTCGCCCCGCTTCGGCCGCATGGCCTCGGGCACCGGCCCGCGGCTGCCGATGACCGCCGGCCCGATCGCCGGCGGCATCGGGCTGCTGATGATGATGCGGATCGACACCGGCGCCGATTACCTGGTCGACGTCCTGCCGGGGCTGATCGTCTTCGGCGTCGGCCTCTCGGCGACGGTGGCGCCGCTGACCGCGACCGTCCTCGACTCGGTCGACGAGCACCGGGTCGGGATCGCCTCCGGGGTCAACAACGGCGTCTCCCGCGTCGCCGGCCTGCTCGCGATCGCCGTCCTCGGAGCGGTGATCTCGGCCAGCTTCGGCGCCAAACTCGACGACCAGCTTGGGGCGGCACCGCTCTCCCAGGCCGCGAGCGCGGCGGTCGCCGAAGCGAAGGAAAAGCCGCTCGCCGTCCCCGCCGCCGAAGACCTGTCCACGGCTGAGGAGAGCCGGGTAGTGCAGGCGGCCGAGGACGCCTCGACCTCGTCCTTCCGGCTCGGGATCGGGATCGCCGGCATCCTGATGATCATCGGCGGCATCGTCGCCGGCCTCGGCGTCCAGAACCCGACGCGAAGCAGGGGGGCGGTGCCGAGCCGCGGGTCCGCGCAGGCAGGGGAGTGCGGCCACGGCAGCGACGCCGATTGCGCCGAGCGCGAGCGCTCGGACGAGGCGCCGGAGTCCGCACCCGCCTGAGTAGGCTGCGGCCCGTGGCGAAGCCGATCATCTTCTCGGGCATCCAGCCGACCGGGCGCAAGCACCTCGGCAACTACATCGGCGCGATCCGCCAGTACGTCGAGGGGCAGGACCGGGGCGACCCGGCGATCTTCTGCATCGTCGACCTGCACGCGATCTCGGTCCCCTACGACCCGGCCGAACTGCGGGAACGCGTCTACGACACCGCCGCGATTCTGCTCGCCGCCGGGCTCGACCCCGAGCGCTGCATCCTCTTCCGCCAGTCCGACGTCCATCAGCACACCGAACTGACCTGGCTGCTCTCCGCCGTCACCGCCCACGGCGACCTCAACCGCATGCACCAGTTCAAGGAAAAGGTGGGCAAGGACCGCGAACTGGCCTCGGCGGCGCTCTTCTACTACCCGGTGCTGATGGCCGCCGACGTGCTCGCCTACCGCGCGACGGAGGTGCCGGTGGGTGACGACCAGCGCCAGCACGTCGAGCTGATGCGGGAGATCGCCCGCCGCTTCAACGCCCGCTTCGGCGACACCCTGGTGGTGCCGGAGCTGCGGATTCCCGAGGTCGGGGCGCGGATCATGGACCTGCAGGAGCCGGAGCGGAAGATGTCGACCACCGGCGGCACCGAGGGGGGGACGGTACTGGTCCTCGACGAGCCGACGGCGATCCGCAAGAAGTTCGGCTCGGCGGTCACCGACTCCGGCCGGGAGGTCGTCCGCTCGCCCGAAAAGCCCGGGATCACCAACCTGATCGACATCCTCGCCGTCGCCCGCGGCATCGATCAGGCCCAGGTCGAGAGCGAGTTCGAGGGGGCCGGCTACGGCGACTTCAAGAAGGCGGTCGCCGAGGCGGTGGTCGAGCTGCTGGAGCCGGTGCAGGCGCGCTACGAGGAGCTGCGCGCCGACCAGGCCGAGCTGGACCGCATCTTCGCGATCGGTGCCGAGAAAGCGGCGGTGCTCGCCGCCCCGGTCCTCGCCGACGTGCGCGAGCGCATGGGATACGGCTCCGCTTAGGCCGAGGCTAGTCTGTCTTGATGGCCGTAGCCGATCTCGACCTCGATCTCGACCTCGACGTCTTCGCCGGGCCTTTCGACCTGCTGATGGCGGTCGTCCTTCGTGAGGAGGTCAGCCTCCTGGACCTGCAGCTGGGCGAGGTCGTCGTCGCCTACGTCGAGCACCTGGAGCGCGAGGGCGAGCTGGAGCTGGAGGTGGCGACCGAGTTCCTCGTCCTCATCGCCGCCCTGCTGGAGCTGAAGTCGCGGCTGATGCTGCCGAGCCCCGAGGAAGAGCTGGAGGAGCTGAAACCCGAGGAAGCGGTCGAGGAGCTGATCGCGCGGATGCTCGAGTACCGGCGCTACCGCGACGCCGCGGCGGAGCTGGCGGAGCGGTTCGAGAGCCAGCGCGGCTACCTCTACCGCTCGGCGCCGCTGCCGGCGGAGCTGCGGCGGGTCGCGGTGCAGGCGGCGAGCGCGGTCTACGAGCCCGACCAGCTCGGGGCGGCGCTCGGCGACCTGCTGACCGAGCCGCCCGACGTCGACGTCAGCCACATCCGCCCGACCGTCTCGCTGGAACGGCGGCTGCGGGCGGTGCGCGACGCCCTCCTGCGCCGCAAGGACTTCGACTTCGACGAGGAGTTCGGCAACGAGGACCGGCTGACCCAGGCGGTCACCGTCTTCGCGATGCTGGAGCTCTACCGCAAGGGCGAGGTGACCTGGGAGCAGGACTCCTGCTTCGGCCCGATCCGGGTCAAGAGGGCGATGCCCACCGCGACCCACAAGAACGGATGAGCGACCTCTCCCGCACCGTCGAGGCGCTGCTCTTCCTCTCGCCGCAGCCGGTTGCGGCCAAGGACCTGGCCGAGGCGACGCGGGCGAGCGAGGGCCAGATCGAGGAGGCGATCGAGCTGCTGCGCGAGGACCTCGCCGAGGGCAGGCGCGGGGTGGTGTTGCGCGAGGTGTCCGGCGGCTTCAGCCTCGCCAGCGACCCCGCCAGCGAGGAGGCGGCGCGGCGCCTGCTGGCGAAGCCGCGGACGCCGCCGCTTACCCAGGCTCAGGCCGAGACCCTGGCGATCGTCGCCTACCTGCAGCCGGTGACCCGGCCGGAGATCGCCCGCATCCGCGGCGTCACCTCCGAGTCGGCGGTGACCAGCCTCGCCGAGCGCGGCCTGATCGAAGAGTCCGGCAGGTCCCAGTTCGGCGCCGCGATCTTCAAGACGACCGAGCTCTTCGAGCGCCTCTTCGGCCTCAGCGGCCTCGACCAGCTGCCCGATCCCTCCAAGTTCGACCCGAGCCCGGAGGATGAGCGCGAGCTGCGCGAGCGCCTGCTGAAGGCGGGGGAACAGCGGGCGGAGTGAGGCTGGTCAAGTTCCTCGCCCACGGCGGGGTCGCTTCCCGGCGCAAGGCCGAGGAGATCATCGCCAAGGGGGTCGTGACGGTGGACGGGGAGGTCGTCACCGACCCGGCGCGGGACGTCGAGGCCGGCGACGACGTCCGGGTCAACGGCAGCCCGGTGGCGGCGGAGGTGCGCGAGGTGTGGGCGGTAAATAAGCCGGCGGGGGTGGTCTCGACGGCGCGGGAGCCTGGTGAGCGGCCGGCGGTGGTCGAGCTGGTGCGCACCGAGGTGCGGCTCTACCCGGTGGGGCGGCTCGATGCGGATACCACCGGCCTCTTGCTGCTGACGAACGACGGCGAGTTGGCGAACCGGCTCACCCACCCCCGTTATGAAGTGCCGAAGACCTATCGCGTGCGGCTGCGCGGGCCGATCTCCGATCGGGACCTGAAGCGCCTGCGGGGTGGGGTGGAGCTCGACGACGGGCCGACCGCCCCGGCCGAGGTCAAGCGCCTAGGCGGACGCGAGGTCGAGATCACCCTGCGCGAAGGCCGCAACCGCCAGGTGCGGCGGATGGTCGAGGCGGTAGGGAACGAGGTCAGCGCGCTGCGGCGGATCTCCTTCGGGCCGCTGCGCTTGCGCGATCTCCCTGAGGGCAAGGCAAGACGGCTTTCGGATGCTGAGGTTGTTGCTCTTCGAGAAGCCTCTCGATAGGGGCCGCTTCACCCTCCTATTTGCCGGGGTAGGAGGGTGAGGCGGCCCCTACCAACCGCGTTGGTGCCTCACGCCGGCGCACGGGCGGAGAGCGCCTTCGCGACAGCGTCAGCAACAGCAGCGGCTTCGCGTGAGGCTTCGTGGTGGGTGACGCGGTAGGTGGTGTAGCCGGCCCGGAGGAGTTCCCGGTCGCGCCAGCGATCGCGCTCGAAGGCGACATGGGTTGCGTGGAAGTCGCGGCTGTCGGCCTCGACGACGAAGCGGTGGTCCGGCCAGAGGAAGTCGACCTCGATGCGGCCGTTGGGGATCTGGAGCGGGGCGTTGAGGAGCGGGGGCGGGAGGTTGCGACCGAGGAGCAGCGGCAGCACCTTCGCCTCGAGCGGGCTCTTGAGGCGGCCTTTCTTGGTCAGGGGTGCAGCGCATCGCCATTCGTTTACGAGGGCGCGCAGCGCCTTCATCCCACGTCGCCCGGGATCCATCGACCGCTCGATCGCCGGAATGTCGAGGATCTGCCGCTGCGCCGCTCGCTCGAAGGCGCTGCGAAGCGTCCGATCGCCGACCGTGCCCGCGAGGTCGACCAGGGTCCGGGGCGGGCTCGTGCAGGGGATGCCCGCGACCGCCCCCACCTCGTCCTGCCGGGGTGGCCTCACGCGGTGGAAGCGAATCCCGTCGATCTTGCGGCCCCGCTCTGGGGGCGCAATCAGGTCGATGACCACCGGCCCGCGGTCGAGTAGGCCCAGTAGAGCTCCGGCGCTGCGGTGGGAGATGACCGCTCCCGTCCCACAAGCGAGCGCCGCCGCTTGAAGGCGCCCCAGCTCGCTCGGCGCGGTTGCTCCGCCGATCGCGTAGACGCTGCGGAAGATTCGACGCAGCCGCTCGGCCTCTGCGGCCCGTTCGATGGCGCGATCAGTGAATCCAAGTGCTCGCAATTGGGCTCGCGAAACCACCCCATGCTGCTTACGGCCGAGTTGATCCAAGCGCCGGTTCCGATCGGTGCGCCTTTTCCCCCTCATAGGGTGGATAAGGCGCACCGCTGGAGGTTTCGCCCCCCTCGCTTTGGAAAGATGCGGGTGTGAGCGAGAACGGTGACATGCAACTGGGCCGCTACGAGGGTCCCCAGGAGCGGCTCTTCGCGGTTCGCGGCGCTGTGCAGGCCGAGGCCAACGAGGCGGCGGCGATCCTCTCGGCGACCGAGGAGCTGATGCGGGGGCTGATCGAGCGCAACGGGCTGGCGCCGGAGGCGATGGTCAGCTGCCTGTTCACGACCACCGAGGACCTCGATGCCGAGTTCCCGGCGGTGGCGGCTCGGGACTTGGGGTTGACAGCAGTGCCGCTGATGTGCTGCCGCGAGATCCCGGTCCCCGGCTCGATGCCGCGGGTGATCCGGGTGATGCTGCACTTCTACGCCCCGGCCGGGCACGAGCCGGTGCACGTTTACGTGGGCGAGGCGCAGAAGCTGAGGACCGACCTCGAGGCGGCCCAGTGACTATCACCTTCGCCGAGAAGCTGGCTCGGATGCCTGGCTACCAGGCCGGGGTCCCGACCGGGCAGGCGCCTGAGGCGATCGCCTCCGGGAACATCGCCCAGCTCGCCTCCAACGAGTCGCCGTTCCCGCCGCACCCGAAGGTGGTCGAGGCGATCCAGGCGACCGCGGGGGCGATGAACCGGTATCCGGACCCGGACGCGACCCTGTTGCGCCGCCGCCTCGCCGAGCGCTACGAGACCGAGCCGAGCCGCATCGCCGTCGCCAACGGCTCCTGCGAGATCCTCCTCGCCGCCGCTGAGGCGCTCTGCGAGCCGGGGGCGGAGATCGTCTATGCCTGGCCGTCCTTCTCGATGTACCCGTACCTGCCGGCGCTGACCGGCGCCCGCGAGATCCGCGTCCCGCTCGCCGAGGGCGACGTCCACGACCTCGACGCGATGGCGGCCGAGGTGACGGCGGCGACGCAGCTGCTGATCGTCTGCAACCCCAACAACCCGACCGCGACCCACATCCCCGCCACCGAGATCGCCGCCTTCCTCGAGCGGATCCCGACCCACGTGACGGTGATCCTCGACGAGGCCTACGTCGAGTTCCAGACCCACGACGACCCCGACGCGACGCTCGACCTGCTCGCCGACTTCCCGAACCTCGTCGTCCTCCGCACCTTCAGCAAGTGCTACGGCCTGGCCGGCCTCCGCGTCGGCTACGCGATCGGCTCGCCGAAGTTCCGCGCCGCCGTCGATGCGGTCCGCCAGCCCTTCAGCGTCAACGCCCTCGCCGAGGCGGCCGGGGCAGAGGCGATCCTGCACCAAGACGACGTCCTGCGCCGGGTCGAGAGCACGATTGCGGCCCGCCTCGCCGTCGAGGAGGGCCTGCGGAACCTCGGTCTCGCCACCTCGGAGACCCACGCCAACTTCTCCTGGGTCCATCTCGGCGACGCCGACGAAGCCGACGTCCTCGCCGGCCTCGCCGAGCGCGATATCGCCGTCCGTCCCGGCAAAGCCCTCGGCGACCCCGGCCACATCCGCGTCAGCTACGGCACGGCCGATGAGAACGAGCGCTTCCTGCGTGTCCTGTCGGAATTACTTGACTAAAGCTTGGCCCGTGATAAAACCTCTCCCGTGAGGTTGGACAAGGCCACATTCGCGACCGGCATCGCTGCGTACGACGCTGCCCTCGCGCACGGCTACCTCACCTATTGGCGATTTAGCTAGGCGTTCGGCCCGGCGTTGACGCGCCGCGCGAAGACCAGGTTCTTCCGGCCGGGCGCCAGGGCATTAGCTCGCGTTGCGCGCGCGCCGACCTGACCCGGCAGCCGGCAACCAGAAAGTACGATTTCCAGGGTTTGGAGAAAGGCATAGGCAAAATGTTCATCGGTATGGAGGGGGCAAAACGAGACGGTGTCCGCGATCAGCGGATCGCGAAAATCGTCGAGCTTGCACCGCCGGAACGGCTGCTCGCAGAGCTGTCGTTAGGCGAAGAGCGGGCGAAGGCGGTGGTTCGAGGTCGCGAAGAAGTGCGCGACGTCCTGCAGGGGAAGGACCCGCGGTTGATGGTCGTGGTCGGTCCGTGCAGCGTCCACGATCCGAAAGCGGCGATGGAGTACGCGACGAAGCTGAGCGCGACGGCGCGGAACCTGCGCGAGGAGCTGCTGGTCGTGATGCGCGTCTACTTCGAGAAGCCGCGGACCACGACCGGCTGGAAGGGGCTGATCAACGACCCGCACCTGGACGAAAGCGGCGACGTCAACGCCGGCCTGCGGATTGCTCGCGCGCTTCTGCTGGAGGTGCTCGACACGGGGCTGCCGATCGGCTGCGAGTTCCTCGACCCGATCACGCCGCAGTACATCGCCGACTGCGTCGCTTGGGGAGCGATCGGCGCGCGCACCTCGGAGAGCCAGACGCACCGTCAGCTCGCCTCCGGCCTCTCGATGCCGATCGGGTTCAAGAACCGCACCGACGGCAACATCCAGATCGCCGTCGACGCGGTGCGGGCGGCGGCCGCCTCGCACGCCTTCGCCGGGATCGACGACGCCGGGGCGCCGGCGATCCTGCACACGACCGGCAACCCGAACTGTCACCTGATCCTCCGCGGCGGCCACGGTGAGCCCAACTACTACCCGCCCGAGGTCGAAGACGCCCTCGTTACCCTCGGCGTCGCCGGTCTGCCGGAGCGGCTGGTGATCGACGCCTCCCACGACAACAGCGGCAAGGACCCGGAGAAGCAGTTCTTCGCGGCGGGCGACATTGCCGACCAGGTCGCCGACGGCAACAAGGCGATCGTCGGGGTGATGCTGGAGTCGTTCCTGGTCGAGGGCCGCCAAAACCTGATCCCGGGCGAGGAGCTGACCTACGGGCAGTCGATCACCGATGCCTGCATCGATTGGGAGGACACCGTCTCGGCGCTCGAGCGGTTCGCCTCTGCCGTGGAGGCGCGCCGCGGTTCATGAAGGGCACCGCCCGCGTATGAAAGTCGCTGTCCTCGGGGTGGGCCTGATCGGAGGCTCGATCGGGCTTGCCGCGCGGCAGCGGCTCGACGCCGAGGTCATCGGCTGCGGGCGCAGCCCCGAGCGGCTGCAGCGGGCGGTCGAGCTGGGGGCGATCGACCGAGCGGCCGGCTCACTGGAGGAGGCCTGCGCCGAGGCCGACCTCGTCTTCTGCTGCGCCCCGGTGGCGGTGCTGCCCGAGCAGGCGCGCGAGGCGCTGGCGGCGGCCGGCCCCGAGGCCGTGGTCACCGATGTCGGCTCGACCAAGGGGGAGCTGGTCGGGGCTGTCGGCGGCGACGAGCGCTTCATCGGCGGCCACCCGCTCGCCGGCGCCGAGACCGCCGGGGTCGAGAACGCCCGCGCCGACCTCTTCGAGGGGGCGCGCTGGTACCTGACCCCGACAGAGCGCTCGAGCGGCCTCCACTACGACCGCCTGCAGCGGGCGCTCACGGGCCTCGGAGCGCGGCCGCAGGCGATCGACCCGGCCGGCCACGACCAGCTGATGGCGACGATCAGCCACCTGCCGCACGTCCTCGCCAACGTCCTCGCGGCGGCGGCGGCGCGGTCGCTGACCGAGGACTCCGAGCGCCTGCCCGACGTCGGCCCGAGCTTCCGCGACGCGACCCGGGTCGCCGGCTCCAACCCGGCGATCTGGGCCGACATCTTCGCCAGCAACCGCGAGGCGGTTGCCGGGTCGGTCGACGCGGTCGCCGCCCGCCTGCGCGAGGCGGCGGAGTTGATCCGCAGCGGCGACCGGGAGGCGCTGGCGGCCTGGCACGGCGCCGCCGGCGAGGACCGCCGCCGCCTGCTCGAAGCCGAGTCGGAGGCCGGGCCGCTGCGAGAGCTCCGCATCGTCGTCTCCAACAAGCCCGGGACGATCGCCGAGCTGGCCCTGGCCCTCGGCGAGGCCGGGGTCAACATCGAGGACATGGCGCTGCACCCGGCGCCGGACATGACCTCCGGCGCGGTCTCTCTCTGGGTGGGAGGCGACGAGCAGGCCCGCAAAGCGGAGGGCCTGGTCCGCGAGCTCGGCCACACGGTCTCGGTGGTCGACGCCGACGAGTCGTAGATAGGGTCGCGCGATGAGCCGCACCCGCTTCGCGCCCTCCGGACCCCTGTATGGATGGCTGCGCCCGCCCGCAGACAAGTCGATCTCCCATCGGGCGGCGTTGATCGCGGCGATGGGGGAGGGAGAGACCATCGTCGAGGGGTATCTCGATGCGGCAGATACCCGTTCGACGCTTGAGGCAGTCAAGGCGCTGGGCGCGGAGGTGGTCGAGGAAAAGCTGGGTGAGGGGGAGGGGACCGCGGGTGCGCGAGGGCTCCAGCTGCGGATTCGCGGCGTCGGGTTGCGGAATCCCCAGCAGGCGGACATCGACGTCGGCAACGCGGGGACCCTGCTCCGGTTGTTGCCGGGATGGGTGGCAGGACAGGCAGCAGGCGAGTGGACCTTGAACGGCGATGAGTCGATCCGCCGACGCCCGGTCGATCGGATCGCGATCCCGCTGCGCGAGATGGGCGCTGACCTCTCGGCGCGTGAAGACCGGCTGCCGCCGCTCCAGGTCCGCGGAGCGCCGCTGCACGGCATCACCTACGAGATGCCGATCGCCAGCGCCCAGGTGAAGTCCTGCGTGCTCTTTGCCGCCCTGCTGGCGGAGGGCGAAACGCGGGTGGTCGAGCCTGCACCGAGCCGCAACCATACGGAGGCCATGCTCCGGGCCGCGGGCGTCTCGCTGACGAGCGAAGAGAACGTAGTCGTAGTCCAGCCTGCTGAGAAACTCGAACCCGACGACCTCCTCGTCCCCGCCGACATCTCCTCGGCCGCCTTCTTCCTCACTGCTGCAGTTCTCGTCCCTGGAAGCAAGGTGGAGCTGAGATGGGTTGGCGTCAACCCCACTCGCACCGGGCTACTCGCGATCCTCAAACGCATGGGCGCTGAATTCGAGTTCGACCAGGAAGCCGAGAGCGGAGGAGAGCGAGTCGCCACTCTCAGCGCGGTTCATGCATCTCTCCAGGCCACCGAAGTCGGTGGTGCCGAGATCCCGCTGGCGATCGACGAGCTGCCACTGGTCGCCCTCGCGGCCTGCTTCGCCGAGGGCACGACGACCATCCGCGACGCCGGGGAGCTGAGGCGCAAGGAGTCCGACCGGATCGAGACCGTGACTGCGGCCCTGCGGGCGCTCGGCGGGCATGTGGAGCCGACGGAGGACGGAATGGTCATCGAGGGCACGGGTGGCCTACGGGGCGGCTCGATCGACTCCCACGGCGACCACCGGATCGCGATGCTCGGCGCCGTTGCCGGCCTCGCCTCACGCGAGGGCGTCGAGGTCCACGGGATGGAGGCCGCGGCCGTCAGCTACCCCGGCTTCGAGTCCGACCTCGCCTCCCTCGCCTGCCGCTGAAGACCGTTTCCGCCCTTTTCCTCCCTATAGCGAGGAAAAGTCTGGAAACGACGATGAATACGCTGCCGGGATGGTGATCGCGATCGACGGGCCCGCCGGGGCCGGGAAGTCCACGGTCGCGCGCGCCGTCGCCGGCGAGCTCGGCTTCACCTACCTCGACTCGGGGGCGATGTACCGGTGTGTGGCGCTGGCGGCGCTTTGGAACGGCGTCGACCTCGACGACAGCGCTTTGCTGGGCGAGCTGGCGGAGGGCCTGGAGATCGGCTTCGACGGTCCGCGCGTGCTGCTCGGCGAGCGCGACGTCAGCGGCGAGATCCGTACCCCGGAGGTCAGCGCCGCCGCCTCCCGCGTCTCTGTCCACCCGCGGGTGCGCGCCGCGATGGTCTCCCGCCAGCAGACCCTGATCGCCGCCGGCCGCTACGTCGCCGAGGGGCGGGACATCGGCACCGTTGTCAGTCCGGACTCGCCGCTGAAGATCTTCCTCACCGCCTCCGACGAGGAGCGGGCGCGGCGGCGCGCCGCCGAGACCGGCGAGGACGTCGAGGCGGTGCTCGAGGCGCAGCGACGGCGCGACGCGCGCGACACCGAGCGCGAGCACGGGGCGCTGCGGCCGGCCGACGACGCGGTGGAGTTGGACACGACGGGGCTGACCCTCGACGAGGTCGTCGCCCGGGTCGTCGCCCTGGCCCGCGAGCGGGGGCTCGGATGAGCCTGCCCACCGTCGCCATCGTCGGCTTCCCCAACGTCGGCAAGAGCACCCTCGTCAACCGCCTCGTCGGCGGCAACGAGGCCGTCACCTCGCCCGAGCCCGGCGTCACCCGCGACCGCAAGCGGCTGGCGACCGAATGGAACGGCGTCGCCTTCGAGCTGGTCGACACCGGCGGCATCGACCTCGGCGACGAGGCGGAGCTGGCGCGCGACGTGCAGGCGCAGGCGCGGGTGGCGATCGCCGAAGCCGACGCGATCCTGCTCGTCGTCGACGGTCGTGCCGGCCTCCGCGCCGGCGACGCGGAGCTGGCGAAGACGCTGCGGGGCGGCGACGTCCCCGTGCTCGTCGTCGTCAACAAGGCCGATCGCGCGAACGACTACGGAATCGCCGCCGAATTCCACGCGCTCGGGCTCGGCGATCCGCTCCCCGTCTCCGCCACCCACGGCCTCGGCACCGGCGACCTCCTCGACGCGACCGTCGCCGCGCTCGGCGAGCTCGTGCTCCAGGGCGACGAGGACGAGGCGACCCGCGTCGCCGTCGTCGGCCGCCCCAACGTCGGCAAGTCCTCGCTCGTCAACGCCTTCCTCGGCTCCGACCGGGTGATCGTCTCGGACATCGCCGGCACCACCCGCGACGCGATCGACACCCGGCTGGAGGTCGACGGCCGGCCCGTAGTTCTCGTCGACACCGCCGGGCTGCGGCGGCGCTCCAAGGTCGCCGGCACGGTCGACTACTACGCGCAGCTGCGCTCGGAACGGGCGGTTGAGCGCGCCGACGTCGCGATCGTCGTCTGCGATGCCGCCGAGGGCGTCACCGCCGAGGACCTGCGGGTCTCCGAGATGGCGATGAAGGCCGGCTGCGCCAGCCTCCTGGTGCTGAACAAGTGGGACATCAGCGAGACCGACATCGATGACGCCCGCGCGCGGGTCGAGCGGAAGCTGCGGTTGCGCCCGGCGGTCATCACCGTCTCGGCGAAGCGCGGGCGCAACGTCGGCGCGCTGCTGCCGCGGGCGCTGCGGTTGGCTGACAAGGCCGCCGAGCGCGTGCCGACGCCGGAGCTCAACCGCTTCGTCGCCGACGTCGTCGCCAAGAACCCGCCGCCGTCCCGGCGCGGCAAGCGACTGCGGCTCTATTACGCGGCGCAGGTGGGGGAGAGCCCGCCCCGGGTCGCAATCCAGGTCAACGACCGCAGGCTGATCACCCGCGACTGGGCCTACTACCTGGAGAACCGGATGCGGGAGACCTATGAGCTCGAGGGCGTGCCGCTGATCATCGATTTCGTCCCCGCGTCGGGTCGCCGCCGCTACGGAGATTGACCGGCGTCTTCACTCGACATTCCTTTACTCTTCCCGCCATGTCTTCTTCCAAGCCGCTCGCCGAGGGCGAGTACCTCTTCACGTCGGAGTCGGTCACCGAGGGCCATCCGGACAAGGTCGCCGACCAGATCTCCGACGGCGTCCTCGACGCGATCATGCGCGAGGACCCGGGCGGCCGCGTCGCCTGCGAGACCCTCGTCAACACCGGTATGGCCGTGGTCTCGGGGGAGATCTCGACCGACGTCCACCTCAACATCCCGGAGATCGTCCGCGAGACGGTGCGCGGGATCGGCTATCAGGGGGGCGGCTACGGATACGACTGCGACCACATCTCGGTGATCGTCTCGATCGACGAGCAGTCGCCCGATATCGCCCAGGGCGTCGACCAGGCCTACGAGACCAAGGTCGACCCGAGCGACACCGACGAGCTCGACGTCGCCGGTGCCGGCGACCAGGGAATGATGTTCGGCTACGCCAGCGACGAGACCGAGGCGCTGATGCCGACGCCGGTGCACCTGGCGCATCGTCTGGCGGAACGCCTGGCCGCGGTGCGCAAGGACGGCTCGATGGGCTACCTCGGCCCCGACGGCAAGACCCAGGTCACCGTCCGCTACGCCGACGGCCGCCCGGTCGCGGTCGAAAAGCTCCTGATCTCCACCCAGCACGACGAGGGTGTCGACTCCCAGAGCCAGATCAAGCCGGAGCTGTGGGAGAACGTCGTCCTCCCGGTCCTCGAAGCCGAGGTCCCCGGCCGCTTCGACGCGGCCGAGCTGCAGGGCGAGTTCCTCGTCAACCCGACCGGCAAGTTCGTGATCGGCGGCCCGGTCGGCGACGCCGGTCTCACCGGCCGCAAGATCATCGTCGACACCTACGGCGGCATGGCCCGGCACGGCGGCGGCGCCTTCTCGGGCAAGGACCCGTCCAAGGTCGACCGCTCGGCGGCCTACGCGGCCCGCTACGTGGCGAAGAACGTCGTCGCCGCGGGGCTCGCTCAGCGCTGCGAGGTCCAAGTCGCCTACGCGATCGGCGTCGCCCACCCGGTCTCCCTCATGGTCGAGACCTTCGGCACCGGCAAGCTCCCGGACGCCCAGATCTCCCGCCTCGTCGAGGCGGAGTTCGACATGCGCCCCGGCGCCTTCCGCGAGTACCTCGACCTCCACCGCCCGATCTTCCAGAAGACGGCGGCCTACGGCCACTTCGGCCGCAGCGACGACGACTTCACCTGGGAGAAGACGGACCGGGCGGACGCCTTGAGAAGCGTCGCAGGCGCAGAGACCGCCGCGGCGTAGCCAGAAATTCCGGCGTTAGCCGGAAAACGAGCGAACAACTAGCTGGGTAGGGGGGCGAGACAGGCGCCTCTCCGAACTTGTGGGGGCTATGACCCCCCGAATCTCGGAGGAGCAGTCCGCCTGGGCGTGGGCGCTGGCTCGGCGGCAACACGGAGTGATCACCCGCGGGCAGCTACTCGATCTCGGGTTCAGCAGCGAAGCGATCAAACACAGGGTTGGGAAGGGACGACTCCACCCGATCGCCCGTGGCGTCTATGCCGTCGGGCGTCCCCAGCTGAGCCCTGAGGGACGTTGGATGGCGGCTGTGCTCGCCTGCGGACCCGAGGCCGCCCTGAGCCACCGAAGCGCTGCCGCCCTCTGGGGCTTTGGCGAGGAGCACCGCGCCTACATCGACGTCATGGTCCGCCGCGCCTCCGAAGCCCGAATCCGCGGCATCCGCTGTCACCGCCGCCCTACCCTGCCTGTTTGCGACCTCACCAAACGGTCTGGAATTCCGCTGACCACGCCTGTTCGGACCTTCCTCGATCTAACGAAGGTGGCGGGACCCAAGACGCTCGAGCGGGCGGTCAACGAGGCGGACAAGCTCGACGTGATCGACGCCGACTCCCTGCGCAAGGCGTTGGATGACCGCGCCGGAGAGCCCGGGGTCCGCCCGCTGCGAGCGATCCTCGACGAGCACACCTTCCGCCTCTCCGACGACGAACTCGAACGACTCTTCCGCCCGCTCGCCACCGCGGCCGGGCTGCCGACGCCGCTGACCAAAGTCATGGTCGACAAGTTCGAGGTCGACTTCTTCTGGCCCGAGCTGGGGCTTGTCGTCGAGACCGACGGCTGGCGCTACCACCGCACCCCGTCTGCGCAGACGCGTGACGCTCTCCGCTTCCAGCGCCATGTTGCCTCCGGCCTGACCCCGCTCCGCTTCTCCCACTACCAGGTGAAGTACGAACCCCGGCACGTGGAAGAGATCTTGAGAAAGACCACTGCGAACTTACGCGGCCACCCTGCACCCTCACCAGGCAAGTAAGGGTGCAGGGTGGCCGCGACCGGGGCGCGTCAGGGGGATCAACAACGAGCGGGGTGGGGACCTTCAAGGCGCCGCTCCGAACTTGAGGCCCCTATGGGGGACCAAATCTCGGAGTCGCTACCGCGGTCCCGGCGGCTGGGCCTCGCCGAGACCGTGGGTGCCTGCCGACGCCACTCCGGTCGCTTTGTCGACCGCTTCCACGACCTCACCCGGGTTGGCCACGCCGTTGAAGACGAAGTTGTAGTCGTCGCTTGCCGCCGTATCGAAGTCGACGTCGCCGATCTGCATCAGGCGCTGGTAGACGGACTGGCGGTAGTTGACGTTCTGGACTCGCTCCAGGCGCGTCTCCTGGACCTCTTTGGAGATGATCCCGCGCTTGATGTTGAGGCGGCGGTCGGTGATCGTGTACGTCGTCGCCACCCGCTTGACGAAGCCGGCCAGGACGGTGACGGCGAGGACGACGAGGATCACCAGGAAGGCCGTGCCGTTGTCCTTCACCAGCTTCGCGATCACGCCGAGGATCACCGCGACGAGGACGCCTTTGAGGTAGAAGCCGAGGATCGCCCGCCAGGACGGGTGCCCCTCGAAGAGGACGCGCTCGCCGGGGTGAAGGTTGATGCTCACGCGGCCAGCATATGACCTCGGTCGGCCGCAGGCCAGGGCATCCCCGGCCCCCCATAACCTCGGTCGATGGCGATTCTCCGGGTCGAGCCCCTGACCACCGCGCGCGCGCTGCGTGGTCCCTTCGACTACCGCCGCCCGGAGGCGATGGCCGACGTCGGCGTCGGCAGCGTCGTCCGGGTGCCGTTCGGGCCGCGGCGCCTGCTCGGGGTCGTGGTCGAGGTCGCCGAGGCCTCCGAGCTGCCGCCCGAGCGCCTCGCCGAGCCGATCGAGGCTCTGGAGGCAGGGGCTACGCCGGAGCTGGTGCGGCTCGGCCTCTGGGTCGCCCGCGAGTACTGCTCGACGCCCTCGCGCGGGCTGCAGCTGGTGCTGCCGCCGGGGACGGGAACCGGGAGCGGGGGACGGACCGTGCGCGCGAAGACCGAGCTGCGGGCGGCGATCCTGCCCGCCGGCGAGGCGGCGCTCGACGGCGGCGAGCGCCTGGGGGCCAAGCAGCGCGCCGTGCTCGAGGCGCTGCGCTCGGGCGAGATGTCGGGCGGCGAGCTGGCGACGGCGGTCGGCTCCGATCGCCAGACGCTGCGCCGGCTCGAGAGCCGCGGCCTCATCTCCACCCGCACCGTCGGCGTCCGCCGCATCCCCGGCGAGTCCGGCCTCAGCGGCGGCGCCGCCAGTCCCGAGCTGCTCCCCGAACAGGCCGACGCGGTCGCGGCGCTCGTCTCCGCCCTCGACGGCGAGGCCGGTTCCGAGCGGCAGCTGCTCCTCCACGGCGTCACCGGCTCCGGCAAGACCGAGGTCTACCTGGCCGCGGTGGAGGCGGCGCTGGAGCGGGGTAAGGGGGCGATCGTCCTCGTCCCGGAGATCGGCCTCGCGCCGCAGGCCGTAGCCCGCTTCCGCGCCCGCCTCGGCGACCGCTTCGCGGTCCTCCACTCGGCCCTCTCCGCCGGCGAGCGCTACGACGAGTGGCGACGGCTGCGAAACGGCGAGGCCAGCGTCTGCGTCGGGCCGCGCTCGGCCGTCTTCGCCCCGGTCCGCGACCTCGGATTGATCGTCATCGACGAGGAGCACGACGCCTCCTACAAGCAGGAAGGCGACCCCAGCTACGACGCCCGCGCCGTCGCCCGCAAACGCGCCGCCGACAACGGCGCCGTGCTCGTCGCCGGCACCGCGACCCCGCGCCCGGAGAGCTGGCTGGAGCTACCGCGGCTGGAGCTGCCACGGCGGGTCGACGGCCGCCGGATGCCGCCGGTCCACCTCGTCGACATGCGCGAGGCCGACCCCCGCTCCGGCCCCGTCCACGCGGAGACCTGGGAGGCCTTGGACGGGGTGCGCGCGGCCGGCGCCAAGGCAATCGTGATGATCAACCGCCGCGGCTTCGCGCCCTGGCTCACCTGCCGCTCCTGCGGCCATCACTGGGACTGCCCCAACTGCGACGTCTCCCTGATCGTCCACCGCCAGAGCGAGCGCCTCGTCTGTCACCACTGCGCCCACTCCGAGCGCCAGCCGCGCGCCTGCCCCGAGTGCGGCTCGACGACCCTCTCGCAGGCCGGCGCCGGCACCGAGCGGATCGAGGCCCTGCTGCGGGAGCGGCTCGAGCCGATGCCGGTGATGCGCCTCGACTCCGACACCGCCGCCGAGCGCGGCGCCCACGCCCGCATCCTCGCCCGCTTCGACGATGCCCCCAGCGCCGTCCTCGTCGGCACCCAGATGGTCGCGAAGGGCCACGATTTCCCCGAGGTGACGCTGAGCGCGATCCTCGACGCCGACGCGACCCTCCGCTTCCCCGACTTCCGCGCCGAGGAGCGGACCTTCGCGATGGTCGCCCAGCTCGCCGGCCGCTCGGGCCGCGGCGAGGCCGGGGGAGAGGTGATCGTGCAGACGCTGGCGCCGCAGGCGGCCAGCATCGAGCACGCCGCCCGCCACGACTCCGCCGGCTTCCTCGAGCTGGAGCTGAATCGCCGCGAGATCCTCCGCTACCCGCCCTTCTCGCACCTGACCCGGATCAACCTCGCCTCCGAACACGAGGCCAAGGTCGATGCGACGGCCGCCGCCGTCGCCGGCGACCTCCGGGGCTCGCTGCCGAACCGCTCGGAGCTGCTGGGCCCGGCGCCGATGTTCCGGGTCCGCAACCGGCACCGGCGGCGAATCCTGATCAAGGCCGAGGACCGCGCGGGGACGGTGGCGGCGGTGCGTGAGGTGGTCGAGCGGCGTGCGGCCGACCGCTCACTGAAGGACGTCGCGATCGGCGTCGACGTCGACCCGCAGTAGCGCCGCCTCGGCCAGGCGCTCGGCGGCGCCCGGGTGGGTCGAGAGGTAGAGGTTGGGCTCGATCAGCTCTAGCTCGATCAGGGCTGGGTTGCCGTTGAGGTCGTCGACGAGGTCGACGCGCGCGTAGAGCGGTGGCTCGTCGAGCTGGGCGAAGGCCCGTTCGGCAACCTGGAGGTGAGCGGGTTCAGGCTGGGCTGACTCGACGGTTCCGCCCCAGATCGATTGGACGCGGAAGTCGCCCTCGGCCGGGCGCTTGCGGGCGGCATGGGAGAAGGTGGCGCCGATGTAGATCAGAGAGAGCTCGCCTTCCGCTTCCAAGGAGGGGAGGAAGGGCTGGACCATCGCGTCGTGGCGCGAGAGGACCTCGGCCATCGCCTCTTCCGCCTTGCCTGTGTCTGCTCGCACCCGGTGCAGGTTCCTGGCGCCGAGGTCGACGACGGGCTTGATCACAGCCTCGTCCCAGCCTTCGCGGGAGAGGATCTCCTCGATGTCGACCTGCGTCTCGCGCTCGATCCAGACGGTCGGCACCGTCGGCACGCCGCCCTCCGCCAGCTCCCGCAGGTAGGTCTTCTCGCTGTTCCAGGCGATCAGATCGGCCGGGTTGTGGAGCGCGGTCGCCGCCGCTACGCGCCTGGTCCAGGCGAGGAACTGCTGGTGCTTGTCGGGGTAGTCCCAGGTTGAGCGAACGAGGCAGAGGTCGAAGCCGTCCCAGTCCGGCTCCGCCTCGTCCCAGACGACCGACAGAGCCTCCGCGCCCCACGCCTGCAGCGCCTCCCGCAGCAGACGGTCGTCGACCTTCAGCTCCTCGTATGCGGCGCAGGTGGCGATCGCGATCCGTGGCCTGGCGTTCCTCATCCACGCAGGAAGTATCAGAACGGATTGGCCTTTTAGACTCAGCCTCGATGAGCGACGAGGTGAAAACGCCCGAGCGCGAGGACGAGGAGCGCCGGCTCGAACTGGAGATGCTGGAGCGCCGGGAAGCGGCGCTCGCCCACATTGTCCAGTTCGGCGACCCGGTCCTGAAGAGCAAGGCCTCGCCGGTCTCCAACTTCGGCCCTGACCTGCGCGCCGAGGTCGAGCGGATGATCGCGATCATGCAGGACGGGCTCGGGATCGGGCTGGCGGCGACGCAGCTCGGCGTCCTGCGGCGCCTGCTCGTCTTCCAGGCGGGGCCGGAAAGCGAGCCGACCGCCCTCGTCAACCCCGAGGTCGAGTGGCTCTCCGACGAGTTCGCGGTCGCCGAGGAGGGCTGCCTCAGCCTGCCGCGGGTGACGATGGACGTCGAGCGCCCGCTCTACGCGCGCTTCAGCGGCCGTGACGTCGAGGGGGAGCCGATCGTGATCGAGGCGGCCGGGCTCGAGGCGCGGGTCCTCCAGCACGAGATCGACCACCTCGACGGGGTCTTGATCCTCGACCGCACCCCCCGCGAACAGCGCAAGGCGGCGCTGCGGGCCCTGCGCGAAGGCGGCAGCTACAGCCCCTCCTCGGAGGAAGAGATCGTCGACGAGGACGAGCTGCGCGAGCCGCCCGCCGAAGCGTGAGGACCGCCTACCTCGGCACCTCGGACTTCGCCGCCACGGTGCTGCGGCGTCTGGCGGCCTCGCCGCACCGTCCCGCGCTCGTCGTCACCCCGCCCGACCGCCGCCAGGGCCGTGGCCGCAAAGTGAAGCCGCCGCCGGCGGCGATCGCTGCGCAAGAGCTGGGGCTGGAGCTATTGCAGGCCGAGAACGTCAACGAGGAGGGGGCGCTGGAGCGGATCCGCGCCGCCCGGCCCGAGGCGGTGGTCGTCTGCGCCTTCGGGCAGCTGATCCGCGAGCCGCTGCTCTCCGAGTTCCCGATGCTGAACGTCCATCCCTCGCTGCTGCCGCGCTGGCGTGGGGCGGCGCCGATCGAGCGGGCGATCATGGCCCGCGACGAGAAGACCGGCGTCTGCGTGATGCGGCTGACCGAGGGGCTCGACTCCGGGCCGGTCGCGCGCAGCATCGAGCTGCCGCTGAACCCCGACGAGGACTTCGAGCAGCTATCCGCCCGGTTGGCGGAGGTCGGCGCCGAGTTGCTGCTGGGCGCCCTCGACGAAGCCGAAGAAGGCCGGCTCGAGTTCGTCGAGCAGGACGAGGACGGCGTCACCTACGCCGAGAAGATCGAACCCGGCGAGCGCCGCCTCGACCCCGAGCGCCCCGCCGCCGAGCTGGCCGCGAAGGTGCGGGCGTTGACCCCGCACGTCGGTACCTACCTGGAGCTCGAGGAGGGGGAGCGGCTCGGCGTCCGCCGCGCCCACGCGGTCGGCGACGCAGTCGAGTGCGGCAAGCTCGAAGAGCGCGATGGCTCGCTCCTGCTCGGCACCGCGGAGGGATCGCTGCGGCTCGAGCTCGTCCAGCCCCCCGGCGGCAAGCCGATGGCCGCCGATGCCTACCTCCGCGGCCACCCTCTGCCGGGCGGATGAGCGGCGCCCCCGGGCGGGTCTCTCCCGCCCGCGCCCTCGCCTTCGCGACGATCCGGGCGACCTTCGAGGACGACGCCTTCACCGAGCGCGCCTTCCGCGCCGAGGCCGACCGGCTCGGCCTCGGCGGCCGCGACCGCGCCCAGGCGCAGCGCCTCAGCTACGGCGCGGTCCAGCGCCGCGGCACCAGCGACGTCGCGATCGAACGGCTGGCGAAGCGCTCGACCCGGCTGCTCGACCCGCCGGTGCTGGCGGCGCTGCGGCTCGGCCTCTACGAGCTGCTGTTCGCCGACGCCACGCCCGACCACGCCGCCGTCGACCAGGCGGTCGAGCTGACCAAGGCGGCCGGCGCCGCGCACGCATCCGGGCTCGTCAACGCGGTCCTGCGCCGGGCGATCCGCGAGCGCCCGCAGCTCGTCGCGCAGCTGCTGGAGAACGACGACGATCCCAGCGCCGCGGCGGTCGCCGACTCGGTGCCGAAGTGGCTGGCGGAGATGTGGTGGCGGGAGCTCGGCACCGACGCGGCGCGCTCGGCCCTTGCCGCCTGCAACCAGCCCGCCGAGGTGGCGATGCGGGTCAACCGCCTGCGCACCGACCGCGAGGCGATGCGTGCGCAGCTGCGCGGGACCGGGGTAGAGGCGCGCGCGCCGGAGGCCGCCTGGCCGCTCGCCGCGCCGGAGTCGATCGTGATCGCCGGGCGCACCGGCGAGGCGGTCCCGGCGGCGATCGCCGCCGGCGAGCTGACCCCGCAGAGCCGCGGTTCGGCGGCCGTGGTCGAGGTGCTCGACCCACAGCCCGAGGAGCACGTCCTCGACCTCTGCGCCGGCCCCGGGATCAAGACCGGGCAGATCGCCGAGCGGATGGGCGACCGCGGCGTCCTCATCTCGGTCGAGCTCGACCCCGCGAGGGCCGGCGAAGTCGCCGACCAGGCGACCCGCCTCGGCCTCCGCAGCGTCACCGTAATCGAGGTCGACGCCCGCGAGGCGCAGGTGGGACAGGACTTCGACCGCGTCCTGCTCGACGCTCCTTGCTCGGACCTCGGCACCCTCGCCTCCCGGCCCGACGCGCGCTGGCGCAAGTCGCCGAAGACGATCGGTCGGCTGACCGAGATCCAGGACGGGCTCCTGCGCTCGGCCGTCACGGCGCTGCGCCCCGGCGGCACCCTCGTCTACTCGACCTGCACGATCTCCCGCCGCGAGAACGAGGACCGGATCGCCGCCCTGCTCCGCGCTTCCGAGGCGGGCGAGGTGCCCGCGCTCGAGCTCGACGACCTCGGCGCCGGGGTGCCGGAGCTGGCCGCCCCGGCCGAGCGACGCTGCCTGCAGCTGCGCCCCGACCGCGACCGCACCACCGGTTTCTTCATCGCCCGCCTGACCAGAGCGGGATAGCGAAACTTTCGCCGGCGGCCATGGTTTTCACTGCACCTGCACGACCAGGCATGATTAGCCCGATGAGCGACCCCCACCAGTCAACGCAGGAGGATTCGAACCCTCTTGGCCGCGCCCCGTGTCCGAACTGCGGCGAGCCCTGGCTGCGCCCGACCCAGCTGCCCGGCCGCCTGCGCTGCGTCAACTGCCTCAGCCGCTTCGAACTCGTCTCCCAGTGCCCCAACTGCGGCGAGCACCAGACGATCGCCCGGATGAGCCATACGGCCGACATGGAATGCCAGTCGTGCGGCTCATCCATGCTCAGAGAGGCATAGCCGCGTCCGCACGCGCTCAGTAGGCTGCGCCCCGTGAGCGAGCGGATGCAGGAGTTACTGGGGGAGAAACGGGTCGCGCCGTCGGTCCTCTCCGCCGACATGGGGCGGCTGGGCGCCCAGGTCGCCGAGGTGATGGACGCCGGCGCCCGGGTCATCCACTTCGACGTCATGGACGGGCACTTCGTCCCCCCGATCACGATCGGGCCGCTGGTCCTCAGCGGGATCGCCGACCAGGTCCACGAAGCCGGCGGGGTCGTCGACGTGCACCTGATGATCGAGGCGCCGGAGCGCCAGATCGGCGACTTCGCCAAGGCCGGGGCCGACTCGATCACCTTCCACGAGGAGGCAACCCCGCACGCCCACCGCACCCTGACCGCAGTCCGCGAGCTCGGCTGCCTGGCCGGGATCGCGATCAACCCCGGGACCCCGGTCGAGGCGGTGCAGGAGCTGCGCGGGCTCGCCGACATCGTTCTCTGCATGAGCGTCAACCCGGGCTGGGGCGGGCAGTCGTTCATCAAGACTTCGCCGGAGAAGGTCGAGCGGCTGATGCCGCTGGTCGGCGGGGCCGCGATCGAGGTCGACGGGGGCGTCGACAAGGACACCGCCGGCCCCCTCGCTGCTGCCGGCGCCCACCTCTTCGTCGCCGGGTCAGCTGTTTTCGGAGCCGACGATCCCGCTGCCGCTTACGCCGAGATCGCTGCTGCGGCCGGGGCCGCCTGAGCGCCCCCGCGCGATCAGGGCGCCGGTCACCTCCTGCCACCATGCGCGCTCGGAGGCATCGACGTCATCCCGTGCGGCGCGGCCCTCGCACCAGCCGGCCAGCGCCCGCCGCCCGCCGATCGCGACGAGGCCGGCGCTCATGACTGCGTATCGCCCGTCGGCAAGCGCCACGAGGTAGGCGCCGCGCTCGCTGCGGTCGCGCATCACCCTGACGATCGGGATGCCGTCGATCTCCTCGCCGAGCTCGCCGCCACCGCGCGCCGGGCGCACCGTGAAGACCTGCGAGGCGCCGCGCCGGGGCATCGCCGGCGGGGCCGGCCTGCCGATCGGCCCTTTGGCCCAGTGACCGGTCAGCCCCTCGACCTCGTCGCGGAGCTCGCTGCGGACGAGGATGTGGAGCTCGTCGCCCTCCTGCAACTCGGTCGAGCCCCGCGGCGGCATCGCGTTGCCGTCGCGGACGATCACGTTGACCAGCGCCTCGCGCGGCAGCTCGAGGTCACGGACCCGGTGACCGGCGATCGCCGCCCCCTCTGGAATCCGGTAGGCGATCACGTCGCCGCCCATGCGGCGGATCCGGCCCGACTCCAGCAGCCGCCGGGGCAGCGCCGGCTCGTCGGTGGTCAGCCCGAGCCGCGTCGCCAGGGGCTCGAAGGAGGCGCCCTGAACGAGGGTCGAGGTGACGACGACGAAGAAGACGATCGCAAACTCTTCCTGACCGCCGGCGATCCCGGCGACGACCGGGAAGGTGGCGAGCCAGATCGGCGTCGCCCCGCGCAGCCCGGCCCATCCGAGCATCAGCCGCTCGCGCACGTTGAGCGGCGCCAGCGCGGTGGCGGCGAAGGTCGCAAGCGGGCGGGCGACGAGGATCAGCACGGCGGAGAGCGCGAGGCCCTTCAGCGCCACGTCGTCGAGCTGGCTGGGAAAGACCAGCAGGCCGAGGAGGATGAACAGCGCCAGCTGGGCGACCCAGCCGAGCCCCTCGTGGAAGGCGACGACGGTGCGGCGGGCGGGGATGTTGGCGCCGCCCAGCGCCAGCGCGGCCAGGTAGGTGGCGAGCAGGCCGGAGCCGTGGGCGACCTCGGCGAGGCCGTAGGAGAGGGCGGCGATCGCGACCGTCGCCACCGGGTAGATCCCGTCGGTCGGCAGCCGTACCCGGCTCAGGGCCGCGACGGCGAGGCGGCCGACCAGGTAGCCGACCCCGATCCCGACGACGATTTTGACTACCAGCAGCCCGGCCATGTCCGCGATCCCGTAGCCGGGCTCCTGGATCCATTCGATGAACCCGATTACCAGCAGCAGCGCCACCGGGTCGTTCATCCCGGACTCACCCTCGAGCGAGCGCGCCAGCCGCTTCTCCAGGGTCGAACGGCGCAGGACGGCGAAGATCGCGGCCGAGTCGGTGGCGGCGATCGCGGCACCGACGATCATCCCTTCTAGGGTGCCGACGTCGAAGATCAGCTTCGCGGCGAAGCCGGCGACCACGGCGGTGAGGACGGTGCCGATCGTCGCCAGCGAGGCGGCCGTCCCCAGCACCGGCCGGATCTCCGGCCAGCCGGCGGTAAGGCCGCCCTCGAAGAGGATCAGGACGAGCGCGATCGTCCCCAGCGTCCGCGCCAACTCCATGTTGGAGAACTCGATCCCGCCGATCCCCTGCGAGCCGGCGAGCATGCCGAGGGCGAGGAAGAGCAGCAGACCGGGGACGCGGACGCGGTCTGCGAGCAGGGCGCCGACGATGCCCGCGCCCAGGAGAGCGCCGGCGATGAGGATCAGCTCGGCGTCATGGTGCCCCATCGAGGGAACCTAAAGGAAGCGCCTTACGTGTTCTCGTCGATCGAGGCGAGCCGCAGCTCGAGTTCCTCCGTCGACCCCTCGCGCGGGATGTCCTCCTCGCGCCCGTGCGGGTAGCGGTAGACGAGGTAGAGGAGGGCGAAGAGGACGCCGGCGGTGAGGGCGAACCCGATCTCGACGCGGCGGAACTCGTCGCCGACGATCGGGAGGAAGTTCCAGAGGATGAAGAAGGCGGCGCAGGAGATCCAACGGACCGCGGCGCGGCGCACCTGGCCCTGGGCGAGGCAGGCCTGGTTGAGGGTGACCGAGCCGAGGTAGAGGCCCATCCCCAGCGTCACCAGCAGCAGCCCCGGCCGGTCGTAGGTGAACTTGTCGCTGAAGGCGATCTGCATCAGCTTCGGCCCGGCGATGAGGACGACGAGGGCGGTGAAGGCGGTGAAGGCGCCGACGCCGAGGAGGACGCCGCGGACCGAGCGGTGGAATTCGCGCTCGCTGTCCGGCGCAGTCGAGGTATGGAGGCTGGTGAGGTGGGGGAGGATGCTGGTCGAGACCGCCTGGAAGAGCTGCAGCGGCGCCCGCGCCAGCATCAGGACGTTGAAGATGAAGCCGGCGGCGGAAGCGCCGAGCAGGCCGCGGGTGACGAGCGGGCCGGCGTTGAGGAAGGCCTGTTCGCTGAACATGATCACGAGCACGGCCGCGGCGAAGCCCGAGCCCTCTTTCATCGTGAAGTCGTCAGGCGCGGCCCCCTCCGCTTCGCGTCCGGGGGCCGCTTGGGGCGTCGCCTGTACTTTTTTCGCCCGCCGGGCGAAGGCGAACGGCACCACCATCAGGCTCAGGCTCGGCGCGGCGACGATCCCGACCGCGACCCAGGACTGGCCGCTGAGCAGCCCGACCGCGACCAGAACCGCGAAGAGGGTGCGGAAGCAGGACTCGGAGAGGATCAGCGCCGTGAACAGGCCGAAGGTCCGCTGGCCGGCGAGGAAGCCGCGGGCGAAGTAGCTGGCGGCGTAGAAGAGGACGGCGCCGAAGAAGACCCAGTAGAGGGTTTCGTTGCCTTCGAGGAGGTCGTCCTGGATCGGCCCCCGCAGGACGAGGGCGAGGACGGCGAAGAAGAGCGCCAGCCCGATCTGGATCGTCGAGGCGACGCGCAGCTCCTGGCGCAGCGGTTCGCCTTTCGCCAGCCGCTCGGAGACGTGGCGGCTGAGCAGCTGTTCGACCGGCCGGTAGAGGGTCGAGATGGTGATGAAGACCGCCGACCAGAGGACGGTGATCTGCCCGTAGTCGGGCTTGGAGAGGGTGTGCGAGGCGATCAGGAAGTAGGCGTAGGTGATCAGCCCGGTGAGGCCGACGCCGATCGCCAGGAAGCTCGCGGTTTTCCCGTATTCGGCGGCGTTGACCTCCTCGCCGCCTTTGCGCCCAGCCTCGCTCACTCGGTCTCGTGCCCGACCGGCTTGCCGCCGCGCTCGTAGTGGGAGGGCTCGATCCCCAGTTGCAGCTCGACCCGCCGCACCCGCTCGAAGACGCGCTGCGTCATCACCCGCTGGCCGGCGAGGAGGTCGCCGATGACGCCGAGGGCGAAGAGCTGGACGGCGGCGATGAAGAGGACGGCGCCGAGGATCAGCGACTGCACGTGGCCGGTGCTGTCGCCGTTGAAGATCGCGTCGATCAGGAACGGCAGCCAGGCGCAGAGGGCGAGGAGGAGGACGACGGCGCCGGCGGCCGCGAAGGCACGCAGCGGCTCGTAGCGGGCGTAGATGCGGAGGATCGCCGGCGCGTTGCGACGCACGTAGGAGCCGGTTGAGGCGAAGAGGCGGGACTCGCGCGTCTTCGGGTTGGTCCCGACCTCGACCTCGTCGACGGCGACGAGCATCTTGCCGGCCTGGATCAGGCTCTCCAGCGTGTAGGTGAAATTGTCGACGACCAGCAGCTGCAGGGCGGCCTCGCGGTTGTAGGCGCGGAAGCCGGAGGTGGCGTCGGTGATCTCGGTCCCGGAGAGGCGGCGCACGACCCAGCTGCCGAGCCGCTGCAGCCCCTTCTTGGGGCCGGAGAAGTGGTCGATCCCGGCGACGCGGCGGTCGCCGACGACCATGTCGGCCTCGCCGGCGACGATCGGCGCCACCAGCTTCGCCACGTCGGCGCCGCGGTACTGGTTGTCGGCGTCGGTGTTGACGACGACGTCGGCGCCGAGCTTCAGGCAGGCGTCGAGCCCGGCCTGGAAGCCGGCCGCGAGCCCCTTGTTGTTGGTGAGGCGGACGACGTGCTCGACCCCGCACTCGCGGGCGACCTCGACCGTGCGGTCGGTGCTGCCGTCGTCGATCACCAGCAGCTCGACCTCCTCGAAGCCGGGGAACTCGCGCGGGAGGTCGGCGATCGTCTGAGGAAGGGTCTCCTCCTCGTTCAGGCAGGGAATTTGGATGATGAGCTTCATGGCTTCGAGCGTGGGCGCGCCGGGGGCGGTGCGTCAGGGTATTAGCCCGACCCCCATAACTACGCCGCCGAGGGGGTAAACTCCTCGTTGATTGACGAGTCAATCAGTCGCATGAAAGCCGAGCTCACAGCCATCGATCAAGGCCATCTGCGGCGGGCGCTGGAGCTTGCCGAGGGCGGGCGCGGGCGGGTCAGCCCGAATCCGCTCGTCGGTGCGGTGATCGTCCGCGACGGCGAGGCGATCGGCGAGGGGTTCCACGCCGAGCTCGGGGGGCTGCACGCCGAGCGGGCGGCGCTGGCCGACTGTGGAGAGCGCGGCGAGGACCCGGCCGGGGCGACGATGTACGTGACGCTCGAGCCCTGCGCCCACCAGGGGCGCCAGCCGCCGTGCGTCGAGGCGATCCTCGAAGCGGGGATCGGCCGCGTCATTATCGCCTCCGAGGACCCGAGCGAGAAGGCCGCCGGCCGCGGCCCCGGCATCCTCCGCGACGGCGGCGTCGAGGTCGACTTCGCGTCCGGCGCCGAGGCGACCGCCGCCCGCCGCCTCAACCAGCCCTTCCGCAAGCACGCCCGCACCGGCCTGCCGCTGGTTGTCCTCAAGATGGCGATGTCGCTCGCCGGTCAGACGACGACCGCGCCCGGCGACAGCCCCTGGATCTCCGGTCCGCAGAGCCGCGAGCTCGTCCACCGCTGGCGCGCCGAAGCAGACGCGATCGCGGTCGGCATCGGCACCGTCCTCGCCGACGACCCGCTGCTCACCGCCCGGGTCGAGGGAGCGCGCCAACCGAAACGCGTCGTCTTCGACTCCCAGGCCCGCCTGCCGCTCGACGGCCGGCTCCTGCAGACCCTCGATCAGGCGCCGGTTCTCGTCGTCGTCGCGCCCGACGCGCCGGCCGATCGCGTCGCCGCTCTCAAGGACGCCGGCGCCGAGGTTCTCGTCGCCACCGACGCCGAGGCGGCCTTGCGCGAGCTCGGCCGCCGTGAGGTCACCAGCCTCTTCCTCGAGGGCGGCAAGACCCTCGCATCGGCCTTCCTCGCCGCCGGTCAGCTCGACGAATCCCGTACCTTCATCGCCCCCGTGCTTCTCGGCCGCCAACCAGAGCCCGACCCCGCGGCGTCGTCGGAGCGCGTCGTCGCCCTGGAGTCCTCAACCGAGGCCGTCGGCGGCGACGTCCTGATCACGGCCCGCTTCAAGGAGTGGTGAGGTGTTCACGGGCCTCGTCGAAGACCTCGGAACCGTCGCCTCGCTCGACCGTGGCGGCGAGGGCGCGAGGCTGCGGATCGCCACCCCGCTCGCCGGCGAGCTCGCCCTCGGCGACTCGATCGCGGTCGACGGCTGCTGCCTCACCGCCACGGCGGTGGACGGCGACAGCTTCGAGACCGAAGCGATGAACCAGACCTTGGAGGTCACCGCCCTCGACGGCATCGAGGAGGGCTCGAAGGTCAACCTCGAGCTGGCGATGAAGGTGGGCGACCGTCTGGGCGGCCACATCGTCCAGGGCCACGTCGACGGCGTCGGCACCGTCTCGTCTGTCGCCGACGACGGCTTCGCCAGGCGCGTCAGGGTCGATCTCCCTGCTCGGCTTCTTCAGTTCGTAATCGATAAAGGCTCGATCACCCTCAGCGGCGTCAGCCTCACCGTCGCCGAACTGGGCGATACCTGGGCTGAGGTTTCCCTCATCCCCGAGACGCTGGAGCGGACGAACCTCGGCGATTTGGCGCCAGGAGACCGATTGAACGTGGAGTGCGACGTAGTCGCCAAGTACGTGGAGCGATTGATGTCACCATTCGCCGAAAGGAGCAGGCGTGAGCACGATGGCTGAGACGCAGAGACAAGACCAGGGCACGAAGGCGGGGGAGAGCCCGTTCGCGACGATCGAGGAGGCGATCGAGGAGATCCGCGCCGGCCGCATGGTCGTCGTCTGCGACGACGAGAACCGCGAGAACGAGGGCGACCTGACGATGGCGGCGCAGTTCGCGACGCCGGAGGCGATCAACTTCATGGCCAAGGAGGGGCGGGGGCTGATCTGCCTCTCGCTGACCGGGGAGCGCTGCGAAGCGCTCGGGCTCAACCTGATGGCGGCGAAGAACGAAGCTCCGCTGCAGACCGCCTTCACGGTCTCGGTCGAGGCGCGCGAAGGCGTCACCACCGGGATCTCTGCCCACGACCGCGCCCACACGATCCAGGTCGCGATCGACCCGGGCGCGAAGCCGCGCGACCTCGTCCAGCCCGGCCACGTCTTCCCGCTGAAAGCCAAAGACGGCGGCGTCCTCGAGCGGGCCGGCCAGACCGAGGCCTCGGTCGACCTGGCACGCCTCGCCGGCCTCCATCCGAGCGGCGTGATCTGCGAGATCATGAACGACGACGGGACGATGGCCCGCGTCCCCGACCTCGTCCCCTACTGCGAGAAGCACGGGCTGAAGATGATCACCGTCGCCGACCTGATCGCCTACCGGCGGCGGACCGAGAAACTGGTCGAGCGGGTGGTGGCGACGGCGCTGCCGACCGCCTTCGGCGACTTCCAGGCCGTGGGTTACCGCTCGCTGGTCGACGACAAACACCACGTGGCGATGGTCAAGGGCGACGTCGACGGGGCCGAGGACGTGCTCGTCCGTGTCCACAGCGAGTGCCTGACCGGCGACGTCTTCCACTCGATGCGCTGCGACTGCGGCGAACAGCTGGAAGCGGCGCTCTCGATGATCGAGCGCGAGGGGCGCGGCGTCCTCCTCTACCTCTCCCAGGAGGGGCGGGGGATCGGCCTCCTCAACAAGCTCCGCGCCTACAAGCTGCAGGAGGAGGGGGCGGATACGGTCGAGGCCAACCTCAAGCTCGGCCTGCCCGCCGATCTGCGTGACTACGGGATCGGAGCCCAGATCCTCGGTGACCTCGGCCTGACCAGCATCCGCATCCTTACCAACAACCCGAAAAAGATCATCGGGCTGGAGGGCTACGGGCTTTCGGTCTCGGAGCAGGTGCCGATCGAATCGGTCCCCAATCCCCACAACGACGCGTACCTGCGCGCCAAGCGCGACAAGATGGGCCACCTGCTGCATCACCAGGGCCTTGCCCTCGACGAGGAGATGATCCACGACGAGGAGGAGCGCGACGCCAAGGACGGCAATGGCTGAGGCGGGGGGCTTCCTCGAGGAGTTCAGCGACGAGGAGAAGGCGAAGCTGGAGAAGCTGCAGTTCGCGGTCGTCGTCGGCCGCTTCTACGAGGACCTGGCGCTGCGGCTGCTCGACGGCGCCGACCATGGCTTCCAGATGGCCGGGGTGCCGATCGGCAACGTCACCCACCACTCGGTGCCCGGCGCCTACGAGCTCCCCTTCGCCGCCAAAGAAATCATCGACGGCGTCCGCCGCGACAACGCCCGCCAGAGCGGTGGGATGGAGATCGGCGGTGTCGCCTGCCTCGGCGTCGTCATCCGCGGCGAGACCGACCACTACGACTTCGTCTGCGCCGAGTCGGCCCGCGGCATCCAGGACGTGCAGCTGGCGACCGGGGTGCCCTGCGCCTTCGGCGTCATCACCTGCGACAACATGGAGCAGGCCCTCGCCCGCGCCGGCGGCGACAAGCGCGACCAAGGGCGCAACGCCGCCCTCACCGTCGCCCGCATGGCCCTCCTCAAGCGAGCGGTGGGCGGGTAGGCGCCCGGACGCCTGCACCCTGTACCATCCCGCGACCGATGGCCAAGGTATGTCACAGCTGCGGCAAGGGACCAGCGTTCGGCCAGTCCCGAAGCCACTCGATGGTCGCCACCAAGCGCCGCTTCGACCCGAACCTGCAAAAGGTCCGGATCCAAGAGAACGGCCGCCCCCTTCGCACCTACGTCTGCACCAGGTGCCTGAAGGCGGGCAAGGTCACGAAGGCCGCCTAGCGCCTCAAGCGCCCAAAAGGCGCGAAAAAGCAGCGGGGTAGGGGGAGAGTCCGAGACCCCTGTCGACTTTGTTCGGATATGCCGAACAAACTCGACACGATTGATTCAGCGATCGCCGAGATCGCGGATCGCCAGTACGGCGTCATCACTGCGAAGCAACTCGCGGAGGTGGGCTTGGGACGCGCGGCGAGCTCAGAACGAACGAGTGCGGGGCGCCTGCACCGCATCCACCGCGGCGTCTACGCCGTCGGCCACAGGGGCCCGAGCCTTCACGGGCGCTTCATGGCGGCAGTGCTCGCCTGCGGCACAGGCGCCGTCCTCAGCCACACCTCCGCGGCAGTCCCTTGGGAGCTCCTCAAGCCGATCGACGGCCCCGTCCACGTCACCACCCCATCCACCTCGGGCCGCTCCCGCCGTCCCGGAATCCACCTCCACCGCTGCTCCTCCCTCAAACCACCCCCAGAGCCTTCCCCCTCGCCCTCCTACTCGCCCCAAGAAGGAGGGCGAGGGGGAAGGCTCTTAACCACCCACCGCCACAGCATCCCCGTCACGAGCGTCCCCCGAACCCTCGAAGACCTCCGTGCCACCTCACTGCTCCCACCGCACCTGATCCGCCGCGCCACCCGCCAGGCCGAGCTCAAGGGCTATCGCCTCGAAGGGATCGAGACCGACCGCACCCGCTCAGACCTCGAGACCCTCTTCCTCGGCATTTGTCGCCGATATGCGACCCCGCACCCCGAGGTCAACGTCAAGCTCGACCGCTGGACCGTCGACTTCCTCTGGCGTGCTGAGCGCGTCGTCGTCGAGACCGACTTCTGGGGCTACCACCGAGGATCAATCCAGTTCGAGGACGACCACGCCCGCGACCTCGACCTGCGCTCGGCCGGCTACGCCGTCCTGCGCTTCACCGACCTCCAGCTCGAAAACGAACCTCGGCGCGTGGCCGAAGACATCACGCGCGCCCTCAGCCGCTCCCGCGTCGTCTAACCGTCGGACTCAGCCGCAGCAGGTCGCACCACCGGATGCTCGCCGGTCGGCGACGGGTCGCCCTCCTCGGGCTCGACGTGCAGCTTCGGGAGAACGCGGTCGAGCCAATCCGGGAACCACCAGGCGCGGGCGCCGAGGAGCTGCATGATCGCCGGGACGAGGGCCGAGCGGATGATCACGGCGTCGATGAAGACCGCTGAGGCAAGGCCGAGGCCGAAGAGTTTGATGATCCGGTCTTCGCCGAGCATGAAGGCGGCGAAGACGGTGACCATGATTGCCGCCGCAGCGGTGATCACGCGTCCGGTCAGGGCGAGGCCGCGGGTGACGGCCTCGGAGGCGTCCTTCGTGTGTTCCCACTCCTCGTGGATCCGGGACATCAGGAAGACCTCGTAGTCCATCGAGAGCCCGAAGACGATCGAGAAGAGGAAGATCGGGAAGAACGAGATGATCGGCCCGGTGCTGTCAACGCCGATCAGGCTCGCGCCCCAGCCCCACTGGAAGACGGCGACGATCAACCCGAAGGCGGCGCCGATCGAGAGCAGGTTCATCACGATCGCCTTCAGCGGCACCCAGATCGAGCGGAAGACGATCATCAGCAACAGCGCGGAGAGGAGGACGACGACGCCGATGAAGAGCGGCAGCTTTTCGGCGATCGCGGTGCCGAAGTCCTCGAAGATCGCGTTGACGCCGCCGACGTGGATCTGCGCCCCCGTCGCTTCCTCCACTCCCGGAATCGAGTCGTCGCGGATGCGGTCGAGCAGGTCGGTGGTGTCGACGCTCTGCGGCGAGGTGGTCGGGTAGAGCTGGAAGACGCCGACCGTCTTCGCCGGGTTGAGGGTGACGTCGGTGACCGCTTCCACGCCTTCTTCACCCTGCAGCTGGTTATGGAGCTGCTGCAGCGGTTCGTCGTTGCCCTTTTCGGGCAGTTCGGCGGCGATCACGAAGGGGCCGTTGAAGCCGGGTCCGAAGCCTTCGGCGAGCAGGTCGTACGCCTGGCGCGTGGTCGTTCCCTCCGGGTCGGTGCCGGCGTCGTTGGTGCCGAGGCGGAGCGAGAGGGTGGGGATGCAGAGCGCGAGCAGCAGCGCCCCCGAAAGGAGTACCGCCGTCCACGGCCGACGCTGGATGCGATTGCTCCAGCGCTGCCACCAGGTGCCTTCGTCGACGCTTCTTTTGCCGCGCCCGAGGCCGGGAATCCGCAGCCGGTCGACTCGCCGCCCGACGATCGTCAGCAGCGCCGGCAGCAGGGTCAGGGCGCTGACCATCGTGAAGAAGACCGCCAGCGCCGCGGCCACCGCCACCCCGTAGAGGAAACTGAGGCCGAGCAGCATCATCCCCAGCAGGGCGATGATCACGGTGATCGCGGCGAAGAGGACGGCGCGGCCGGCGGTGTCGATGGCGGCAATCGCGGCATCGCGCGGCTCGAATCCCTCCGTCAGCCCGTTGCGGAAGCGGGTGAGGATGAAGAGGGCGTAATCGACGCCGACGCCGAGGCCGATCATGAACGCCAGCTGGGGGGCGAAGTCCGCCGTGTTGAAGACGTGGGTGCCGAGGGTGATGAAGCTGATCCCCACCCCGAGGGCGAAGAGGGCGGTGATGATCGGCAGCCCCATCGCCACCACCGAGCCGAAGGTCAGCAGGAGGACGATGATCGCGGCGAGCAGCCCGATCGCCTCGGAGAAGCCTTCTTCTTCTTCGCCCCGGACTTCCTCGATCGGCGAGCCGCCGAGCTCGATCTGCAGCCCGTCGCCGGCGGCGTCCTGCGCGGTCTCCATCACCCGCTTGGCTTCCTCGGTATCGAGGTCCGGTCCGGCGACGTCGAACTGGACGGTCGCGTAGGCGATCTTGCCGTCGTCGCTGATCGCCGCCGCCCCGCCCCCCTTGCCGTAGGGGCTGGCGACTTCGCTGACGTGCTCTTCCTCTTCGACTTCGGCGAAGACCCGCTCCATCTTCCGTTCCACGGCTGGCGAGTCGACGCCCGAATCCGCCTTGAAGACGATCTGGGCGGCTTCTCCCGACTGCGCCGGGAACTTCTCTTCCAGGAGGTCGAGCGCTTCCTTGGAATCGGAGTCGGGCAGGCTGAATTCTTCGCTGAAGTCAGCCCCGACCGTGCCGGAGATCCCGATCATCGCGACGAGGGCAACGATCCAGCTGATGATCACCGTCTTGCGGTGGCCGGTGGTCCAGGTGGCAAAGCGACGCATTGGCGCGGCCACCGTACCAATGCGCGGGGCGGCAGCGTGTGAACGTCCTCACGCCTATCCCTTCTCTGTAGAAGCGAAATAGGTCCCTGAGCCGCCCTACCTTCCTGCGCCACAACTAAAGAGCGGCCGGGGCACCGCCGAAACGGCCCCCGGCCCGGCACAGGAAGGTGGTGCTTCCCATGCAGGACAAAGGTAGGCCAGCGGCCGGTAATGCGGCTGCGGATCGGCGCGATGAGGGCGAGGTCTTGCGACACGTCGTCGCGGTTCACCCGGCGACGCTGCGGCTAGCGGACCTGATCCGCGAACTGGGCGAGCCGGACGATTTCGCCCAGCGCGACGGGACCGAAAGGGCGGTGCGGGAACTCGTCAAAGGCGGGTTGCTGTTCAGGTGCGAGGGGGCGGTGCTGCCGACGCGGCAGACGCTCTACCTCTGGGACGTTCTGGAGCTGGCATGAAGGTCGCGGAGCAGTTCGGCCGCAACCTCGCAGAGGCTCGCGGCTGGGAGGGGCTTTCCCAGAAGGAGCTTGCCCGGCGAATCCAGCGGAACCAGGCCGATGTGGCTCGCTGGGAGCTTGGCGAGCGGTGTCCACGGCTGGACTACGTCGTGAAGCTCGCCGATGCGGTCGGCCTCCAGGTCCGCGATCTGCTCTACGGGATCGAGTAGCGATGCCCTCCGAACACGTCACCTTCACGACGGTCAGCGCGCGATTCGGCTGGAACCTGCGAATCGCGCGACAGCGGGCGGGTCTCACCCAGCGCGAGCTAGCGGCCCGCCTCGATATGGAGTTGACCTGCGACATATCGGTCTGGGAGACCGGCAAGCAGTGCCCTCGCATCGACACGGTGGTGCGGCTCGCTGAAGCCCTAGAGATCGAACCCGGCGAGCTGCTCCGGGAGACCCGGGGGCTTGCCAGCTAGCCTGTCTGTGTGGCTGGCGAGCGCCGTAAGCAGAAGACCTACAAAGGGCTTGAGATCCCTGTTCCGACCAAAGGGGAGTTCGACGCCGCTATGCGGAAGGTCGCTCCCCCAGCAGGTCGTAAACGCCCTGACGAGAAAGACCGGCCTCAGAAGCAATCCGAGTGATCGAGACGCCCGCCTTGCGGGCGTCTCGCACGTAGCCGCGCAGATCATCGGTTGCCTGCCGTTTGGCTGAGTCGGCCCGCTCCCGGCGTTTGGCAGCGCCCCGGATGCTCCGCAGGATCGTCGCCTCGCTCATTGCCTCGCCGCCTCTCTGACGAGCGCGTGGAACATCGAGCGCTGGCCGGTATGGCGATTGTTGTGCCGCCAGGCGTACTCATCCAGGTAGGACTGGAGCCACTTGCGGGAGACGAACTTGTAGGTGCCGCGCATCCCGGTCTTCAGATTCCCGAAGAAGCCCTCGATGGTGTTCGTGTAGATGTGGCCCACGGCGTAGTTCCCGGCCGAGTGGTTGATCACCCGGTGGTCGGCGAACTCCCGGGACAGGGGCTTGTAGGCCATCCAGTCGTCGGTATAGAGGATCGCTTCCGGGTTCACGTTCGCCCGCACGGCGCCACTTAACGGCTCGCCGCGCCTGCCGGCGATTACCCGGGCACGGACGCGTCCTCCGCGCTCGACCATCCCCAGCACGGTCGGCTTGGCCTCGCGGAACCGCGCCGCTTCTGCGTAGGTCATTTTGCGGCGAGCCTTCCCGCCCCAAGAGGTCTCGTCTACCTCAACCTCACCACGCAGGCTAGGCGCCGGGTCGGGTTCGGCCATCAACTCGTTTCGGATGCGGTTGAACATCCTCCAGGCCGTCTTGTAGTGGACGCCCAGCTCGCGCTCTAGCTGTTTGGCGGAGATCCCGCAGCGAGTGCTAGTCATCAGGTACATCGCGTGGAACCACAGTCGCAGCGAGGTCGATGAGCGGTGGAAGATGGTCCCGGCCGTGGGATGCAAGTGGTGGCCGCAGGCGGTGCAGGTCCAAGACTGGCGCTGTTGCTTGGTTGCGTAGCGCTTGAAGGGCTTCACCGCATCGCACTTAGGGCAGTGCGCGTTCTTGCCGTCGGGCGCGTGGCGCGTCCGCCAGAGATGCTCCAGGCAGGCGGCGTCATCGGGGAACTCAGCGAGGAACTCCGTCACCGAGTAGTCGGAAGTCGAAGACTTCGCGCGCCTCGGGTTGTGGCGATTGGCCGGTGGCACGTTGTAAATCTACTTGACAACAGATCACATGTCAAGGGACTTGACAGAACTTGCAATAATCTGGCCTGATAAGTGGCAACTAATCGAAAATGTGTCTTCTGCGGCAGTCCGGATCTGACGAACGAGCACGCTCTGCCTAGCTGGACTGACAAGTTCATACCGGGCGATTCGTCCATGCTGCACGAGATCGGGGACCCGGAGAACAAGGGCGAGAACCTCTACGAATGGGAGGCTCCGACCTTAGACGCCAAGGTCAAGCGAGTCTGCGCCCAATGCAACAACGGATGGATGAACGAGATTGAGGGACGAGCACGCCCCTTCCTCTCATCCCTGATTCAGGGCCACGGGCGAACTCTCTACCGAGAGGGTCAGCAAAGACTGGCGACCTGGGCGGTTAAGACGGCAATGATGCTGGCATTCTTGGCGCGGGGATCATTTAGAACGATTCCCCAAGGGCACTACAACCAGCTGTTTCATCGACCGGATCAGCCACCAGAGACGACGCAGGTCTGGCTCTCGGCGGTGCAAGAGGGAACCGTCTGCCACCACCGCCCCGTGAGACTCGGGCTAAAAATCCCCGGAGTCATCCCAGATGTGCACGGCTATGGGGTTACCTTCAACGTCGGTCACGCGGTATTCCAGATCTTCGGGCATGAGCTCGGGAAGGACAGGGCGATCCGCGACACCCGGGATGGTCGGCCATTCGGCGAGGCTCTCATGCCTATTTGGCCGTACGAGAGGGCCGTCGAATGGCCGCCGCCGTTCGTCTTCAGCATGGCGCAGCTGGGTCAGCTCATTTCGGATAGTGCCGATCGCCATTGGAACTTCGTCGGGTTTCCGCCAGCGGCGGAATGGCAACTGCCGTAGCGCTCGCCAAGGCAGCAGCAAGCTTTCCCAAAGCCAGCTCAACTGGCGCGCCCGCTTCTACATAGAAGGGATAGGCGTGAACGTCCTCACGTCGCATCCGGGGACTAGATTCCCTGCAGATGCCCGAACCCCAGATCGCCCGCTTTCGGCGGGTAATCAGTTCTGCCTATGCCTCCCTGGAGGCGCGCCGCCAGGAGGTCAATGACCTCAACGTCTTCCCGGTCGCCGACGGCGACACCGGCGACAACATGGCGATGACGCTGCGCGCCGTGATGGAGGAGCTCGACCACCTCGACGGCCAGTCGGTCGACGAGGTCGGCCGCACCGAGCTGGTCCAGGCCCTGGCACGGGCGGCGCTGATGGGGGCGCGCGGCAACTCCGGCGTCATCCTCAGCCAGATCGTCCGCGGCGCCGCCGAGGAGCTGGCCAGCCGTCCCGGCGAGCTGATCGACCCGACCCTCGTCGCCGCCGCCTTCGCCCGCGCCGCCGACGCCGCCTACGACTCGGTCCGCGACCCCGCCGAGGGGACGATGCTGACGGTCTTTCGGGAGATGGCCCACTCGCTCTCCCGCCAGCTTGCCCACCTCGAGCAGGACAAGCAGCGGCTCGGCAGCGACGCCCCCGAAGAGGTACAGGACGCGGTCCTCGCCGAGGTCCTGGAGAAGGCGATCGAAGACGGCGAGCGCGCCGTCGCCCGCACTCCCGAGCAGCTCGAGGTGCTGCGCGAGTCCGGCGTCGTCGACGCCGGCGGCCACGGTCTCGTCCTCATCCTCGCCGGCGTCGTCGCCGCCCTGCGCGGCGACGGCGAGGAGCCGGAGATCCAGCACTACGAGCCGCCGCGGCGCAGCCTCCCGCACCACGAGGACAGCCGCTACCGCTACTGCACCAACTTCATCGTCTCCGGCCGCGGCCTCGAAAACCGCGAGTACCTGCCGCGGCTGGAGAAGCTCGGCGATTCGGTTCTGGTGGTCGGCGACGACGTCACCCTCAAGGTCCACGTCCACACCGACGAGCCGGAGGCCGCGGTCGCGGTCTTCGACGGCGTCGGCGAGGTGACGAACCTCGACGTCGCCGACATGCGCGAGCAGATGGCCGAGCGCGACGCCCGCCTCAGCGGTCAAACCGGGGTGGTCGCGGTCGCCGCCGGCGACGGCCTCCTGCGCCTGTTCGGCGAGCTCGGCGCCCACGTCGTCCCCGGCGGCGAGACGCTCAACCCCTCGACCTACGAGCTCCTCGCCGGTATCCACAGCGTCGCCGCCGACGAGGTCCTCGTCCTGCCCAGCTCCTCGAACGTGATCATGGCCGCCGAGCGCGCCTGCGAGCTCTCCGACAAGCCCGCCCGGGTGGTGGCGGCGACATCGCAGCAGGCGAGCCTGCTGGCGCTGGTCGAGCTCGACCCCGAGGCCTCGCTGGACGAGAACGCCGAGCGGCTGGAGGAGGCGCTGGCGGGAGTCGGGGCCGGCGGCATCGCCCCCGCCGCCCGCGACGACGCCCAGGGCCGCTTCCGCAAGGGCGACGCGGTCGGTTTCGCCGAGGGTGAGATCGTCGCCTGGGGTGGGGCGGGCTCGACCCTGACCCGGACCCTGCAGCACCTTGCCGAGGGGGCGGAGATCATCACCGTGATCGCCGGCGAGGGGGCGCCGATCGACCTCGACGAGCTCGACACCCACGTCCCCGACGGGGTCGAGATCGAGACCCACGAGGGGGGACAGCCGAGCTGGTGGTGGCTGCTGGCCGCCCAGTAGTGCGGTCCTTCGCCGGCGAGCGCGAGCTGGGGCGCGCCGAGCTGCTGAACGCGCCGCTGCACTGGCCGCGCCCGAGCGTCCTGGAGCAGGGACTGGGGGCCCTCCGCGGAATCGGCCCGAAAACCGCCGAAGCGGCGGCCGCGGTGGGGCTGCGCACCGTCGGCGACCTCCTCTACCACGTCCCGCGCAGGCACCGGGACCTGCGAGTCCGCCCGCTCGGCGAAGTGCAGGCGGGGGAAACGGCGACGGTCCAGGTCGAAGTCCAGGGCAGCCAGCCGCGCCCCTTCCGCCGCGGCCGCCTCCGCATGGTCAGCGTCAAAGTCGGCGACGAGAGCGGCCACGTGCGCGCCACCTGGTTCAACCAGCCGTGGGTCGCCGGCAAGCTGACGCCGGGCACCCAGCTCCTGATCACCGGCAAGCGCTCAGACAAAGGGTTTGCAGTCAGCGAATGGGAGATGTCGGACGGGCCGCGGGTGGAGGGCTCGGACGAGGGGCTGATGCCGGTCCACTCCTCCAGCGAGAACATCCGCCGCAGCCAGATCCGCGACTGGGTGGAGCAGGCGGTCCCCCTGGCTTTGAACGCGATCGAGGGCCTGCCGTCGGATCTGCGCAGCCGCCGCAATCTCGCATCGATCGGCGACGCCCTCGGCGTCGTCCACTTCCCCCGCGAAGCCGAGGAACTCAAACCCGCATACGGGCGCCTCGCCTTCGAAGAGCTCTTCCTCCACCAGGCCCTGCTGGCGACCCGCAAGAGCAGCCACCGGACCGCGAGGCCGGCGCCGCGGCTGGGAAAGCCGGGCGATCTCGTCGCCCGCTGGCTCGACTCGCTGCCCTTCGAGCCGACCGGCGACCAGCTGGGGGCGTTCGACGAGATCGAGCGCGACCTCGACTCCGGCAAGCCGATGCAGCGGCTGCTGATGGGCGAGGTCGGCTCCGGCAAGACCGTCGTCGCCGTCTACTCGATGCTGCGGGCACTGGAAGCCGGCTACCAGGCGGCGCTGATGGCGCCGACCGAGACGCTCGCCGAGCAGCACGCGATCACGCTCGGCAAACTGCTCGCCGAAGCGGCGACCCCCTTCGCGCTGCTGACCGGATCGACCCCGGCCGCGCGCCGCCGCGAGTCCCTCAACCGCCTCGCCAGCGGCGAGCTCGGCCTCCTCGTCGGGACGCACGCGCTGATCGAGCCGACCGTCCGCTTCGCCCGCCTCGGCCTCGTCGTCGTCGACGAGCAGCACCGCTTCGGCGTCTCCCAGCGCCGCGCCCTCGACGAGAAGGGGGTGGAGGGGATGGCGCCGCACGTCCTCCACATGACCGCGACTCCGATCCCGCGCACCCTCGCCCTGACCGAATACGGCGACCTCGACACCACCGCCCTGCACGAGCTCCCGGCCGGGCGCCGACCGGTGGGCACGCACCTCGTCACCGAGGACCGGCGCGGCGAAGCATTCGAGTTCCTGCGGCGGCAGTTGCGCGAGGGGCGGCAGGCGTTCGTCGTCTGCCCGCTGGTCGGGGAGTCGGAGAAGGTGGCGGGGAAAGCGGCCGAGGTCGAGGCCGAGCGGCTGCGCGCCGGCGAGCTGCGCGAGTTCCGGGTCGGGCTCCTGCACGGCCAGATGCACTCAGCCGAGAAGGCGGAGGCGATGCGGGCCTTCGCCGCCCACGAGACCGACGTCCTCGTCTCGACCACGGTGATCGAGGTGGGGATCGACGTCGCCAACGCGACGGTGATGATCATCGAGGGCGCCGAGCGCTTCGGCGTCTCCCAGCTGCACCAGCTGCGCGGCCGGGTGGGCCGCGGCGAGCACCCGAGCCAGTGCCTGCTGTTCGCCGAAGAGGCGGGCGAGTCGGCGCAAACACGGCTGGCCGCCGTGGCGAGGGAGGGGGACGGCTTCAAGCTCGCCGAGATCGACCTCGAACTGCGGGGCGCGGGGGAGATCCTCGGCACCCGCCAGAGCGGCCTGCCGCGCTTCGCCGTCGCTAAGCTGCCCGACGACGGGCCGCTGCTGCTCGAAGCCCATCGCGAGGTGCTGGCGCTGCTCCAGCGCCACGGCTCCCTCTCTGATCCGGGTCTCGGCCCGCTGCTCGACGCCGCCCACCGTCGCTTCGGCACCGGCGCGGCCGACCCGATTCCCCTATGAAGTGCCCCTTATGAGAGGGCGCCCCTTATGAGAGTGATCGCCGGCGAGCTCAAAGGCCAGCGCCTTGTCGCCCCCAAAGGTTGGAAGGTGCGCCCGACCTCAGACCGCGTCCGCGAGGCGATCTTCTCCGCCCTCGGCGACCGCGTCGCCGGCGCCCTCGTCCTCGACCTCTACTGCGGCACCGGGGCGCTGGCGATCGAGGCGCTCTCGCGCGGAGCCGAGCGCGCCGTCCTCGTCGACCGCGACACGCGGCCTGCGCTGGGGAATGTGCAGCGGCTGGGACTCGCTGACCGGACGGAGCTGGTGCGGGCCGACGCCGGCCGTTGGCTGGAGCAGGTTTCAGCCGCGGATGCAGCGGGAAAGTTCGATCTCGTCTTCGTAGACGCCCCGTATAAACTCGCCGACCGCGTGTCCCGTCACCTCAACGCACATCTGCCCCTGCTGCTTGCCGCCGACGGTCGTGCGGTGGTTGAGAGCGGCGCCCGCCGCCCGTTGCGGGTCGACTTGCTCGAGCCGCTGCGCCAGCGCCGCTACGGCGCCGCCGACGTCACCATCTACGGGGCGGCCCAGTGAGCGAGAAGAACGGGACGGTCGTCTGCCCGGGCAGCTATGACCCGGTGACCAACGGCCACCTCGACATCATCACCCGCACCTCGAACGTCTTCGACCGCGTCGTCGTCGGCGTCGTCAACAACCCGGTGCGGAAGCAGAAAACGCTCTTCACCGCCGAGGAGCGCAAGGCCTTCATCGAAGAGGCGACCGCCGACCTCGCCAACGTCGAGGTGCAGATCTTCGCCAACCTGCTGGTCGAGTTCGCCCGCGAAAACGAAGCGAAGGCAATCGTCAAGGGTCTGCGGGCGATCTCGGACTTCGAGTACGAGTTCGAGATGGCGCAGCTGAACCGCAAGCTCGACCCGGGGATCGAGAGCATCTACGTGATCGCCTCGCCCCACTACAGCTTCCTCTCGTCCACCGGGGTGAAGGAGATGGCCACCTTCGGCGGCAACGTCTCCGACCTCGTTCCGGCCGCCGTCGCGGCGGCGCTGGGAGACCGCCTGGACGACAGGTAGTCTGTGCCGCACCAGTCCGTCCGCTTGGGCGCCGCGTTGCAAAAAAACGCTCTTTGATCGGCTTATTCCCTAAAACCCCCGCATACACGTAGGCTTACGACTCTTCATATGGACGTTCTGGTCCTCATAGACAAGCTCGACGACGTAGTTCACAACGCCCGACCCGTCCCCCTGACGGATCAAGTGCGCGTGGATCGGGAGGAGATTTACGACCTCCTCGACCAGATGCGCGCGACGATCCCCGAGGAGATCAAGCAGGCGCGGTGGATCGTCAAGGAGCGCCAGGAGATGCTGGCGGAGGCCAAACGCGAGGCGGAGCGGATCGTCCGCGAGGCCCGCGAGCAGCAGGCCCGC